>JADMIO010814448.1_pt1 | contig 110025 bp, 113 predicted proteins | sample 8958161 | NCBI WGS metagenome assembly JADMIO01 (sample SAMN16585339, study PRJNA669376) | soil metagenome | isolation source: Crop rotation soil | place: USA: Cullars Rotation, Alabama | collected 2011 | reverse complement strand
GCCGCGACTTCAAGTCACGTGAATTCCAAGCTTCGGATCCCACTGTGCTGGAAAGGCGGCCGTGGCGACACTTTTTGATGAGCGCATTCACATAAGGATCTCGGTCGTCACATTGAAACTGCAATTTGCGTTTGATCATCAATCGACTCACTTGGTGAAAATGAAGCATTTCTTCTCGGGCAAGTGAGATCATCGGCTCAATGAGATCTGTTCGGTCGGGGTACTGGACGACAAAATGCATGGCCGTGGCAGCGGCTTTTCGCTCGCAGGCAGCGTGGTCGACCAGAAACGTGTTGAAATCGCTGAGTACCTTTTCAGCCCAATCAGAATCGGTCGGGCGGTGGAGTGAGATTGCGGACACAATAAAAAAGGGCTACCCGAGGTAGCCCTTTTAAACAATTCAACTCCGAATCAAACTTATTTGTTGATTGGAGCTTGAGTGTTGGCATCCGACGGGGCGGCAGCAGGAGCTTGTCCTGGAGCGAGCTCGGTTGGAGCCGGGGTGGTAGTCGCCGCGCTGGCGCCTTCCTTGGCTTTTTCCGATTCGATAGCTTTCACTTCTTCTTTATTAATAGGCGCAGCAGCTGGGGCGGGGGCCTTTTTGGCCTTCGCAGCTGAAGTAGATGCAAGGGCAAGTCCTGGAACCACGATAGCAGCAGCGACAAGATTGATTATTTTCATAGGTACTCTCCTTAATGTTGTTAACCCATGAGTTTTATCCAAAAGAAGAGCGGGTTGGAAACCGCAAAAATCAGAAAAATTCTAACAAGAATGTAAGAAAAAGAGGTTTTTTAGCCTAAAAATTTATATCCGGCCTTCTCAATCGCTTTTTTCAGGGCCTTATCTTCAATTTTTACGCCATCTTTCGTTGTGACCTTAGCGGATTTTGCCTCGAGATTCACTTGGACGTCAGTGACTCCTGGGATTTTTTTAACTTCTCTTTCAATGGATTTGGCGCACTCTTCGCAGTGCATGCCTTGAATTTTCACGTCACGCGTGTCGGCAAGAAGCGCGGTTGAGCCAAAAACTAGAAATGCAGAAACAACAATAGATTTCATAATCATTTAAAACACCCTCGGCAAAATAAAAGCAAATGAAACTCGCGTTAAATAAAGTGCAACGGCGGCCCAAAGATCCAAACTGTTCCAGATCAGCAATGACATGCTTCGTATGCATTCGTTTTACTGGTTTGTCGGAAGTGTCGCCGGCGGGCTTTCGGGGATAATTTCGGGGGCGTGGCTCTTTAAATTACTTGGTAAACAGCGAAACTAAATTACCCACTGTCTGCACAGTCTTCAGCTGATCTTGGGTGAGACGCACACCGAGTTCTTCTTGAAGTCCGATGACCATTTCCACAAGCATTAAAGATTCAGCTACTAGCGTGTTCAGAGGAGTCTCCGACGCTAACTTTGCGACGGGTTGCCTGAGAAGTTGTGCCATGAGCGTTTTGACTTGGTCTTCCGTAATTTTTTGTTTCGTCATTTATTTAGTCCTAATTTTTTGTTGCGTTCGATGATGTGCTGAAGTCTGTCTTCATGTTCTTTCATTGTGGCTTGATAAACTTTTTCATCGGCCTCAGTGAATCGTTTAAGTGTTTTTTCGATTTCGTCCGCACCATAGTCCTTTTCCAGTCCATCGAGAGCCTTTCGGATCCACTCCAAATGCCATTTTTCATCTTTCATGATTTTTAAAATGGTTTCTTTTACGACCGGATGAATCACGTCGATGCTGGCATGTTTAGAGTATTGGTTGACGACGCGCTTTTCAAAGACGTGCGTGATCGCCAGCACTTCCATCATATTGGCGGGAACCCCCACCTCCGCAGAATACTGATCTTGATAATTGTCGGTAATCGAAAGCGGATTGGCACCGACCCGGTTCATACATTCCGTCCAATACCAAGCATGTTGGGCCTCATCCGAAAAATGTTTCGTCATGTCGGATTGAATTTGCCCTGGGCGCATGCTTCGAGCAAGCCGCCCAAAGAAAAGCGCGCCACCGATCTCTGACGTCCGGTAAAAACTCAACAGCCATCGTTCACTTTCATCGATTTCTTTTTCTGCCATATCACTGCCCTCCCTGAGAGGCGGTAGTTTTTTCTTGCCGTTTTTCTGGATATCGTCCCCATTTGGTTAAAAGCAAATCCGCTGCCATCAATACCAAAAGTTCATTCATCACCGGAGCTTGATAATGAGACTCTAAATCGCGTCTCGTATTTTTGACTTCAACGTCTTTCGCGATAAACAATTGCTGCGCGAAAGGTGTGACGGTCGCAAGCGCAGAGGAAGTAAATTCAGATCCAAAGTTTCCCATGGCTTCCGACATCCTTTGAAAGGCCTCGTACTTGACGAATAAGGGGCGCAAGATGCGCCGATGTTTAAAATCATCGTCTTTTTCAAAAATAGAAAAAACGCGATCAATCATTTCTTGAAGCGTTGTGCTTTCCGCCATGGCGTGCGCGATATGGTAAATCGTCTTTAACTTGTTCTTTTGGGACAATCGAAACATCGCATCGGCTGCAAAGTCGCCCGTAATAAAATAGAGAGGCGTCCTTTTTTCACCAGGAAGAAGGGAAATCAACCCGTAATAAAAAAGTTTTAAGGTGTTATGGACCGCATTGTACTGAGTCACGCGTCCGGAATCGTTGTCGCAAATGGCGGTTGCCATTCGGTAAACTTGCCAAGGCAAATCATCATATTTCTCAAAAAGAATTTCCTCAGCTTCCCACTTGGAGCGTTCATAGTGGTTGGAAAACCCAGCCTTTGAATCGAAACGAGATTCGGCAATCGCTTGGTCCTTGAGTCCTGAAGCGTAAACAGTCGAGACGTAGCCGAGCTGCTCGAGGTGAGAACAAGACTTTGCAAAATCGAATACCTTGGTTGCTCCCTGCCGGTTCACCCGGTTCGCCGATTCCTCGTCGACGTTAAATCGGATGATGGCTGCAGTATGAAGAATTCGCTTAATCGATTTAGTCTGAACCCCTTCAAAGGGATTTTCTTGGCTGAGATCTCCGCCGACCATTTTCACTCGAGGCAAAGAGCTGCCCACCAAGCCCGCTAACTTTTCTTTTTTCTTTGCGAAATCCTCGGTCGAGGAAGACCGCACCCAGAGAACGAGTTCATGATCCGTCTCTTTGAGGAAACGCTCAACTAGTCGTGATCCAACGTATCCATCGGCACCGGTGATCAGAATGGAACTCATGTTTGCCCCGGGAAAAAGTGTGAATAAATGGTTTCGATGTTCTGAAACACGGCGGGCTTTAATTGATCTAACTTTAATTTTTTTCCGGACAGCTTTTCTAAATAGAGAATGAGCTCCATCACATGAAGAGAAGAAATGATTTTTTTCTCCAAGAGCGGAGTAGTGTACTCGACATCTGCGGGGCTCACTTTGGAGTTCTTTCTCAAGACCCAATTTTTGATTTCTTGTTTAATGGATTCAGGCGTCGAACTCATAGCTCGGGTTCCGATTTAACAAGGCCATTCTCTAAAAGAAACTCGATGCAGCCTTTTGTGACTTCTTTTCGGTGGGCTTTTTGTTTGGGATGAGCAAAAGCGCGCTCCGCTAAATCATAATGGTCAGTGAGTCCGACATCTTCATAAACTTCGGGATTGTAATATTCTTTCCATGTCGAAAGGACATAATTCGGAATGTAGCTTTGCAACTCCTCTATTTTGGCCGCACCCCAGCTGGGTGAATATTTTTTAAACAAATCCGTCACCATGTTTCTGCCGAACACCAAATGGCGAGCTTCATCGAGATGATGTCGCTTGTTGATTTCTCTGGCCAAAGGATCAAGCCGATCATCTTTGGACATGCGGATGTTGTAATAATCCACGATTTCCTCAAAAATCATCACCTTAAGAAAAAATAAAAAGTCTTCTTCTCCTTCAAGAAATTCTCGAGGAAATTCAAATTTTTTATCTCGATAAACTTTGCCAGCATATTTTTTGCAAAAAGTGCCGAAATAAACCATGTGGTCATTTTCTTCGTCCAAAAAATGATGAATGTATTCGGAATGTGCGAAATGTTCATCTCGATAAAGCCGATGGGCCAAGCCTTCGATAAGCGGCTTTTCTCCATGAATGTTGAGCGAATAAAAATTAACCGCTTCATAAAAACTCAACTTTTTCTTTTGGCTCTCAGAGAGTTTTTCATACTCGGGCATTCCGTAAAGCGATAAAAACTCGGGGGTGGTGTACCAAGCATTAGGGTCCGCGCTTTCACTCCAGGGCATTTGGTCTTTAAAGGGATCTTTGGTGTGCTTGACCGATGCATCGCAAAGCTTTTGAAGTTGCAGAGCGTTCATTGTTTATTCGCTCCTTTCGAGAATGAGTCCATGCCAATTGAGACCAAATCCGGCCATCGGAATGAGGACTCTCTCGCCTTTTTTGATCCGAGATTCTTTCAGCAGCAAACTCAGATTCACAATATTATCGCCTGAAATCATATGTGCAACCTTGCCCATACTCGGAAAGACGACTCTTTCCTTCGGAAAATCCACTACGGAAGAAAGAATTTCCCAAGCTTTCTTGTTCATATTTTGTGGAACAATCCAGTGAATGTCTTTCATCTCAAGATTCGCTCTTCTCAACAGCTCATTGATAAGCACAACGGTGTAATTGAAAAATGATCCTACTGTTTCATCATCCGAAGCTTGAGCGAGGGCGCCGTTGGTAATCGCATGACCTGCAAGATAACGAAAGGCCCCGCGCTTGCGACTCACGGTGCACGTGGCCGCGCCGTCCGAGATCACATTGTAAGCTTGTTCATAGATAGCGCCTTCTGGAAAGCGATCTGCGGTTAAACAAAGCGCTGTTTCTACTTCGGGTTCCGCGAGTAACAACTGGCGTGCGGAGCGGATGGAATAGAGCATGCTGCAACATGCTTGCTGAGAAATCCCCACCGTAAAAGCATCGTCCAAACCAAAATCGGCTTGAAGATGGCTCGCAGGAAAATCCATCAGAGGTTTTACATCCCTCGACTTTTCGAATTCTGAAAATTTTCCTACCGTTCCATTTTGCGGCAGGCAGTGGGCGTAAAAAATCGCGCCGATTTTTTCTTTTGCAAGCGCTGGACGAACTTTCTCGAGAGCTTTCTTGGCAATATCGTAAGCGGTCGTGCCTGGCGAGCAGACTCCGTGTTCTTCAAAGCCCGCATCTTTGAGTAAACTGGGCTCAGAAATGAGAAGCTTTTGCTTAAAGCTCTCCTCGACAGTTTTTTTCATGTCGCCAACTTCAAAGGAGAGATGATCAATAAAAATATCGCTCACTACGTCTTCCTAAAATTTAGGCCAGAATCGGCCCGCTTTGGTCATATATGCTTTATACTCTTCGCCGAATTGGGATGCAGAGAGGCGAGTTTCTTCGCGATGAGCTGTAACGCTGAGGACAACAAATCCGTAAACAAAACACGCGAGCGTTAACCAATGGGGGAAGAAAAAGAGGCATCCAAGAAGGCAGAGGAGAAAAGACGTATAAAAAGGATGACGAATTTTTGCATAAGCACCGTATGTCACAATGTTCTGAGGCGCGTCATTTTTTTGATGCCAAAGCGAGAGCGGGACTCGATTTGTCCCCCACGTAAACGAGATCAACATAAGGGAGGCCAAGCTGAATGCGAGGGCCACCCATTTCAATATGTCGGCGAATGCCAAATCATAAGCATGTAGTATCCCTAAGGCGCCGAGGATGAGAGTGATTCCGGCCACCGTAAATTGGCATCCCGTCAGCCACCACTTAAGATTATAAGAACCATCCTTTCGAAAAAAGATCATGGGCAGTAGTGCGATGTAAATAAGATTGGCGATCAGTACGACGAGTAAAGTCAGGTCCATGCGTTTAACCTCCAAGGTTGGATGAAGATGAAGATTCGTTTTCCATTTGTGTAGTTAGCCATTTGAGAACTTCCATGCGCTTGATCTTTCTGGCGGTGCTCTTTGGTAGTTCTTCATAGCGAACGACCACGCGCTCTGGGCGCTTAAAGGGTGCTAGCTCCAAGCAGAATTTGGCAATATCCCTTTCAAATGATTGCAGAAGCTCATCATGGCTACGCGAAGTGGCGAAATTTTCGTGCGGGACGATGACTGCATAAAGTCTTAGCGCCGACGTTTGAGATCTAGCGCCCGCTACTGTTGCGCCCATATCTTTTGAATAAGTGACGCACACCTCTTTAATTCTGGGACATTTCATAAGTGCCGCTTCAACTTCTTCGGGAAGAATTTTCTTGCCACCGTCTAGAACGATCATGCTCTTGAGGCGTCCAGTTACGTAAAGGTAGCCATCGTCATCAGTGTATCCGAGATCACCCGTCTGGAGCCAACCATCCTCACTCAATACTTCACGAGTGAGATCGGGTTGGAGCCAGTACCCCGTCATCACTTGAGGACCACGAATGCAGATTTCACCGTCCTTTGCAGCGGGATCGTCTTTCACGATCTTGACTTCAGTCGTGCTGAGCGGTCGGCCGACCGAACCCAACCGATTGTGGTGGTAGTTGTTTGTCGATATCACTGGGCCGGCTTCAGTCATCCCATAGCCTTGACAAATGCGCACCCCCATTTTTTCAAAAAATTGCAGAACTTCAATATCGAGAGCCGCTCCACCCGAAATAAATTCTCTAAAAGAAATTCCAAGCGGAGACCGCAAGAGCCTCGGAAATATTTTAAAAAGAAATCGCATTATAAAATTGGAGCTAGCGATCTTTCTTTCAAACCCTGACTTCAGCATTTTTAAAAAGAGGGGCACCACAGTCATCCGAGTTACAGCGTTGTCTTTGAGGGCACGAAGCACATCTTCGGGATAGAGACTCGTTCCAAGCGCCACGGTGCTGCCATAACGAATGGGACTTAAGAGAGCTCCCGTCAGCTCGAACAAATGATTCATGGGGATAATTGAAAGAAAAGTCTCCCCTGCCGACAGGGCCATTGTACGGCAAAGCTCATGGGTTTGAGATACCAAACTTCGGTAGGGAATCATGACACCCTTTGGTCTTCCGGTCGTCCCCGAGGTGTAAATAAGGAGTGCGGTATCTTCAAGCGACACTTCGGGAAGTTCTGGATCGAGCGAAAGCCCCTCGAAAATGATTTCATCTAAAACGATACACTCGCGAATGCTACCCACGCGATTTTTGAGTTGTTCAGCAAGGCCTCGATAATAATGCGTCGTGAGCAGAACTTTGGGGGTGCAATCGAGAAGGTTCGAAGAAAGTTCCTGGACCGTCGCTTTGATATCGAGAGGTACCGCTATTGCGCCCGCACGAAGTATCCCATATAAGCCTGCGATCCACTCCGGTCTCGGCTCGGAAAGAAGCGCGACTCGGTCCTGAGGTTTCACTCCGGCCTCGAGCAAGCGCGCGGAAACTTGCTCAACCGTAAGCCTGAGCTCATCGAACGAAATATTTCTCCATTGGTTTTGAGAAAAGTATCTTATGGCCGGGTGATTTCCAAATTTCTGTCCGTCCGGAAGCAAAAGCTCAAGCGGCGATATTTCTGAAGCTTTTCGGATGGCCGGCATGGGGGTATTCATGCCCTGCTTTTCAGAAAAAACCAACCACTGTAGGTTTACAAGTGGACGCTAATCTGTCGAATTTTCTTGAGTCTTTTTGGATATTTAGAAGGGATGAGCTTTTCCGGCTACGCAATGGCCGCTAAGAAGAGGAAATAGCCCAGCGAAACGCCCACTATTAAACCGAGGCGTATGAAAAAATTCGATGACTTCACTCCTGCTTCTTCGGCCGAGCGTCAGAAAACTTGAGTGAATATTTTAAAAATACAAAATCTTCAATCATTATGGGACGATGCGGGGAAGGATGGGAAGGCCACAACTGCAATTATTTTTTGGAGGCGCACTCGGGCTCGAGCTGGTTTTGTTTCTTCTCACACCGTCCGATTTGGTATTTGAACGAGTTTTGATTTCTAGAATTTTTTTAATCACGAGTTTGGGGACAATCGCCACCTTGGCGATACTCAACTTTTCAAAGACTCAAAATCTACTTAAGGACTTTTTCTTATCCGAAAGATCTGCCTTTAACCTTTCAATCGCGCGAATCATTATTTTTTCTCTTGCCCTCGCCTTCACACGGATGCCCTGGATTGGAAATGAGGAACTGATTCAATGGCCAAAGTTTGCCTATTGGATTTATCAGATTTTGCCCCTCAATGTGGAATTTGCGCGCACCGCTTATTGGATTTTTTTCGGCACATGTTTGGCTTCTATTGTCGGCTTTTGCACTCGGAGCTCGACGATTCTAACCGCAATGCTGGCGCTTTATTTGTGGGGAATTCCAAACCTCTATGGAAAAGTCGGGCACGGCAACCAAGCGCTCATTGTTCCTTTATTTATTTTGGCGCTTGCGCCATGTGGGAAAATGTTCTCCATTGATGCGATTCGAAAATCTTGGCGGAGTTTTTTTTCCTCTGAAGAAAAGTCGATGGCCTATGGGGTACCGCTTCGATTGATCTGGCTAAATATGTCCGCATTTTATTTCTTTCCGGGATTTTGGAAAATTTGGACCTCGGGTTTTGATTGGGCTTCAAGCGAAAATCAAAAGCTGACTCTCTATTTTGCTCTTTTTAATAACAACAGAGCGCCGCACTCTCTCAGAGTGGATCACTTGCCGCTACTTCTCCTTTTAGGAGGCTGTTTTGTTTTGCTTTTCGAGGTGGGATTTCCATTTTTGGTATTGTTTAAAAGGGGCAGAATCGCGGCGTGGTTGGCTGGCATTAGCTTTCACACTTTTACGAAAATGTTTTTGAACATTTCTTTTTCCCAATTAAAATCCATTTATTTCGTTTTAGTGGACTGGGAACTTATCGTTCAAAAGCTTTGGCCGAGACAATATCCAAAAGAAATTCCTGCCAATCATTCTGTATCAATCGTCGGAGTCTATTCGGTGGCTTTGATTTGTTTCGCAGCGAATATTTATATGGGAATTCTCCATACGTCCCGAGGCTGGCCATTTTCCTGTTTCCCCAGATTCGATACCATGCAAGTCTCGACCGTCGTGGCCGGGCTGAAATTTGAAGCATTTGATGGCAGCTCCAAAACGGTTGATGTCGATCGAGCGGTCAAACAATTGGAATCCAAAATGGGACGTGACGCCTGGTTTTGGAAACAAAGGGCGGTGGGCGAAGGCAGCCAAGATCGATTTAAGAAAGAGGCTCTCGTTCTCTGGCGACAGATAGAGACCTTGGATCCTAAACTCAGTGTTGCGAAAAAAGTAAAAGTGTATCGCGTTTGGAATTCGATCATTCCGGAAGATAAAAAAAATAACCCCACCTCCATCAAAGACATGGTTGAGATAAGCTTAGGCTCGGTCGAGCCACTGGTCGGCAGTGTTAAGCCCTTCGAGCCAGCGACTCAATGATTGGCATGGAAGCAGCTCGCTTCGCGGGGCCGTAAGTTGCGATGAATGCACAGAGGACCGCCGCGATCGAATTAAGAAAAATATCCAAGAATCCAATTCGCAAAAAAACATTCAAACCTTTGGTGGCTCCCGGGCTTGCCGGCATGGGAACACCCATAAAAAGCGCATATTTCGCAAGAATCGCCAAAAACGTTCCTACCGCAGCGCCTGCTACGCCTAGAATGAAATATTCTCTTAAGAATTGAATCAAAATCAGGCGCTTGCCAAATCCCATCGCTCTCATCGTTCCGATTTCGGATGTTCTCTCGTGCACGGTGATGTTGACCGTGTTCAGAATTCCCATAATGACGACAATGTATATAATAAGACGGATAAAGAAGAACTGGGCTTTAAGCCATCGAACCGAATTGCCATAGTAGACATCATCGAGCTCCATAAAATCTTTAATTTCGAGATTCTCAGGTAGCACCGCGCGAATTTGTTTTTGAACTGAAGCCGTTCGGTCCGAAGCATCGAGACCGATCGAAAGCATGGAAATTCCTTTCGTTTGCAACAAACCTTGAGCGTTTTTTAAGTTCATTCGCACAAAACTTTCATCGAATTCTTTCACTCCCGAGCGAAAAGTTCCGACAACGATCAAATCGAGACCGTTTAAACTTCCGGCTAAAGTATTGGCTAGCAACGTGACCTTCGACCCCACGCTGATGTGAAGTCCCTTGGCGATACCTTCGCCGACGATGATGCCATCGGGTTCATTAACGTTCAGCGCTGCGCCTGTTAAATAATCGAGCTTATCAAAGAATAAGTTTTCCCGCTGTGGATCAATTCCTTCGATGACGGTCGGCAACGTGCGGTTTTCCCCCACGATGAGGCCGCTCAAGCGAACTCTCGGGAATACGTCTCGGACGTGAGGCATTTCCTTTACGATTTTTTCTAATTCCGCGGAATCGTCGATGAGGGAAGCGGCGGTGTCCGTTGATAGCGTCGTTTCATCTACTTTTTTCGAAATTTGAAGATGCCCGACTCGGGTATGGATTACTCTTTCTTGATATTCCCAAAGCGCGCCCTTGTTGAACCCTTCAAAAAGAAGCAAACAAAAAACGCCAGCTGCGATGGTGAGCAAACACATAAGCGAGCGATTTTTTTGTCGAACCACACTGCGCGCAGCCCATCTCCAAAGGAGCCACTGCTTAATCGGCTGAATGGTTCGGCCTTTACCCATGGAGCATTCCACCTTCGAGTCTAAGGATTCTCGGAACTTTCTTATACATTTCTTCATCATGGCTCGCCATGAGGACCGTCGTTTTCTTTTCTGCTGAAAGTTTTTCCAGTATGCTCATCACATCGTACGCATTTTTTCGATCGAGACTGGCTGTAGGCTCATCCGCCACAATTAATTCAGGCTCGTGCACAAAAGCGCGAGCAATGGCCACGCGTTGTCTCTGTCCGCCGCTCAATTGTGCGGGAAATTTATGAGCATGTTCTTTCATTCCAACCCGCTCGAGGGCTTCATGAGATTTGGCTATGACTTCTTCTGCTGACAAACCAAATCCGAGCAACGATAGTCCTACGTTTTCGAAAGACTTAAGCGCAGCCAAAAGATTGAAATTTTGAAAAATGAAGCCGACCTTTGTTCTTCGGATTCGGTCCCATTCTCCCTCATCCGATTTTGAAATCTCGTGACCTTGAAAATAAATTTCTCCCGCGCTCGGCCGATCCATAAGACCTAAAAGATTAAGTAACGTCGATTTTCCGCTCCCCGACGGGCCGGTGATGGCAACAAATTGACCTTGGGAAATCTCGACCGAGATGTTTTTGAAGACCGCTTCCTTGACCTCTCCGAGGAGGTATTCTTTGGCCAGATTTCTGCCCGCGATGAAATTTTGCGCTAGCGCTTCGGTGGTCGTCCTCATAGAAATAAGGCCTGAGTTAAGGATGAATCGGTGCATGAGTCAATGCTGGTTAACTGCCGCGGCCTTCCTAGGACCGGCTATTTCATCGCATGTAAATGCTGTCGAAGGTGTTCAACTGAAAACCCAGGGCACGGTATGGGGGAGTTTAAACACGACGGATAAGCGATTCAGCCGAGGGAGATTTACTTTGGAGTCTACAGCAGACCAATCGCTAAATGACTCACTCGATTACGAGATCTCAGCTCGAGGTGATCTCGACCCGATTCTCTGGAACTCGAGTCATTACCCACAGGCGGTTAAAAATGATGAGCGCCTTCAATTTTCTGCTCGAAAAATCTTTCTCTCTTTTACTAAACTTCCGTTTCAAGCCCGCTTGGGAATGCAGGAAGTCGTGTGGGGTGAAGCGCTCAGTTATTTTTCAGCGGATTTACTTCATCCCAAAGATTATCGAGACTTTTTTTTGGCGGATCTTTCTTACGCGCGTAGACCGCAGACAGGTCTCTGGCTGAATTACGCGAGCGAAGCTTGGAGCTTTGAAGCAGTTTATTTTCCTTGGACCGAAGTGAATCGCTACCCTTTATCAGGTTCCGAATTTTTCTACTCACCTGTTGTGATGCCGACAACGTTGCCTGAGGAGAGACGATTTAATTTCAAGTCGCCGACGCTCGGTGCAAACCTTGGAATCAAATTCATGGATTTAGATTTGCATTTGATTGGAGTCTTTAATCGAGATTTTCAGCCGCATTACTCTCCTATCCAAAACCGTCTCGTTTACGGGCGTCTCTTTTCATCCGCAGTGACACTTTCGCGCGCCTGGGACCGAGTTGTGGTTAGACTAGAGGCGAGCGCTCTTTGGAACCGTCGAGTCAATTTTACCGATGGCGTATCGGTGGGACTCAAGAAAATTATAGACACGCAATATCTAGGAAGTTTTGAGTGGGATCTCTCGGACGACATTCATTTTGCCCAGTCCTTTTATTTAAACGATAAGTTGGGGCAACCTCCGTCAGGAGCGTTCTTACAAAAACGGACTCTTCAAGTGGGTCCAGCGATCCGAATCAATCACCTTCCTTGGGACTTTGAAGTGGCGTCTACTGCTTGGATCGAACCCAAAGACCCGTCTGTCTGGTGGTCATCCAGCATTGAAAAGCCTCTTAATGATTGGGCGAAAGCAAAGCTTGCCGTGGACCAGTTCTTAGGCGATGGAGGTACTGTTTACAGTGAACTGAGCGATCGAGATCAAGTTTCACTGAAGGTGGAGGTATTTTTCTAGTGGTGTTCGGGTTTCTTTCGGCAATCATGCTTTTGGGGGCGAGTTCTCCTGCCGAGGACATACTCAAAAAAGCAGACGCTTTTCGCTCCCCCGAAGGAAGCTTCGAGCTGCGCTGTGAAGTGGTTGAGAATTCCACGAAACAAAAATCGGTTTTCGATGTGTTTATTCAGAACAACGATCATTCTTTGATGGTGACTCGCGCTCCGCAAAGGGACGTCGGCCGGAATCTCCTCATGATGGAAAGAGAAATGTGGGTTTTTATTCCCAACCTCAACAGACCGGTGAGAATTGCGCTGCAACAAAGACTCGTCGGCCAAGTAGCCAATGGGGATCTGTCGCGCCTGAAATGGGTGGGTGACTATAAGCCTTCGATCGAAAAGAAAGACTCAAAAACAATTCAAATGCTTTTGAAGGCGCAACAAAAGAGGCTCACTTACGAGCAAATCCGAATCTATATAGACGCGAAAAGTTATCGTCCTCAAAAGGCAGATTATCTCACTCCCAATGGCAAAATTTTAAAATCTTCCACGTTCGAAGACTATGGGCCCCTCGCCGGGGCCGATCGTCCAAGAAAAATGATTATCACCGATGCACTTAAGAAATCCGAGAGCTCGACGATCAAAATTCTTTCGATGAACACGCGGAAGTTCCCCACGGGATTTTTCACTGAAGCGAATCTGGCTCGCCCCAAACTATAAAAAGCTGAGCTGTTCTCAATTGTTACAAATGCGATTTCCCTTTGCCACCACGTCATTTCACCGATATCAAAACCTCATGAAATATTTGCTGTTGTTTGTCTTTGCCTTAAGCCTTAACGCTTGCGGACCCCGCACCTGGAATGTTGCGGAATATCCGGACGGAGGCACAATCGCGTACTCCGGCGAGGGTGGAAGAAAAGCCGCGGAGCAAGCAATCCCTTGCGTGGATTGGGAGCTCGTCTCCGACATGTTGAAGTCGGGCACGGAAACTTACACCTCTTATGAAACAGTGAGGACGACAAGTACCACTTCGGGTGCGGTAGTTGGACACCACTCAAAGGAATTCGGACAAACCACAGAAAGTTCGACCGAAATCCCGGTCACAAGGTCGTATACGAGAGAATGGAGAGAGCTGACTTACAAATGTAAGAAGACGCCGGTGCTCGGAACTCAAACGGGCCCGGAGCCTCTCCCTTTATCCGGCGGAAAAAAACATAAACCCAAAGTTCCGCAAAACTAAAACTTAAATTCGTAATCGAGCGTCGTCACCATGATGTCGACCGTGTACTTTCCTTGGAAAGAACGACCGAGATAATTCGGATCCGTATCCAGCTCGCCCGTCGAGGAATAGGACTCGATTTCACCGTAGCTGAGACCCAACCCGATAGATTGTCTCTTTGTGAATTTAAATTGTGAGCCGATTGTCCCACCGTAATACTCTCCGGCGGGCGGAAGAGCTGCGGCTGGATTGCTTTTTCGAGAGGCCGCCGTTTCGTAAACAAATCCGGCTAATGCACTAATCGATTTCTCCCCGCCGAACGGAAATACATATTCACCTCCCACGTGCAGAGCTTCGGTCGTTTTATCGTGCAGCGGAATCGGAGTGGGTGTACCGCCCACGACGGTGGTGTCGTAGTTAATGGCTTCGTTATAGGTTTGCTCGAAGGTGAGTGCTGTAGTGAATCGAGGAGTCCATTCGTAAGCGACTCCGACTTGCAGTTGCGCTGGGATCGTAAAACGTTGGTAACTCGGAACGGCCGCCGCGTCGGGAGCGAGACCCGCGGTGTAGTCGATGTCCGTGTGTCCGTTTAGTTCAATCTCATTTTCCGGTCGGAAAGTGACACCAATGGAGAGCCCTGAGAGATTATTCAAATGCGCGCCAAATTTAAATCCATCCCAATCCCACCCGTCCATCTGGGTATAAGTGGAGGCGGCTCCAAACACACCGGCGTACTTTTCATATTTGTTATAGGCGGGTCTCCAAGATATTCCGAGGCCAAAATAATCCGAAAACTTGACAGCCATGGTCGGAGAGAGCTCGATTCGCACGAGCTTGCTGCCGTAATTCCTGTCGGTGAGATCACTCGCTAAAGTGACGTTCTTAAATTTTCCACCTTGAAGAGCAGTGGGATAGGATGCGAGACCGAAATAGAGATATTTTCCAAGTTGATAAGTGCCGCCGATAAAGAACAAAGGCGCGATTGTAAATTCGGACTTTCTTTGCTGATCCGCGCCGCCAAGAGGTGCCCCGTATTCATAAAGGAGGTTCGTCGAATCGATCGCAAATGAGGATCCCGGAACACCCGCAAGAGCGCCCGGATTATAAAATATGGTATAAGCATCGCCTGTGAGTGCCACATGCTGACCGCCCATTCCAACGTAGCGACTTCCATAATAGACAACGAGGTCCACTCCGGAAGCAAAGAGATTCGATGTCGTCAAAAAACTAAAAGCTGCGGCGCATAAGGCTTTTTTCATATTACGAAAAGTATGAAGCTCCCTTGGAGTGAATGACAATGGATATTACTAAAATAGAGGGGCTGTCGGCGGTGGAGCGTATGAAGCTGGAGTTTTTAAATTCCAGACAAGTCCCAAACGTTTTAGAAAATTTAGCCACAACCAAGTGAAATCGAATTCATATAAAAATAATCCTTGGCGAGCTGAGCCTGGAAAGCGGTGGTGATTGTTATGCCATCCCTCACCGAGAGTCGTCAGAGCCACTAAGAAATTATTTCGAGAAAGATCTTCCGTCTCAAAACGTCTTGTTCCAAACCTGTGGGCAATCGAGTTGACAAACCAGACGAGATGAGAAGTGAGCGTCACGCGCAAACATCCTGCCCACAAAAAAAGACTGAGCCCACCGAAATAATAAAGAGCGACCATGGACAACAAAAAAATGGGAAAATTAAATTTCTCAAGAAAAACGAGGACTGGATCTTTCGTTAAATCTTTCGGCTCTTTTCTCCAGAGTTCCGATCGTCCAATGGAGGGATGGGAAAGAAGAAGCCATCCCATATGGCCAAACCAAAATCCGTAAATTTGAGGGTGAGGATCTTCCAGAGTGTCGGATTTGACATGATGAGCCCGGTGCATGCGCGCCCAAGTGATCGGGCCCAGTTGTAAACTGATTGAAGCGAGCGCCGCATGGAACCAGGTGACCACTTTCACAGAATCGTAAGATCGGTGGGCGAGTTGACGGTGGTAGCCTGCGGTAATTCCAAGCATCGTTACAAAATAAAGTGCAAATCCAGCGACCAATCCATTCAGACTAAAATGCCAAAGCGCCCAGACACTTCCTGCATGCATGAGAGTGTGAACAATGAGCACGGGCCATCGGACCTTAAATTCGCTGAATGGAGGAAAGGTGTTTGGCAAAGAGGCGGCTTCGTCCTTTTTGGAAGTCGGAAGTGGGATGACTCTGAATTTATGGGAGATCTCTTTTTCTTGAACATCCCACTCCTTCTTTTGCGCCGATTGAGCCTTTTTCCCCATTTTTTCCCCACCTTAAGGATAACGCAACTCGTCAGTCGTCGGCAGAGCCGCAGGCAACTGTAAAGAGGGTCTGACAATTGAAATCAAAAGGCGGGCCATCTCTTTCATTTTGGCGAATTGCGTTAAAATATTTCTTTATCCTTATATTCCGGAAGGGGGGCTCTGTGGCATTGCCAGCACTTAAATCCAATTTGATTCGCATTTTACCTGCGAAAGCATCGACTCAGCAGGTCTTTCGACAATCCCGAGCAGAAAACGAAAGCGTTAACATTTGCATAACGATCGGCTCTTCCAAGTATCCGGTTAAGAACTGGAGTCGATCCGGCATCGCCTTCGTTTGCGACAACGCGGGACTCGATTTGAAAGAGGACCAAGTCATCAGTGAAGTCCTCATCAAATACGAAGAAACTGAATTATTTCGCGGCTCCATTGAAGTGAAGTCCGTTCGGAAGACCGGCGAGGGAAAAAGAGAAGTTGGAGCTCAATTCTTAGAGCAACTGTTTCCCGTCGAGGGCTTGCTTGCCGCCATTAAGGTTCGACAAGCGGGGGCGATTCTCGACAATAATTATCAAGAACTGCGCGAAATCAATCCCGAGATGTGCAAAGTCATTTTGGAATTTGCTTCAGCGCTAAAGCAGTTGGAAGCTTTGTGCAAAGATGAAGAAAAGAAATTAGCGCAACTCATTTACGATGAACGACAACAAGCGGAGGGTTACTTTCTCCGTGAACTTTCCAAAGTTGTGAAAGAAATTTTTAACGGCATTTCAAGACGAATTGCGACCATCATCGATATCGAAAAAATTCCAGAAGATTCCGTTTATCATCGCCTGTTTAAAGAACACGTTTATCCCTTCTTTGAACGCGGTGACCTTCCACGACGAGCTGTGGAAAAACCACGAGGATATGCCGGCGATTTCGAAATGATGAATGCCATGTATCGAGACGGCTTCGAAGGGCAAGACTTGCTAGGAAAAGTACTGCATAACTACATCGCGAATGAAGATTCATCGGAATCTGTCGTTTTCCGTAGACCTTATTTCATTGGGCAATATGAAAAAACGCTGAAGCGACCGGGCAATGTATCTGTGCTTTCGCTTGCTTCGGGCCCAGCTGTGGAAGTCCAAACAATTCTCGAGCAGTGGCCGCAAGAAAAACTGGACCGCATGAGAATGACTTTATTTGATTTGGATCGAATTGCGCTTGAGCACGCGCAGACAAAAATTTTCGATCGCCTCTTGTCATTAAAAAAGAGGTTTGAAGTCGAGTTCGTCAATGCGAGCGTGAAAGCGTTTCTTACGCACTCCGAAGAGTACACCGAGATGTACGATCTCATATATTCGGGCGGACTTTTTGATTATCTGCAAAATGATATCGCCAAAGTGATCGTACAAAATCTTTACACGCTATTGAAACCGGGCGGACGCCTCGTACTTGGAAATTTCACCGCGGACAATACCACGAAAGCAATTTGCCATTTGGTCACACGTTGGCACTTGATTCACAAAACCGAGCGCGAGATGCGCCAATGGGCGGAAGGGTTGCCAAAAGCTTCCGTTTCGTTCGACTACGATCCGCACAAGATTCAGGCTTTCATCGTGATCGTAAAAACGGAGTAGGCTATCGGTGAAAATAATTCGTTCGCCATTCTTTTTGCGAGGCAGTAGTCGCGTCGGTACGCACCTCGTGTTGGCGAATGAGCGAACTTTTCGCCGTGAGTTCATCTCCTATATCTCTCCCATTTATATTTCATTTGCTGTCGTCGACTTGGTTGCTTCGGGTGGAGTGAGCATTTGGTATTGGATTCTCGCCCGAATCGGAGTTTGCACCGTCGGAATCGGATCATTTTGGTTGCTCCGAAGTCGGGTGAGCAATTGGTTTCGTTTTTTGGCCGCGCTATTTCCTTATTTCATTTACATCCACGTTTTCATGTATGCCTTTGATCTTTGGGGCACACCTTATTTTGCAGGCTCGCTGATTTCGGTTTTTACGATCAGCTGGCTTTTTTCGTTTAGACCCGTTGATCTCATTTGTATTTATCTCACGTTATTTATTCCCGAACTTTATGAGCTCATCAGATCGGACCACTCCATTTCATTTAAAATTTTGGGTGTCTCGATGATTCTTGGGTCGCTGCTGCTCTCCGCGGTTAACTCTCTCATCCTGAGAAACGAGCGAATTAAAAAATTTCATGCGGAACGGGGTCTTGCAGAAGTCCTCGACATGCGGGAGCAGGAAGTGCGAGATCAAGCCAAAAAAATTCTCGTAATGGAAAAATTCAAGTCCCAGTTTTCACCTCAAATTGTAAATCAGATTTTTCAGTCAAAGGATCGATTCGAACATCTCCAAAAAATGAATATTTGCGTTTTGATATTCGATATTCAAGATTCCACGCTCAAGTCCCGGCAATTGAAGCCTGAGCATTATGCGGAAGCTCTCGAGCGAGTAGTTGAGCTTATGACTTCCATTTCACTAAAGTGGAATTTGGTCATTGATCGCTTCACAGGAGATGGGGTGCAAGTGTTTTCGGGTTGTCCGGAAAGTCGTCCAGATGATTTGGATAGAGCGATATCGGCTGCCTCTGAAGTTTCTTTGGCGATCAAAGAAGTGTCACCCACTTTAGAGCCTCTTTGGGGCGGGCCCATTCAGATTCGCTCAGCGATTGTAGAAGATGAAGAACTTGTCGGATTCATAGGAAAAGGAGCCTTTCGATCTTTTAGCGCTATCGGAACGGGAGTTTCGCTCGCGCACCGACTCGTGGCACGTACCGCACCGGGGGAAATCATCGCTTGCTCTCGTAGCGACGCCAAGAAATTGGAGAATTTCGCGGTTCAAAATTTTCAACGGGAAAAGATTCGGTTCGACGATTTAAAAGGATTTGATGGCGAGGCTATTGTGGGTTACCGGCTCATGCCTCGGCCAGAGCGCGGCAAAGTTTCGGTCACTGAACGTTGTAAAGTCTGCCAAACAACGCTCGTTATGCAGGACGGGCCTCGCGGCCTTCCCACTCTTGTTTGCCCGGCTTGTTCTTTAAATGATCAGTCGGATGCCGGCGGCAACAGCGGGCGTTCCCAAGCCGGCTAGAGAGATTAATTGTCGGCGCGTTTTTCTACGAATATTCCGAAATCGCCTTGAAGATTCATCGAAGTGCCTTTTATCACGTAAGGATGAACGGAATTTCTACTGACCGAGTAACGGCAAGCCATAGGCGCACCTTCCGGGCGCGCTTCCATGATCGAGGTGGCTCGGACGGTGACAGTCTTTGCTTCTTTTTCAATTGTGATCGGAATGGTCGACCAAGTATCAGCGGAAGTCGTTTTATCGGTTTGTAAATTTTTGTAAAAGCACCTAAGTTGAATAGTCATTCGGGTTTGTTCAATACGCACGCCAACTTTGGAATAAATAGGTTCGCCCGCTTCGACTGCTTTATTAACTCGTTCTCCTTTTTCAAAAGGGCCATTCCAAACGCCTTCAATTTGATTGGGAGTGAGCGATATTCCTTGTGGCTTTTGATAATCGATTAAATTTTCGGGGGCTTCTTCTCCGCAAGCAAAGAGTGAAAGGGCTGCGAGGAAAACTGAAATCTTGGTGAAGCTATTCATAGGTGGCCGATCTCATAGCATGGGGATGACGGCTCGTCCGGAGTTATTTGAAAACCCGCAAGATGGGCCAAAGTTGTGTATTTGGGCTTAATGGTGGGCGATGCTGGGCTCGAACCAGCGACCCCGTCCGTGTGAAGGACGTACTCTAGCCAACTGAGCTAATCGCCCGATAGCTCAGTTCTTAGCCCAACCATCCAAGATTTCCCACCGCTTATTGTTGGGCGTTTAGAGCTTTTACGAGTTCCTTCGCGACCTCTTTGTCGCTGAAGGGATTTTCACCGGTGATGAGCTCACGGTCCACCACCACGTTCGATTTCCATTTGATGGCGTTTACAAGCACATGTCCGCCAGCAATTCCGAGCGCTTCATCGGGATAGAACTTCACGAATCCACCGAGCGCATTATCTTGTCCCGGTTCTTCTTGTTTTTCTTCCTTCGTGCTGAAGACGGTCATTTTATAGCCTTTATAGATCCAATTCTTTGTCAAATTCTCGATCACTAGACTGTTGTCGCTCTTGAGTTGAATCAATTGCCCGAAGGCATTCGCGATACTGGGTCCCAATGCTGCGAGCAAGGCGATCGGTCCGTGGCAGATAAGTGCCGTGGGCTTTCCTTTTCCGTGGAAGTACCTCAGCACCTCACCCATGTCCGAGTCTTTAATGAGATCTTCCATCGGCGCATGCCCACCCGGAACAAAAACCCCAGCGTATTGATCCAGTCCTTCTTCAATGACATTCGAAAGACTTTTGGGCCTTCGAAGTTCGGTGAGTTCCAAATAGGCTTTGCGAACGACCTTATATTCCTCTTCATTCGCGAACCACATCGCTTTGTCGCTTACGACATCCATCGTAGGTTCATTTCCTTTTGGATTCGCAAAGACCGGCGTGTAGCCGGCTTTGATTAAAGCCAACGTCGGAACCATCAGTTCGCTTAAGAAAAATCCCGTCGGATGTTCGATTCCATCCTTGAGAGTGATTTTGTTTTCGCTGGAGAGGACGACCAAGACTTTCTTGGATTCCGCCATAACCAGGCTTGGCACTATGCCGAGTAACAGAGTCGCTAATGTTTTGAATTTCATAACTTATTCCTTCCTTAGTTTTTCTGAACCTACTCCATGAAAATATAGAATGAAAATTAATGATAATTATGCTTAGTATTACGAAATCTTATGAATACCCCTGTGGATATGTCGTTATTTGGGGCTTTTAGAGCCGCTGCCGAGACTCTGAGCTTTACGGAGGCGGCGAAGAAAACCCATGTGACCCAGTCCGCGATCAGCCAGCAAATCAGTCGGCTGGAGTCGCAGATGCAAGTGCCTTTGTTTGAGCGCGTAAATAAAAAGATATTACTCACAGAGGCGGGAAGGAAGTTGTTTCAATTTAGCGTGGAGCATGAAGAATCCTTTGAGCGCTTCATGGACGACTTTCAACAAAGCACCCAGACGATCGCAGGCAAAGTCACCTATGCGATGCCTCAAAGCTGTCTTTTCTCCCCGCATTTTCCTCAATTGTTGAAAAAAAGAAAGAAGACGCCCCGACTCTATCCCCATCTTTATCTTTGTCATAACGAAGGAGTTATCGAAAAATTACTCAAACAAGAAATCGACTTTGGGTTTGTGACAAGTCCTTCTCAAAATCCTGCCGTCATTCACCATGAATTCGTGGAAGAAAAATATGTTCTCGTGGCATCGCGTAACTTTGAGCGGAATTCACTTAAAACGGTGAAAGATCTGCATGAAATTCCTTTTATCTCTTATCAAGGGATGGGAGCACTCTTCGATCACTGGAAACAAGCCCACTTTCCCTCTGCGAAAAAATTGGGATTAGAGAGTTTCAATTTGGTCGGCTCCATCAATTCCATTCACGGGGCGATTATGATGGTGGAAGAAGAGCTCGGCTGTGGAGTTTTTCCTGAACATTGCGTGGAAAAATCTCTTCAAAGCGGAAAAATTAAAATCGTCAAAGGTCCCGCTATCGCTCCACTCACGAATAAAATTTATATCGTCACGCTTCAGCCCAAATCCAAACTCTTGGCTCGCGTGCGCTATGTGATCGATCTCTTTTTCGAAATGAAAAAAGCTTAAGAAAATTTTGCTTTCACTTTAGAAAAGCAAAGCCCCTTCGCAAAGCCGTTTAGCCAGTTAAATGAATTCAAAAAGAGAGAAAAGTACGATTCGCCCGAGGGGCGAAATAGAGCCAGAATTATCATAGCGGCCGCAGTCATTATAAAAGGGACGAGGCCTCCAATGGCCCAAGCTAACAATGGGAATGATAGAGCTGCCGCTAACGCCGTGATTCCCGCCCATTGTATGGCGCGGGTGATGCCATGCTCTCTAATGAGGTGACCCTGAGCCAGCCCGTAGGATCGCATCACTTTTCGAAATTGTTCTATGGTCTCAGGTCGATGATGAAAAACTCTTGCTTTGGGATGAAATAAAATTTGTCTGCCCGTTTTCCCAAGGCGCACATCGAATTCAATGTCTTCTCCCGGAAAAAAATCAACTCGAAAGCCTTTCATTTCTAAAAAGACGTCCCTTTTGTAAGCCACATTGCAAAGCGGGTTGTGAGGCGTTGGGCGAATGTCTCCAGAACTGCTTTTGTAAAAATCCGTGAGAATTGAAGTCAGCTTGAAAAACTTTTCCACTTTGTTTTGAAAAGGATTGGAGCTCAACATCGCAAATTGAGGGCCGCCGACAGAAGTGGCTCCAGGATGTTGAGTAAAAGCTTCATCGAGGGAACTTAACCACTCACGATCCGGGGCACAGTCGGCATCGGTGAAAGCGAGAATGGGTGATTTCACTTTTTCCGCAATGAGATTGCGAGCTTTTCCCGGGCCGACTTTTCCCAATTGATGGAGCTCAATTTTTTGTGGGAATTTCTTTTCGTAGTCGCGAATGATTTCTGCTGTGCTATCCGTCGATGCATCATCGATGAAATGCACAGTGTAATCCGAAAAATTTTGCGTTACTAATGCATTGAGGCAATCACGAATGACTCGCTCTTCATTGTACGCAGGAATGATCACCGCAATTTTCGTCATGACAGACTTCATTTCATACTAACTTTCGGCTAGGCGTCACTTGTGTTTTGACGCTGTTTAAAAACGTGTTTCGCCTAAGATGGACTGATAAAATAAACTCGTGGAAGACCCTCAAAAAAACGATGAAAACCTTCTCGAAAAGCCCCTGAGAAGCCTGAAATCGAAGATCTTGCGCATCGTTTCTTGGGTTACGGGGATTTCTTTGGGAACTTTGCTTTTTGTGATCGCGGCAGTGGTGGTCGCCGTCCTCATTTTTGTGCGCACCGAGACTTTTCAAAATGGGTTAAGAAATCAGGTTCTTTTGGCGGCGCAAAAGCAACTGGATGCCAACATTACGTTTGATACCGCGAAGGTTAAGATTTTGCGTTTGGAGCCGGCCATTGAATTCTCCAAAGTTAAAATCGAACTTCGCAAATCCAAAGAAACGGCAGTCGTGGACCGGATTGCCATCGGGATGTCTCTCTTTTCCTCGATTCCCGCGTTATTCTTCAAAAAACTTCATTTGAGTTATGCCGAAATCGAGGGATTTGGCTACCGGATCACGGATCTGAAAGATATCGAGCAGTGGCTCAATTCTTATCGTCCCAAATCTGTTTTTATGCCGAGTGCCTTTCAAACTTCGATTGGGGAGATCCGCCTGCTCAATGTGAACTTTGATTTAGCTCTGACGGATCCGGGAATTTCGTATTTGAAGGGCTTGCGCGGAAAAATTAAATTTGAGCGGGTCGGACTCGAGCTATCGGCGAGTGAGATTGAATTTTCCGGAAATGTGCAGCTGATCGATGTCCAAACTCCGACGTTTGGCCCCTTCTCGGGCTCCTTGGAACTCAAAAATGCTTCGCATACAGAAAAAAGAACGCAGTTCGGGGGACTCAAAATCAAATCGGGCGATGACGGCTTTGAGTTTTCAGGAGAAGTGAAGCGTTGGTCCAATCCCATTCTCAATATTCGCGGAAAACTGAATGCCAATTTGGAACACTTTACAAAAACTTCAGCCGTCTCTGGCAGCGTGGTTTCTGATTTCGTGGTGCGGGGTCCTTGGCAGGAGATGGAGGGCTCCGGAAGTTTGGTTTGCCCGGCTTTTAACTTTCGAGGCAAAGAATTTAAGAATATTAAATCTGAGTTCAGTCTTCAGTTTCCTCAACTGGAACTCAAAAATCTGGAATGGTCTTCGGATCAAGAGCACGTCTCTGGAAAGGGAACGCTCAAACTGGAACAACAGGCACCTCTCGAACTCGATATCAAGATTGACCGAGCAAATATCGGCTCCTATCTCGGCTCCCTCAATCCAAAACTTCGCGCATGGAAAGGGGATGTGAGCGGCGCATTTCAATTTTCCGGGAGACTGCTTCCGGAGAGTAGCGGAAAAATCAATTGGGATTTGAAAGCAGATGGATTCGACATCCGAACAGTGAAGCACGATCTCAGCATCGTCAGTTTTCCGGAAGTGAAGACGAAGGGTGAAGCCGTCATCGAAAATGTTGATGAAGGTGGATTTTCGGTGAAAGCAGAAACCACGGGTGGAAGCCAGTGGGTGGGGTCCGCCAAGTGGGATAAGAAAAATTTCTCGTTCGAATGGACAGGACAGTTTAACGGCGGAAACCTGGGGACGTTTTACAGTCATAAGTTGGCGCTCTTAGGATCCCTCAAAGGAAAATACCAAGGACCACGAGACCATCTGGTGATGACGGTTGAGCCGCAGCTCGCATACTACGGGATGGCGGGTTTTAAATTTAATAATCTGCGCGGCAAGCTCATGCTCGAAAACCGCGTTCTCTACGGGGCACCCCTTTCGAGCGATGAAGCAGAGGTTTTGGGCGGGATTCGATTTACACCTCCCGAGGTTCCCAATGAGTTTGCATCCTTGCACGTCAAGCTTCGAAAATTCGAGGTGCCGTTTTTGATGCAACTTTTTGGCGCTGAACAAATTGTGAATGACCCCGAAAGGAGAATCGGTGGCTTCATCACGAGCGACAGTGTCATCAATGGCAGCTTCGACGAACCTGCGGGATCCGGAAATCTTCTCGTGGAAGATTGGACTCTTGGCCGAGACCAAACACGCGGTCGTCGCGCGAGTTCCAATTGGGCTCTTGCCGAAGGCGAAGCCTATTTTGATGCGGTAGAATTAAAAATTTCTGCGGAGTCCAAACCCATCCGCGCAGAAATTTCTCTTGATCATAGCGGAGTCTCCGATTTGTGGGCTGAAGGCCAGGGGGTGCGCCTCAGTGATTGGTCGTACTTGTTCAGGCTGGATCTCAATATTCAGGGACAAACTGATTTTAGAATCGATTATCAACGGGACTTGCCGAGTTTAAAAGCCAAGATGCACATTTCGCGGTCGAGTCTGGCCGGGGTTGAGCAGGAAGATTCAGATTTGGAACTTGAATGGTTGAAAGACAAAATGAAATTCTCTGGAAAACTTTTCGGCTCGAGTCTCGTGCTCGATGGCAGCGCAAAAGAACTCGCTAAGACCAGAGAAGCCAAACTTAATTTCAAATTCCAACGATTCAATGCGATTGCACTGCTGAACTTCGAAGGAGTGCATCGAATCCAAACACCGATGAACGGGGATGGAGAAGTTTCTTGGTCGACGCCAAAAAGTTCTCAAAATCTGATGAAAGCCTTATTCACTGAAAGGGGCGAAACGAGAGGCGATTTTCAGATCCGTTCTGCCGAAGTAAAAAAGGGAAATGTCACGGTGCAGTCCTTGGATGCATTTCAAATTCGCTTGCGACCTTCACCCTCAGGGCACAGTCGTTGGTCGATTGATACTTTGAAATTTCGTTCCGGAGAACATCTTCTGCAACTGAAGGGCTACTACGAAAGTCTTCAAGCGTTTTCATTTGAAGTTCAAGGGGAGTCCGATATTCGCAGCTTCGGATCGCTTTTGCCGGTGCTCAGTCGCTCAGAAGGTCAGTTCAAAATCGACGGTACTTTTAATCCTCGAGGATTTTCTGGGAAAACTGAAATTTATAATGGCCTTATCGCCATTCAAAATTCATCCATCGTCGTACGCAATGTGGAAATGACGTTGAAGGCAGCTGACAGTCGATTTGATGTTCAGCGCTTAAGAGGAGAGCTCAAAGAAGGATCGGTCTCGGGAACAGGATGGATCAAACTTTCGGGCATCGAGGTTTCTCAAGCCAACATGAATCTCAATCTCGACTCCACACTCGTCGTCATTCAGCAAGGATTCTCTTTTCGAGCATCCGGGCCTCTCGCTCTTCGAGTACAAGGAACAGATCAGGGTGAACTGAGTGGAAAAATGACCATCAACGAGGGACTTTTTCGCAAAAGACTAGATGTGAAAGCCGATCTGCTTAGATTTTTGGAGCCGGAGAAAAGAGAATTTAAGCCGCTCGTCGAGCAAGAGCCTTCATGGAGACTTTGGAAACTGAACGTACAACTCGTCACGGGAGACCCGTTTAAAGTTCGAAACAATGTGGCTGAAGGATCCGCTGAAATGAATTTGCTTTTGACGGGAACGCTGAGAGAGCCACAGCTGAAAGGATCCATCAACATTCAAAAAGGTCAGTTCACATTTAATAATCGACAGTTCACGATTCAGTCGGGATCCATTCAATTTCAAGAGCAAAAATCCAACATTCCGTCCTACGACATACGCGCGGAGACAGATATCGACATTTACCGCGTGGACATCAATCTCGTCGGCGGGCCCGATTCCCAAAAAATTCGGTACACCTCGGATCCGGTTCTGGGTGAAAAAGACATTTTGGCTCTGATTTCGTTTGGCACGCTCCCTCAAACCGATCCCACTGAAATTCGCGAAAAGGGCGACACAAAAAGATCGGCAGCCTACACCGGGATCTCTTTTGTGACGGGGCAACTGCAGGATCGTTTGGAGGGGCGGCTCACGACAGATCTCGGCATCCGCAGATTTTCGATTTTGCCGCAATTTTATGAGCAAACGGGAAAAACCGAATTGCAGTTGACGATTGGAACCGACATCATCCAAAACCGTTTGGCGCTTAATTATTCCAACTTTCTCTCCACCTCCGGTGGTCATAAAGTAGAACTCGATTTACTTCTCAATCGATATGCTCATTTGGTGGGCTCGTGGAGAGATGTGGAAACTCAAGGAGGATCAGGGGATTTTGGGGGCGATCTAAGATTTAGATTTGAATTTGAATGATGAAAAATAGGTCATTGAAATGTTTAGCTTTCTGCTTGCCGCTTGCCATAACCCAAGCGGTGTCGGCTGCGCCCGCGCTTATCGAAAGCATCTACATTCAGCCGCCCGAGGAGGCGAGCACAGTTCTTTCGATCATCCCTCTTCATGTGAACGAAAAATATGATCCTAAATTACTCGAGGCGACCAAAAAAATGCTTCTCGCAACAGATCGCTTCGCCAATATCGAAGTAAAATGGGACGAGAGAAATCGAAATTTTTATATCGTCGCCGAACCAAAGCATTACTTTGAGGATTATGAATGGACGGGCGAGAGTATTGACTTCACCGGCGAGCTCGAAAAGAACTGCATGCAAACGAATGAGCTTCGAGATATTTCGCAGGAAAGGCTCAGCCAAATCAGCCGGTGCTTGCTCCAGGATATGCAGGGGCGCGGGTATTTGGATGCGGAAGTTGTTTTAGAGCCCAAAGGAGACACTCTTCACATCGAAGCGAAGCTGGGAGAAATTTACCGAATCGATAAAGTGGAATTCACCGGCGCCGATCATGTTCCCAGCGACCGAATCATGATGGATATCTCCAATCGTCCGGAAAAATATTTCAGACCTTTAAAATTAGAAGAGGATACCAAGGCCATACTCAAGATATTTTTAGATCGCGGATATTACTTTGCGGAAGTTTTTCGCCCAACGGTCGATCTGCATACAGAGACGAAGACCGTGAATTTGAATTGGCGAGTTCACGAGAACATCAAGATGATTATTGAGTTTAAGGGCGACTACACGGATCGAGATTTTTTAAACGAGCAATTAAACCGGGAAGAAAATTTGCCCCGGTGGTTCTTAGACGAACTGGTCGACGATGTGCGAAATAAAATGCGCAACCAGGGATTTCTTAATGTTCGAGTGGATGTGACTAAAGAACTTTCGGGAGAAGCCGTGGAGCGCGTGACGATTCGAACACAGTCGGGCCCTCGATTTCGCTTAAAGGAGCCGGATCTCATCGGAGTTTCGGATCGCAATGAAGTCGAAAAGATTATCAATTCAATAGAATCACTTGCGCCGGGTAATCCATTTCAAGAAGACGCATTTCGAAAAGCTCTCAAGGATGAACTCAGTCAAGCGATGCTTATGAAGGGATATGTGGATTTCCAAATTCGCAGTGTGGATTTTGTAATTGATAACCAAACGCATGAGGTCAAGCCGGTCATTTACATGAATGAGGGCGAACGGTTTTTGATCGAAGAAAGTTCAATCGAAGGACTTCCCTCAGATTTTTCGAAATCGGACGAAGCCAACGATTTAAGAAAAGCCATTCGATTGGGCAATGCGTTTAATTCCACCCGAACAGATGAACTGCAGCGCGCACTCAATCGGGCCCTTATCAATGCCGGTTATCTCGATGCGAAAGTCGATCGAAAGACGGCAAGAACACGCACAGGAGTTACGTGTAAGATGCTCATCGACTCGGGCCCGCGATACCGAATCTCCAGAATTCTTGTCAAAGGTGCGCGCAAAACAAAGTACGCGGTGCTGAGAAGAGAAATTCTCTTGGAAGAAGGGGAGTACTATGAAGACGAGCAAATTCGCGACGCCATTTCTCATATTCTCCGACTCAGTATTGCACGAAATGTCGACATTCAGCCGCTCGAAAAGGATCCTGTAAAAGGTGAAGTGGTCGTACTTGTCGATGTGTCCGAAGCGCCTCGGTTCCGATTTGATATCGGCCCCGGTTACGGAACAGTGGACGGTCTTCGAGTCACATTTCGCGGTACTTACGCCAACATCGGAGGTTACGGCCGAAGACTCAATCTTTTTGTAAAAGCCAATCGTCGGTTTGATGGAACTTCTCCCAATCCATCCGAGGTCTACAATTTTGAGCAGTTGCCCTTCATTCAAAGAAGAATCACCTTGGAATATTTTGAGCCGAGCTTATTCGGAAAGCGTTTGGACGGTCGACTTCAGTACACACATCTCAAGCAAAATTTAGTTCGGTTCGGCCTTTTGAGTAATAAAGTGACTGCGTCAGTAGATTACCGTCTTTCTCGCCGGTGGATCTTTACCACGCATTACGACATCGATTTTTCGGATCCGTTTAATGTACGCATCGGACTTAACACCACTGATCGGGACAAAGAACGTAAGCGATTGACGTCCCTGGGTGAGACGCTCGTCGTTGACTATCGAGATGACGCTTTCAGTCCTACCAAAGGTTTCAAGACGACAATCGACCTGGATCTGTACGACAAATGGCTTGGCGGACAAGAATCCTTTTGGCAGCAACAAACCAAACAAGATTTTATTTTTCCCGTCTGGACATTTAAAAAAGGAAAAGTGTTGGGTTATTCACTCAGCCTGAGTGCAGGATTCTCGGGTCCTTTCCGCGAAACTGAGGAAGTTTCCGTCGAAAAACGATTTGCGGTGGGCGGAGAAACGAGCGTTCGCGGCTTTGATGAAAAATCCATTTCTCCAAAAGATCGCGATGGGGGCGATTCTTTCGCCGGATTCATGTCCGAATTATACATTCCCGCGTTTTGGACCATCGACTTGCTTGGATTTTTAGATGGAGGAAATTCTTATAAAAGCAATAAATCCTGGAAGCCCTGGGACTTAAGATTCGGTGCCGGCCCTGGCATCCGCTGGAACACTCCTGTCGGACCACTCAAATTCGGCTACGGCTTTGTGCTCAACCGACGATGTAACACCACCACCGTCGCCCCTGGCGGAAGTTGTCCCGACGGAAAATACGATCCCATGGGAAATTTTTATTTCGGAGTCGGGCCGATTTGATCGAGGAATTCCTGGGCCCTTTTTCGCTCTGATTTGGAGCCCCATTTAGCAACGAATTCATTTAGCGGCAGGATTGCCGACGCGTATCTCTGAAGAGCAAGTTCGACTTGAGGGGAATAGGTTTGCATGTCTGTAAAGAGGTCGTCCTCTCCTTCACCCATTTCAATCAAAGCCTTAAATACTTTTTGGGAGTCGAAGGGTGACAGTAGGTTTGGGGGATTTTTTATTTCAGTTTGAAGTACGTCGAGCTCCGCTTGATTGCGTGGGGTCGCAAATTCGTCCAATTGCTCAATGAGCGAGCTGATTCGTGTTTCGACCATTTTCAAAATTTCCTGATCCAAGAGGCGCAGCGAACTACTAAGTGCCTTCACTGCGCCCACAGGGAGATGCAAATCTAAATACCCTAACAATTGTTTTCTAATAATTTGTATGGGTTCGCCTGACTCCCGACGCGCTTCCGCCCGTCCTATGATCTCGTCCGGGCTGAGGAGAAACTGAGGATCAGAAACAATCCGAAGGCATTCCGGACTGAGCTGCATTGCGTTCAATCCCTTAAGGGTAAAAAGCAGAGTAAATAGTAGAAACCTCACCGCGGCTTAAAGAGTGCAAGAAGCATGCCCCATATGCGTAAGACCCCTTTGGGACTGCTTTTTTCATTAGAGCTATGTTATTGGGGTTTAACCCAACTACGCGCCTGCCTCAAATAAGTATGGAGGCCTTCAGCTCTGAGGACTTCCTCCGCGAGACTTGACGAGCCCATCACGAACCGAGGGATGACTTTGAGTGCCGATGATGCTTTCCGTGTATAAAACAAATCATCGCATAAAAGCGCTCGGCGATAGCCTAGAGCTTCGCTGACTCTAAGCACAACTTCATTGTAAAAACCATTTGGAAAAGCGATCGTTTTTACCTCGGCCTTGATTTTGCTTTCGATGAGTTCCTTTGAAAGCTGAAGGTCTTGCTTCAGTTCGGAAAAAGAATAGGAGGTCAGCGGTTCGTGATTGAGCGAATGGGAAGCGATTTCAACTCCGGCTTCGGCACATCGTTGAATCTCTTGCCAATTCATAAGCCGGGGACCCTCGCCCTTTACGCCCGTATCTTGTTCCATCTTTTGAAGAGCTTGATTTCTCTCATTCACGCTGAAGACCTTCAACTGAGAGAAGAGATTCTTTCGGAGCTCCCCCCAGTCTGATACCGAAGTGGCGTCTTTCATTCGTCTTTGGGTCAAGATCGAGCTCAATCTTTGGGTCCAAATGGTGCCTTCGGACTCAATGAGCCCCGGCAGAATCGCATGGGTACTCTGAATTTTTAATTCCTTTAGGATCGGTAGCGCGGTTTCAATGAAATCAGAATAACCGTCGTCAAAAGTCACCACAAAAGCGCGCCGGGGAAGGCGGCGCTCCGAAGCAGCCTCTTCCAGAGAAATGCAATCGTAATGACGGAGCATAGACTTGAGAAGTTTGCGAAAAAGTTCAGGACGCATGGGCGGAAAAAAAAGATCTTGATCCTCGCTGATGCGATGAAAGCAAAGCACGGGCACGGAGGTCTTCGCCCGTGAAAGTCTGAGCAACGAGGACAATCTCATTTCCCGGCCGATTTGAAATACCTGATCTCTCAAGCCCATGGTTGAAAGCCTCGGCTCTTCGGCAGTACATCGCTGCCGAGTCTGGTCTCAAAGACTTCGTCGCTGGAAAGCAGTTGTCTCTTTCGATCCGGCAGTTGGTAGTAAACGGAGATCGTTTGCGAGTTCCAAAAACCGCAGCGCTGACTTCGCTCCGCAACGAGCTCGCTCGAAGTTTCAAATTCAATTTCTTTTGCTCGGGCTTTCGCAGCCACCGCTAAAAACAAATCCAAGAGATGCTGAGCTTGCCCAGCGCTTTTTAAATCTTTGAATCCAAAATCCACGATTGAAAGCACGCCATCGACGACCGCATGCACGGCAAAGACTTGGGCTTGATTTTGAATATAACCGATCGAATATTGAAATACCGCGAAAGGGTACTTTCCCAAATACCAATTGAAGAGTTGGGCTTCGCGCTTCACTGCCACTCTGAGACCTTTCGTCATTTCGTCGGCGATCGAAAATAATTCAGGCGGCGCATGGTCAAAAGTCTGGTACTCGATGGGACGGGTTTTCTTCGGCACAAAAGAACGCCGCAGGCGAAACAGGCGAGCCCTCGCGTAAAGCTTTTCATAAACGGAATTCGTTTCTGCCGAAGGATTGTATGCTGTCAGAAAACTGGATGACGCTTCCATGGATCGAAAGATATTGGCCTGACCCCCCAAAGCGGATCGAGGAATTTCCGGAAAGCGCCACCAGCCCGACATCATGGCGCCGATTTTTTCCTTTCCGTCGACTAGATAAGGAAATGGAATGGCGGAACCAATCGAAATCAAATCTTCATTTTGCTTTAAACCAAAGTGGCGCGGGTTGGCCCCTTGATAAGGATTTAATTCAAAGAGGTAATCCAAATATTTCGCAGCGGCGTAGTGAAATCGTCCGGACCAGAGCCGGCGATAGAACTCAAGAATCTGAGCTTTGTCGAGGGAGGAAGAAAATTCGACGTGGCCCAAATTCTCGTCGGGATTTGAACGGGACAAAGTGCCTAAGACCGATTCTCGAGAGGAAGGATTCAGAATTTCCAAAGGAATTCTCCAAATCGAATACCTTTGTAAATCGAAAGCAAAATAATGGGCGGGATAACTGCAAGCTCGAAACCGGTTGCCCGAACTACTCAACCAAAAACCATATTTCATTTTTGCATCGAGAAGTCGGCGGTCGATTTCCAAATAAGTCCTTTGATTAAATGGCGTCTCCGAATCGATCACAAGAGAGTCTTTTACGCTTCCAGAATTTGGAAGGACCAAAATCTGCAAATGAAAAAATTTCCACCCTCGATCCGACGCTTCTAAAGGGACTGAAAGCCCCCGGAGCATTTGGATCAGGACTCGGTAAGAGAATTTCACTCGCTGATGATCGGCCAAGGCGAGAACTAAAACTCGCTCTCTCTTCCAGTAGTTAAGAGCGCGGTATTTTGCTATCCCCCACATGAGGCTTCACGCTAACTAAGTTCCCCCTTCATATCAATGAGTCGAAAACTGGGAGTTGAAAAGTGGCTGGATTTGGCTTGAAAAAGGCTGCTAACTTGCACCTATGTTGCGGGGGCTTGAGTATCCATTTTCGGTAGAGGAAATTTCGCGAACTCGGCTCAAACTCAAGCGACTTCTCTCCCAAAAACCAGGTTTGACGCCACTTAGGGTGGCTCTTTGCGGGGGAATAACGACCTCAGAAATTCGAGCTTTTATGGAGCTCTTACTTTTGAAAGAAGGCTTTCATCCAACTTTTTTTGAATCCGAATACAATAAATATTTCGAAGACATCCTCGTCGACGACAGTGAGTTAAGAACTTTCAGTCCCGAACTGATTTGGATTTGTACATCTGGAAAAAATATTTTGAAGGTGCCCTCGCTCAATCTCGAAGAGGCCGGGGTCGCCAAGATGGCCGAGGTTGAAGTCGAGAAATTCGAGAGCCTTTGGAAAAAATTAAGCGGATGGTCCAACGCACTCGTCCTTCAAAATAATTTTGATCGTACTTTGGAACAGCCTTTGGGAATGCTGGATACTCGAGAGGCCTTTGGGACCTCGGCTTATTTCGACCGCCTCAATCAAAAATTGACGGAGCGTTCAAAGACTTATCCTTCGCTCGTGGTTCTGGATATCGATGGTCTCTCGCATCGTCTCGGTCTCGAGACTTGGGTCGATGGGGGCGCTTGGTTCTCCTATAAATGGGGCTTCAGTCAAAAGGCGCAATTGCAGGTCGCTTATGCGGCGACTCGACTGTTCTTGGCGGCAAAGGGGCGTTCCAAAAAAGTTTTGATCGTGGATCTCGACAATACACTGTGGGGCGGAGTCATCGGCGATGAGGGCGTGGAAAATTTGAAGTTGGGGCGCGAGACTGCGCTCGGCGAGGCGCATCTACAGTTTCAGCAGTATTTAAAGAGCTTGAAAGAGCGTGGAATTTTGCTCGCGGTGTGTTCCAAAAATGAAGATGTCATCGCCCGTTCGGGATTTTCACATTTGGATTCGGTGCTGAAGATCGACGATTTTTCTGCATTCAAGGCCAATTGGAATCCCAAAGATCAAAATATTAGGGAGATTGCTAACGAACTCGGCCTCGGTTTGGAGAGCTTTGTCTTTATAGATGACAATCCTGCAGAGCGCGAGCGTATTCGCCAAGAGCTTCCGATGGTCGCAGTCCCTGAAGTGGGCAGCAATATAACAAATTTTATCCGCATTCTGGACGGCTCCTTTTACTTTGAAGCATTGAAATTGAGTGCAGATGATTTGCAACGCGCGCGGTTTTATGCGGCCAATGCTGAGCGGGCAAAAGAAATCAATTCTTTTGCCTCGTATGAGGAGTACTTGGCGTCTTTGGAAATGGTGGCGGAAATTGCGCCCTTTAGCGCGACTTATTTGGACCGGATCACGCAGCTTACCAATAAAACCAATCAATTCAATTTGACTACTCGGCGCTATACGCGGGCCGAAATGCAAAAGGTAATGTCGGACCCCAATGCCATCACTCTGTACGGAAGACTTTCAGATAAATTCGGAGACAACGGCCTCATCAGCGCACTAGTGGCGAGCATCCAGGGCGGCGTGGCCAACATAGACTTGTGGCTGATGAGTTGTCGCGTACTCAAGCGAGATATGGAATTCGCGATGTTGGATGCGCTCGTAGAGTCTTGCCAGGCGAAAGGGGTTCGAGAAATTCACGGTCTTTATTTGAAAACGCCAAAGAACGGGCTGGTGGCGAAACATTATGAAGTTTTAGGTTTTGAGCAGAGCGGCGACACGACAGAAGAACGTTCGGAGTGGCGCTTTGTGATTCCTCAAAACTACGAATTCAAGAACCGCACGATTAGGAGGACCCATGTCAGACACGAATACAGAAATCAATCGCGAGATTCTGCCACGGTTGCAAGCTATCTTTAGCGATGTTTTCGATGATCCGCAGTTGCAAATCAACCGGGAATCGAGTTCGAAAACGATCGAAAATTGGGACTCGCTCGCTCATATCACTCTGGTTTCCAGTATGGAGTATGAATTTAAGGTAAAATTTGACCTGCAAGAGCTTCACGATTTGAAGAACGTGGGCGAAATGATCGATTTGATCGAAAGGAAACGCTCCTCTTAATCATGCAAATGCTTTCCAAAATCCAAAGCGGCTCAGCGCTCGAAAAAATTCTCACAGCTCAACTCAATCTATGGCCGGAGCATGGCACGTTTTTAGAGACAAGTTTTCGAGATCGAAGTGAAGCCGAGATGGAAGAATCCCATCATTTGGCGGAGCTCCTTTTGAAAATTGTGGGGTCCGATTTGCCGAAATTTTGTGAGCATTACCGTTGGACTTGCGACAAAATTTACGAAGAAGAACTGAATTTTCGCCGATCGGGAGCCTATCGTTTTTCCAATTTCCAAGAAGTAGAAGCCTTTTGTTACAGCCAGCCGGACTTTATGGGCAAATATGTAGATGGACTCTTGTTTTCCCAAGTACTTTGGAGAAATCATCTGCAGTGTTTTTCTTTTTTTAGAAAAAGCTTTTTGGGTGGAAATGAATCTCCTTTTCGCAATCTGGAATTAGGTCCGGGACACGGCCTGTTCACTTATTTTGCAGCTGCGGATGAAAAATGTGGTAGCTGCTCGGCTTGGGATGTGAGTCCCACGGCGCTCGAATCCAGTCGGATCTATCTGAAGAAATTGAATGCATCTCGAGAGGTGAATTTCGAGCTGCGAGATATCGCGACCGATTGTGCGACCCCCGAAAGATTTAATTCGGTCATTTTGAGCGAAGTTCTGGAACACATCGAGAATCCAAAAAAGCTGTTAGAAAGTCTGCACCCAATCTTGGCGCCGAAGGCCCGCATTTTTGTAAATGTTCCAATCAATTCTCCAGCTCCCGATCACATTTATTTGTTGAAGACGCCGGAAGAAGCGCTCAGTTTGGTGGAATCCGCAGGATATACGATTCTCGATTCAGCTTTTATTCCCATGACAGGCTATGGTTTGGAGCGAGCGCGAAAATTGAAGGCCACGATTTCATGCGTGATCATTGCGAGTCTCCAACGAACGGACTAGCAATTGCTATCCGATGATGCCTATGGCAGTCTTTTTGCGTGGGGAATGGGAAGTCCGAATCCAGCTTGTCGCAAATCGGTCGCTCCCATCGTCTCGAGTCTATTGATGCCCTTCGAGGAATTGCCGCACTGGGCGTCGTGGCATGCCATGCCATTAGTTACAATCACTATAAGCAAATTCAATCGTGGTGGTTCGAGCCCCTTTCTCGAATTCTTTTTATGGGAGAACTGGGTGTCGTTTTATTTTTTGTGGTGAGTGGCTATTGCATACATTTGAAATGGACTCAAGGTGGCGAAGTTCGATTCCTTCCTTTTTGGAAGCGACGAATGTTTCGCCTTTATCCGCCCTATTTTGTGGCTCTCGTACTCAGTATGAGTTTAATGGCCGTAGCACTACTCAAAGGCGTAACGACACCCTTGGTGAGTACTTATTCGGGCGATCATCCTTGGAGAATTTTTTGGGCCGATTTCTTTTCGCATGTTTTCATTTTGCATGGCTTCATCCCATCATTTGATTTGGCAGGCGGAAATGCCGTGTATTGGTCTTTGGCGAGAGAAGAGCATCTCTATCTGCTTTATTTTTTGGTTTTATTTTTTCGAAAGAAAAACTCGATGGCCACCATTGTGAGAAATATTTTTGTCTTCAATCTTGTTTTTGGCATCGCGGGTTATTTATTACTGGGCGGCTCTAAGTGGTGGTCGATTCTGAACTCGTCCGTTTTGGCACTCTGGAGTCTTTGGCTGTTCGGAGCTTATTCGGCGGAAGGCGCCTTCCGAAAAGATTTTCCCATTGAACTTAAGAGTTTTTCAGGATTTCTGATCTCGCTTGCGTTTGCTGTCGCCACCTATTGGGTCCATTTTCTTCGCCCGATTCACCTCTTAGCTTGGGGATGGGCTTTTTTCCTACTCATCAATATTGTAGTGGATTTAGAACAGCGAGGGCTTTGGCCGAAGGCGAAATGGGTGCAAATTCTATCTTGGACGGGAACTTTTTCGTATTCCATTTACCTGGTGCATTGTCCAATTCGCTCAACCCTTAAAGTTCTTTTAGGATCCCGCGTTTCAACTGAAAATCCAGTGGCCTATCTTTTAATAGCGTTGGGCCTCGGAATGGCTGGAGTTGTAGGGGGCTATGTTTTCTTTCAACTCGTCGAAAGACATTTTCTGAATTCTGCTCGTGCAAAGCAGGCGGTAGAAAAAACTCCAAAGCTCGTATCAGCGGCATGAGCTGATCTGGCCTGAGACGACTAGATTCCTAAAAGTTCGTACAAAACCCCGAAACGAATTCCGGAATCCATACAGGTAATTTCATTCCATCCAAAATGTTCGGCGAGCGCGAAAGCAATAGAGAATCCTCCGCTAATGACATCAGCGCGTTTGACAGTGAGTCCGGGAACAATTCTGTCATCAGTTTTTCGAGAGCAAACGAACTTCAGCCAATTCTTTAGTCGCTCGCGACTGATGGATAAACCGTGGACTGATGTCCGATCATAGCGATCGAGTTTCAATTCCATCGCAACCAATGTAGTCATGGTTCCGGCGACTCCGAAGCCTGTGCAAGCGGGTGGAGGGGTGGTCCACGGTATGTCATGAATGAGAGTTCTCACATAATCGATTGCGGGCTTTGGATCACAAAAATTTTGGAGCTTATACATTTCCGTTAGAAGCACGCTGCCCACTTTAAGAGAAACCCGTTTCTCGATGCCGAGATAAGAGCCCAAACAAAGTTCCGTGCTTGCACCCCCAATATCGAAAACAAGTTTAGGACGACCGTCGTTTAATTCTTTTTGAACGCTCCAAAACGAAAGTTCTGCTTCCCGATCGCCGGAAATGAGCTCGACAGGATGCTCGAGAATTGCCTCGATTCGTTTTCGCACCTCATCCCCATTCTTCGCTCTGCGAAGAACCTCTGTAGCGGTGGTTTTAACGTGGGTTGCTTGTAAATCTTGAATGATGCCTCGATATTTTTTAAGCACAGGCGCAGATCGCTCAAAAGCTTGCTCTGTAATGACGCCGTCTTTAGCCAATCCTTTAGAGAGCCCCGTTACATTGGCCTCATCGTGCAAAATTTCCAAAGGAATCGGGGATTGTTTTCCGAGCTCCGCGACCGTCAGCAGTAAGCTGTTGGATCCAATATCAATCGCCGCCGCTCGCTGAGACATCACCGCAAAAAATCCTACTAAAGTCTGAAAGTCAATAACCGCTAGTTGTCCGCTGTCTCCTGCTTCCGCTACCGTTTCCCTCTATGTTGAAAGAAAAAATTGTTGTTGGAATTCTCCTTGCAGGTCTAGCTGGATGTGCCTCGCGAACCGATGTTTCGCAATATGACCCGCAAGGTGCCAAGCCGAGTAAGACAAAAATTATCCATTTGCAGTCGAAAAGCGGATCTTCGATAAAGGGGACGCTCACTCTTCAGCAATATCCCGAAGGCTTGGTCGTTAAAGGAACGATTACCGGTCTCACGCCGGGAAAACATGGTTTTCATTTTCATGAAAAAGGCGACTGCTCGGCGGCGGATGCGAGCTCAGCTGGAGGGCATTTTATGTTGCCCGATCAAGAGCACGGATCTCCGGATGATTCCAACTCTCATTTAGGAGACCTGGGAAATATTCTCGCCAATGACAAGGGCATCGCCGAATTCAATATTTTGGCTAAGGGCGTTACGATCGCAGATCCCAAATCTAAAAATTCTTTGATTAAGCGCTCGATGGTCATTCACGGAGGTGAAGACGATCTCTCGACTCAACCTGCCGGAAATTCTGGCCCGAGAGTGGCTTGTGCGGTTATCCGGTGATTAAATGATAAATCCAGCGAGCGACAAAGAAGCTCCCGACGAGCATGAACAGCGCTAGCGCGATAAAAAATGTAAATATTCCGCCAAGCACAAAGGCGATCCAGTATTTAGATCCGCGCTCTGTCTTTTCAGGTTGCTCCAAATAACGAGTGAGCAGCACCGCATTTCTTCGATTGGCTTGAAAAAAAACAACAAAGAGATCTCCAAAAAGTGGAATGACTCCGATGGAAAAGCTTAGGCCCAAATTCATCATCATGCGCACAAGTACTGCACGAGGTGTGTGCAAAATGAGTGATTCAAAAATCACATAAAGAGATAAAACCGCGGCGATGGCGTCTCCAACAAAGGGAATGAGGCCGACGATCGCATCCCAACCAAATTTGACGCCGATGTAGGGAATTTCCCAATACTCGTCTAAATAATAGACAGCGGTTTTGATTCGCCGAATGACAAGACTTTTGCGCTCTGGATCCAGATCGATATCCCCAGACTAATATCCTAGTCGCGGGGACCAATTCGGCTGCGATGCATCACCCGGAAGATTTGCGATCGGAGCGATCTGAGTACCGTCGGCCTTCATCACGTAAATCTGATAGCGGGGATTATTTTTAGTGGCATCCGTAATTCGTCGAGAGCTGAAGATAATAAGTTTTCCGTCCGGACTCCATGCAGGAGATTCGTTAAATTTAGCATCGTATGTGAGCCGCTCCATCTCTTGGCCTTGGTCGTTCATGGCGAAGATGTCAAATTCTCGGTCGGTATCCATACCTGAAAATAGAATTAAATTATCTCGAGGATTCCAAGCGCAAGTATCATTCTGGGTGCCGACGCGGGACAGCCGCTCGACCGCGAGTGACTGCACGTCAATCCGCGCGATGTCGGGATGTCCCCACCGGTCGGTCGTGAAACATGCGAACCTTCCGTCAGGACTGAGTGAAGGGGCAAGATCGATTCCAAAATGTTTGGTGAGGCGCTTTTTCTCGCGGCCTTCCATATCCATTAGATACAACTCCGCATTTCCATCTTTCGAAGAAGAGATGAGCATCTCTCGGCCGTTGGGAAGCGGAGTCGGACTGAGTGCGGATCCTTTCATGTGAGTGACTTGGGTGCTCTTGGCGCTAAGATCTGTTTTCCAAATATTCCAATCCATGAGTGAAGAGGATGTGTAATAAATATTGCGGCCGTCTGGTGACCATCGCGGAGTCAGATTGCGCCGTCCGTTTTGGACTAAGGGTTTGGGATCACGGCCGTTGAAATCCATGACCCAAATTTCTTTGAATTTGCTTCCCGGAGGAATGTACGAAAAAGCAATCTTGGTGGAAAATAGACCTGGCTGGCCCGTTACTATTTTAACGATGTCGTCAGCAAATTGATGAACCAAAAAAATATTGTCTTTGCGCTTCGTTTTGTAAGTTTCTTGAAGGCGAAGTTTTCCGGTCATGATGTCAAAGACATAAGCTTCGATGAACGATTCGCCTTTTTCGACACCTGCACGGGCGCGAACCAAGTATTGAGCTCCGACTTGCCGCCAGCTTTCCACTTTGATGCTCTGAATAGAGCCCACAATATTGGGCTCCAAGAATGCTTCGGACGGAATCACTTTAAATAAGCGAGAAAAGATGAGGTCGGTCGTCAGCATGGCTTCTGCATCTGTGGAGAATCGGGTGGTGTCCGAAGAGGGGCCACCTTTTTGAAACGCTTGAATTGCGATCGGTGTGGGTGCTTCCCGTGCGTCCTTCAGCACAACGGATTGCGCGAATGTAGAAGCACTACTCGCGACAAATAATACCAAAACTAAGAATGAGCGAATTAAGGTTGGCATACGACCGTAGTTTCCTTTCCTGATAATTCAGAGATCACATCAGCTGAAAATGTTTCGGCATCCAGTGCTGCACGAACCGCGAGCTCGCATTTGCGATCGAGGAGAGGCTGACCCGTTCGTTCGACCCAGCCAAGTGCCAGCAGACGGAACTGATTTCCGGAACCCTGGAGTTTGATTCCGAGGTAGCCCATGAGCCCCGGAAATTGCTTACGAAAGGCTGTCGCTTCTTCGAGTTCGAAATGTCTTCGCATGGCGGACTGAAGCGCTTGCTCTGCGGGACTTAAAGCTCTCGTCGCTCGGCCGCCTGTACCCCTGGCATTTTTCTCACCCGTTTCTCGGGTTGGGAAGTTGTCGTCTTTAGGAATGGGCCGCTCGTCTTCTTTTTTTGATTCTCTTCGAATTTTATCGAGAATACTTCTTAGATCATTCTTTTTGGGCTTAGCGATTTCTTTCACTTTGGAGCCCTTGTCCAACTTAGGCACTTCTTTAAGTTTAGGCGTGGGGGCTGCCTCAGGCGAAGTGTTCTTTTCCACGAGTGGTGGTGGCAGATCTTTGCTCGAAGGTCCTTGGCGCATGGCGGAATCCGAGGGTTTGTAAGTCATGTCGATTTGCACGACGCCGCCAGAGTGAATGTCTTTTCTAGCTTTTAAGATGGAGAGAGAAATTCTTGCAGAAAAAATAAGAAGCAGGAGCAGACCTGTGTGAAAAAAAAGCGAATAACTAAATGCACGGACCACTAATTAATCCTCAGGTTTCCCTCCCTCGTGCGATCACTTGGAAGGATCGGTCATGAGCGAGATTTTGAAAGCCCCAGCTGTTTGTACCGCCGCTAAAACGCGCACTACAAAACCATAGTTGACGCCCTCATCAGCGCGAATGAAGAGTTCCTTTCTCTCTCGGTTTGCAAACATTTGCGTGAGCTTTTTTCCTAAATCTTGAAGAGGGATTTGGGTGCGACCAATGAACAAGGATTCGTCTTTCTTCACCGTGACGAAAACACTTTCTTCCTCGGCGCCCGTAGTCTTGGCCTTTGCTTTGGGAAGTTGCACATCCACCGTATCGTTCATGAGTGGAGCAGCCACCATGAAAACGATGAGAAGCACGAGCATGATGTCGACGAGCGGAATGATATTAATTTCCGCGTTGAGCTCGGGCCCTTTTTTTCGGGCGTGCGCGTGCTCGACTTTAATCGCCATTACAAACTCCTTTTGGCGGTATTGAGAAAGTCAGTCGAAAAGTTGGTCATCATGCTGGAGATGGCACGGATACGACTGGCAAAGAAGTTGAAAAAGAGCACGGCGGGAATAGCGGCAAACAGTCCCATCGCAGTCGCGATCAAAGCTTCGGCGATACCGGGAGCGACAACTGCTAAGTTACTTGCGCCAGTGGCACCGATATTGATGAAGGATGTCATGATTCCCCAAACAGTTCCGAACAGTCCGACAAAGGGCGCCGAACTTGCTGTGTTTGCCAAAAAGGCAACGTAGCTTTGTAGATTATCCGTTTCAATCGTGGAAGCTTTATCTAAAGTTCGTGCGACGTTCGTTTCGATGAGCTCAATTTTCTCATCGCGACCTAACTTCATCCCGTTCACTTGATTAAATTCTTGTAAGGCAGACTCGAAAACTCGAGAGAGCGGAGCGCTTGCGAAGCTTCGCGCAGATCGTGTTGCGGCATCTAAAGAGCCCGCGGCCCAAAAGCTTTCAGAAAATTTTCGATTTTCTTCCGCCGCGCTGCGTAGACTCATCCATTTCCAAAAAATAATGGTCCAGCTCAGTATGGAGGCCAAAAGCAGCAGTGCCATAACGGCTTTTACGACCCAGCCCGCTTGATTGATGAGGTCGATGATGTTTAATGCGGCCCCTCCATCCGATACCAACAGGAAAGCGCTCAAAATTGTGTTCGTCATAATGCTTAAAATGATTACATTAGAAGGGTGGCTTGGCAACAAGCGGGCCTGTTATAAATCGCCTTTGGTCTGACAACACGAGGGACCTATGCTATTTGAATTTCGTAAGGTCGGAAAAAATTTTGGAGCCCATCGCGTATTTCGTAGTCTGGACTTTTCGCTAGAGCGGGGGACCTTTTCGATCCTCACCGGGCCTAGCGGCTCGGGGAAGACCACCTTGTTTAAAATGCTTTGCGGGGTTGAACGTCCTAGCGAAGGCGAAATTATATTCCTGGGCCGACAGCTCGTAACGCATAGCGCGGGCCATTTAAAGCATATCGGAATCGTTTTCCAAAATCCGAGAGGGATTCTCGACCGCAGCGTTGCTGAAAATGTGGGCCTTCCGCTCGAGATCGACGGTGTTTCCAAGAAAGAAATCGAAAGGCGAGTGACGGAGTGGCTGGATAAGTTGGGTTTGAGAATTCGAGCCAATTCGCTTTACCGAGAGCTTTCGGGGGGCGAGGTCCAAAAAGCTGAGTTTGCCCGCGCGCTGATTCGTAAGCCGCGCCTCATTTTAGCTGACGAGCCCACGGCTCATTTGGATGCCGTTCAAGCGGATTTACTCCTCGATATTCTTTGGGACCATTATCAAGACGGAGCGACCGTTTTCATTTCGACTCACCATCCTCCTAGGTTTGAGCATCCGCTCATCCTTCGTTATCACGTGGGCCAGCAACAAATCAGACGTTTAGGCGTGCATGCTAATCCGGGGATGCAGCTTCCAGCGGAGCCTTTGGAAGAGGGGATGTCGGAGAAGATACTAGAAACTCCCGCTGAAACAGAAAGGCTGATCTAAGATGCTTCAATTTTTGTTTAAAGAAGCCAGCTTGTTACTTGCCTTCGTGGTTCTCGGGGCACTCTTGCTCATCAGTCTTTGGGTCACTCAAACTTTTCAATCCAGCTTGATTCGGGATTACAAAAATACGCAAATTTCTGTGATTTTAAAGGACGGAAGCCTTCAAAAATTTCGAGATTTGATCGAAAAAGATCCCAATGTGATTCGATTTGACCTCGCGAGCGGAGCTAAAAATAAAGAAAAATTGCAAGGGCTCTATCCCGAACTTCAAAATTTGGTGGCACCGCTTGAGGAGCGCTTTTTTCCTGCTTCAGCGATTGTTGCGGTTCACGACGGGGACCTTTTTCTAAAGCACTTGAAGTTAAATGGGAGTGATCTTTACGAGAGCCAAATTCTGCACCAACCTCCGAGGGAAATTGCCCGACTGGCATCACTGCTTACGGCTATCTTTGGTTCTCTATGGCTTTTGACCCTTGCGCTTGTGCTGTATTTTAATTTGGAAAGAATCACTGACGTCGAAGTTTCTCGCTGGTCTCTCATGAAGATGCTTGGCGCTAAGCCTTATCGGCTGTTCGCCCCGCTCTGGTACGGGCAACTCGCTCGAATGGCGATCGCATCCATCGTTGCCATTGGTGTTGCTTTCTTACTTTCTTCGCAAATTGAAAAACTTTTCGTTTGGAATTGGATTTCGCTTTCGGCGTGGGTATGGGCAGCGTTCTTTGGAATCTCCATTGCGATGACGTCGGCGATTTCTTTTGGACTCTTTTATTCTCGATTTAAAAAGGTATCCATTGGCTAGTGTCTATGCGCTCAGTTTTTGTTTTTTTTATTCTCACTTTCGCTGCCGAAGCGGCGACTAATTTAAAAATTAAAAAGTCGGATAGTGTTTCGGTTCAAAAAGCGAAGGCGAAGCTCAATGCGCTGAGGACGGAGATCGAAGCAACTGAGCAAACAATGACGGGCTTGGAAAAGGTTCAGAAGGATCTGGCAGCCGAATCAGAAAAAAGTGAAAAAGATTTTCGCTCTCAATTCGAAAAGGTTTTAGTGCCGCTTTTGAACTGGCCCCAAGTGCCTTTGGCCGAGAAAACTCCGTCTTGGATAGAAAGAGATCATTTGAAGGCCGTGCTATTTTCATTGCGGGCCCGATTGTTAAAGGAACCCTTGGAGCTTATGGCTGCTCGTCAACTGAAGTTAAAACAAACGGATGATTTGCAAGAATCCCAAATGGGATCACTCAAAGCATTACAATCTCGCCATGGAATTTTGCTTCTTCAATTAGAGGAACTCTTGGCCATGGAGAAGAGAGAAAAAAACAAACGGGAGACGCTGCTTAAATCAAGCGGTGATCCACGAAAACACGCCATTGATTCAAAGAATCCAGCGCAAACGGAAGGACTAGGACCCTTATGAGAAGAATTGATACGGACAGCAAGAAAGCCCTCTTTTTGGTTGTGAGTCTTTCGTTTGGAGCCTTTGTGCTCGGCGGACTCTGGACCATTCTTCTCTCCGACGGGATTCCGGCAGACGGTGGACATCGCAAGTTGATGCTTTTTAGCAAGGTTTACGATCTCGTTAAAAAGCAATATGTGGAAGAGCCTTCGGACGACAAATTGGTCGAAGGTGCGATTCGCGGAATGCTCGACAATTTAGATCCTCACTCCGTCTATCTAGGCAAAGAGGAATTCGCAGAAATGCAAGCCGACACCCGGGGGCAATTTGGCGGCATTGGTATTGAAATCGCTAAACGCAATGGCATGCTGACCGTCATTACTCCGATCGAAGATACCCCGGCCTATCAGGCGGGACTGAAGACAGGCGATATCATCGCTAAAATTGCAGACCAGCCCACGGATAAGATGTCCGTCTTTGACGCCGTCAAGCTCATGAGAGGAAAGCCCGGAACTGCGGTGGACATTTCCATTCGTCGAGAGGGAGTGGACAAACTCCTGCCATTTAAGATCAAGCGGGCCATCATCAATGTGAAAAGCGTGGCTTCGAAGATGGTGGAAGGATTTGGCGTCGTCCGTCTGAAACAGTTCCTAGAAAAAAGCTCCGATGAAATGCGTAAAGCTCTTAAAGACATGGCGAAAGATTCGCCTCTCAAAGGCGTCGTTCTCGACTTAAGAAACAACCCGGGAGGTCTCCTTCAACAAGCGGTCGAGGTAGTAGATACGTTTGTGGATAAAGGAGTCATCGTGTGGACTCAAGGTCGCGACAAAGTCCAAGTCGACAAGAAGTTTGCTACCGCGAAAGGAACGGAACCCACTTATCCGATGGTTGTTTTAATTAACGGCGGAAGTGCTTCCGCCAGTGAAATCGTTGCGGGTGCGCTCCAGGATCATAAACGCGCCACCATTATGGGAACTCAAAGCTTCGGGAAGGGATCCGTCCAAAATGTGATTCCCCTCGAAGACGGAAGTGGTGTGAAACTCACCGTCGCTCTCTATTATATTCCGTCCGGCAGAACCATTCAGGGCTTTGGTATTGTTCCGGATAAGGTCGTCCATCAGCCCGATGAGCCCGAAGCTCTTCCCCGTGAAAGAGATTTACCAGGCCATCTGGTCGGCAAAGAAGAAAAGGACGAAGATGCCAAACGGAAAGCCAATGCCAAAATGGATGTTGCCAAGCTCAAAGGTTTGGAAAAGGAAGATTTCCAACTCGCGAAAGCGATCGATTTCTTAAAGGAACAAGTCAAAGGCGAGCCTAAGTCGCCCGCTCAGGCAACAGAAGATCACAAAACCGGACCCGAGAGCGCGAAAAAGAAGTAATCCTTTGGTAGATGCGTCGCCCAAACTCCATCTAAAATGATGGTGTGAACGTAGGCGGGACCCGGGGGGAAGTTCAGCTCATTAAGTCGAAGGACTGGCCAGAGCTTAAGAAGCTCTATTCCAGTCGTCCCGGCCATTCTTGGGAACTCGGTTTTTATTATCTTAGCGTGGAAAAAAATAAAGGCCGAGCGATCGAGTGCTTTCGAATGGCGACGCGCGACCCCCAAGCCGCCGAAGCTGCGAAAATCATGCTTTGGAAGCTCTCCAAAGAAAAGCCGCTAAAAGGATTTGAGAGTCCGGCAAGTCTTAAAGTGTTCGAAGCTTATCTCTCAGGAAGACCGGCTCATGTGCTCGCTTATTTGCAGAGCAACACGAGCGCTCACAAATTTGCCTCTCATTTGCTTAAGAATTGTATCTCGAGGCTTGAACCAAAAGATTTAGCTTTTGTCGAGTCGCTACCTCGATCTGCGTCTTTTACGCTTCAATTAGCGATCCATGCGGATCGCAAATTAAACCAATCGGCACACGCCAAAAAACTCACGCTGGAATTTTTTAACGACCCTTGGACAGCCCGTTTAGTCGAAGAAATTTCGGTTCTCGGTATCGAAAAATCTGTCGAGAGAAAGCTTCTCCATGCCTATGCGCAAAAAGATTCAAAAGGAATTCGGAAAATTTTGGAGAGTATCAAGGCTTCCTCAGCGCAGGAGCAGCTTCAAAGTTCTACGTCCAAAGGAATTTCTCCTCTTTGGAGAGCAAGCTTTTTAAAAGCAATTCAATTTGATTTGGATCACGTCTCTGAGAATCTCGTGGGATTTCCTTTTTGGAAATTGAGCACCTTGAGCTCTCAAGCAGTCGATCTCATGCGGAAAGATCTTTTTTCTGAGGAAATGGAGCCGATTCCGACGTTCATAGAAATCTGGCAACAGTTCTTAACGAGTGATGATTTGGAGGCGCCTTCGAAGGAATTGGAGCCTAACCAGCTATCCCTTTGGCAGATTCGTGTGGAGCTCGATCCCGAATGTTTGTCGGAAGCTTTACTTCGATTTCCTTCAGAGGAGCGATTTCTCATTCTTTGGGCGGCAAGGAAAGGTACGGACACAACAGAGCGAGATCCCCGAAGCTGGCCTATCGAAGAGCGCGAGTCCACGGCGGTTCGCAAAAACTTGGAGCGAGCGTTTGAAAGGGCTAAAAATAAAAATTTATGGTTCTCAAGAATCCGCCAGTTGGGCTGCTCTCAAGATTTTTATGAATTTGTTCTTTACCGATCCCCGCTACCTTTGGAGTGGGTGCTTGAAGATCTGAAAAAAGCAGTCATTCAAGAAACTCCGGGAATTCGTCGGTATCTGGTTGATCAGTTGTCTTTGACTGATGCTGCAAAAACGCACTCACCAGAATCATCCGGCGAATTTACAGTCACTCAGTTCTTAGAAGCGCTTAAGTTTTTAACTCCGGTGGAGACTCAAAAGGTACTTTTGGCGCGCTACATCCTTAAAGATTTGGAAGATGCGATCATTCGAGATGAATATTTGGACTTGTTTTGGGATGCGCGCTCGGAGGTGAGCGGAGAAATTTTCTCAAGGTGGACTCTAGCCATCGTCAATGCACTCTCAAAACGTCCCGCTCAGAAGATGGAAGAACGTCATTGGCTGTGGATACGTGCGGCATGGAGCGCAAGTCCTGAGATTTTTGAAAGATTTCAGCCAAGGTACGGAGAAATCTCTCCCTTCTTTCCTTGGGAAGAATTCTTAGAAACTGCAGAGTCCATGAATCGTGAGGATTTGCTCCTCAATAGCCTTCCTTTAGCCCCCGAAGATTCCATGAAAGAAAAGTGGATCCACGAGATGCTCGCCACATCTGATCATCCGCGCCTTCTTCAGGCGATCGAGTCGCTGAAGACGGAAAGCATCCGCTACAGCTTGCTGGCACTTTGGTATGAAAAGCGAGGGGACTTCGACCAGGCGATTACCGCGCGCACCCATGAAATGGAATGTGCCCCTGTTTTAAATGACCAAGTCTTTATCGCCAAAGATTTGCTAAGACTTTATCGCAAAGTGACCCAAACATCGCGCTCGAAAGAAGAGCGAGCCTTCGAGATCGATCGTCTATCAGGTTTCCTCGAAAAATCAGGCTGCTTGGACTCGGCTCTTTGCCTTGAAGTCGCAGAAGAACTCTTGGGACTGTCTGCGCTTGATCAGGCTTGGAACTGGATGGCTCAAGGATGGTCGCGTGCCTCCGTTCGAGAAAAAGAAGAATGTTTCGAAAAACTGCTCGATTTATCTTTTCGCAGTCGCACCATCGATGAAGCCAGGCGCCTGCTCGTCGATTTTATTTTCAACGAAGGTTCGCCGGCTAAACTCTCGTATGAAATTCTAAATACGCTATTAGCTCCGCAATCGGTGTTTAAACTTAAGCACCTCCGTCGGGAGTTTGTGGAAAGAGCTGGATTTATTTTTCCGCTTCACCGAGAGCTCCTTCGAACCCGAGCTCAATTTGATTATCGAGCCGTGCTGCTTTGGGAAGCTTTTTACGGAGAAGATTTAGAAATTAAAGTGGAACCGACATCTATTTCTGGAAAAAGAAAGTTTGAACTTTGGAATTTGACCGAGTCGGTGACGCACGCCGATTCTCTCAATCCTTTCGTCCATTATTTGAATCTTACAGACTATCGGCCTGTCGACAGTCGAAAACATCCGGAAGATCACGAATTTTTGGGCAAAGCCCAGCGGTTGACACATCGCTTAGCTAAAAATTACCGAATTGGAAAAGCTGTGGACGTAGAACTTTCGAAAGATTTAAAAACGCCGATTCGCGTGTCATTTAATCCAGCGATCATCGAAGTGCATCCGGATTTCTTTGATCATTTGGACGAAGAATCATGGTCGGCACTTTCGGTAGGAGTCTTTCAATTGCTTCACGACCGAGAGCGGGGACTTTTTGATGAAAAATTTTTGCTCGAGAGATTTTTTCAAGGGATGCTCTTGAGTGGAGCACCCGTCGGAAATTTGATTCGTCTTTGGGTGTGGCTCGCGATACACGAAAAGATTTTAGAACCCCAGGTTTTACAATTGGAACCCGAAGCTTTGCTTCAACGCGTTCCGCTCCTCAATCAGTTGCTCATTTTTTATTTGAGCGTCGATTTTCAGAGAAAAGTCGAAGAATGCAGCCTTAGCCTGTCTTAAAACAGAGCTTTTCTCACTCTAAGAAACGATTTATAGCTAAGCACTGTGTCGAGTCCTACCTTTGAAAATCCTGGAGCGGACTATGCAGGAGGAAGACTCCCAAGGCTTTTTCTTGGCAATGAAGAAAAGCCCATTAGCGTTGGGGATCTGTCCGATTATATAAAAACAACTCTCGAAGGATTATTTGCCGACGTCGTCATCGTGGGAGAGGTGAGTAATTATAAAGCGCACCCCGCGTCAGGCCATTCCTATTTTTCGATGAAAGATGATCGAGCGTCCATTTCTGCAGTGATGTTTAAAGGGACAGCGCAAAAATTAAAGTTCAAAGTCGAGGACGGCGGAAAGTATATCGCTTTTGGACGTGTGACCGTCTATCCCCCGCGAGGAAATTATCAAATTGTAATTCATCGGCTCGAGCCCGATGGAGTCGGAGCGCTTCAGCTCGCTTTCGAGCAACTAAAGAAAAAGCTCGAAGCAGAGGGATTTTTCGATCCCACAAGAAGAAAGCCGATTCCCAAATTTCCAAGGTGCGTGGCGCTTGTCACAGCGAGTTCAGGGGCAGCAGTGAGGGACATGCTCAATGTGCTCAACCGCCGCTTTGCGGGAATTCGTATTTTGATTTACTCGGTCAAGGTGCAAGGCGAAGGCGCTAGAGAAGAAATCGCGGAGGCTATTCTCCATATCAATAAGCACTTCGTCGAAGAGGTGGACGTGATGATTGTGGGCCGCGGAGGCGGCAGCATAGAAGATTTATGGGCATTCAATGAAGAAATCGTGGCTCGCGCTATCTTTGGCTCGAAGATACCGATTATTTCGGCGGTGGGACACGAAGTGGATTTCACCATCGCCGATTTTGTGGCGGACCTTCGCGCTCCCACGCCCTCCGCTGCCGCTGAGCTCGTCATCGGCAGCCGCGAAGAGGTCTTAAGACACCTTCAACACTCGGTTCGTCGGCTCATGCGAGTTCAGGAAAGGATCGAGCTGTATTCACTCAGACTCGACGATCTCGTGCAAAGAATGGTGAGAAGTTTAGAAACAGTTATCGATGATCGAAAACTGATTATCGAGAGATTAAAAGGACAGTTATTGCAACATCGTCCGGATAAGATTTTAGAAAATGCGCGATTGCGGTTAGAAGGCCTGTTGGGCTTGCTCTCTCGATCTATTCAACCGCGAATTGAGAGAGAAGGTTTCCGCTTAGAGAATTTGGTGAACCAAATTAGGTTGCTTAATCCCCGCGCGATTATGGATCGTGGCTACAGTATCGTCCGGCTGCTGAAGACCAAAAAGGTTGTAAAGAAAGTGTCCGATGTTCGAATGGGCGACGAACTTCTTATCGAACTCTCCAAGGGACAAATCAAAGCTAGGATTTAATGTCAGATTCCCGAGTCATTTTTATTACCGGTGCTTCTTCCGGCATTGGGGCTGCGATTGCAGTAGAATATGCGACGCGCTTAAATTGTAAACTCGCCCTTTTTGCCAGGCGAAAAGATCGTCTGGAAGAGGTAGCCAAAGAATGTAAGAAATTTGGCCGGGAGACGCTTCTTTGTGTTGGAGACGTAACGGATATCACTCAAGTTGAAACGGCGATGGCCCAAGTGAAAAGAGCTTGGGGCAGCATCGACACAGTTTATGCCAATGCGGGATTTGGCATAGGGGGCAAAGTCGAAAAACTCTCGGTTGAAGATTTTAGGCATCAATATGATGTGAATTTCTTTGGCGTGCTTAATACATTTAAGGCTGCACAGGACGATCTAAAAAAAACGCAAGGGCGACTTTGTTTGATTGGAAGTGTGCTGTCTTACATCTCACTTCCGCGATCAGCCCCTTATTGCTCGAGTAAATTTGCAGTGAAAGCTCTGGCCGACTCTCTTTGGTTTGAGTTGAAACCTTACGGAATCACCACGACGCTGATTTGTCCTGGGATTGTGGAGTCAGAAATTCGGGTTCGGGACCCTAAGGGCAACGAGATTTCTCAAACCAACGACAAAACGCCTGGTTGGATCCGGATGAAAACTCCTAAAGCCGCGAGACAAATCGTTGACGCCGTCGAAGATCGAAAGCGAGAGAAGATCATCACAATACATGGAATGTTGGGAGTCTTCCTCATCCGCTATATGCCTTGGGTTGTTCGATTTTTTGTAGGCCGTGTGCCAACGCGAGGCGTAGGATCTAACTGAGTAACACCAACGTTAATACATGACGACTGTCCCCGGGTCGATTAATCTGGTGCTCATGAGGCAAGTGGGATTGAGAGGACTTCTAGGGTGGTTTTTATTTTTTTCTTCCAATCTACTACAAGCGCAAGAAGTTGATACCTGGGACGGTCCCGGCGTTAAGCCTTGCGTATTGAATCCGGATCTCAGTCTTTTACAAAGTCGGTGGGGAATGTGGGATGCAGAGGGGACGGCGCTCTCGACCGAAGACGTGCTCGCAATGCGTGATCAGTTTAGTGGGAGCGTTTATTTTTATAATAAATCGAAGCCGCAGGTAAATCTTAGGACCATTCGCGAATCGGGCGTTCTTGTTTTCAAAGTCATCCAACCTTTTTATGTTCCGGATCCGACTTGGCGCACAACTTCTTACGACAATCCCAAACCTTATTTGCGATGGGCTGTAGCAGAAGGCGATGAGGGATTGAATAGCCCATTCGTCGACGGAATTGCTTATGATCCCGAGATGCGTTTAAAACCAGCCGATCAAGTTGCGCTTGTGCATCATTATAAGATTCAAGCATACAAAAAGAAAAAATTTTTTATGATCGCACCCCATTGGAATCCAGATGTGAATCAGCAAAGATACGGCCTTAGCCAAAACGATATGACTATCAACTCCGATTTCCTATCTCCTTGGATGTACAGCCGCAACGGTCATAGTAGCTATCGAATGGGCCTGGGCTCGATGGTAAGGGATTGGTTGAAAGGAACTCGCAATCATCCAATCTTCCCGATCTTTGACCACGGAAGAAAATCCTACGGCACGGAGGGAATTACTCCCGATGAAGCAGCTCTCGTTCCGGAACATCTTTCGGGTCTCCAGGTGGGCTTTATTACTCTCTTCATTCCGTATGTTGCTTATTACTGCGCTAAACATCTTGAGGATGCGCACCCCGGTCTTGCCAAACGGTATCCCGAATGCACCGAAAACCGGGAGGGGCTTCAAGATCTCTTACTTAATCTGAAGCGTTATTATCCTGCTAAAAATATTCAGCGCTGCCATTTTTGATTGGGTAAGTGGGGATCTAACTAAGCTTTTGACTGATCCACTTTTCAGCGTGCGGAGGCTCGTAACTCTCGAATTTCGAAAGCAATCGAGCGGGAGATTCGTCCACGATCACCATGTTGCGATGATCTTTGGTAATGAATCTCTCAGCGACAGCCTCATCTAGAAAATCAAAGAGTCGGCCATAAAAATTTTCTACGTTCAAAAATCCACAGGGCTTTTGATGAATCCCCAGTTGTCCCCAAGTAATGACTTCAAAAATCTCCTCAATTGTCCCGAAACCGCCGGGTAAGGCGATAAATGCATCCGAAAGATCACTCATGAGTTTCTTTCTTTCGTGCATCGTTTGAACCACTCGCAGGTCTTTAAGTCCTCGATGGGCAACTTCTTTAGCAATGAGTGCTTCTGGAATCACTCCTATCACTTCACCACTCTCGGTCATCATCGCATCGGCGAGAGCACCCATGAGGCCGACGTTGCCACCACCGTATACGAGACCGATTCGCTTTTTAGTTAAAAGTTTAGCCAACTCTGTGGTTGCGGTTTTGAACTCAGGATTGCTGCCATCATTCGATCCACAGAAGACGCAGACGCGACGAATTTCCATTCAGTATTATCGCCTATTCAATTTGTGAAGGCAATCGGTGAGCCCGCTGAATAATGCTTTGGCCCTTTGGTGACTCTCGTCGCCGGTAGCACCGGGTCATGTTCGTAAACAAAAATCCAATTGTCGCGTACCGCTTCCGAGAGGACTTCTTCCTTTTCATCTAAGAGCTTGATGACATGGATGTCGTAGCCCATGACCCATGGCACAGGAACATGATGCGAAGTGGGTATCATATCTGAAGGATAAAAATACTTTTGGTCTCCCACGCTGATGAGCGGGCATTGCAGACCGATCGTGTGGCCGTAAGAAAGCCGGACGGTGACGCCTGGCCAGCTTATTTTCTTCTCAAAATCTTCTACGCCATTGCAGACGATAAGCTTGCCGGCTTCAATCAGCGGCTTAAAATTCTCGGGAAGGTAACTCGCAGATTCGCGGGAATTGGGCCTCAAAGCCCAGTCGAGATTGTCCTTCTGGATATAAAATTTCGCGTTGGGGAAATTGGATTCGAACCTTCCTTCAGAAACCTGACGCGTGGCTCCGCCTGCATGATCAAAGTGAAGGTGAGTGAGAAGGACATCCGTGATGTCTTCTCTTTTGAGTCCGCAAGAGGATAAGGCGCTCTCCAAAGTATCTCTGGAGTGATCGATCGCGTAGATCCCTACAAGTTTAGGTGTCCATTTTTCACCGATGCCCGTGTCGACGATCAAGTTTCGTTTTTTCTTTAAATCTTTGAGAACGATAATTCTGAGAGCCATCGGGATTCGATTTTGCATATCAGGAGGAATTGCTTTTTCCCACATCGGCTTAGGAACGCTTCCAAACATGGCTCCGCCGTCGAGTTTAAACATGCCGGTGTTAGGCGCGAATATTTCGGAGTCTCCAATGCGCATGACTAAACGTTAGCGCTAGTGAAGGTCAGCGTCTATAGGTCGGCTGGCACTTGTTTTGAATGCAGCGGGGATAGACGGGCGGGAGCCCGCAGAGCCTAGGTCCACGGCCTGGATATTTCTCTTCGTTAACTCGGGCGAGATATCGATCTCGCGTATCGGATCTTGCCATAACCTCTTTTAGCTTTTCGGCTGAAAGAGATTTGGTTGAATAAACCAACCGTTGGCAACCCCCGCTATAATAAATTTCATCGCACTGAGAGTCGGAGTCGCAGGACAAATCCTTAATCGCATCGCGAATGAACTGATCGTGCAGTTCCGCCCGTCGTTCTGGGCTTAAATGTTGGGCCGGCATCCAAACAAAAGTCCCATAAGCGCTGAGTGTTAAAATAGAGATGACGAATGTGATAACGTATCGCACGCTTCTCGATGATGCAAAACTGAAGCCTGCCCGGGGCACCAGTTTAAAGCCTCAGTGACCTCGTTCCGCTCACGCCCGGTGGGTAAACTTTTGCTGCAAATCCCGCAAAAGTTATTAAGCGTTTGCTACCCGTTTTTGTTCCAATTTAGGCGATTCTATAAAATCAGATTTTACAATTTTATCCATCTCATGGAATACGGAAAGATTTCGACCTTTCAGTTGTGGTCGGTTCATCAAGTAATCGATGCCGACAACGAAGTTTCTCTCGGCGAGCTCGGCCATTTCGTAGTCTCGACCCATCCGAATGGCATCCACCGGGCAAGCTTCTTCGCAAAAACCGCAAAATACGCACCGTAATAAATCGATTTCGTAGACGGCCGGATATTTTTCCACCTTGGGATTTGCGGATTCCGCAGCAACAATATGGATACACTCCGCAGGACAATTGGTCGCGCAAAGCATGCAGGAAGTACAAGCGATTTCACCATTATGTTTTTTGGTGAGCACGTGCACACCCATAAATTTATCGGAATACTTCCTTTTCTCCTCGGGATATTGAATCGTCGGACGATCGCCAAGGCCAAAAAGGTTCTTCACGAAGTGAGAACCCGTAATGCCGAGACCTTTAATGATTCCTAAAAGATACGACTTGCTTTCGAGTTTCCCGAACGACATAAGCTTCTGCTTCCTCTTTGGATTTGTTTTGGCCTCGGGCGTTCATGGTCAACTGCCCTAAAATATCTTGAATCGAATTAGACTCCTTAAACATTTTAAAATTAGAACTCAGTTTTTGCGTCAGACCTTTGGCGTTAACGACACTTCCTTCCTTTTCATAATGGCTGAAGGTGGGAAGGGCTAAAGAAGAGGCGAAAAGCTCCTGAGCTGATCGTTGAGGCGTAAGGACCACGACAAAATGAGAAGGACTCACGTGCTCGGCGAGCTTTCTGAGTTTCTCAACGATTCTCTTTCCTTCCGGAAGGATAAAAATTAAATGGCTGAGCGCATTTTTCTTAATCGCAGCTTCGAGATCGGTGATGGAGCCGAGCTTGAGACCCGACTTTTGAACGGCTGTTAAAAAGCCGCGAGAGTTGGGGTAAGGATCCGACCGATAGAGAAAGTCATCGACCGCTTTATCTGTTTTAACGAGTGCATCCACATCTTCGGAGAAAAACTTCTTCACTTTAAGGTGTCCGTGAAAGGCTTCAAAAATGGAGGAGAGCTCTTCATTCGTTTGATGGGGCGTTAAAAAGACGCCCACTTCATCTGTGCGTTCAGTTGCGATGAGAGCTTTTAAATCGCTCGCCCACATTTGAATGGCTTCCGCATGGGGCAAATCGACGCCGGCCAACTTGGCATGGCTGAGGCGGCGATCGTAATTGGATTCTTTGTATGTGTAGCGACCCACGTCGCACATCCAGTATGAATTGACGTCCTTGTTGTAACGAGGTTTCAGCCGATAGATATGGCGACCTTTTTTATGGTGCACGTAAATATTGCAGCCTTGCGAGCAACCATGACAAACGGATTCCGTTTGATCCAAAAACCAAACGCGCTGTTCAAAGCGGAAGTCTTTTGACGTGAGGGCTCCGACCGGGCAAACATCGACGGTGTTCAACTGATAATTTCCGGTCAGGGGTTTATCATCAACCGTGCCGATTACCGAGCGATCGCCGCGATTAAAGATTCCAAATTCTTTGGTCTTAGACACTTCTGCGGTGAATCTTACGCAGCGAGAACAAAGGATACAGCGCTCTTTGTCGAGAACGATATGATCGCCGAGATCGACGGCCTTTTCTTTGTTGACCTTATGTTCATGCATGTCGGAAACGTATTTTCCGTGCTTCATGTAATATTCTTGTAGGCCGCATTCACCTGCTTGGTCGCAAATGGGACAATCGATTGGGTGGTTTACGAGATGAAATTCTAAGCTCCATTTGGAGGCATCGACGACTTTGGTGGAATTGGTAATCACTTTAAGGCCGTCCGAGCATTTCATGTTGCAAGCAATTTGAAGTTTGGGATTTCCTTCTTGCTCGACATAGCACATGCGGCATTGGCCCGCGATGCTGAGTCCCGGATGGTAGCAGTAGTGTGGAATGGGAATGCCGTTTTCTTCACAGGCGTCGACTAGGTTTTTACCCGTTTCGACTTCAAGCTCTTTGCCATTCACTGAAATCTTAGCCATGCGTGAAATTTCCTATGTTTGCGTAGGGCGAAGGTCGTGGCCCTGCGGCTTTCGAGCGCAGGATGTACTTTTCAAAATCTTTGGGAAATTTTTTCAAATAACTTTGCACGGGCATGGCGATGGAGTCGGCGAGCACGCAAATGGTTCTACCAAGCATGTTTTGAGAGACTCGGTCTAAAAGTTCCAAATCGTCTTTGCGCGCTTCTCTTTCGGAAAACGAGTGAAGGATTTTTTCCACCCAGCCGGTTCCTTCGCGGCAAGGCGTACACTGGCCGCAAGATTCATCGTGGTAAAATTCTGCCAAATTTTTCAAAACGAGAACCAAGTCCCGAGAATCATCGAGGACAATCATGCCGCCGGATCCGAGCATACTTCCCTTGGCCGCAATCGCTTCGTAGTCGAGCGTGCAGTTACTTGCTTCTTCTGCAGTCAAGATCGGTGCGGAAGACCCGCCGGGAATGACGGCTTTCAGCGTTTGCCCGTCTCTCATTCCGCCGCAGCATTCGTTAATCAGAGTCATCATCGGAAGGCCGCATTCCACTTCATAAACACCGGGACGCTTTACATCTCCCGATACGGACCACATCTTGGTTCCCGTGCTCTTTGGCGTTCCCATTTTAGCGTAAGCAGGACCACCGTTTCGAATCACCCAAGGAACGACGGCGAGAGTCTCGACATTGTTCACAACCGTTGGACATTTCAAATAACCTTCAACGGCGGGAAAGGGCGGCTTCAATTTGGGATAGCCCTTTTTGCCTTCTAAAGAGGAAATGAGTCCGGTTTCTTCGCCGCAAATATAGGCGCCGGCTCCGCGGTGCACGACCATGTCGTGGTCAAATCCACTGCCGAGAATATTTTTTCCGAGGAATCCTGCTTGATAAGCTTCTTCTATCGCTCTTTCGATGATCATCGCCGCATGCGTATATTCGCCTCGGATGTAAATGTAGGAGCGCGCAGCTCCAATGGCATAGGAGCCGATGATCATTCCTTCAATCATCATATGGGGTAGTTTCTCTAAAATGACTCGATCCTTGAAGGTGCCTGGCTCGGATTCATCTGCATTGCACAGTAAGTAATGCGGCTTGTCTTTTCCTTTGGGAACGAAACTCCATTTGCTTCCCGTCGGAAATCCTGCGCCCCCGCGACCGCGAAGACCCGAAGCTTTTACTTCCTCGATCACTTGTTCCGGAGTCATCCGCCCTTGAAAAACTTTTTTGAGAGCTTCGTAGCCATTTTTACTGGCATAAACATCAATCTGATGAATATTTTTGACATGCTCATGTTCTAAGAGGATGCGCTTTTCCGCCGGCAAAGGTTTTTGCTCGATCGCCATGTTGCGCATATTTTTGCCGTGTTGGGTGGTCTTAACCAAATGCGTTTTCATGGGATTTTGGGTTCTCCTTCTCGGCAGGAAGAAATGAGTCGATTGAGTTTTTCAGGGCTCAAATTCTCGTAATACGTTTCATTCACTTGAACGACGGGAGCTGAGCCGCAGCTCCCCAAACATTCCACCGCACTTACCGTGAATTTTCCATCAGCGCTCGTTTCACCTTCACGAATTCCGAGCCGAGAGCATGTACTTTTCATCAGTTGATGTGAGCCCTGCATCCAGCAAGACAAGGTAACGCAAAACTGTAGATGGTGTTCGCCCACCGGCTTTTTATGGAACATATGATAAAAAGTAACGACCTCTAAAACTTGCGCAGTGCTCAGTCCCATGAGGTCAGCGACATATTTAATGACGGGCTCGGACATCCAACCGAATTCATCTTGAGCTAAGTGCAAAACAGGTAGCAGCGCTGATCGTTTGGAATCATAGCGGCTCAAAAGCTTCTGGAATTCTTTCTGAGCGGACTCCGAAAATTTGACCGGAGTGCCTTCTCCTAGTTTCTCTACTCTTGCAATATTGCCTGTCCCGCTCATATGTTAGCTGGTCCTCGCTTCTGGTCGGCTGGCTCGCTGACGCTTGACTCGGAACGTTTCCAAATCTCTTGCTTCATCTATCCAGCTCCCCGGCAATGACGTTAAATTGGCCGAGCGTTGCAACGGCATCGGCGATGAGGCCGCCCCCAATGACTTCTTCAAAGGAAGAATAAATGGGAAAGCAAGGCGGACGCACTTTGATGCGATAAGGATATCCTGTTCCGTCGGAAACAATATAAAAACCAAGCTCCCCATTGGCTGCTTCCGTGTAGGAGTAGATCTCGCCCTTAGGAGGCTTAATTCCTTCAATCACGAGCATGAAATGATTCATGAGGGCTTCAATATTAGAATAAACTTCGGTCTTGGGTGGCAACGTAATCAAAGGATCACTCACTTGCGTAGGACCTTCAGGAATTTTTTGAAGCGCTTGCTCAACGATGCGTAAACTTTGTCTCATTTCCAGCATCCGGATGTAATAACGACTGAAATTGTCGCCATCGGGCAGCACTGGGATATCAAAATCAAATTTATCGTAGTCGTAGTAAGGCTCGACTTTACGCAAATCATGTTGCACGCCGGAAGCTCTCAAGCAGGGGCCCGTGAATCCGTAATCTATCGCCATTTCTTTCGTGACGATACCGGTGCCTTTCATGCGGTTTAGCCAAATCTTGTTGTTGGAAAGTAAACGATCGACTTCATCCACCGTTTCGCCGAGCGACTTAAGCACTTTTCGGCAGTGGCGCTTCCACTCTTCATCGAGGTCGCCAAACACGCCACCGATGCGAGTGATGGAAGTAAGCATGCGGTTGCCGCAGAGCTTTTCGAATAGTTCGTAAACATATTCGCGCTGCTTAAAGCAAAACCAAAAAGTCGTGAGAGCGCCCATATCGACCGAAGTCGTCCCAATGCAGACGAGGTGATCGATGATTCGAGAAAGCTCGTTCAAAATAACTCGGATGTACTGAGCGCGCGGCGGAATTTCGATATTGAGAAGTTTTTCCACAGCCCGGCAATAGCCGGCGTTGTTCATGGGCGCTGAGAGATAATTAAGTCGATCTGTGTAGGGCAAAATCTGCTGGTACTTGTGCGTCTCAGCCATTTTTTCGAAACAGCGATGTAAATAGCCTATCTCTGTTTTAGCCCGCATGATCTTTTCGCCTTCAAGCTCTACAAACCAGCGAAAAGTTCCATGGGTCGCGGGATGGCTGGGGCCGATATTTACATAAGTGCGCTGGGAAGTGAGAATATCTTCTTCTTCCAGGTCCTTTTTGGGCAATGCAGGAAATTCAAAAACTTCCGGTGTGTCTAAAACTTGATTTCCCGTCGGGGAATAATTCTTTCGAAGCGGATGACCTACAAATTTATGGTGACAAAGAATCCGACGCAAATCCGGATGGCCTTCAAATTGAATTCCAAACATGTCGTAGGCTTCGCGTTCAAACCAATTGGCCGCTCGATAAACGGGAGTGAGAGAAGGAATTTTTTCGACTTCTTTATGGGGAATTTTCACTCGGACGCGTTTATTCGTTTCTCTATTGTAAAAATGATAAACCGTATCGAACGGGGCATCGGCTCGATCGGGATAGTGCACTCCGCAAATATCCATTAGCCAAAGATAATTTTTTTGATTCTTCAAATAGTCTGCAATCTTTCGAATGTGTTCCGGGCGGCTGATGATCACGCATTCGTTGGGATTTCCGATAGCTTTTTCAAAGGATTTAACGGATTGCTCTCCGCAGCCTTCCTTTATCTGAGTTGCGATTTGATAATGATATTCCACGTCAGCTTGCTGCCTTTGCTTTCTCTAGCGCGGATGCGAGTTCGTTAACGCCCGCACTTTCAAGCGCAGCTCGTCTTCGCTCGGCCAAGCGCTGAGAAGGGGTATCGCCTTTAGCAATTTTTTCTTGGAGTTTGATGATGCCTTGAATCACTCCTTCGGGAGTCGGTGGGCATCCAGGAACATAAATGTCGACGGGGATGATGGATTCAATTCCCTGCACCGTATGATAAGCGCGGTAAAAACCTCCGGAAGAGGCACAAACTCCCATCGATAAAACCCATTTGGGCTCCGGCATTTGATCGTAAATTTGTCTGAGCACGGGCGCCATTTTTTCGGTGATGGTTCCAGCGACGATGAGGAGGTCCGCTTGTCTTGGGGAAAATCTAACGACTTCTGCTCCGAAGCGCGAAACATCGTAGTGAGATCCGACGACGGCCATATATTCGATTCCGCAGCAGGCGGTTCCAAAGGGCAGCGGCCAGAGGGCATTTTTTCGGCTCCAGTTGAGGAACCACTTAATTTGCGTTGTGAATACGGGCGCCTGTTCAAGTAAAGTTAGCGTCTTCATTCCAATAGAATTCCTTCAGGCGGAAAGCCCGATCCAAGGATATTCCCGGCTCGACATCCACCAAACAGCAGCAGACCGATATTATAAGGACGAAACGGGGGGATCAATGCTGATTGAGCCCAAATTCCGCGTGTCTCGTGTGTGAGGATTGTGTTAATCGTCTCAGTGGGTGGTTAGGATAAAGCTGGTTTTGAGGGTTGGGTTATCCCTTCCCATCTACGTCTGCTTCTTCGTTGGCACGGTCTCAGGCGTGACGCTAAAGGCCAAGCCGCCGGCCACAGGAAATTGTTCCGATACGCTTGCAGAATTGCTTCCCCAAATTCGCGACAACCAGTCGGTCTACGTGCCTTTCAAGCGGTTCGACAACAGTCAGGAAGAGAAAATTGCCTTCAGCAACCGGCAGCTTGCCGAAACGATGGCGAATGGGGTGACTAAGGCAGCGCTTGAAGAAGTGGATAAATTACTAGAGGAGAAGGGAACCTTTGATATTCCCCTCGGAGTGACCGGCCTCTCGGCAGCCTCTGAAGTAGAAGAGTTTCGAGGAGGCGGAATGGCGACTCGAGGTTGGGGGCGGGACAATGCCTTCTTATTTGAGTTTTTTATCACGAGGGCCAAACGTTTTGAAAAAATTGGCGAGTTTGAAAAAGCGCGCACGTACCGAGCGAAGGCACTTGCTAACGCTTGGGGACTCCTCAAACAAATGTCGACCCAAACCCAACTTTACCGGATTTACAAAAACATTGAGTTCCCTGCTATCCACTACACCACACAAGGTGCCGAAGCGTTTCCCAGCGTTCAGTTCAATATCGACAAATTCGAGGACGCCCTCGTTCCAACGAATGAGGGAGAATGGAAGGGACGAAATCCTTGGAACAATAAGCAGTTCGATTGGTTCGCTCTTTCTTTGATTATTCCTTTGAGAGCGATTGAAGAAAAACTCATCACGTATGACGATCTTCAGCCTGAGCATAAAGCGTTCTTAATCTCGATGCTCGCCATGCCAACTCGACTCATGTTTTGGCAAATGCACACGTCTGACGCTTGGGAAGAAGGCGCAGAAGGAAGAAGGACTTCCACCAACATGCTTCAGCTTAAAAACTTAGAACTGTTCCTGCGCGGCAGAGCAAACCCTTCGCATGCGGCCAGTGTTTTTACTCGGATACTTAAAGACATGGAAACCTCCAGGACCGAATGGTCGTACGGGGTGATGCCGCCCGAGGTTCAAGCGATCGTTCGAAATACTCTCATCTCAAAAAATGGAGAAGTTTCTACAGCCGAGCGAGCTTTGGATAACGCTTACCAAATTGTTTATTCGCAAATTGATCGCGGCGAGGCTCCAGACGTTTACAACGGCGCTCCACAAGCTCGACGATATGAAGATGCCGCAATGTCTCATCCGGCCATGTATCTGCCCGAGCGATTCAGCGATCAAGATATTTTGAAAATCATTCGCCAGATGAAAAAGCTAGAGCGTCCCGAGGGGATCATTCGCTACGAAGAAGATGTTTATCTTCATCCTTTTTATTGGCTTGGGGATAAAGACGAACTCAACCCGCAGTTTCACCGCCTTCCTGAAAAAATAACGGGCGCGGATTTAAGAGAAAAAGGATTTTGGCCTAAAAACTATCAGTATTTGGAAAGAATTTTTGGAGAAGATATTGAGGCGCAGTGGTCGATTCATGATTCCAAAATGGTTCAGCTTTATTTTGCCCTACATCAAAGAACGAAAAATCCATCGTTGAAAGCTTTATCACGGTCCGAAATCGATCGGTATATTTTACGAGCGATGGGTCATGTGACTGGACCCAATCTCATTGCGATGGATGGGCTTCCAGTAGGAGAGTGGCGGATTTCTGAAGCAAAGCTCATTGTGAAAGTTTTTCGAGATGCGAATGGCGCTTGGCTCGAGAAACCCGAGACTCTTTATGTGCCTTGTCCGCACATGCTTTATTGGTCGGTTGCCGAGTTTGGCATCGCTCTCGATATTGCGAGACGGATGCACGAATTTCCTAGAGAGCATGAAGGCGAAGATGATGCCTCCCATCGCGTATCGTTATCTATTGTCAGATAATTACTTAAGAGGCGAGCTCAAGACGCCGGTCGCTGCGCTCTTTAAGGTCAGCCAGCAGTTTGCGTGATAGAGATCTTGTCCCGTGCCTTCGACAGTCATTTTAGCTTTGGAATCAAAAACTACGTAGGCCCGACTGGGCAGTCCTTTTGAAATAGCGCTTAGGCGCTCCGCTTCTTTTTTAAGTAAGCGCACCTCTCCAACAAATTTAATATATCCAGTTTGATTGTGCCGAAAAATGTGGATGCGATAGTCCAAATTTCGTTCGGCTTCGGAAATGATCTGCCCATACTTAGCGATCTGCGCGTGAATGCGAGCGTGAAAAAGTGCTTTCACAATTTCTAATTGATGCCAAAACTCAATTAAATTGGAAGCGTGAGCATTAGCGAGCGCACTCGTCGACGGCGGAAGAATAATTTCCTCTTTAGAATGAGCGATAAGTTTCTTAATCGCCGGCGGAGGCTCTTCGCCAAAGTTAGTGAGTCCGGCAATGATTTGCCTGGTGGTATGAGCACGTATCCGCTCCGGTGGATGCGATTCCAAATAATAAGAATAATAGGTAACAAGATTCGCTTCATTCCAATGGATCTTAAATGAATCGTTTATTCCGGACTCCATCGTCACTCGCGTCTTCACTTGAAGTGGATCTTGAGAGTCGATATGGATCTGGAGTTTTTTGCCTGGAAACAATGTTTCTGAGGAAGCTGAAATATTTAAATCAAATGCTGTTAAGCCTTGCACTAATTTATCTGCGGCGAGCTCTGGCTCGGCGATGACAAGTTCATGCTCCACGTTCTTTTGATCGACGGCTTTCACCGTAAACTTAATGGGCCGGGCCGCGAAGCGGTTGGTGCTGGTGGGATCTTCGGGCGCTTGCTCAGCAAAAATTCGAATTTCTTTTAGATTTTCATGGGCGATCTGAAAGCGAGCAAAAGGCAGGACAAAGGCATGGGCTGCTCTTGCGGACAAAAGAATAAGAAAGACGGCGACCCCTCCGACGAGAACCTTAAATTGTCTTTGCATAGGGAAGAAACTCCTTAAAAACCTTGTTTTTAGGCTTAGTAAAAAGAGGGGGTGTCTTCAAGGAAAAACGACTTTGGGTCATTTGCCTGAAGAATGGGCATGCGGAGCCGTCCAGACTTTGATAAAGATACTGGTTCGTAAGTGGCGTTTGAAATGGCGTCTATAGCTCAGTTGCCATAGTCGCCGCAGGCGAAATAAATAGGAGCATTTATGCTCTACCAACGAACGAGGTCTGTCGTGCGATTGGTGGAGTACGAATATTCCATAAGTGGCGTCTATAGCTCAGTTGGTAGAGCATCCGATTGTGATTCGGAGTGTCACGGGTTCAAATCCCGTTAGACGCCCCACTTTCTCCCCGTTTCAGTTGTAAATGAACACGTCCTATGCCAAGGAAATGGCATGAAAACACTCTACGAAGCAGTTGTAACCTCAAGTGGCGGTCGAGATGGGTATGTTAAATCCTCCGACGGCCTTATCGATTTTCCCGTACGCATGCCGAAAGAACTCGGAGGCAAAGGCGGTGCGACCAACCCTGAACAACTTTTTGCGGCAGGCTATTCCGCCTGTTTTGAAAATGCGATCTTGCACGTCGCTCGCGGAATGAAAATCCAAATAAAAGAATCAAAAGTAACGGCAACAGTCGGGTTGAGCCAACGTCCGGAAGGTGGGTTTCAACTTTCGGCAAAATTGGTAGCCGAACTTCCACAGACCGACCGAGCTACCGCGGAGAAACTTTTAGCCGAAGCCCACCGAATTTGTCCTTATTCAAATGCCACTCGGGGGAATGTGGATGTTCAAGTGAGCTTGGCTTAAGTGCATTCAGCCAGAGAATTAATTCGCGAGCCCTTCTTTGATTTGATTTTCAAAGCGCACTCGATCCATCGGCAAAATTTTGATCCGTCCGATATCCAAAAGTGTAGTCTTCTCTCTATCAAAACGGGCGGCTGTTCAGAAGATTGTGCTTATTGTCCGCAGTCGGCTCATTACGATACAGGCTTAAAGCGTGAGGGGCTGCTGTCCGTTGAAACTGTAAAGGCCGCTGCTCGAAATGCAAAAGAAAATGGAGCAGAAAGATTCTGCATGGGAGCGGCATGGAGGGAGGTTCGTGACGGAAAAGAGTTTGATCAGGTTCTGGAAATGGTCCGCGCTGTAAAAGCGGAAGGGCTCGAAGCCTGCGTAACTCTGGGGATGCTTAACCCCGAACAAGCGAGAAAACTCAAAGAGGCCGGCCTCGATGCTTATAATCATAATCTGGACACGAGCCGCGACTATTACGCAAAAATAATAACAACCCGCACTTACGATGACCGTCTTCGAACCTTGCGGGCAGTCCGCGCGGCGGGAATCACCGTATGTAGTGGTGGAATTCTTGGAATGGGAGAGAGCATTGATGATCGGTGCGCTATGCTCGAAGAATTAGCTGCGCTCGATCCTCAGCCGGAGTCCGTGCCGATCAATCTTCTCATTCCTGTGGAAGGAACTCCTCTGGCCAATGCTAGGCCGGTCGATCCCACAGATCTCGTCAGAACGATTGCGGTCGCTAGAATTCTCATGCCCAAAGCGCGCGTAAGACTTTCCGCCGGAAGAATCAGTTTAAATAAAGAAGCGCAGCTCTGGTGTTATTTCGCTGGAGCCAACTCCATTTTCCTCGGTGAAAAATTACTCACGCGAGCCAATCCGCTACCCGATGAAGACCATGAATTATTAAACGAATTGTCTCGAATAGCTTAAGAAAGTAACGGTGTTACTGTTTTGGCTTCGATTTTAAGTTCAGAGGCTTGCTTTCGAATTTCTTTTACGTATGTCGATGCGATGAATAAATTCTCAACTTGAAGACCGCGCATGGTTTCTAAAGGTTGAATCGGTAAACTCACTCCTGGAATGAATAGGCCGGCTCGAGAAGGATCTCCATCCGTCACAAGAAGACGCGGACCCAATTGATTAAAAAGAGAGGGCGGAAGTTGATTGAGGATGATCACCGATCCCATGCCTGATCCCCACCAAATAAATTTAGTATGATCATCTGCTGTACTCAGCTGATGGATGAGTAATGTGAGAAGATCGGCGCGCCTTCTGGTTTCTTCAGTCACTTTGCGAATTACCTTTTCTCGATCGTCCGAAGGACTTGCCGAGGTATCAACCTCTTTTTTTCCTAAGTTCGGATTCAGTGCAAAACGCAGTATCGTTTCATTTGACTCTAAAATTTCGAGTCCAAGATTCCATTCGTCGCAGAGCCTCCGAATGAACGGTCTATTAAAATAAAATAAATGCTCATGTTGAAAGCCTGTAAAGTTGGGGACTTCGATAAAGATTTTTCCCTCGGGAGTTAAATGTTGAAGCAAAATTTTGAGACAATCAAAGGGATCGCTCAAGTGTTCCCACACATGCATGAGCACGAATGCGTCGTATTTTTGGTCGGCGAGTATTTCTTTTGTGAAGTTACCTTTTTGGACGGCGAGTCCCTTTTTGCGAGCTTCTTCGACATTGGGACTCGGCTCCACGCCCGAGAGATTTTGGAATCCTTTTTCTCTGAGCTGACCCAGTAAATATCCATCGAGAGAGCCAATTTCAAAAATCTTTGCGCTTATCTCTAACGAATTTGAAATGAGCTCAACCATGGCTTTGTACTGCGATGTTCCCATGGATATAGGAGGCAGCGGATATTTGTACTGGGAGTACATCCATTCGAGTTCTTCGGCGCTTGCATGCTTTGAGGCGAACCCGAGCAAACAGTCTTCACAAATGGAAAGCTCAAAGGGGGAGGTGCGAATTTGTTGCAGCACTTCTTTTCGGCAAGCAAAAGTTGCGGAAGGCATAGCAAGAGAAAAGAGAGGCGTTAAACGATTTGAACTGCAATAGATGCACTTCACAGCTTCATCATACGAGTTGTGCTCCGCATCATCATAGATCCGAAATAAATTCGGGTAAAATGAGAGTGAAATCATGCCCGAAATTCTTCAAATTTCAGCCGAGGTCAAAAACCAAGAACTGGTGCTCGGCAAAGATATTTCTTACATCAAAGATCAGCTTTTGAAGAAAAAGAACATCGTTATCCTGAAGAATCTCTACAACGCTTCCCAAATGCAAAGCCTCAAAAAAGCGATTCACTTGTTTGGTCAGTCCCGAGAAGCATCCAATCCGGAACTCAAAAGCGACAGCCCGAACTTTCATCGCATCGACGACAATCCCAAAAAAGCGGCCGTTCTCAGAATCATGCACACGTACAACGTTTTCTTCTGGAACGAGGCCAATCCCGTTCCCCACGAATATTTCATTCCGTCGACAAGTTTGCAGCGACAAGTATCTTCTCTCTCCCAAGAATTTTTAAAGGGCGGGATGTCTGACGGTCTTGTCTGCTCGGGTCGAGTGAGTCATTACCCGCGGGGTGGCGGCTATTACGCTCGTCATGTGGATCCTACAGATATTGAAAAATGCTCGGTCCTTCTCATGATGACCACACGAGGGAAAGATTTCAACACAGGTGGACTGTACCTGGAGCCGCGAAAAGGTCAGGTCATTGATATGGAAGGCTTCGTTCAAGCGGGTGATCTCGTTGTTTTTGATCAATCCATTCCTCACGGGGTCGCTCCAATCGATCCCGAAATCCCTGGACCCGACTGGAATTCCGCGGAAGGTCGGTGGATGCTCCTTTCTACGATTGCGCCTAAAGAAACTTATAGCGCTCCCGGCAAGCGGTCCGCTTTTGCCGTTTAAGAATAAGTCGGAGTGGTCCAAAGCCCATCGGTTGAAGCGGGCTTATAAAGGCATTTCTCGATTTGGGGCACGAGGCCACGACGATTTAGATCCGCGGCAGTCAGCGATTCAATTTCACTTTTTTCAAATTCAATTTCTTCGCCCGAGACTCGGTTTCGATAACAACGCGGAATACGCGGGCGATAGAGTTCTTCAAGCGAGTTGATATTCGCGAGCTCTGTCTTGAACAAGGGAAGTTGATCGTTGCGGACGAAGTAAGCATTCTCATCGACATTGGCGATATGGGAGTAGCCCAACTTCATATTGAGTTTATGGAAGGCAAGCAGACTCGCCCCAAAGTACCGGCTTCCAAACTCCCAATGGTGATCCGGATTATAAACGATAGTCTTTTCATCTTCCGGCGAGAAAAATTGATTGGTTTCCACGACCAACAGACGAGGCCGATAATGAGTCGATAGCGCTTTCCAAACCCAGTAGTCATTTCCATCGATATCAATCGAGAGAAAATCTAAATCTTTCGGCACTCCGTATTTTTCAAACAAGGGAACAATATTTTCGGCAGTAATGAATTCCCGATGTAAATGGAGTGAAGTATTCTCATACTCGGCATCCAGTAGGAGGCCTTGCCAAGCGTGTTCCTCTCGCAAATGACGAGTCATCGACATCTGGCAGCCATCCCCCGCACCAAATTCGACGTAATATTTTGATCCTGATCCGATTTCCTGAAAGATGCCTTCGATAAGACCGTCATCTTCGTTTCGGGAGTGGATTCGCTTGGCATAGCGCATAAGACCATTATTCTTTTCCCAATTGCCATGATAGCGCGCCAAGATGGGCGCATATTTTTCGGGCGTGATCAATTCGCTCGTTTTCCAAATCGTTCCCACTTCTTTCATTATAAAAGCAGGTGAGCAGCACTGTCTTCTCGCCTGGACGGACAATTTTTGTCCGAAACGCTCCGGTAGTCATGACGCCGCGCACGTCTGTAAAATAGAGATGCCGCATGGATCTGCATCTCCACATTGAAGAATTGAAGAAAACGGGTCTCACCATCCTTCCAGGCGTCTATAGCCGGGACCAATGCGAGTCCGCCAAAGTCAGAACTCAAGCGGTGCAACAAAAAATCAGAGATCAGGATCCGGCGCATTACAATTTGTTTTGCCGTACGGGAACTCCCTTCGCCTATGATCGCACGCTGCTCGAATTTGTTTATCACGATCAAATCGATCAAGTTTTGAAATCGGTTTTAGATGAGGATTACGTGCTCATCGTATCTAACACGAACGATTTGTCTGCCGTATCAGATGATTTTAGTGATCGAAGTGCTCAAGGCGGCTCTCAATCTAAAAAATTTAAAGGGGGCCTCTGGCATCACGACTCAAAATATGTCGCGGGAAAAAGGCTGGAGGCAGGTTTCAATTACGCTGTCATCATCATGCTCGACGATTTTAAAGTGACTAATGGTGCCACCCAAGTTTATCTCGCTTCTCGCGACGAGCGAGGGCGCCCGGATCCCCACGGCGCTTATGAAGCGCGAACGATCGAAGGAACGGCCGGAAGCGTAGCGATCTTGGACGCCGGCCTTTGGCATCGAAGCGGAACGCCTTCCACGGAAAGTCGGTGGGCAGTACTAAATCAATACGGACCCTGGTTTTTGAAGCCTTACTTTCGATATCCTGAAATGTTGGGCGAAGAATTTGGTCGCAGCGTGAGTCCTCCTCTTCGAAGGCTCCTGCATTATTGTTCGACGCCCCCTCTCAATGAACGGGAGCGCGTAAATACTTTAATTAAACAGACAAATTAGTTTTAACTTCGGCTGAAGTAGTAGGGCTTGAAGGTTTAGACATCAGCGTCTTCAATTGCGAAAATACTTTCTGATAGCCGGCTTCTAATTTTGGCAAATATTCGTGCCAGATGGGAAAGTAGTACTCGTGATGGGCAATGAGTGCATCGCGCTTAAGTAAATAATTATCCTTATAGTTCGTAATCATCGCATTGAGTTTTCGTTCAAATTGAATGTGATGCGATCCGAAGAGAGTCAAAACCGCATAGCGAAGAAAGACGGTGTCCACCACTCGAGTTTTGAGGGCAAGGGCTGCATCTAAGCCAGCATCCAAATCTTCCAGCGAGATTTTTTTACCTAAGAGCTCATTTGCTCGAATGGAGCGAACTTTATTTTCAAGCGTGAGAGTGACCTCGGCTAGCTCAGTTCGGATCTTTGGAATTTCTTCGAGGCAGATAGTAACTCGATCGAGGCATCGTTGCAGGCGCGTATTTTTTTCGCTCTCTGTAATTGGCTTAAGCAGGGACATTTTCTTTTCGTGTATATCGAGCGATGCAGTGTGATATTTAGCCAAAGCATCCTTCAATGATAGGGCCTCGGCCCCGGCGATCTTTGCTCCCGTCAGCGCAGTATTGATGACTCGGCGATCAGGATTATTGTTGATGATGTATTCGATTTGAATCCGGAATAAATCGAAAAAATCGTGAGTCATTACTTCGCCTTCAGTTTGTCCTTCGACAGTAATCACTTTGCCCTCGATACCTGACGAGCGCGTACTTAGCGGTTGATCGCGATCATCGCCAATTCCTTTAAAATGCGTGCGATTGGAGCCCGCTTCGAAAGCGAGGTTATGCCCTACCAAAATGACATTCTTAAATCCCATTCGAAAAGCGGCCACAATATTTAAAGTTCCAGCGGAGTGGCCGGACGTCATCATGCCGAGGCCGTCGAGCCCGAGAATCGTTTCGTAGTCGTAATAAGATCGAAATAAAACTTTTGAGCCTCGATAGTTATTTAAGGTCTCGGGCTTGAGGACCGCCGGCCCAATGAGAGTCGCCCGGTCATAGCTAGGAAGATCTTTCATGTAGGCAGCGACGAGGTCTGTACGCTCAATGGCAGTTACAAAGTCTGGCTTTACACCTTCCGACAGGACTTTCCGCATCGCGGAATCACAAACGATCATGGGGATCTTATGATTGAGCGATCGGAGCATATCCCAATTTTCATCGAGTGAGGGACCTGAGGCGATGGAGATAATCGTCTGATCCGGAAACTGATTTTTCAAACAGTCGATACCTGGATTGAACATCCAGTAGTCCAAATTATCCACGGTGTGCTGAAATCCTACAAACGTATCTTCGACATCATTGCCGTAGCCTCGCTGAGTTTGAAATCGAATTCGCGGGACTTCTTTAAGAATTTTTTGGTAATAGGATTGATCGGTGGCGACCGCCGAAGGGCAGGGAATCGTTTTTAACACTCCATCGATTACCGTGTTTTGACTGAAAAAATTGTAAAGATAAGCGCAGGCTCGAGAAGAAGACGGAGTGCAAATCCATGTGATTCGAGGATCTGAGAGCTCAGAGGTAAAATCGAACGTACTCAATGCTTTAAAAAAGGTCTGAGGGTTGGATTCGATGATGCAGATACCAATTTGGGGATTCCGAGCTTTCTTTTGAAATTCTTTGAGCGCATAGCCCAGACCCAATCCAAAGAAGAGGATGCAATTGGCGTCGAATGGATTCATGGTTTCAAAAACCATGTGACATTCGGAGATGGGATCTGCGGCGTGATACTGATTGGGCTCAATTGAGCCGTCGGGATCAAAGGACAGAATTTCCGACTCAAGCTCCTGATAAAGCGTCTCATGCTGTTTGAGAGCAGCAATATTTTTGTCGAAGATCCCTCTTCGTCCCATGAGTCATCCTATCACGCGCTGAAGTTCTGCCGCCGAGCATCATCCCCCGAGCATCATTCCACGACAAAAAGGGCTCGGCCGGTTTCCCCGTGGCACATTAAGCGGCGTTTTTCGATCGGCCCTGATGCTTCGTATCAAGGAGGGCTAACGGGTAAAATAAAAGTGCAAGGAAGCAGCATGGACCAGTCTGAATTTGAAACAAATGGATTCGTTATTTTTAAGTCCGTCGTTTCTTCGGATGCTAGACAGCATATTCAGAATCAGATCGAAGCCATATTGGATAAAGCCCTGGAGTCAATTTCGGAGTACCGCCCCGACTCAAAAAAGACTCTCGACGAAAAATATTTGTATTTGAAAAAGCAGAGTCCCGCTCTGAAAGCGCATGCTTATGATCTCATCCGCTATGCGGACGCTCTTAAAAGCTCTTCTGTTAATCCATCGGTTCTCGAATTTATTAAACTCATTTTGGGGCCCACACTTTTATTAGATGGAGTTCAAGTTCGAATCGACGATCCTTCGGACGACCGGCTTTTACCCTTTCATCAAGAAGTATTTGGCCAAATCTCAGAGCGATGTTTGACCTTGTGGTGCCCTTTGACGGATGTGAACATGGAAAACGGACCGCTCCGAGTCGTCCCAGGAAGTCACCGTCTAGGAAAACTACCCCATCAATTTCGATCTGATTTTCGCAATTACCACGGAGTCGTCAAAGATATACCTGAAAAATCCGTCAAATACATAACGCTCCAAGCGGGCGACGGACTAATATTTCATCCCCTTCTTTTACATGCTTCTGGAGCTAATCGTTCATCGGAAGTTCGGTGGACGTTTATTACGCGCTACAATTCGATTTCCAATGTTCCTTACTTACAATCATCAGATGCGCCCTCCCATATTGAGCAAAAATGAATTTACATCAGCCTAAATTATTAGCGCTATCCTCCTCGATTGAACAACATTTGCTCAATGAGTTGGCCAAAGATCACTTCGACTTGAAAATTATCGACCGACAGTCGGATGAAGTGATCCTCTCTGAAGTGGCCTCGATGCGTCCTGAAATGGTGCTCGTCGAGGAAGATTTTTTAAACTCGGCACTCTACCAAAAAATGAGATATGAGATTCCAAGCATCCCCATTTTGAGCTTATCGAATAGCGTTGAGAAAATTCGCCAGTTCTACATGGAATTTCATGTTGATGCTTATGAGGAATCAGAAGTTGAACAGGAGTATGATCGGTTCTCCGGTGCTTCCGAAGAATATCGAAAACTCAACTGGGGTTCAGACCGAGGAATGCAGCGAGCGTTTGAAATCGCTGACATGTTAGTTGATTGGAGTGGTGTAAAGACTTGGTGCGATTTAGGAGTGGGGACCGGCGCTTTCTTAAATTATGTAAGCAATCGACACGCGATTCAAAGATTTGTTGGAATTGATTTGAGCTCTAAGTTGTTAGAAGTTGCAAGCGCTAGATCGTACGGGGCAATCAAAGCCGAGTTCATCAAGCGGTCTCTGCGCGAGCCGGTTGGTGAGCGATTTGATTTGGTGACTTCCATTGGTGTGCTCCAAAAGTGCGGCCTACCACTTGTCAAAGCTATCGCGAAACTTTCCGAGATGATGAACCCGGGCGGAACGCTTTTTCTGACAACTAAAAACGCAGGTTGGGAAAAATTTCAAAACGCTGCTGGGCTTAAACCTTATTCGGGCCATCACTGGTTTCACGTCGAAGAAATTAAATCGGCTTTAGATGCGGCGGGATTGCAAATTCGCGAATTGGCTGGATTTGAACCAAAAACTGAGGAGATCGGTCGACCCGAGTTCTTCCATTCCATCTACGTTTGTGCAGAAAGGAAGACTCGTGCGCGCGATTGATTTTCACGTCTATTGTCTTCCGGCAAGGCTCCGCGATGTGAGAGTGAATCTTCCTTACACCGAGTCTGCCGTTCGCAAGGCTATTCACGATCATCCGGACGGCGAATGGGTTCTCAAGCTTTCTTCCGTTTCCGCCATATTAGAGTCGATGCAAACCTCGGGTATTGATCAGTCGACACTCATCGCATTTCCTTGGTCGGATTTAGGTCTATGCAAAGAAAATAACGATGAAGTGCTCGGCGCTCTTGCTCAGCACCCTGAAAAATTCTTCGCGATCTGCTCTGTTCAGCCGAACGATAAAAAGTTTCTCGAGGAAGCAGAGAGATGTTTAAAAGCCGGTGCAATTGGAATTAAAATTAATGGCGACTGGCAAGGATTTGAACTCGACTCGGGCCCTGTGCGAGAGCTGTGCCGATATTTGGCGAAAAATAATAAGATTCTTTTGACTCACGTTGATCAAGGTTTCAAAAAGTCACCTACTTCGGCGGCCCATCTCTATTCCTTGGCGGAAAAATGTCCGGAAACCAAAATTGTTGGGGCTCATATGGGAGGCCTACTTGGGCTGTACAAGAAGCTTCCCAACCGCGGCGAAAAATTTAAAAACCTTTGGTTTGACACCGCCGTCTCCGAAAGCCTTGAAATGGTTAAATATTACTGTGACTCGGGTCTTGAAGATCGCATCCTCTTTGGATCTGACTATCCATTCAACCTTTGTCACAGTCAAAAAATCGTGCGCGAGCGTCTCCAGGCACTCGGCCTGTCAGAGGATGTTCAAGCTAAAATCCTGTCTCGCAATTTTATGAAGCTATTAAAAGGAAATGACTTTGCGAGTTGTTAGCGGACATCAGCCCACCTACTTGCCGTGGCTGGGACTCATCCATAAGGCGAGTCTTTCCGATGTTTTCGTCTACATGGATGACGTTCAGTACCTTTCTCAAGACTGGAACAATCGCAATAAGATCAAAACCTCGCTGGGGCAGTCCAAATGGCTGAGCGTCCCTGTAGACTTAAAAAATTCAGATGGGAAGCTTCTGAAAGATATTTTGATTGCGAGCGAAGAAAATCTCTCCGAAAAACAGCGCTGGTACACCCATCACTGGGCTACTCTGCAATCCAGCTATGGAAAATGTCCTTATTTCAAAACTTACCGCGATTTCTTTCACTGGATTTATATGGAAAAGCGCTGGAAAAAACTTTCGGATTTAAATTTGACGATTCTGAAGCAGATTTTTGAATGGTTCAATATTACATCGGAAATTAAAGTAGCGTCCGATCTCAAATTTCAAAATAAAAAATCGGATCTCGTTCTGGAGCACGCGGAACATTTCAAAGCCGACGTTGTTGTTTGCGGTGCTTTAGGAAAAAATTATATTCGCATGCCTGATTTCGAATCCAAAGGAATCAAAGTTTATTTTCAAGACTACCAACATCCTTCCTACAATCAGCCTTTTGGAAATTTTCTCTCTCATTTATCTTTTGTCGATTTGCTTTTTAATCGAGGCCCCGAAGCTCAAGTGGTTTGCTTCGACAATAACATTAAGAAGGAAGATCTATGTCGAAGTTTGAACTAAGTCCTACTCTCAATCTCGAAGGAAGAATCGTCGGAGCGGGGTGCCCGGCATTTATCATTGCTGAAATAGGCGTGAACCATAATGGAGATCCGACCCTCGGTGAAAAAATGATCGACGCTGCGGCCGAAGCGGGTGTCGATTGTGTGAAATTTCAAACGTTTCGCGCAGAAGAATTCATGGCGGATCGAGACTTGGAATACCAATATGAATCCGCGGGCAAGTTAGTTCGAGAAAACATGTTTAAAATGTTCAAGCGTTTAGAAATGAGTGCGGAAAATTATGAAAGACTTTTTGCATATGCTCGAAAGAAAAAACTCATTCCCTTTACGTCGGTGGCAGACGTTGAAAGCGCCGAATTGATTGAAAAAATAGGAATTGCCGGATTCAAACTAGCTTCGGAGGACCTCATCAATTCACCTCTGTTAAAAGCGATTTCCCAAAAAGGTCGCCCGATGATCATTTCTACGGGGATGGCCGATGAGGCTGAAGTGAAAAACGCTCTTAAGATGTTAGAGGTCTCGAACAATCCCCACGCCGTTTTCTTGCACTGTGTTTCGGTTTATCCCACACCCCCAGACCAAACCAATTTATACCGCATGCTCGCTTTACAACAGGTGACAGGAGGTTCCGTCGGTTATTCAGATCACACTCTGGGGATTGAAGCTTGTGTAGGAGCTGCGGCGCTCGGCGCTTGCATACTTGAAAAGCATTTTACGTTAGATAGAACTTTGCCTGGACCAGACCAAAATCTCTCTTCCGATCCCAAAGAAATGGCTGCATTGGTGCAAGCTATAAGGAAAGTCGAATCAATGAGAGGCGTGATGGCTTTGAAACCTGCGGATGCCGAATTAAAGACCCGCATCGACTTTCGCCGGTCCATCGTTGCCTCTAGAAATTTAAGCGCTGGCACCGTGCTTCAGGCGGGGGATCTAGCCTTGAAGCGCCCCGCAACTGGGCTGCATCCGAGCTTAGCCCCAACGCTTCTTGGAAAAGCGATCACCAGAGATATCTCTCAAGATCAAATTATTCGGATGGAAGATTTAATCTCATGAGCTTTCAGTTTAGATCGGTCAGCCTCGAGGACTGTGAACGAGTTTGGAAATGGATCAACGAGCCGGAAGTTCGAGCGGTGGCTTTTCAAAGTGAACCCCTGGACTGGGAGCATCACCGTGAATGGTTTGAGAGACGTTTATCCAAGGGCGTCTATCCCTACTGGATCATTGTCGATTCCGAAAAAGTTTTAGGTCAGGTCCGATTTGATCAAAAGAAAGAGAAAGATCAGGTATGTATCTCCATTGTTCTTTCGGCAGAGGCTCGAGACAAAGGAAGTGGATCGAAGATTTTACGAGATGCCGCCGATAAGTTTTTTTCTGAATTTCCAAACCTCAATGACATTTACGCTTGGATTAAGCAAAGCAATATACGGTCGGTGAGGGCGTTCCAGTCGGCGGGCTTTACTCTTCTGGAAGAGACAACGATCTCGGGCCAGCCTGCGATTATTCTAAAAAAAAATCGAAAAAATTAAGCTAGTGCTTGCTAAGCCAAGTGACGGCCCACAACGAAAGCTTCCGCTGCTTCTACGCCAATGCTGGCGCCTCGCCAACGAGCGAGGTGCTCAATGGCTTTGTAAGATCTTGCATGGGGCCAATCTCTCATCTCGGTGTGATAAATTTGGAGGGCTTTCATTTTCTTTTCTAAATCCTCTGAAACGTCGACATACCAATTCGGAAGAAAACAATTAGCTCGATCGGGAGACTGCCAACCTGTGCTCGACGGAACTTCAAAAAATAAAAGCGAGCACTCGGAGAAGCCAGGCATCGGCCGGGCTGCGGTGATCACAGCTTCATTTACAATTCGATGGTCGATATTTAAATCACTTCCATGATGGGTATAAATGATGCTCGGAAGATATTTTCTTATTTTTTCTTCGATCGGGCGGACGACATCCAGCCTTGGGTAAGTGTCCAGTCGGTTGTCCGCGAGGCCTAACAGCGAAATATTTTGCGCACCAACAAATTTTGCAGCCGCCTCGGCCTTCGCTGCTAATTCGTTAACTTCCTTCCGTATGTGAACCGAATCTTTTTCATGAATTCGGCTCGTCAGTCCCTCACCCACAATGATGATCTCTAATTGATCTCCCATTCGCGTGTGTTTTGCGAGTGTTGCGCCGCACCCTAACAATTCATCGTCGGGATGAGCGGCAACTACTAGAACTTTATTAGGAGTACGATTAGCCATAAAAATAGCTCGACGCTCCCTTCAGTTTATCAAGGAATCTTGAATGACTCAGAACGGCAGCGGGCTATTCGATCACTTGGAAGCGGCGCTTCTCTTTGTCGTACCGATACACATCGGCCTTTGCGATATCGAACCACCAGCCGTGGACCTCGAGTTTTCCATCATCGACTTGTTTTCGGATGAAAGGATGACTCTTGAGATGCTCCACCTGCTCGAGCACGTTGAGCTGGGACAGCTGATTGCTTTGTGAAAGCTCCGGATCCAGTGTGATTCCTTTGTTCAACTTGGCAAATGCTGGCAGGCCGTACTTGAGCCATGACTTGAGATGGATCGCGCTTTCGATCGTGGTGTGAGACGAAATGGCGTCCATAGCACCGCACTCCGAATGACCACAGACGATGATGTGAGAGACGTTCAAACGCAGTACGGCAAATTCAGCGGCAGCTATGGCGGATTCATCGATTTCTGTGGAAAGGGGCTTAACGCCTGCGGGCGGAATCATGTTGCCGACATTTCTCACCACAAAAAGATCTCCTGGATCGGTGGAAGCAAACCAATTAGGGGCGACTCTGGAGTCGGAACAAGTAATAAACAGCGCGTCCGGACTTTGACCCTTGGCAAGCTCGGCAAATTTATCGCGGCAATGGGGAAGGATCCGTCTTCGAAAATCAACGATACCTTCAAGAAGTTTTTTCACTCACGCAAGCTTAGCGCTTGCCGACTGTGCTTGTCGACTGTGCTTGTCTACTGGCGACCTTTAATGCTTTTTCTTTTTCTTAAGAGGTGGCTTAGAGGCCACAGGAGCGGGGGCGCCCTTTTTTTCTGACTGAGCTAAGGAATGTTCAGCCCCAAAGAGAAGCGCCTTATAGTGGGTTTTTATTTCCGCATCCGTAAGCGAATGATAAAAAGCTTGAGCTCTTTTCATGGCAGAAGCGCAGTCCGCAGGTTTGCATCCCGCTTCAATTTCGTCGGGTCCGCACTTGCCTCCTTTATTGGTTACACGGAGAAACTCATCGAGGGCTTTTCGGGGCGATTTTGCATTGGCTTTCAAGACCTTCGCTTGCGTCGCGTAGAGGTCGTGATTTTTTTCAATTTCCGCATGATCCCTCATTGCTTTGCCCATTTTTATTTGGAGAGCGCGCTGTTCACAGGGAAGAGGAACAAAGGTGTGAGGGGTTTGTGCCACTAAAGCTGTCGAAAAAATGAGATGAAGCATGAGCATGCTTCAGTGTTCCTCAGAATCTCGAAAGATGTCGATTGAAGATTTTAGAGCGAGCCAGTTCTGACGGCGCTTTCCGACTCCAAGTTCTTGAGCAATCGGCGCGCACTCGCCAAGCTTTGGCTTAAACTGTCTGAGTTTTGCTCCAAGGTCTTTAAATGAGCCGCCCCGGAATCTACCTTAAGTCTTTTAGCTTCGTCCAATAGCAGACCCATCCGAGCATCGAGACTGGGAAGATAATTGGTAAGAAGCGGTCGATCTCCACTTTCATCCGATGCTTTCTTCATTTCGGAAATTTCTTCAGTGAGCTCCCGAGCCATTTTTCCGAGTGCTTGAAACCGCTCGAGCATGACCGAGATTTCGTCCTGGCGTTTTTTAAAGTCCATGGCTCTCTCGGCGACGACTTCGGCCGCCCTTTCAGCGCGAATGCGAGAAGCGTCGAGTTCCTGGGCAAGCGTTTTCACTCCTTCACCCACTCGAATGCTCGTCGCGGTGAAGTGTCCCATTAATTTCTGAGCGCGGTTGAAGTCGCTGTCCTTTTCGAATTCCATTTCTTGGATTTGTCGACTGAGTCGCTCAAGTTCGGCGACATCGGTATCAAAGGATTCGGCAGCCTGTAAGAAAAGAGACACTTCCTTCTTTTTAACGATATGCATGGCAAAAAATTAACAAAGAAGGCTGAGAAACGCGAGAAATGGGGTGGTAGCCTTTAGCCCTATTTCGCCGATGCGCGCCTAATAGAAGCCACTTCCAGCCCCCTTACGAAATGGTACAGGGGATAGTCCCGACTGAGTTCCTCGGCGAAGACTTGTCTCATGGATGGATTTTCTTGAGGAATTCCGCTCCTTACTGCCCGGACCCAAGCGTAGCGTTCCGGATGGGTCAATTTTGAGCCGCGAATTTTTTCTTGCATGTCAAAAAAGGCATAATCATCTGTGAGTAATGTGTACCTAATTTTCGACTTTCTTAGGACCCTCGAGAATTCAGGATCTGATTCAATTTTTCGAAGCTGATAATCTAGATTGAGTCCACTCGCGTGATAAAAGGCATTCGTCACAACTCCCATTCCAGTCAGATACTCAATCAGATGTCCCAAGTTTGGATTGGCCCACACCCCTTCACTGACAGTTGTCTTTCCTGACAACCTATCCCATACGATTTTGGGACTGAGACCTTGCGCCTCTACGGTACGAACGAAAGTTTTGGCTATTCGGAAGTCCGCTAAATCTCGGGTCTTTCCATGCGGCGCAAAGCCCATTTCCGCCGTCGGTATGATCATGCTCGCAATAAAGAGAAGCAGAAGAGGGATCCCAAGCCCCCATTTTTTTTCAGCCGAGTGGAGTTGAATTCGAGATAAACACCAAACGGCAAATATCAAGTAGAGCCCAACCATGACAGGAGAAAAACGTTTTTGAAAAAATCCAGGAATGGAAAGAAGTGTAAGCATCAAAAAGAGGGTGCGTTCTTCGCGCGTTAAGTTTTTCGATCTGAGAAGAAGCAAGGCGGGCAAAATGAGAAGAGGAAAACAATAGCCAAAATGGTTAATAGCGAACGACAAACTAAACCCACCCTGTTCAATAAAAAGAGGTTGAGCTTCGGCAACGTGAGAGATCAGTCCTTCCCCCACCAAATAATTAATTCCGGCCAAGAAACCCGTGCTCCATGAAGGGAATAGATCAAGCGCAATAATTATAAAGATTCCACAGGATGCAGTGGCCACGAGGCTAGCTCTGATTGCTAAGGAAAAACGAATGGCGATCAAAGCGAGCAGAATGGATCCTAAAAAAAGAAAACTCTGGAAAAAACTGACATGATCTACGGAGAACCAACTGTGTGTGAACGTATGATTCCATGCGCTCATTCCTATGAGAATGAGCGAGCAGGGTATAAGCATATTGAAGAGCGCATATTTGATATGCGCCCTATTTCCCCAAACAAAAACGAATGTGAAAAGCCATGCGCAAACTAAAAATAAAGTGGAGGAGCTTACGGATAGACCGTAGACAATGAGTAGTCCCGCGAGTGCCCATTCGCGCCAAGCACGCTCTTCATTTTCAATGATTGAGCAAGTGATCCAAAAAAGAAGCGGAGGAAAAAGTGCTTCTAAAATATGATGATCCACTTCACCGAGGCAAGAGTAGCGAATGAGAAAATAATTCGAGACCGCGACGAGAAGCAAAATCATTTGCATTCGAGGTACGGGAAGAACTTTCGACCCAGCTCGGTAAATGGTCCAACAAGTGACCAGTCCCAAAAGAATCATTAGAACTGAGCTCGTGACTTCCAGGTTTGCGAATTGGGACACGCTCAAAATCTTAAGTGGAATGCCTAGGAGCAGCAAAAACCCGGGACCCCAATCTACATTTGACCCAAAAGGCCAATCTGCGAGCGGATCAAAATGGGGTATCGCAGGAAAATTTTCGAGAAATGAAACGAGCCGTCGCAGGTGGTAATAACAGTCGGGGTCAATGAAGTTAAAATGTCCCTCTATAAATGGATAAGTAAAATAGGGAAAATTGGCTAACCGGAAGGTTAAGCCAAGTAATAAGCAGGACAATACGAGAATCCATTTCCAAGTGGGATTGGGTGAAAACTTCATTTCTCATTCCAGGATAGGGAACCACTCAAGGGAAGTCTAAAAACTTAAAACGCTATGAACTGGTTCACTAGCGCATTGCATGGTCTCAGCTCGTCAGGCGAGCAAAACCGGTGCTGCATGTCAGCACGGGCGGGTTGCTAGACTAAATTCAAAGAGGGATTTTCTATGCAAAAGAATAGGGATGTTCTTGTCGTTTTATTTGCATTTTTTTGTCTGTTTGTTAGCGCCTGCAAAATGAAACATGAAGGCGCTGGCGACACTCCCAACTTAAACGGATCCTCGTTGGACTCTTCGCAGTTCGGCCTTGCACTTACCGCTCCCGATTCCAGCAAATTCACGTACGAAGTTTCGATTGATGGTGAACATACCGATGATTGCATCGCCAATGCAGGTGAGTGGGTCACTTGCATTATCGACATGTACGAGCTCGATCTTTATGCACAAGGCTACACCCTCTATCACAATTTCCCTCACAGTCTTTGCACCTACAGCCGAATCACACCTTATTATTACGCAGTTGCTCCATTTTCTTATCCTCCAACCGAACTCGAGTACTACGTCGATAAAGACGGAGAGCTTGAAAATTGTTCATTCACATGGGGCAACGGTGCGCCGGATGCGAGGCTGGTCGTACCCAATCTCGCTTCGGAGAATTGCGAATTCGATTATACCAGGCAGAATGGTTTGCCCGCAGGGCAAGCGACCCACAGTCCTGCAACGGCGGACGACATCATTTGTCCGTTTAATTACGAAGGTTTGACGGGGGAATATCCGGGAGGAAAAAATTGTTGCTTCGGAACTTACAAGTTAACTGTAGGGACCGATGCAGATGCCGACGGCAACTACGCCGCAAATGAAATTGAGGTAACGAACGGATCAGAATGGGGTGGTGATGCGGCCAACTGCTTCCGAGGCCCCGGAATGATTGACTCTTGGCCGAAAGATGGAATCGGTCTGCCGGCCTCAAAACTCGAGTACGTACCGGATGAAGGAACTCATGATGAATTTGAAATTAAAGCGCCTATCCTGGTTGCGGATGATCTCGACTACCCCAATCAAGAGTTGGTATTTGCCAGCAATTATTTTGTCGGCCCCACGGCGCTAGCGGGAGATGAAACCAATAACGTGACTCAATTCGGAGTTGCCCCGGGGATCGGTGCCTACCCACCTGCCTTGGCACTTGGATATCCTTACTTTACATACGAGTGTCTCGATTCGGCATTTGATTTGGTGGCTCGCATTGACGTTCAGGTTAGAAAATGGAACGTACTCGGGGAAATCGAAAAAGCTTCGGGCGTGGGAGATGCCAATCTTTATGACGACCCGGATGTTGATTGCGAAACGGGCGCGTTCACGCCCTATCCTTATAACGATAGATTCGACTGGGATACTCTCTACCGTAGCTCTGGAATTTCATATCTGGGATTCAGTTCTGCTGCTACGGGTGCGAATCGCTGCCCTTAAGTTTCAAGGATGAAAGTCACAGGCCCTTCGTTTGAAAGTGTGACTTTCATCTCAGCTTGAAAAGTTCCGCCCTTCGTTGACACGCCTAACTTCTCACTGAGTTTAATGGCATCAAGATAAAGCTCTTTGGCGCGCTCGGGATTTTCCGCCGTAGTAAAAGATGGCCTTCGTCCCGACTGGGTGTCAGCTGCGAGAGTAAATTGGGAGACGATCAAATGCTCACCTTTCGTATCTTTGAGCGAGAGATTCATCTTGCCTGCCTCATCCTCAAAAATTCGGAAATCTAAAATCTTTTGAATGAGTTTTTCGAGTTTGGCGGCGTCATCGCCCTTTTGAACTCCAAGAAGAGTTAGAATTCCGGGGCCTATTTTGGACACCAGCTCGCCCTTCACTTCAACTTGAGCCGCGCTCACCCTTTGTATGACTGCCTTCACCTCCTGAACCTATCTCATTTGCATCTATAAGTAGTTGATTTTAGTAGGATTGACGGAAACGGACGCATCCTCTAATTTCGCCGCCTCTGAAGCCTTTATGTGTCATTGTTGATGCCTTTTCCTCCGGAAGCACGCTTTCTTTAGAATTTATCGATCGCGGATTTGATTGCGTTCATGTGCGATCAAAAAATCGTATCAGCGAAGCTATGCGAAGAGATTTTCGTCCTCAAGATTTTATCCAAGAAATGAGTTTCGACGGTGACTTGGAAGGTTTGGTTGGCATTTTGAAACCCATGAAGCCCCGATGTGTTTTAACAGGATCGGAAGCGGGAGTAGAACTCGCCGATGCTCTTTGTGAACGACTCGGCCTTCCTTTCAATGGAAAAAAGACAAGTGAGCGATGTCGCAATAAATATCTGATGGTGGAGGCGGTTCGAAGCGCGGGCTTACATGCAGCTGATCAACTTAAAACCTCTTCTCTGGAAGAAATATACAATTGGAAATCGGAGAAAGGTTATGAGCAGATTGTGCTCAAGCCGCTTAGAAGCTCCGGCTCAGAAGATGTGAGTCTGTGTCGAAGCCAACAACAAGTTCGAGAAGCTTTTCAATCCATCACCTGTCATCGAAATAAATATGGCGATCTCAATTCCGAAGTCCTCGTCCAATCCTTCTTGAAGGGAAAAGAATACTTCGTCGATACCGTCAGTTTAAATGGCACACATTATATTTCTGAAATCATTGCTTACGATAAAGGCCCAGCGAATGGACGGGATTTCATTTACTTCTCCTCTACCGTGTTGCCTTACGAGGGAGAACTTCAGGCCTCACTCATCACGTATAGCAAAAAAGTTTTAGAAGCTCTCGGCATCCGTCATGGCCCTGCCCATATTGAAATCATCATGACAGACCAAGGCCCCGCTCTCGTTGAGTGCGGCGCGCGTTTTGCTGGCGGACACACACCTGACTTAATGAAGCCACTCACAGGCGTGGGACAAATCGTGGCGGTCGCCGACATAGTCACTGATCCCAAAAAGTTTTTGAGCTATGCCGATAAACCGTTTGTGCTTAAGAAGAGCGGCATCTACCTCTTTTTGGTTTGTCCCTCTTACGGTCAAACATTTTCCGAAGCTGCGATCGAAAGCTTAAAAGATCTTGAGTCCTATCAGGTCATGTATCTTAGCCGAGAACCGGGGGAGCTTTTAGAATTTACAATCGATATCAGCTCGGAAGCTGGCGCTGTGTTTTTATCGCATGAAGATCCCGAGGCTCTTCAAAGAGATGTTAATCTGCTTCGCGATATTGAAAAGAAGGCGCTCTACATTCCCTTTCATTCCCGTCAGTCCAATCTCCAATTCGCATGATGCTTCATTTTATTTTGGCGTTAATCTTACTCGCGACGACGCTCGCAAGTGATGCCATGATCACCGTGGGGCTCACTTGGCAAGTTTTAAAACTTGGAGGGTCGACCGCGATTCTCGGGCTGTTTATGTTTGTGACCAGCTGCCTACCTTTTGCGCTGCAAAAGATAGGCGAAAAAACACGTGCCGCAGAGTGGATAAGGTACATGAATCAAAATCCAAGTCGGACGTTTTCTCAAATGAGAACCCTCGGTATCTGCTTCGCCTTCGTGGCACTTCTTTTGAGTCATCATTTAACAGTCTGGCATTTGTACCTCTTGGTGAGTCTCTTTACTTTCGTCATTTTCTGTTCAAATCGTTCGCTGGAAGCCAATTTTTCACTGCAAGTTTTAAATAAAAAGATTTCCGGAAATTTAGCATCCCGACTTCAACAAAGTGCGGTGCAACTGGGAGCTTTTGGCGGGGCGGGACTGGGTGGCTTTTTGGTAGATCACGGAGGAATAACGGGACTCAGTTTGGGGCTCATCGTTACCTTTTTAGTCGGTGGTTTTGCATTTCGATTTTTAAAATATTTTGAAAATTTAAAGTTCAATGTGAGTGAAGATCAGATTTCCTCCCGGTCGGTGGCACTTCCGGTTTGGTGCTCTTTTTTAAACGTTGCGATTGTCACGATTGGCATTTGGTCGTTTAACATTCTTGTTCCTATTTTGGCCCAAAGAGAAAGAGGATGGACGGCAAGCGAATTTGGAATGATGGATGCTCTAGCAGGACTCGGTGCTGTGCTCGTTATATTCTTTTTAAAAGAATCCCGTATTCGCTGGAGTCTTTTTTTCTTTTCGGCGATCGGTCTTGGCCTCGCTGAACTCACCGTGGGAGTGTGGACCTGGATCCCGCTCGTTTGCTTGAGCGCTTTTCTAGCCGGCTGGTTTGGAAATGTAATTCGAGTCCATGCTCGCCAGGATATTTATCAACATGTTAAAAGTCCCGAACAAGGCGGACGATTTGGGAGCACTCTCAGTTGGATCAATTTGGCTTCGCGATCTTTGGTTCCACTTGTCATGGGCGTAGTTTGTCAGCGGGTTTCGGCATCTTATGCGATTCTTGTGGTCGGAGCATTGATGGGACTGGGAAGTTTAGCGCTTTATATTTACGCCTACTCGAAGACGCAGGCTTCATTTTCTTAACAAGGCATTCGCTTTATTTTTGTCGAGCTCACCTTCCCATTGTGAAATCACAAGCGTAGCGACGGCATTGCCGATCAAATTGGTGATCGCTCTCGCTTCCGACATGAAGCGGTCTACTCCTATTAATAGAGCAATGCCGGCGACAGGAAGTCGATGTGTGCTGGCGAGTGTCGCGGCCAAAGTAATAAATCCGCCGCCCGTTACCGCGGCAGCGCCTTTGGAGGTTAAAAGTAATAGTGCCAGTATTGCGATTTGTCCGCCAAGATCGAGCGGTGTGTTCGTTGCTTGCGCGATGAAAAGAACAGCGGCGGTCAAATAGATGCACGTTCCGTCGAGATTGAAAGAGTAGCCTGCGGGAATGACAAGACCGACGACAGACTCCGCACAACCCGCGTCTTCCATTTTTTTGATCATTCGAGGCAGCACTGACTCAGAAGAAGAGGTTCCGAGTACAATGAGAATTTCATCGCGAATATATTTCAAAATCTTCCAAATGCTAAATCCGAACGCGGAAGCGATGGCTCCCAATATTAAAAACACAAAAAGAATGCAGGCCAGGTATACCGAGAGCATGAGTTGCCCCAAAGAAAGTAGGGCTCCGACACCAAATTTCCCGACAGTGAATGCCATCGCCCCAAATGCTCCGATCGGAGCGAGTTTCATGATGAAGTGGATGATACCAAATAAAATTTCAGAAAGGCCTTCGAAGGCTTCGGTAAACGGTTTTGCGCGAGCGCCCATGCTTGAAAGAGCAAAGCCAAACAAAAGCGCGATGAAGAGCACTTGAATGATTTCGCCCTTCATAAAGGCGTCAAAAAAAGTTGTAGGTATGATGTTCAAAATAAAATCCACGAACCCTAAGTTCTTAGCGGACTGGGTGTACGAGTCGATCGTGCTGGTGTCGATCTGGGCTGGGTCTGCGTTGATCCCGACTCCAGGCTTCCAAAGGTTTCCGATGGCAAGACCCAAAATGAGGGCCACAGTGGTGACGAGTTCAAAGTAAATGAGTGCCTTCAATCCAACGCGGCCCACTTCTTTCATGGTTTTCATTTTGGCGATGCCGTGAACGAGCGTGACGAAGATGATCGGGGCGATCATCATTTTGATCAGCTTGATGAATCCGTCACCTAGTGGCTTTAAACTTTCTCCCCAATGGGGCTCAAAAAAACCAACAATGACTCCGAGAGTGATTCCCACGAGAACTTGAAAATAAAGTCGTTCAAAGAGAGGCTTTTTCACGAGCTTTCATTTTGTCATCGAAGGCTCGTGATTTCCTAGCGTTAACTCAAGGATGAGGTGGTTGAAACGTGCCGTGGCCGGCAACTTTTTGGTCCATCAACGTTTGAAACGCAGCTTTTGCACCTTCGCCATCTTTATTTCTGAGAGCGACCTCTAAATCGATCCAAGTCACGATCAAAAGTGCTATCGACTTTTTGTAACTTGCCAGGAACAGCGCTTGCTGATCCTCGGGTTGATCCGCCGTGAACGGGGGCACTAAAAAGAGGGCATCCTTCGCAGCTTTTTGACCCAGAATTGCTTTATCGACGAGCTCCGGAAATTTAGATAAGTCGACATTGGGATCCAAAGCCTTTTTGACGGCTTTCACTTGGTCGAGCATCGTGTCCATCGCGATTTCAAGTGGTGTTGGCTCTTCCGCCGCTCGAATTTGGCTCCTCGCAGTGAGCGCCAATACGGTGAACGTGAATACAATTAACTTGGATTTCATAACCCTCTCCCTTTCTTCCAACTCAGTCGAGAAGCGGCCTATTGTCAACCCAATGTGGGCGCCGGAGTGGGTTTTATTTCTTTTTTACGAGCTGCGCGGGATCCAAATTTAAATCAGTGAGCATGGTTCGCAAAATATCGTAGTCGGCATCACGAGTTGGAACGATTTTGTCAGCTCTCAGCAGTTTTTGCATAAGATCTTTACCTTCGGGGCGTGTGCAAAACTCGATAAAGGATTCACTAAATGCCGCCTTAAATCGGGCTTGTTCAGCCGGATCCGCGAATAAATTGGTGCGAATGACGATCGGTTCATTGGGAACCATGGGTGTATACGCGATAATTTTGATCTTTTGTTCTACATCAGGAATTTGAGTGATCACCATTTGACGCGCGTCTCTCAAATATTTCTTCTTCGTCCCATTTTCATCGCGTATTTCAGGAGACATATAAAATATGGCACCGGCATCCACCTGTTTTTGTTGGACCATCATCACAACAGCATCGTGACGACCGGCAAAAACAGTATCCTTCAATTCAATATGTTTATCTTTGAAAAATTTGGATGGCAAAATGTAGCCGCTGGTGGATGCGGGATCCGAATAGGCGAATTTTTTTCCTTTTAAATCCTCCACCGATTTGATCGGCGAATCGGACCGAGTAATGATCGCGCCTTTGTACATTTTTCCATCGACTCCTCTTTCCATCGTAAGAAAAGCCTCGACTGGATATTTCTTAACATCGCGGGCGAGCACATAAGGGAACGTGGTCATTCCTGCAACATCCACACGCTTCGTTCCAAAACCTTCGATGATCGCGATGTACGAAGTAGGGATCACAATTTTCACGTGAAAACCGGAGGGCTGATGAAGCCATTTCTCAGAAAGGGATTTTTCTAAAAACTGAGACAGTCCTTGGGTATTTTCTGCGACGGTTTGTCCTTCGACATAAGGCGTGAACATCACCTTAAGAGGATTTTTGGCGGATCCGACAGGGCCATTTTCACAAGCGCATAGGAAAGATAAAGAAAGAAGCAGTACGATTTTTTTCATTCGCCAGGGCTAGCAGGCGGCGAGTTTGCTTGTCTTTCTATTTTTTCAAATCCACTCGGGATCGAGGATTTGCTTTTTATTGATCATAAAGCTCATCAGGCTGGAGAGCTCTTCTGATGGATCCATGAATTCGACACCAAAACCCGCAGGGCCTTGAGGGGAGGACTCATGGCGGATCCAGCGACAGATTCCTTTTCCTTGAATTGCTTCGGTAATTTTTTCTTGAGGCAAGATCTCAAAAGTGACGGTGTCGCCAATAGCCGGCAGGTTTTGTTTGGAACTCAAGACAAAAAGGCCCGCTTCGCTGATATTGAATGTGACAGTGTGAAAACTGCGTGTTTTTCCAAAAGAAGTGGTGAGATCGATCTGGCATTGCACCCGCACGTAAAGCCTTCTTTTTCGGCCCGTCGCCTGCATGAGAATTTTATGAACAAAACTGATGAGGTTCGTGAGCTGATAGGGCTTCATGATCAGAGCGGCAACTCCTAAATCGTGCGCTTTCTTTTCTAATCCCTCGGCATAGCCGGACACCATAATACAGGGACAAGGCATCTTGGAATGATTGATTCGGTCAATGAGTTCAAATCCACTCATCTTCGGCATCTTCGCGTCGGTGATGACAAGATCTGCCTTAAAATTTTTAAGAACATCCAGTGCGGAATCGCCGTCTTTTGCTGTTTTTACAATGGCGCCCTCGGCTTCGAGAGCTTCTTTCAGCATGTCGACGAGATCGACCTCGTCATCAACAACTAGAATCGATTTGTCTTTGAGTATACTCATCCCCAGTAACCGTAAGGATCTATTCTATCGAGTTGACGCGCACTGCTTCAACCGTTCGTTCTAAGGCGATTCAAATCGAGCAGCCTCAGAAGTGGGCCTGTCATGAGAGTCGTGACGAGTGCCATCAGTACCATTTGAGTAAACAGCTTCTCATTGATGAGCTGCATATCCATTCCTATGTTGAGAATCACAAGTCCCATTAGGCCGCGCGTATTGATGAGAACCCCTAAAGCGAGCGAAGTTCGGCGATCGATGGAAACGAATCTCGCAGCTAAATAGCCGCCTCCTAATTTGCCTGCAATCCCGATGAAAATAAGCACGACCGTAAGGGCTGCGTCATTCCAAGACGCAAGGCTTCCAATCGACGTCTTTAAGCCAGATAGTGCGAAGAAGACAGGAAGAAAAATATAGCGATGAAATTCGCCGAGGCTCTCGTTGATCCAATCTTTTAAAACGGAATGAGAGGAGAGGATCACGCCAGAAAAAAATGCTCCAAAGAGAGCGTGGACCCCAATGGTTTCGCAGTACGTTACAGAAGTGAGCAAGAGCAAAAGTACCATCGCTACTCGTTTCGATTTCGTTTTGAGAATCCAAGGACGAATAATCCACTTCATGATCGCGAGGTAGCCGAGTGTCCCTGCGAACGTGGTCACAAACGCGCCGACACCCGCGTGGCTATTCGCGATGGCTGTGATGAGCGCGAGGAGGAGCCAGGCGGTGACATCGTCCACTGCGGCACAGGTGATTGCGAGAGTCCCCACATAGGAGCTCGTAAGTGAAAACTCTTCTAGTATTCTCGCGAGAACTGGAAATGCTGTTACACCAAAAGCAACTCCTACAAAGAGTGCAAATGAAAACAGATCAGCGGCGGGACCCGCTGAAGTTTCAAAAATAAAAATGGAAAAAAGCGCGCCAAAAATGAGCGGCAAAACGATGCTGGCGTGGGCAACAAACGCCAAATAGGACGTTTTGATTTTTTGGCTACGAGATGCGCTTTGAAGGCCGATGGAAAACATAAACAGTACTAAACCAATTTGGCTGATCACTTGAAGTCTGCCGAACGACGCTGTTGGAAAAAGAGCTTTGGACCAATCTGGAGAAAGCCAGCCGAAAACGGATGGTCCCAAAAGAATTCCGGCAATCATCTCTCCAATCACTCGAGGCTGCGACGAGCGAGCAGCGAGAGAGCCGAGAACTCGCGCGGCAATGATAATGACGGTGAGCTGCGTAAAAAACAAACTCCAATCCGCGAGGGCAACTGGAACTCGGACGGTTTGGTTTTCGCGCGGCGCGGAAAAATGAGCGACAAATCCCATGGTGAGAGCGAGGGACAAAAGAATGATGAGGTAACCCCAGGTCGCACGGGATTTGGTAAATGCCACCAGTTTTTCGTACAGATCTTTTGTGGGCTGGGCAAATGCTTATGCGGCCAAGCGGGTCACCATCCAAAAGAGACCGCAAATAGAAACTAAACAAGCGGCAGCTCTTACGACAGCCAGAGAAATTTTTGGCCAGCGCGAAAGACCGAGGAGGATTGGAAGCACAACGATGACAACAGCGATCTGTCCAAATTCCACTCCGACGTTGAATCCGAGCAATGCTTTTACTTTCGTGGAACCAAAAAGTTGAAGTTCCTGCAGAGCTGAGGCGAGTCCGAGTCCATGCACAAGCCCAAATAAGCTCGTCTCTATCCAAAGTCGTTTACGTTTTCTTTGGAGAAGAGCTTCCACCCCCATCCATGCAATGGAAAGGGCGATAGCGGATTCCACCAATTTTTGAGGCAAATGAACAAGATCATACGCGCCCAGAGCCAAAGTAAGAGAATGGCCGATCGTAAATCCCGTTGCAGCAAAAAGAATATTGGTAAAATTCATGCAGGCTAGAATGAGCGCCACGATAAAAAGAATGTGATCGATTCCGTCGGGAAGACCGAATTTTCCTTCGTGCATCCACTGATCAGGGGTAACGCCAATATGTTGCATCCCCATATACAGAAAGGTTGCAAAACCTTTCCTGTCACTTCGGGTTATCTGAATAGGAGCGGCCTTGTCCGCGACAAAGAGAGTTGTGTCTGAACCTTCAAGTTCAGTTCGAACAAACAATTGAAAAGTACTCGGAAGCTTCTTTAAAAAAACTAGATTGAGTTTCAAATTAATTGGATGGACTGTCGGACATTTAATTTTAGCCGAAATATTTATTTGCTGACTGGAGGTGGTCACAACATTTCCATCTGACCATGGGCAATCTTCGGTTCCATTAGTGACCGAGGCGTTGAGTAGTGTTCCTTTTAATAACCTTTCCTTGTTTTCGGCGACACTCGTGTCGCCGATTTTGGCCATTTCAGGATTAATTTCCAATGTCACTTCCAAAACTTCCGCTTTTTCCCGAACGACGAGATAGCCGACATCTAACGGATGGGCACGAGTTCCTGTGAAGCAGAGCATCATCACTGCGAAGATGGGATAGAACTTTGAGAGGTTCATCTTAATAGTTAAACTCGGAAAGAGATGGAACGAAACCGAAAGTTTTTAGTCTTAGGTTTAATCGCCGCTTTGCTGCTAGTGGTCATTTCATTTTCGCGCTGGTCGTTGCACAAATCTTATCGAAGTGCCCATCGACTTCCACGAATAGAAAAAGACGAGGGCCCAACGGCCCAGACCGAAATAGGGATCTACCGAAAGCGACTGCAAAAGGATCCCAAGAATTGGACCGAATGGAATGTGATCGGCGGGCTACTTTTTTCAGAATTCAAGGCAACTAAGAACTCTTCCTACCTCAAAGAAGCAGAAGCTGCGGCTCGTAAATCGCTCGCCCTCATGCCGTCGCTTAATCCGGCTGGAAAAAATTTACTTTCCCAGTGTCTCGATCAGCGGCACCAATTTGTGGAAGCAATTCGTTTAGCTAAAGAAGTTCTCAAAGATAAACCTGGTCAGTCATCGGCGTTGTCTTTGCTTGTGACCGCGCAAATTGCCCTCGGTGACTACGAAGAAGCGCTGGAGGCGGCCTTTCATTACAGTCGAGTGAAGCCCGAGCCCCAATCTTTTGCGGTACTAGGGCTTGCTCTTAGTCAGAGGGGGCGATTTGAAGATGCATCGGCCGCGTTTGAAACTGCGCTTCAGTTAGAGCGATCGAGCGACGATGCTAAATCCGCTGCTTGGATGAGGAGCATTTTTGCGCGGTTGTTAATTAGACATGGAGATATCGATCACGCCGATGCGCTATTGAGCGAGGCTCTTCAGATCATTCCCGATCACCCTCTCGCGCTTTCACTCAAAGGTGAAATGTTTGAGCGTCGGGGAAACTTCCAAGAGACCGCTCGCTATTATCTCAATGCATTCGAAAGCAGCAAAGAAACCCCCTACCTGATTAGCTATGCAAGAGTATTGGAAAAAATAGGGCGAGCTGGCGAAGCGAAAACGCTCCGGCTACAGGCCGCTTCTATCATTCGTGAAAATTTAAAGAACCCGCAGGAGTCGACAGGTCATCGATTGGAACTCGCCGAGTTACTGCTTACCGAGAATAATTGGAAAGAGGCCCTGCCTCTGTTAGAGGAAGAGCTGAAAGTGCGACACTCGCATGAGATTCACTTTGCCCTCAGCCGAGCGCATTACTTAAAAGGCGATGTAGCAAAGAGCATGGAATACTGGGATAAGGTTCTCGCAGTCGGAGTGCCCGAAGAAAAATATCTCGAATTTGCTCGAACGATCGATCAAAAGTATCAGTCTCATACGGGGCAATATTTCAACGCGGTCGGAAGTCGCCTCCCTCGAAAATAAAAAAACGGGGAACGTTTCCGTTCCCCGTCGAGTATGAAAGGTTTTTGAAGTAACTTAGTTCGAAGTAACAGGAGTCCAAACAAACGGGAAGTTTCCTAGGACGCCGTGATGCCAACCGTTGGCTCCGGAAAAATCCACTCCGTCTTTGACGGGCATCAGATCGGAAGGATCGCCTGCAATCAGGTAGCTGAGGGTAATGTCCGCGACATCATCCTTGATTTTTCGACCGCCGCAGAGAATGGCTTGGCCTGTAACTCCATCCACGTAGTTGGCGCAGGAGTTATAAGCATTCTTAGCCCGACGACTGTTAATGGCGGTAGCATCAAAAGCGGTGATGTCGATTCGCATTACATCGGGAAGAAATCCAGCTGCGACATTTCCGACTTCGGGGGGCGCGAAGCTCGGGAAGATAGCTTTCAAGTTATTTCCCAAAGTGTTGAGGATCGTAAGAACCTTCACTGCTTCATCTCGCACAGGAATCGCTGCATCGCTAAGATCTGCAGTGGGAGGGACTGCGTTGAATGTGTTTAAGAGGTCGTTCGACAAGATGAGTCCTTCGTTAATAGCGGGACGTGCAAGTCTTTCCACTTGAACATATTCGACTTTGGTTTCTTTAATATCACCGCCGCCATTTCCGTCGACTGTATCGGGCGTATTGCTTTCAAGGCATCCGGCGAGAGTCATCACGCTCAGAGCCCCGGTGATCATTTGGAGGCTTAAATTTTTGATTTTGTATGATTTCATGATTTTATTCCTTAATTTCAAATTCTTTTCTTAATTTACTTTTGCACCGAGATGGTTTCCCAGAAGTCAAAAGTCTTCTCGAGCTCGCTCGATTGAAACAGGCTGATCGGAGCTTCGATCGCGAGCGAAATCACGTTGAGGTCCTTCGTGAAGTCAGCTCCCTTTGGGGTAGCCGGTGTAAGTATCGGAGCGAATTTAATATCTCCAGCGCCTGGATTGCTTGCATGGGAAGCGAGCGATGATCGCGTTTTGAAGAATGCATTCACATCAAAGAAGAAAGGATCTTCACGTAAGCCTTCAAATACTTTTATTTGAACGCCAGGAAGAATTTCTACCACGCTGTTGATTTCGCCCATTCCAAGTTTGGTTGTCTTGATCGCCATGTTGTTGATGTCTTTGGTCGCTGTTGCAACAACTTCGCCACCTTTAACGAGCTCGATCGTCATCGATTGTTGGCCCGCGTCGGGAGCGCTGTGATAAACGCGGATCGCGACATCTTCAAGTCCCGTAGGTCGCTTTTGATTGGCATTCGCACCTCCGACTCGGGTCGCATGGAATTCATAGCGAGCATTGTCAGCAGCATAATATTGTTGGCCGGGCAAGGAACGCGGATTGAAGTTCATAATTAAAATCAATTTCGATGCATCGGCAGCGACTTGGGTTTCCCAATCTTTGCGGAAGACATAAAGATCGGTCAGGTTAACATTTCGTCCTTTGGTTGAAGTTTCACCATCATCATGGTCCGAAGCCATGGCGACTGAGCCAAGGGCTTGAAGGGATATGAGGAGGGCTAACTTGATAGCGTGTGTCGATTTCAGCAATTTCATTTCTTTCTCCGTTGGGGTTGTTGAGGGTTAAAGTTCATGCTCATCAGTACGGGTCCACCACAAAAAAGTTACAAACGACTCATTGCAAACGTGAGGCCAAGTGCCATGAGAATGAGATGGTTTTAAAATTACGCTGAGATTTCAGTGTTGATTTTGGACCTTGGCATTTTTGCCTTAGAGGCCTTTTGTGTACTTTGAAACTTTCGTCATAGAACTCTGACAGCCTTTGGGCTTTTGGTCCGCAGCACTCAACATGAGGGAACGCCCGGGAACACAGAGGCACTACGTTCTTAAAAGCCCTTGATTTCACGGCCTTTTTTTACCAGTCTCGCCTTCTTAAGGGTTTATTATGGGTTTTAGGGTACTTTTCGCGGTCTTCGCCGCTGTCTATATATTGTGGACTCCTTTGTCGGTCGCCGGAACAAGGCGGATTTGCGACCGCTTACTCAATCAAATTGAATCCGCGGAACATTATAAAGATGCCTACTCTCATCTCACGTCCGCTTTCGATGAGCTCACAGGCGATGAGAAATATTATTTACTCAGCGTAATTCGTTATCGAGTGGGTCGAGGATGGCTCTCTATCTCTGAGAATGAGCGCAAAATATTGGATCAACTTTATTTAGATTGGTCGAAATATGCTGGCACAGATCTAGATCACATCGAAGGGCCTGCCATACGAGACATGAAGAAATATTTTGCACAAGTGCAAACAGCGCTTGAAGGATATTTGAAGTCTGACTCTACGAGTCTCTATTTGCGCACACGATTCTTTAATGCGCTCGAAAAATTTGAAGGGGCACTGGGGAATCTTGCGCGAGAAATGGACTCTTATTCATTTTCCAGAGAGATGATTCAATACTTGGAGGGATTTCTCGCAGACACTCGATTGGACGGCACTGTCAGGCACGACTTGGCGGAAACCGTCAGTTTACTTAGAGATCAAGATCCTGAAGCGATGGAATCCAAACCCATTTATCGTCATTACAAGAAATCCGCTCGCCTCGATCGAAAACTAATCACCGTGATCGACGCTCTTCTCGACGGCGATGTTTTTGCAAGAACGAAGCTCGAAGATATTTATGAATATCTAAAGACGCTTAAGAACCCATTAGATATTGACTACTGCTACCCCATCCTAAGATGGCTTGCTTCAATGAACTCGATTGCAATTCAGGATCAACAGGCTATTCAGCAAGTACTCATTCAGCTTCAACAGAATTTAAGAAATGCCCAATCATTTAAGAATCCGTACTCAAGGGTATTCGCCACCAATGCAATCATTCGGGTGGACCCGATGATGAGCGATGTTGAAAATGTCCCTGTTCTGCTCATGGATATTTGGGGAACGTTTTCGCAAGGCAAATCCAAAGAATTGATTCAACTCCTGTTTAGACTCTCAAGAACCTTTGATCCTCAACATGAACTGGAAGTGTTTGATTTGCTTGAGCGACTCCAAAAAGAGATTCAAGAAAATCCGATGAAAATAAAGAGAATCTCTCATTTAAAATTTACCATTATGATGATCTCCGGGGTTTTTTCGATGCATGAAGTTTTTATTCACAACCGAAGGGATTCTCTTATATTTATTTTATTTCATGCGCCGGGGAATCAAGAGCTCAAGAGAGAGCTTAAACTTCTAGATGAAATCGGCGGCACTGCGCACGAGCTACAAATTCAATTCTTTTGACTAGTTGGCCGGCGGAGGAGCCTCGCCTGAGGATGTAGTGCTCTCGGAGGTTTTCTTCCCGTATGACAGTTTCTTATTTAAAGCAAAGATTGCGACGATTGCGGCGGGGACCCCGTAGATCGTCATTTTTCCGAGAGGACCAAGGCCTTTGATTTCGGCGTCGGGTTTGTCGGTTTTGGATTCTCGATCAATACCGTGCTCCGGATAATCTTTATGTTGATCGGGGTGAGCTTTATTCCATTCGTCTACGCCAATACGTTCGAGGGCATAAAGCCTATCGCGCGCTCTTAAGAAAGCCCTGTCGTATATTTCAAATTCATATCTTGTGGTCAGCTGCTCCCAAAGTGAAGTTGCAGGATCATTTATTTCTCTGTACATGCGTTCCCGAATAAATTCGCGCGCCGGTGGAATTTTCCATTTGCCATTTGCACTGCGTACCCCGAACCAAAGATCCACCAGGTGGTAAGCGTAACTACGGCCTTTCTCTAAATCGGATTCGTAGCGATGAGTATCGAGGCCAGGAACTTTTAAGAAATCGTCACGCTCACCTCCGAGAAATTCTAACGCGACATCCCAGGGATTATGAACCGCGGGATCATCCCCGTCGACGATGTAGCGTTCCACTTTATATTTATCTCCCAGATTTCGTAGCATTTTCCTCGGAGTGGCATCAATCACGAGAGCCTTATCTTCTTCGAGTTTTTTATCCCGCTCTTTGTTCGCACGATCCACATCGGATAGCCGATCATTTTCCCATTTCGTTGATAGAGCATTCCAACCTCTTTCAATTCCGATGAGAGTCAGCAATCCGGCGATGGTTAGGACGTAGCTAACTCGCTTAAGTGGTTTTTCAGATTTCATTTGCAGCATTTCTATGGGCTTGCCTACGACCGTCTCTGCCACTTTTCCGATTGGTTTGAAGACTTTCCCCAATGCAAAGAGAATTGCGCCACCACTCAGATGCCTTAGGGTTTGAAGACTTCCTGCTCTCACTACGGCATTCCATGTAGCCGCTGATTTTATGATGTCATAGGCCTGTGCATCCGGGAGAAGTTCATTGGTGGGCTTCCCATCCACCATTTTGGGATCCAACAAGGTTGTTAATCGATTACGCTCTTCCACACCTTTGGACTCGAAAGCATTTCGAACTTCTCTCAGCTTCCAGTAGAGAAGCGCTTGCTCGAGATTGTACTCATAAAGTTGATTTTCAATTTCTTTCAGCTGGGCTTTTTCATTTTTAAGCAGGGATTTTGCCTTTTCAACACGCGCCGGCGTATCGAGAGGAAAGGGTGCAGCCTTTTCGTCATGTTGAACTACTTTTCCTTTGTCGACCCGCGCTGTTGGAAAAACGGGTTCGGTCTCTTTGATATCGGAGCCTGACTCTTTTGCTTTTATGCCGTTCTCGTAGTTTTCAATACTCTTCTCCATCTGCTGAATAATGCGTTTCACTCGAAGGATCTCTTTTCCATTTGCTTCGAATCTTACAATTTGGGTGTTCACGGTTTCATCGGCACTTGTGGGAGTCATTTTTCCGGTCCGTGTGTAATCTAACTTCTGAGCAATCGGATGAGTGGTGACACCATCGGCGAAATGAAGTTCGCCAATTCGCTGTTGAACTCTTGAATTGGCTTCGCGAATCAATTCTATGGGGCGCGTCACAAGGTAAAAGATTTTCCAGCATCCTGCAGACTCGCGAGGCGCGTCTGGGATTTTTTCTGGGATTTCTCCTGGTTCAAGAGCAAACACAAAGGGTGAGTGCAAAAGAATGAATAATGACAGAATTCCGCTCAGGAACTTTTGCCAAGCAGCCAACACGAACACTAAAAGTGCAAATTTTGTGCCCGCGCATATCTTCGAATGACTGCTTAAATATTTGAAATTATTAAGCTTTTAAGGTGTCCGGATCTGACTTTTTTGCATCGGGGTGGGGAGGGCTCGCCCCTTTAGGAGCTCGCGAGTATCCACATTCGAACAGCGACGACCACAAGAAAAATAGCAAAACATTTTTGGAGCATCGCTTGAGGTAGTCCAAGTGCGATTTGAGCACCAACGAATGCACCTACAAAGATGCCCGTTGAAATCCAGAGGCCAGCTTTAATCTCAGTCGCGGAGATGTCGCCAGCTTTGTAGTACCGGATGAGAGCTCCAAGCCCAACAGGCGCCAAAAGAGCAATAAGGGAAGTGACAGCGGCCTGTCTCGGAGCAAATTTTGAAATCATGATAAGGCAGGGGACGATCAGGATAGCGCCACCGATTCCCAGCATTCCAGACAGAATTCCTGCAACGAAACCGATCAAAATCAAACTTAACATGGGGGGCTCCTTCCCTTTAAGATTCCTAGTTGAAGTGATCGCAATCAAGCCGATTCTTTTTCTCCTTCTTTTTGGTGCACTTGGCGTTTTGGCTCGTTATGGCAGCGTTCAATACTTTGTCGGAAAGAATTGGACTTCATTTCCTTTAGGAACAGCAAGCGTGAACATCGCGGGAAGTTTCTTGATAGGATTGATTGCGGTGGTCATTCGCGAAAAAGGTTTATTGTCGGAAGATTGGTTCGCGCCTTTAGTCGCGGGATTTTTGGGTGGGTTCACCACATTTTCCTCCTTTTCATGGGAAGTGTGGAACCTTCTTGAGAAGAACGAAATATTTCTAGGAATTACGTATGCCGTCGGCGCCCCTGTCATGGGAGTGCTTGCCTGCATCGGCGGATGCTACATTGGGAGAATCTTATGAATCGCTCCGGTCAAATAGGTTTTGTTGTCATTCTCATTTGCTTGCTTATCATTGCTTTTCTCGTCTGGCGAAATCACGAAGCAGCAATGAAAATGGCGCCGGCGGACTCCATCACGACTCCAGAGCAAGGAACCAATAGGTTGAAAAATGTTCAAGACGAGATGAATAGAATACAAGAACAACAAAAGCAGAACCTGGAGAAAAATTTACCTCCAAATTAAGTGGCGAGCGCAAAGCTCGCCAGTTTTTGGTATTTCGATCCTTCTTTGCTAAGTAATGACTCGTAGAGAACGATTTCATTTACAGTGCAATTTCTTTCAAACTCCAAATGATAAAGCGATTTGGGAATCTCTCGTGCCTGCCTCGATCGAAAGAGAGTCACGTGCATTAGAAATTCTCGATTATCAATAGAGAGTTGATGATCGATCGCTAGAGTTTTTAATTCTTCCGTTAGTTGCTTCAGTTCCGAGGGAACTGAACCCGTTAACCACAACATAGGCTGCCGTCCGCGAGTCACTTTTAACTTTTGAAACTCGCACGAGAACGGGGGAGATTTCAATTTCAAGCCTTTCCAGACATCGAGAACGTCGTCCGGGACGCTGCTTAGGAAAAGAAGCGTAATATGCCAATTCTCTGGCCGAAGCCGAGTTAAACCATGTTCCTGCAAAAGGGTAGAGAGCTCCGCTTTATAAATGTCTGGAACCGATATGCCGAAGAAGACGCGTCTTGAGTTCATAGGGAAAAGTCGTTAGAAATCTCTTAATGCAAGCCATTAAAAAGACCAAAGAATATACCGTACTGAAGAAACGCTCCGGACGACATGCGGTCATTGGACCCGATAATAAATTCATACGCGGCGACGATAAGGCGAAAATTCTTCTTAAAGAGAAGCTCATTACCGTCACTCCTCCTAAGCCCAAGGAAGAAAAGCCCGCTGACGCCCCCGCAGCATCCTGATCCAACGCTGGTTTCGGTCTCCAATTCCCCTAAAATGGAAGAATGACGTCCTGCCTTCTCGTTGCTCCCATCAACTCCGTCGGTATGGGAACGCATGGCTATTTTTGGACGAGAGAACTTCTTCCGCTTCTCGAGCAATCCTCGGTTCAAGCTTACGTGCTTTCGAACGGGGAGATTCAGCGAAACGAATTGAACCACCAAGATTTAAATCCTCTTGATCGAGCGCTCAAGGCGGCGATTGAGAGGCCGTTTCCCCCAAACTTTTTACCCGACCTATCGATTGGAATTTGTGCACCACTTCAATTTCAGGATATTCCGGGAAAAGCGCGAATCGGTTACATCGTTTTTGAAGGTGATCTTCTTCCAAAGCATGAATTGGACTATTTGCAACCGCTCGATGCTTTGGCTGTGCCATCACATTGGGGGAAACAAGTTTTAGAGAGATCCTTTCTTAAGTTCGGGGTTGAATTCAAAAAGCCAATTTACGTTTGGCCTGAAGGCGTGGACACGGAATCTTTTTTTCCTCCAACTCCTTACGGAGTTTCAGGCCCGCTTAGCCATCCTTCTATCGATTTTACCTTTTCCAATGTAGGCAAATTAGAAAAAAGGAAAGGAACAGAGGAACTCATTTCAGCGTTTGGGAAATTGGTCGACACGCATCCCCAAAAAGCCCTTCGACTTCTCGGCCATTGGCAAAATCCCTGGCGAAAAGATTGGATGGAAACCGCAGAGGAGGCGCTCGTCCGAGCTGGATTCCCTACGAGTAAAAAGGAAGTTCTCGCAGGAGTTCCACTCATTCGATTTCGCCATGGCAAAAATGAGAAAAGTGTCGTCGATATCGTTAGTTCCGCGCTCATCTCGAAAGAGGACGTTCTCAAAATCTACCGGGCTTCTGATGCGGGGGTGTATCCTTATGCAGCAGAAGGCTGGTGCTTGCCCCTCATTGAGTCGATGGCTTGCGGCATTCCATCGATCGCAAATCCTTATTCAGGCCCGACCGAATTTTTAAGAGAAGGCGATTTTATTCCACTCGAAAAAACGCATAAACGGGCGGCGCACGATGGAAATTTCTTTAAGAACGGCGAATATGGTTCTTGGAGAGAACCGGACGCCGATGACCTTCTCGAAAAAATGGATCGGCTGCTTTCGATGTCGTTTGAATCGAGGAAACAAATGGGAATTAGGGCGAGCGATTTTCTTAAAAACGAATTCAGTTGGGCGCGATCCGCCAAGAGAGCATTTCAAGATATTCAGTTCAACTAACCGAGTCTTTTTTTCGCACCAATAGATAAGTAGCGATGAGTCCAACAACGCCTCCCACAATTACACTTATCACCTGGGCAATGAGGAGTTTCCCCATGGCCCAATCGGCCGCAGGACGGCAGTTCACACCTATTTCTACGGGCGGCTCGAAGTACCAGCCGATGGTTCTAGGGGCGATCCAGCTCATAAGGATGAGAGAAGCCAGAGCGCCAAATGAAATGCCGGTCAAATAGCTTTTGAACATCCGGGCACTTCAAACCCATCTTTAACCTTTGTCCAGGACCTTAGTCTTAAACTCCACTTTAAAGCGGTTGCGGGAGGCAAACACATGCTTGAATTTAGTCTCGGAGGAAGCTAATCAATGTCGGTTTCAATGAGCGCACAACCCCGAACAGTTCTATTAGTGGAAGACAACCCCGGCGACGTGCAGTTGGTCGAAATCGCACTCTCCGAAGTTGCTCCCGACATTCGCTTGGAAGTTGCCAAAGACGGCGACCACGCGCTGGCTTTGCTACGGCATTCTGACGCCTATGAATCTTCTAAACGACCTGATTTAGTCTTGCTCGATTTGAATACTCCGAAGGCGGACGGCCGGGAGGTACTCCGTGCGATCAAGTCGGAAGAAAAATTGCGTGGAATTCCTGTTGTCATACTCACGTCATCGGATGCGGAAAGAGACATTCGCATGGCTTACGATTTGCATGCCAATGCATTTGTGAAGAAGCCCGAATGTCTCGATGATTTCATGCGGGTTTTTAAGACGATCAATCAATTTTGGTTCAATACGGCGAAACTTCCGGACCAATGACGGACAAAAAGAAATCAAAAGCTCCTGGCGATTCGGTCGGGGCAAAATTGGTTATTTATTCGGGAAAAGTCCAAGGGGTGGGATTTCGGGCGACCACACTCAAAATTAGCCAAGGATTCCCGGTCACCGGCTACGTGAGAAATCTGGAAGACGGGCGCGTGGAAATTTTAGCTGAAGGTCCTACGAATGAGGTCGAAGGTTTTTTGACAAGAATCAAAAGTTTCTTTAAGGATCACATTCAAGACGAAGAATCTTCCCAAGTTCCGAGCCAAGGACGAGCTCGCTTCGAGATTTTAAACGATTAAAGCGAATCGCCAGAAAGAGTCGTCAGAAAGAGACACCATGAGCCACGCTAAGAAAAAAATTCCCTTCAGTCCTTTTTACGATCAAGCCGACACACATCTTTATTCGGACTGGCTGCTTCCTTATGTTTTTGTGGAAAATTTTGGAATACCGGATCGTCGCGAGATGTACTTAGGAGGATTTCCTGACCCCCGCCCGCTTCTCACAAGAAAAAATGGCAAGGTGAAAGTTCATCCCACATCGTTTGGCGATCTCAATTTGTCGGCTTTTGGAAAGCAACTTCAAAAATTATGTAAAGGCCACGCCGTTTATGATTTGGGCTGTGGACATCCTGATCTTTCCGTCGCACCCCGTTTGATGGCGCAATATTTAGGAACGGAATCATATACAGGGGTCGATTTATTGCATGTGCATGATGAAATTCGCGAGGATGAATATCCGGAGCTCGGCAGTTTTCAATCGACCTTTGTGAAGTCGGACATTTTTCATTTTCTTAGAAATATGCCGATTCCTCATGATCCCAAAGGTTTTATGATTTTCGGTTTAGAGTGGCTCAACGACGCTAAGAGGTCTGAATTTCTTCCGCAGCTGGAATCTGAAATTCTTCGGCTATGTCAAAATGGCGATTGGGTACTTTTGGGAGCTGGCGGATTTGATTGGGAACTTCCCCGAAGAAATTTTCGCCTCGTGTATAGCGATCCCGTACATGCGCTCTATGTGAGAAGTACTTCGCTTCTTCAGCTTATTTTTCACAAATAGAATCGATTAGGCTGACAATCTCTTCTGCGATCTTTCCTTTCCGCTCTCGGCGGTCGGAAGATTCACTTAAAACTTCGATGGATTTGCCATTGGGAAGAAACGCTGTGTACTGAAGCGAGGGGACCGTGGCCATGATATGAAGGCTGACCGAAATCGGGATTTTCTTCAGCTTTTCGATTTTTCCGGCGAGGTCATGGGCCTTATCCTTAATCTTGTCATTGTCAGAGTAGATTTCGCAGTGCACCGGTTCCCCTTTATCCGAGTCCAAACCCCCCTTCGTTTTGCTTAAAAGGAGGTGAGCCTTTTCGCTGGAAGCCTCTGCGGCGGCGGAGGACACAATGAAGACTGACAAAAGGGTAAGCGAGGTTTTCATAATCTTAGTGGTACCTCCTTGCGGAACTTCTGCAAATGCTGAAAAATAGGTCCATGATTTGGCTTCTCGGACTTGCGTTGCTCGGACAGGATTTGGCTTCCCACGCCGACTCCAAAACAAAGGAAGATTGTGAAAAGGACGGCGGCAGCTGGATGAGCTTAGCGCCGGGAAAAGGAGCGGTCTGCGGAGACTCCGTTGCGGAAATCGAAGCGCGAAGAAAGATCTGTCCTAATTTCGACAAGGTACTTAAGTCCGCTCATCTTAAAAACGCCAAGGGAAATGAGTGGATCGTCAGCGAAATCAAATCGGGGAGCCTCTGGCAAAAAAGAGGATTTCTCGACGGCGACAAGCTCATCAAAATTGACGGCCGGACGATCAAGACGCCCAAAGACGTGACCAAGGTACACATGGCGCTTTGCAAAGATAGGGGCTCTGAAGTCGCGATCAAACGCGGGGAGCGCCTCATCATTCTTTCTTGGTAAGTTAAGACCCAATCTGAGTTTGCCACTTCTTGAATCGGAGAAGCAGCAGAAGTCCCGGGATAGCGACCAAAATCGAGACTATATAATAGACTTCCCATCCCCAGCTCTTGGCCATCCAACCGGTAGGGCCCTGGAAGGTTGTTCTCGAAAACGCCATCAAGCTTGTGAGTAGTGCGAACTGCGTGCCGGTGAATCGCTTATTGCAAAGACTCATTAAAAAAGCGGAGTAAACCGCAGTACCCATTCCGCTTCCAAAGTTTTCAGCCGTCACTGCAGTCACGAGTAAGGGGTAAGAAGAACCAGCGGTCGCGAGGTAAAGAAGACTGAGCCCTGCGAGGGCTTGAAGAATTCCAAATACCCAAAGTGCCCGCTCCATTCCGAGCTTTACGAGTCCAATTCCGCCAACCATCGTTCCAGCAATCGTCGAAAAGAATCCAAAACCTTTGAGCGCAGTAACGATCTCATCTTTGCTGAACCCTTTATCTAGGAAGAAGGGGGTTAACAAATTAGACGCGATCACGTTGTCGATTTTATAGATAAAAATAAAAAGCAGGATTTCGTAAATGTATTTACGGCTCAGCAATTCTCTCAGCGGCAGCCAAAAAGCTTCGTGGAGTGATATCGATGGAGTTGAATTATTTTGGGGCTCTCCGGCGAGAAGTGTTCCCAGCATAGCAAAGAGAATGAAAACTCCAGCGAGCGCCAGGTACACATTTGTCCAGCTCGTGTACTTCGAGAACCAAAGTGCTCCCGCACCTACAACGAGGATCGCCGATATGCGGTAACCCAACGAGGCGGAAGCTGCGCCGAGTCCGAACTCTGCTGGGGGCAAGATTTCCGTCTTGTATGCGTCGATGACGATGTCTTGGCTTGCGCTAAAGAAAGCGACGGCGAGTGCCATTGCTGCAAAAAGATAAAGGTGCGAGCCAGGATCAGTGAACGCTAAAAGAACAATCGTGCTGAGCAAGAAAACTTGATTGAGAAAAATCCACCCCTTTCTGCGTCCGAGAAACGGAAGCGAATATCGGTCCATGAGAGGCGCCCATAAGAACTTAAAAGAATAAGGATAAGAGACGTATGAGAAGAAGCCGATCACGGTGAGGTCGACACCCGCATCATGCATCCAGGCCTGAAAGGTCGATGCATTTCCTGTTAATGCAAAAGGTAGGCCAGATGCGAAGCCCATCATAAAAATGACGAACATTCGCCGGCTGGCGAAAACGTTGACGATCGAGGCCACTTACTAAAATCGTATCAACCGGTCTGTTTCAATTAAAGGACTTTCGGTAAAGTGGGGCTATGAAAACTCGTTATTTCATCTTCAGCGTATTCTTTCTCGCCCTTTCTGCCATAGGACTAGAAAGTATTCAGGCCCAAGATTTTGAAGGGCGGTCTCGGCGAAAAGAACATCTTCGCAAGAAACGGGCGGAAGAAGAAAAGAAGAAAGAGGAAGAAAAGGCAAAAGCTGACGACGATAAGTCGGATTCCGCTAAGAAAGACGACGACGACAATAGCGCGCTCGATCAAGATTTAAAAAACGCGGCGGATAAAAATAAAACGACAGAGTCGGATAAGGCCGACAAGCCCGCCGACGCCCAGGATTCTGGTTCCAAAAAATAAAATAAAGGAAGGGCCGCCCACGAATGAGCGGCCCGGTTTGGGGTGATTAACTTACGCGTTTAAGATTGGGTGAAGTTTCTTTTGCTTTTTCTCCAATCTTGATTTGTTTCGGTTTTGCGACCTCGGTTTTAGGAATGAATATTTTCAAGACCCCGTCATTGAATTCAGCTTCCACTCGATCCGCGTCCACCGTTTTTGGTAGAGAGAATTCTCGTCGGAAGTGTCCATAAGATCTTTCTATGAAGCGACCCCCTTCTTTATCTTTTCCTTTATTTTCATATTTCCGTTCGCCCGACACGGTGAGAGTTCCATTGTGAAGTTCGATCTTCACTGAATCTTTGGGGATTCCTGGAAGATCCATTGAAACTTCATAGTGGTCTTCAGTTTCATCCAGGTCTGTGGCGGGCTGAAATGCCGATGTCAATTCGCCTTCACCTCGGTGGGGAGTGAGAAATGCATCAAACATCCTGTCCATGTCGCGTTGTAGTTCTGAAAGGCCCCGGAAATTATTCCAAGAGTCATTGTTCCAAAGTCTTAATTTCATAGTTTCCTCCTATTAATTCCTTTTTGTTCTAAACTTTTCGGGATTATTTCCCGTCTGAAATGAACCTAAGATTCAATAGTGGGCTGTCAAGAAAGGGCCAGAAAATTAAAGGAAAATTCAAAGAAAAAAAGGCTTTAGTCCTTATAGGTACTTTTTTGACGAATGATGTCGTAGTTGAGAGGGCGGTTAGCGGGTTTGCGGCCCCAGCCCTGAGCTTTTTTAAGTTCATTGTAAAATGCTGTAGCTTCGGGTTCATCGTCGGCTTTGCTCACATAGGCCTCTAGACGGGCGATGTCGGGTGGAAGTGTGCTCGCATTACCACCTCGCGGTAAGAAGTAGCGTCCGTCTTGTTCCATCATGACGACCCATTCCGCCTTTTCAAACGCTTCGCCTCGACCACCCCCTATGCCGCGTTTCCATTGAACTTTCGCAATCACATAGTCGTTGCCGAGGAAGTTGTATCGAACGGGATGATAATCGTTGCGATCGCTATAAACTAATTCGGCTTTTACTTCGTCATATTTTTCTAAACGAGGGTCTTCTTGTTTTTCTTCCTTCGAATCCGGAGTGGCGCTGCCCGACTGATTTGTTGTCGGCTTTGTCGTTGATCCCGATGCGCTGCGAGTTCCGCGAGAATTTGAACCCGGGTTACTTTGTCCGCCCGTTCCGCCTCCGCGAGATCCAGCTGTGTAAGCGGTGCCTCCGCCCGGACGACTTCCGTAGTATCGTGAGCCCGCTTGTCTTAGTTCTCGGCTTTGACCTCCTGCGCTTGCTAAGACCGTATCTGATTGCTGGTTACCTAAAAGGCGAAATCGTCCTTGTTGCGGTCGACCGCCCCGAACGTTTGCGTAAGAAGTTTGAAGTTGATAACCCGTGGGGACTGCATCCCAGTAGGAGAAGAACCTTTTCTTTGAATAATCTTCTGCTGGTTTATTTCCATGCATCGTCAAAAGGCTCGGGCCCCATGCTCCTGGAAACCAACTGATCGCTGTGTATTCGTTCATGGGAGTTACTTTTGCGTTCGGCAAACCAAAGAAAACGTCGGTGGCCGCCCCAATCCAGCTGTGAGGATCCCAACCATAAGCAAGTTCGGCTTTGATACCTTTTTCACCAGTAAGAGGGTCGGGAGTGTGCGCCATTTCTTCCAAAAGTTTTTTCGCTTGCCAATAACCGTCACTAAATCCGCCGACGGAAATCGTGCAACCATACTGACGAAGTAGTTTCACGCATTCGAGAGCTCTTTTCCACTCGTCGCCGCCGGGTCCGTAGTAATGAAACGAGCCATCGCCGCGCTTAACCATTTCCTTCATCGGGCCCTGAAGAAGAGCGCTGTTACTGAAATCTGCATTTCCTCCGGATTCTCTCAACAGTCTGGAATCACTTTCGCTATAACTTCCGCCCATAATGTTAGCGCCTTTAAAACCGATAAAAACTTTATCGCCAGGGACGATCGGGCCTTCGCAGACGTTGTTCGGATCGGGAGCGCCTCGATAAAATCCCGGAGGAGTAAATCCCGATACACCGGAATATCCAGAGGCCATGACGGGCATTCCTTCATTCTGTGCGGCAGCGATGGCATCGAGCGCAGATCGATCGGAATTAAAAGGCACGCAGTTTACGGCCGCGTAGAGATCCGCTGTTGGCAACAGCGCAAAGACAAAGGCAAGCATTAGCGATAGGACAGGGCCGACCACGGCATATAAAAATGCAGGATCTATGCCCGCCTAAATCCTCTTTAAAGCCATCTAAACCCCGAAGACCGCGGAAGACTCGTAAATTTTGCAGACTAATGTGTAAACCATCGAATGAGCCGCAAAATCACCCAAACAGCGAGGCTAAGGAGCAGGCAAGTGGTGATGGGGAAATAAAAGCGAAAGTTTTCTTTTTCAATCGCAATATCCCCCGGCAGTCGTCCGAGCGGAATCCACTTTCCAGCGATGAGCCAAACAACTCCGATGGCAGCGGTGATGAGTCCCAAAAGAATGAGCAGTTTCGCGAGTTGCACAAAGTTAATTTAGCAGGGAAGCCCCACTGATCCGATTTGTTTCTTTTGGGGGATGGGTTGGGGGCAGCGGAGGTTTGCATATTTCGAGACAATTCTGGGCCTCGTAGAATGGGGGCTCGGGCAAATTGGCAAGACCAAAAATTGTCACTGAAGGGACCAGCCAAGAATGTCCCTCCGATTGAGGCTTGAATTTCAAGGACTTAAGTCTCTTAACAATCGCAATGTTTTTTACCCTTTGGCTGGAACGACTCTTGAATAGGAAGGGAGTGAATCCTTGTTTAGGGCCTGCGATTCCATCCAAGGGTTCAGGTAAGTAACTCGGTTTCTTTTAGACTTAAGCCAATAGCGAAAGAAACCACCGGTTGTTGAGATGTTTTGATTTGCGACTTTGATGAATTCGTAAGTCCAAAAAAAGGAGAATCAGCCAATGGAAACTGGATCATTTGACCTCATACATTATTTCACACAGGGCGGCTTTTTCATGTACCCCATTCTTGGGGTCAGCATCTTTGGAACGATTATCTTTACCGAGCGTTTGCTCGCGTATCGAATTCGATTCCGAGTAGATGGTCGCAGATTATTTAACGAAGTGAAGAAATATCTTCAAGCGAAAGACTTTCGTAGGGCCGTAGAAACTTGTCGGCAATATCCGACTTCTCCTCTCGCTCAAGTTCTTTCCGCTGGACTCACCAATGCGGCTCGACCCATCGACGAAATTGATACCGCGATGGAGGCTGAAGCTCTTTATCAACTTCCGCAAATCACGGCTCGAGTAAATTATCTCGCAGGGCTTTCCAACCTCGCCACCTTGTTAGGCTTGCTCGGAACTATTTCCGGATTGATCGCATCGTTTGCAGCGGTCGGTGGTGTGCATGATTTTCAAGCGGCTCGTGAATCAGAACTCGCCAGCGGTATCGCAGTCGCGATGACTTGTACGGCGTTTGGTCTTATCACGGCGATTCCGATGCTCCTGATGCATCAATTCATCAACAACCAAGCCACTTACTTGGTCGATGAAATTCAGCACTATGCCACGAATTTAAAACGAGTTCTCCAACGTCTCAAAACCGATGGCGTCATCGATGCCGAATTAGACAGCAAGAAAGAGTTGAAAGACTATCTTGATGCTGACGATGACAGTGACGACGGTAAAGTTCGCGGACGTAAACCTTCTTTGTCGAGGTCTTAAATGAAATTCAAACTTCGAGAGCGACCTGAGCCTCAAGACCTTCTGCTGACACCGATGCTCGATTTATTTATCGCGCTGATTCCTTTTTTGCTCGTGTCCGCAGCATTCGTCAGACTCGGCGGTCTCAAAGTAAATGTTCCACAAGCAGCAGCCGCCGCGGATCAAAAGAAGGATGAAAAGGAAAAAGTGAGTCTCGCATTTGAAGTGAATTCTCGAGAAGTTTTAGTGACGGCTTTCCAAGAATCCTTTTCAAAGCCGGTCAAAGCACTCGAGACCAAAATCGATGTAAATGATTTGCAAAAGCTTACTGACTATTTGACTTCGATCAAAACCAAACACACTTTTGGCGGAGCTCTTTTTCACGCGTCTCAAGACACGCCCTATGAAAAAGTCGTTCAAGTTTTAGAAGTCATTCATTCGGTTCCCGAAATCTCGACTGAGACGGTACTCGCCGTCGGGATGGTGAACTAATGAAGCTCAACTATAAACCAGACCGAGCCCCGCGCCTGATTTTGGTTCCTTTCTTGGATATGTTTACGACAATCCTGATTTTCTTGATCGTCTGTTTTTCTCCCCAAGAATCTAAAATTAAGAAAACAACCAGCATGCAGCTTCCCGCTTCCAAAGCTCGATTTTTAGAGCAACTTTCAAAAGTTCAAGTTGAAGTGACGGGCTCTCAAGTGAAAGTGAACGGAAAAGCGATCGATGGCCTCACACCGACTGCCGGTGATGCGGCGGCTTGGCAAAAGTTTAAAACGCTTGTGATTGAAGCGTATGGAGATAAAGAAGTTCTCGCCGACAAAGGCAAGCAACCGATTATTCTTATGGCAGATAAAAACGCGGAATTCGGGCTTGTCGATAACGTTGTCGCCCATCTGGCCAACATTGGATTTGGTGCTGTGTACTTTTTAACAGAGACGAGATCGTCGAAGACCGCGAACGCGAAGCCGACCAAGGAGGCTCTATGATGTTTGTGGCGTTTATTCTTTCGATCAATTTAATTTCCCTTGAGGCCGCTGCCCCGGTGCATGTCGAAGTGGAAAAGGAAATTCGATACAAAAAAGAAACGGCCATTGATCTCTCGGGCTCGAACGTCAACGGAGAAAAACAAGCTCCCCCCGCATTTTTCGTGACGAAAAAAGAAGCTCCAAATGCGGCCAGACTTTTGGATGAACGACTGAAATTTAAACTTATTCGGTATAACGAATTAGGATTTTAAGAATGTTTTATCGTCTTCACATTGAACGACCTCTGCTTCCCGAAGAAACGATCTTTCCAGCACATTGGGATCCTAAGCTTAGAATTCCACGTGGACAAGTTGTCGCG
>JADMIO011406712.1_pt1 | contig 110043 bp, 128 predicted proteins | sample 8958161 | NCBI WGS metagenome assembly JADMIO01 (sample SAMN16585339, study PRJNA669376) | soil metagenome | isolation source: Crop rotation soil | place: USA: Cullars Rotation, Alabama | collected 2011 | reverse complement strand
CGCGACAACTTGTCCACGTGGAATTCTAAGCTTAGGATCCCAATGTGCTGGAAAGAAGTGCTCAAACTCCAGCACGAGCTTCAGATTGCTCAGATGCAGGTGGATCAAGCCCTCTCACAGGCTCAGACGAAGGTGAATGAGATTGAGGCGTCCTCCACCAACCTATTTGTGAGTGGTTGGCGTCCCTTCGTGGGATGGATTTGTGGGGCAGGGTTTGCGTATGAGTTCCTTGTCCAACCATTCCTGACGTGGGCGGCGTCCATGAACGGTGTGCCTCCTCCACCACCGTTAGATCTATCTACGCTTAGTACTTTACTGATGGGGTTGTTGGGGCTTGGGGGTTTACGCAGTTTTGAACGCTATCATGGAGTACACGAAAAATGAACGACGATGCGTTGATATCCCTCATTCGAGACGAGTTCTCACGCTTACACGCCCGCTTAGATGAACACTTCACGAGTGATCACCAACAGGATGCCATCTGTAATCAGCATCACTCGGAGTGGCGGATGTTTAAGTGGGTGGGTGGGTTGGGGCTCACGTCACTCCTGGGGTGGTTGAACTTTAAGTGATGTGACCGACGGCCTTAAGGGCGGCTTGGCAGATGGCAAGTGGTGCGGTGTCGGCGGTCTCGCCAGCATCAAAGGTATAGCCACTGATAATGCAGTTCACCCCATCTGGCTCTATCGACAGGTCAACATGCCCTTTTACGTCAGATAGTACTTTCTCCACCACCTGCCACGCATAGCCAATGTCACGAGAATATGGCTTAGGAATGCACCTACTGTCCCACCCCATCACCTTCTCAGCAATAAGAGCATCTAACTCACGTCCTGCTTTCATACCTACCTCCCTTATACGTTATAAAGCACCCCGACGCACGGAGGGGCTATAGTTGAGCCCCGACGCCAGTCTCACTCTCTGTATATAGGCCACTGAGACGAATGAGACGCGGCTGTAACATCATGATTCTACAGGTAAAGTCCAGTCTCACTGAGGAGCAATCCACAGAGTGTGGTGAGACTGACACACTGTGGTAACTATGATACATATTCACACCTAATAACAAAGGGGGTAGGCAATCATACCCACCCCCTTTTGATCGTTGATCCTGAGTCAATTGTGTGCGTTCCAGCGCCCTTCTAGAGCATATCTAGAGGGGCGTTTTACTATCTACACCCGTCTCCTTGACGGGCGGCTTGGATCTGCTCATAGTTAGCTGAGTACCAAAAATGGAAGGTGTCTATGCCTTCTTCTTCGTGCGACTTCGTTTCCCATGCTTGATCTATCGCGACCAACGCCGACTTCAAGCGCTCGTTGGATTGCTTGGACTGCTCCCACCATCCCATTGTCTGCATATTGGCAGCATGATGAAGCTCAACCTCCGCCCGTGCGGCTTGCAGGTCGGCGGTGAGTTGGTCGCGCTGCTGAGTCAAGGCCACAATCACATCATGCGAAGCGTGCTCAGTAATCTGACGTGACTTCACAATTTCCTCCTCGCACTGTTTCAGCCGCTCGGCGAGGGCGTCTCGTTCGCGTCGCAACGACTGCTCTATACTCTCTGGCGCTTTCTCGCCGTGCACTGACAATGGACAGCCTTCTGCGTGCAGATGTGCCCAAAACATCGACCCGCCGCAGTGACACGTACACTTGTACTCACTCAGCCCCTTCGCGTCCTTCATGGCATCTTTCTCCCATCAGGATGCCCGTATTTCAAAAGATTCTTGAGCCAGTCACGATAGGCCGTCCGCATGCGCCTATACGCCCATTCGTCATAGACAATCTCTTCACGTTCATACTTCATGATTGCCTGAATGTGAGCACGTTCAGCTTTAGTCATCTCACTTCACCCCCTGGTTACGAATGCGATCTTGTATGCCTCGCAATAACGCTTCAATCTCTCTATTGCCGTACGGCCCTTTGCCCAGCACCGCATTCGGTCCAGTCAATAATGGATCAAGCCAATTCGTCGGCACCACCTTCGCATACGCCTCGCGCACGTCGCGCAATACAGCCAGCACATATAGGACATTTGGTTCCCACGAATCGGGGTCAGTAGGACGTAGCGTTTTAACTATCTCCCGCGCCTTCTGCTCCAGGTCCTCAGTCATGGCTTCACCCCCATAGCTAACATCCACACCAGTAGGATCAACCCCACGCCCACGGTCACCACCGTATCCCATACCGTCCAGTCTGATTGCTTCATGGCTTCACCAGGATGGCGCTGTCGGCGGTGCGGAGTGCAATTGAACTAAGCGGCACACTTGTCGTGCCGTCTACTTCTAGCAATGACATGCTGACCGGTAAGGTGACGGTTACGCCACTATTCCACCCAAAATCCACCGTCTGCCACGAATCCTGCCCACGCAGGTACACCCAGCCCTTTTCAAACTCACGAGAGAACACAATCGCTCCACCACCCATGTCCTTACCCACCATGTCACCTACCGGCTTCCCCAAATCAAACTCCATCGCCTGACACCAATACGGCGTACTCACATCATTCGCATCAGCCGGATGACTCATCAGGTCCAGATACACCCCAGGCCCACGCACCATCCAGTACGCCGCCAACCGCCACATCAACTCACGGGTGTAGTCACCGTGTGGCCCATTCACCCCGATGCTCCCTGTGAGTAGACTGATTCCCCCTGCTGCTGACACCTCATCAATCAGCTTCTTCCAGTCGGCAAACGCCCATCCACGCATGGCCCCAGAGGACCATTGCAACTCCGCATCGAATGACCCTGCTGCTCGCACCTGCTCAATATAACCAGAAGACAGGCTGGACTGGCTGGTGTTGACGATGAGAAACTTATCGCCCAGCATATTCTTCAGTTGCTTGAGCAGTAGCGCCACGTCGCTGAGTTTCTGTACGGTAATGTTGGCGTGCTCATCTAGGAACAGCCCGTCATAGCCTTGACATGCCCGTACTAGCTTGCCAACAAGATACAACCTCACGTCTTCGTTGCTGATGTCCCAGAACCACCGGTCATCGTTCCAAATATGTTGGACCCATCGGGTGCCAATCGCGTTCAATACAAAATAGGTATCTGGTAATGCCTTCGCCTCCGCATCACTCGTGAACACCGTCAAGTCCAGCTCATACTGCCACGTCAGCCCCTTATACCCAGGCATGCACCCCTTGGCCTCTGATTCAGTCAGCCCCACGTGTTCACTAATAAACTTCAGGGCTGCGTCACGATTGGGACCAGCAGGCCACCACGCATACGCTCGTGCGGGATCTGCACACAGAACCACCTGACTGGGCACAGGAGGGGTTGGAGGTGGTTGTACGGGTGTTGGGACGGATAACGCCTCAACTCGTGTCTCAAGGGCAGTGAGACGTGCTGAAACGGCATAGAATAAGGTATCTAGCTGTGGGATATCTACTTGCATGTGGACTCCTTTGGCTCGTATACTGGACAGTCCTTGCCGTCCTTAACCCATATATAGGATCGATGGTAGTGCGGTCGCATAATACAGGAAGGCAATACAGGCTCAACGAAAGTTACCTTACATTCGCCTGCCAATGTTCTCCTGATATTGCCCTTGTCTGTCAATTTCCACTCAGCCCACTGACACGTCCCGCAGCACTTATCCACGCACCACCTCCTGTGCCTTCGCAATACGTCTATTGAGATACCATGCTGCTTTATGAAGGTCCTTGAGACCCCCCTTATACTTCCACCTAGCGATGTACTTCACGACGTTCCCTAGGTGGTAGTCATCGCCTAAGCCCATGCCCTCAATGGCGTCAATCACCTCAAGCGTGCCCTGTCGGTAATGGGGTGGTGCATCGATCTCCATCACAGAACTCACTTCCAATGACGCCTCCTGTGATGGTGGAGACATCCACGGCTCTGAGAAGGGCAGTTCGAGTTGTGTATTCGTCACGTGTAATCTCCTCATAGGGAGGTTGCTCATATTGGTGATCTACCTTGGGGAGGAAGCTGATGGACTTCAACTCACCCTCCAACAACTCCAGGAGACGTGGGATATCCAACGCCTCACGTGGACTGAACTTGATGGTGGTACTCACTTGGTTATCACTCCAGAGACGCTGATACATCACTGCATTCAACGCCTGCTCCCACATGCTTACTTCGCTTTCGCTCCTCGTGAAGTACGCTTCTTGACAGGGGAATTCGACAACAACGGAGGACGGGGTGTAGGCATCCACTTCACACTTATATCCGGATTGCGTAAGTGCTTGTACGAGAGGGTCTCCGGTTGAGAATCGCACTCGTCTGATGTAATACTCTGCGTGTGGATAGTGGATTCCTGGTGGTTCTCCTGCGAGGAGGCTGACGGTGCCACTCGGTTTGACACTCGTTTTCTTGACACTCTCCGGGATACAGAGCCACGACGAGTACTGGATGTCGAGTCCTTGGAGGTACTTGTACGCGGTGTCGCACCAGGTGAACATGGTACGTCGTCCATGTCTTGAAAAAGCCCTGGTGATACCAGATTGGCTGCATCCAATGCGTCGATTCCTAAGCATGACTGCATTTGTTTCCGGCCAGTGGGTGGGCACGAGCGTAATTGTCTTAGCATAGAGGTAAGCAAGCTTAAGCGTGTCCAGGTAATCTTGAAGAGATCCATGTCGTGCAGGGAATGTTTCGACCAGGCAGCAGAGTTCATAAGGTTCCAAAGACTGCTCTCCACACGGGTTAGTTCCTCGTACACGGAGGTCACGGTGAGTTTCGCCATCGATCATCCTCCCAAACTTTTGTGCATTCTCTAACCAGAAGTAGCCAGGTTCTCCATTGATGGCGGTGCTTTTCCCAACCTCGCCATAGTCCATCCCCACCGGTGAGAGGATGGTGTTATTCGATGCCCAGCGGTGGCTGTTGAGCGCCATACGATCCTGCTTCGCTGTGATGAAGGCGGTGTCATCTGATGCACCCAACGCAATCTCAGCACCCCTACGAATGTTCCCACTCACCACACACTTCCCGATCATGTTCATCATGTCGAGGATATCGACGCTGGTGAGGAACTTTCCCTTACGTGACTCCAGTAACGCGGTAAGATCCTGGTGGAGACGGATGAGTGGCCCCGCACCACTACTGACACCCCCAAACAGTTTGAGTGGCGTGCCTGCTGGACGGATGAGCGTGTAGTCAAAGTTAGGCACACGCACATCCTCTTTGACATAGCTAGACAAGAGCGTGTACACACTTCCAACCCACCCCTCCCGTGAGTCCTCCACCACATAGTTCCAGGTCGCATGATGACGGTTGCCATGCACATACACCTTCCCAGCCCCCATCACGTCAAACCCAACCCCCACGCCTAGCATCATCATGTCCATGAGGAAGGTGAAGGGACGGATGGGGTCTGTGTCGAGGTGTTCAGTGGATACAAACCCACAGTTGTTGAGACTCGCACCCCCCACCTTCTCCACATGCTCAGTCCCCATAGACCACAACCCACGTCCAGGTGGGAGGAACTTAAACTCCCACATGGCCTGGAACATACGCTGTGCAGTCCGTTGTGCCTTATCAGCATCCCACGGAAGCTTGTGGTAGCGACAGTGCGCCTCCTGGATGCGGAACGTGCCAGTCGTGACACGTTCCAGACAGTCCCCCCAGGATTCCTTAGACCCATCAGCCTTCGTACGTGCGTACGTGCGTAGAAACGTCACCAGACCTAGCGTAGACCACTCTGGTTGTGCCGTTCGGTAGGGTGTAACAAAGCCCTCATCTAACTTGAATGTGGCATTACTCAGGTGCAATTACGTCGTCTCCTTTCGCTCTACGATGAAGTACGTTTGGTGGAGGTCGTTGTACAGGTTCTCCACCTTGCGGAGACGGTAGCCATCCCACATGATAGTTGGGCCGTGACCGATCACTACAACATCTCCACCACCTGGCCGTTTATGTAGGATGCGGCCCTCCTCCTCGCCTTGCACGTGATCAGGTGAGAACACACACTCCCCCGTCACATCACGCCACGTCTCGGTGGGCACAACAACGTAGTCAGCCTTAGGCAGTGCCTGCACCCCATTCAGCTTGATGAGGTAGTAGTCTTTTGACTCATCAAGAACCTCGTGAGAATCAGTGTGACCATATTTGTAACGTACCTTCACAACGCCCCTCCCACCTGTCCAGGTTGTATCTGTGTCGGTGCTACGTTCAGATCCTCATACAGCCTCACAGACGCACACTTCCCATCACCATTCACATCCACGTACACCAAATCCGGTTGCCCATCCTTATCCACATCGATGATGTAGAACGTGGGGAATAGCTGATGTGGCACCTCACCCACACCACCTGCTGGAGCCTGCCCCGTGATGGACGACAACGCCACCACATCCTTCTTGCCATCACCGTCTGTGTCGTACTCCTCCGCTAACAACCCATTCGCCAACAGACGTTCCCCCACCTTCTTGGACGTGATGTGATTACACGCCATGAGTTGCTCGTCATGCGCCTCTACAGATCCATCCAACAACGTAGTGCCAACGCACACAACACTGAGAACCCCAATAAGGCACAGAATGTCACGGCTGCTACCCCGATGATTTCCCACATGGCCTACCTTTCTGGACACGCCACCACGACGTGCCCGTTGTTAAATGTGTTGATGTCTACACTCTCCATATGCTCAGGCTTGACTATTGACTTGGACAGGTATACGCTCGGCACAATGCGGTATTTGTGTCGTCCCACATCAAACACCATGCCGTCTACGGGAGGTTCCCATCGCTCACGATGGCCGGTGTGTTGGTAACACTGACCGATTTGAAAGGTGGTGGTAGGGGGTGGTGCTGGGGCCATCCAAGCCGCACCAATAAGCATTCCCAATAGCAGCACAAGGATCATCCCACCAATCACGTCCATCACTTCCATTGCCCACCCACTCACTCAGCCACCTCCCGAAACAACTCATCCCACGCCACAGGAGGCATCTTCTTACCCACCTGATAACACTTCACATCCGCCAGCACCACGATACGCGCCACCTTGTCACGCTTCTTGCCACGCTTCAGAGCCACCACATCCACTGGCCCATGTGAGCCAGCGGTACGTGACGCCAACCAGCCCATCTCACGAAGGTCATTCACCAACTCACGTTCTGCTTCGACACCGATCTCATAGGGGGTCACTTGTGCCACCCTAACAACATGTGAACGCCAATCGCAGCAGTAATACACATGAGCAGTAAACCGGATATAACCCCCAAGAGCGCCCACCCTCCAACGAGGTATATACCAACCATGAAGGGTAGAAGCAGCAAACCTCCTATCACCTTGTCACGCATCTTCACCCCCACACTTCGCCACCTTCGCCTCACGTTTGGCTGCTCTAGCCGATTTAAGTGATAACGGCAGATACTTCGTCAGTGCAGCCGTCATCCTCCACGCATTCTTGCCAATCACCAGATCATGCTCCGTCATCACCTCACCCACCGTCACGCTATGCCCCTTATCAATCAACTGCTCCTTGATGTCCTTACACTCCACGAGTTCGGGGTGGATCAACACGCTGAGGGGTTGGTTGGTTCTACCCTTCATCAGACGCCCCACCCCCACCGAATCACCCGCACCGTGGACCACAGAAACCCCCAGTACAACATCACGGCAATCATCAGAAACATCACCAGCCCCATGCGTGTCACTTCCTGATCTTCGTCCATACTCACCCCCTTGCTGAGAATAGTTTGCCTTCCACCACACACTCATAGTTCACGATGGTGGCGGGTTGTAGAAAGATCGTCCCATCTGATTTCATGTACCTCACCCCAAACCCTAGCGACCAATCACGATTCGCCTTCACCTTAAACATGTAATCCACCTTGGTCCGATCACCCAACCACCCAAAGCACGCCGCTACATGCGGCACACCTTTCGCATTCCCTTCCACCATGTAGATCGTGCGGTGGAGGTGGTTGATCACGATGTTGTCTTGGTAGGACGCCATTGCATCACGCACGGCTGTCGGTCCTGCCTTCCCTACGTCATGCGTCACGTAGCACTTCCCTACTTCCATGTGATCCCGATAGGGTGTCACGTGCCATTTGTGCTTTGTTAGTTCTAGGAGTCCATCAGTGCTAACAACCCCCTTCATCTCAGGAGCCTTATCGTGGATGTACCGATCTAACCGATCCTCGTGATTGCCCATGATGTAATCCATCCGCTTAAAGCCCCAGGACTCCACACGTCGTAGAAGCGCCTTCGTCGTCTCTACTTCCTTTAAGAATGTCTCCTCACGTGAGGGGTCCTTACTGTGTGACGAGACGCTGTACCAATCGGGAAAGTCACCCCCGATGATCACACGCTTGAACTTGTTAGACACCTTCTCCACCACCGTCTCTAGGAGGTTGTACGCTCGTGCGTCGTGGTAGGGGCTGTGTGTGTCCGTGATGAACAACACGGGGTCTAGCCTTTCCATTTAGATACCTCACCCCGATCATTCATAATTTTGTAAGTCGCTGGAAAACACACGGCCATCCCGTCAATGTTACGTGGTTGCTCAGCGATGGCTTTGATCTGCCTACCCAACTCATCACTCCAATCACGTTCACTGATCTCTAGCCAGAGTGAATCGTGCATGGAGTACGCTAGCTTCGCGTGAGGGATCTTCTCAGCTAACTCCACGACTGTCAGATTCAGGATATCCGCACCACCCCCTTGGTTACGAAAGTTGTACAGCTTGCGCACCATCTCCTCAGAGGCACGTTTCCCATCCACTCCCGCCACATACACCCGTCGTCTCCCTGCCCACGTGCGTGCCACTCGTGTACGTCCAATGTCTCCACGCATACGCATCTGGTAGCGTGCAATCTCTGGATCACTTCCCTTCAGTAGTGTGAGTGCCTGACGCAGCGTGGTCTTATCAGCCCCCATCTTTACCGCCTGCACCATTGCGTTATCACCCGTGCCTAGGTACCAAATCTCGTACCGTGCCTGCTTCGCAAACACCCGACGTGCGTCCTCCTTTCTAAAGTCAGGTGGTGGTGCGTCCCACCCATACATCTGACAGACGAACTCGGTGTGGATGTCACGTCCCTCACCAAAGGCACGCTGGAGAACCTTGCTCTTGCTGTAGCCCATGAGGAGACGTGGTTCTTGTGCATCGTAGTCCCAACCAAACCAAAGTGTGCCGATGTCCGGTAGCACAAGGTCACGCAAGTCATCAGGCAATGTTGCTAATGGTGGGTTGGTCGTGGACCACCTTCCAGTAGCCTGCGAATGCAGCCCAAACCGTGGATACACACGCTCCTTAATCTTCACAATGAACTCCGACCAACGATCCTTTAGGGAAGTGCTCTCGTCCATGTTCAGCCCTTGTCATCACTTCCAGATTCTCAAGGCGGTTGTCGTGTTTATTACCGTTCTTGTGATGCACAACCTGTCCCGCTTCAGCCCCCGCTATGAGACGATGAACATACTCACGCTTTCCATTTACCCACGTACGCCTGTAGTTCTCACCATGTTTGAAGTTGGTTGCAAACTCAGGCTTAGAGTGATGACACGCTCGTGAGCAGAACTTCTTTGTCGGTAACTCACACGGGTAAATCATGAACTCCTTTTGACAACCCATACACACAATCGGAATCACATCTCCTCCACGAGTGGCATCAGATAGTGACTCAAGGTTTGTTTATCCCCTGCGTACATCGCCCTGATCTCTAGCAACGGATGTGCACCCATCTCGATACGTTCCATGATGTAGTCAACCGTCAATCCCTTTTTCTCCTCATAGTCACTATCGAAAGGTAGATACTTCTTACGGAGGTCCGCTATCGTGTCGGCATCTATACTTTTGAGTTTGGCGAATCCTTCAACGTCCCTAAGATAACGGACAAGCTGCTCTGAGCTACCAATGTTGGCTGGGTAGCCCATGTATGCTTCAGCCATGCGTGTAGCTTCTCCAAGACGTGACTCGTACTCTGGGATGGCACTTTCAATTCGAGCACTATTAACTCGCAACCCTCGTGCTTCTCTTTCCAACGTAATCGGGATAAGCTTGAGGTTCTGCGTTCTGTAGACGTGTTCGCTTTGCGGGTCATGTTTGAACTCCTCTAGACACCATTTCCAAATCTCCATCGTCTCCAGCACGTCACCCCAGTTATAAAGCAACTCGTTCTCATGCTGGAGGTGTTTCATCTTGGGGTACTGCCCAACCAGTGACGCAATGAACTCTAGGTCATGCGCCATCTCGCTATAGAGCACTGCATGTGCCTGAAGCGTATCCTCCACCTGCTTATACGCCTTGTACCCGATGTGCAGGTTCTGTTCGATGATCGGGATGTCGGCTTTGGCGTTGTGAAAGACCACCGGCACATGCTTCACTAACCGTGATAGGGTGCGTATGAACTCGGAACGTTCCGCTGATGACACCTTCTGACCCAACCATTCAATTTGTAACCCCTGCACTTCCCCACGTGCCTCGCCACAAATCCCTACCATCCGTAACAACCCCGTGTCCGGTACGTACTCAGTATCGATCACGACAAACGGACACTGTTCGAGGTACTTGAACTCTGTGGCCCAGTCACGGTCTCCATTCCCCACTACAATCTGTACAGGGATTTGTTTAGGCCACTCACCACGCAAGTATCGCCCTACGCGTGTCCAATCAAGTCGGGCTGGTAGACGTTGGCTGGGGTCTTTCCAGATGTCGGTGATGTCACTGACTCCAAAGACACTTCGTCCATCCAATAGAGATGGGCCGATGAAGCCCCGCCACTCATGGAGGGGTAGAGACTTGCCTTGGAGATGCGCCCACGCATCACCTCCCACACTAACCACCACGCGAACCGTAGACGGGATGCGAAGGTGTCGAGACGTACATTCAGTGAGTACATCGCTAGTACACTCTGTAACGCACTTGAGTAAGCTTGCGTATCCAACTTTGCTACTCCTTGTGAGTGGGACATACTTACTGCGTACCTCAAACCCCACCTTGCCTAGCAGTGGTTGAGGCTCACACGCTTCATACACCGCATGCTTCCCCTCGTATCCCACCACCTGTCTGCCACGTGCGTCATCGTCTGTGGCACTGTATGCAAGCACCACGAGTTCCGCGTCTGACGGGATGGCATCCGGCACGTAGCCCTTACCATCACCATAGGCTTTGCACCCTAGGCACGTCTTAGGCTTGGACAGCAACAGCGTCCTCACTGACGGATACAGGTTGTACGTCTAGGGAGTTCTCGATGGACTCCACCCAGTCGGCGATACGTTCGCGTGTCCAATTGGGTTTTGACCACCCATTGAGGTCTGAGATGATCGTGTTCATATCAAAGTGATGTTCAGAAACTGGATGCGCCTGAATCGTATTTAAGATGGGCCAGTGCTTCCACGCGACAAAAGGGACGGGAATAGACGCTGCACCTTTATCATGTTCCCAGTGTTTCCCAATGGCATGTACCGCTGCCCCGACAGCACAGTGGGTGTACGACCCACCCCATGGAAGGTCCATACTTCCTAACCGAATCGCCTCACTTAGACGCATCAGGCACCTCCTGTTTAGAAACAGACGCTACCCCCGCTTCAAACCCCATCGTGTACCCTTTGTGCAACGCTTCATCCAGCTTCGACAACCCACGATTCACGACGTTCGTATCGGTGAGCAGCTTCTTGAGTGCGGTGTTCTGTTGACGCATGTTCTGACGGGTGGCGATTCTTTGTGTTCTCATACGATCTTTACACCTCCACCATCGTGTAAGTTGAACCCCAGTGCTTTTAACTTGTCATCATGTGAGTCATCGGTGTAGACACTTCCATGAGTCATTACCCACAACAGGTTCACCCCATTTGCCATGACTTTTACATCACCCTCCTCATCTACTTCAGTCGTAATCTTTATTACGTCTTTACTCACATCACTTGTTATGAACTTCATCTACGCCCCTCCTTCCAAATCACTTCTCGTCTCATCATAAAACTCACACTCTCCCCACCAGTCATGCCGCTTGTCACACATCGTGCACCAGGGCCTGTCGGGTGGGGCGTCTTCTATTTCGTGATCAGGTATCGACATATGTTTTGTGGGATGTGGGTAGGATTGTCCTACCGTTAGGCGGGTACTGACCGCGTGTCAGACGCCACACCCCTTTTTTCACTTTATTTTTTGGAACCCCCCGTACACCCTTTTTTATTCACCCTTGATGATTGAAAACCCCCGAAACCAATTCTTCGCATCGTAGACACGCCCATCCTTCTCAGTGGCCTCCGTACGGCTGATGTTGATCTCCACCGCGTTCTCCATGAAGTACGTGATCACATCCACACGATCCTGTGGACCACTCTGTCCAGTCGCTTGTTTGTAGATCGCGCACATCTTGCCCCATACCTCACTATCACTCGTCAGCTTTCCCGTACGATCATCGTACGCAGGCTCCAGACACACACGAATGAAGTAGCCCAGCGCCTTCTCAAGTGACTCGAATGCGCCATCCTTCGCACCATTCGCACGTGCAGCGGTGAGGCTGAAGCGCATGTTCGTCGTGAGCTTGTTGAAGTGGGGATTCTTTTTCGTTTCCTCCTTATCAAAGAACTCACGGTTGTTCACTTCAGGCTTACCAGGATCAACCAGGGTGGCACGGTAGCGCCCACCTGGAATGAGATTCGATTCTGACGCTGCTTTCGTCTGTTCCTCAGACACCTGCCCTGCAAACGCTTCCAACATCGCTGTGCTCATCTATTTCCCCTCCACGTGTGATTTATAAAAGTTCACCTTCACCACATCCTCGTTCAGCCAACATACTTCATCCAGTTTGAAGTCTTCCGCCACGTTCGCCAGTTCCCGTAACTGTTGCGCCCTGATCTCCACCTCCACTCGTGTGATGGTTACACGCTTCACGCTGCAGGTACCTCCACCTTGTTCAACTTGTCCCACTCACGCTCCAACTGCCCCACAATCAACTGATCGAGCTTATAGAAGTCTTGCGGTACCTCCTTTGGTATGTTGAGTTTGTCCACCAGGTCTACAGGGAGCTTCAACGCCGCACCCCACACACGCCCCGCTGGTCGAGTCCTCCAGAAGTGTCTCGCAGCGTCACCCGCCCCATCTTGATCAGCGTAGAGCACCATAGATGTCTCACCCATGATCTTCTTGGCAGCATTGCCAGGGAGGTCTGGATACACGTGTTTAGACGCCTTCGAGCCCTGTGACGTGTCCTCCTGCCTATCGAGTTCCAACCCATCCCAGCACGTCAGCACCACGTACTCCACCTTTGACGAGTACACCATGTCTACGTACTCCCAAAACTTCGCATGAGAGCGCATGTACTCTTTCGCATCGAAGGATTCCCCCGTGAAGTTCGCCCCACCTACTTGTGCCGCCAGGATGATCTGATAGAGTTTGTGGAGTCCGTCTCCACAGAACGCGGTGCATGGCCCTTCACCACCACTCACGATGCTGGCAGTCATCTTCCACGTCTCGTTGAGAATAGAACCCCAGTTCTGAGGCTTCGTCACGTCGATGTCTTCCCAGGCGTACGACATGATGGGCTTACCCTGGAAGTTCGTGAGTGGAATAGACGCGGTCCCTTTCTCCTTGGGATACGACTGGATAATCACGTCTCCAGGGAGCGTACGGAAGCTGCTCGTTTTGCGTGAGTTCGGTGGACCATTGAGCAAGATGCGTCTGATCTTGCGTTTGATAGTGTCCAGTGATGCGTTATACTTCACGTATCCCACTACTCAACCTCCTTCTCACTCACAACCACCTCTGGCCCCAACGCGTCTACCGGTACGGCTGGCACGTACACCAGTGAGGAACCCCCCTCGATATCCACCGCAATCATGAAGTACTTTCCAATCACACCCGGTTCAATGCGTCTCCCGTGATGACTCATGAACTTGAGCACGTCATCATCTATGTCTATCTCCACACCGTCAGCTTGTAGTAGTGCCATTATTCAAACCCCATGCTGTCGTGAATCATGGCTTGTAACCCGCCAATCACATAGAAGCCTGTCATTAGCAATGTGATATGTTCATCCAACAGTGTTACAATGCTCACCTGGATGGCTATGAACGTCAGCACAACCAATATGTGTTTAAGCACCAATCACCTCCTTTTTCGTACGTACGTAATCAACCCCCATCAACGCCTCATTCAGTCCATACTCCACACACGCCTTATAGAACCCACACTGACCATACTCATCGAGGTGTTTGATGTTGCCCGCTAACCCAGCGAGTTCATGAGCAGTAAACGTATCAATACCTATAGCCATATGTGCGCCCATATGTGCCCATGCATGTTGAGCGTCACCCAACCAAATCGGTCCATACTCACTACTCACACTGTATGGTTGAAACTTCACCGTCTGTTTCGGTCCCAGCACGATGAGTACAATCGCGTACCGTGTCGTCCCCACCTTCCAGCAGTAGTGCAGCATGTTGTGGTACTGCTCATACTTAGACAGCTCCTTCTCCATCCACTGTGCAGCGAGGTTCACCTTCACTTTGTAATCCACCACCATCAGCCCTTGCGCATCACGCACCACCACATCAGGACGTGCCTTACCACTGTCAGGAAGCGTTTGTTCCACCGCTACGACATCGTAGGCTGCAAGGGGATCGTGTTTGGTGTAGAGGGCTACCGCTGTACGTACCTTCTCAAACAGGCCAGCATAGAACGCTTCATCCGTGATACGTCTGCCTTGCGTCATCGCTTGGTCAAAAGCTTCATGAATAGAACGAACACCGCTATCAACGCATACATCAACGTCAGGTTGTAGACCAAGTTGCTTAGAGACATTCCACACCTCCAATGACGCTGACACTGCTGACCCCAACCACGCACACAACTCTGGATAGTGGATGTAGCGTGACTTCCACCCCTGCTTCTCCAGTGCCCACTTGCGTGGACAAAATGAAAACGTTTGAGTGGACGAGGGACTGAACACAGGTAGTTCCACACTCACCTCCCTTCACGTTCATCAAGTACAATGTGTTCAATCTTTCGTCTGATGTGGGGTACATGCAATGCAGCCACCAACGCTTCCATACGCCCTTTCATGCCATCAAATGTGGAGTCATGGGAGGTGCAGTATAGATACTTATGTTCCCCTAATTCTGGATCACCCATCAGCACAGACATATGAAACTTATGTTGACGTGCCACACCTTCTACGTCTTTCTCGTACTGAGGTAATAGTGTGACGTGACACTCGTACATCAAGCACCTCCTCTCGAAGCGCACCTAGCAATGTTTTGGACGAGCGTTTATATGCAGTTCCCTACGATGATGCTGCTAATACCACGCAGCACTTGTAAACGATGCTGCATATAACCTTCGTCCAATTACAGGGGAGGTGTGTGTGCAAGCTATCTCGCTAGAGCAGTACGCTCGCATGGATAGAGTGGCGGTGAGCTATCTCATCCAAGGACTCATCCCACGTGGAGGACGTGTGATGTTGGTAGGTCCACCAAAGGAAGGGAAAAGTTGGCTCGCGCTACAGGTGGCGCTTCATGTCGCTGAGGGGAAGCAGTTTATCGATAGGGATGTCCAGAAGGGGCGGGTGCTCTACCTTCAGTTTGATACACCCAATGAGTTATGGCACGAGCGTATCACCAAACTGGTGGCTGATGGTGTACACATGCCGTCTGACGTGCATATGATTCATCCTGATGATCTCCCACGCTCCGTCAGTATTGATGATGTCCCTCAGCGTAATGCCATCATGGATCTCGTGTGGCAGGTTGACCCCGATCTCGTGGTGATTGACGTACTCCGTAAGATCCACAACTACGAGGAGAACGACAGCACCGCCATGAAGCGTGCGTTCGATATTATTAACGTGATGTTCACACGCCCTCCAGGATCAGCGAACAAAGGCAACCCCGCCCTACTCATCATCCATCACACACACAAGCTCAGTGGTGAATACCGTCCCAAGGCCGTAAATGCTGGACGTGGGTCTGGGTTTATGGCGGGTGAGGTGGATGCGATTTGGCTGATGTTTCAGAGCACACTGAGTGTGGAGTCTCGTTTTGCTGACGAGGAACACTTTAAAGCTGACCGTGATCCTGCTACTGGACTCTGGACCTTTCCAGAAGGGGCACTTCGTAAAGGCAGGCTAGAGCAGGTGTTGGCCCTCTGTGACCAACACCCCTCCATGAGTCATGCGGAAATGTGGGATAAGCTTCAACAACAGATCAAGCAGACTGGATGTTCGTCACGGGCGACGTTTTTTCGGGTGCTGTCGTCTGCCGTCTGTTGTCATAAGCGGCAAGCCGCGTGCGAAGTGTCCGATGTGCATTCACCAAATGCCGGTTTATCCGCTTTCGCTGATCCCCAGGACGGACAATCTTTCGTACCGGTTGCACAAGTTCAGCGACCTCTGCGGCAGTATACCCTTCAACATACGTCAAATAGATGATGCGTTGTTGAATCTGGGGGAGTGTCGCAACAACCTCCCATACATCCTTTGCCATGCCTACAGGGGCTTCATGGTTCTGTTGTTGGAGCCATGAGGCCCCTTCTATTTGGGACTCATCCATCGTAGCCGTCAGTTCAACGGTATTGTAGTGGGCTTTCTGCATCACCATATCCCGTTGCATATAGAGCCATTCCATACGTAATTTCGTCGTCATCCATGTCCAGGGAAAGCGGGTCTCATCGATATCGGCTTGTTGTTTGGTGGCGGCAAGTAACACCCGCCCGACTAACTCATCACAATGGTCTTCATCTGCCAGCTTACGAGCTGCTTTTTGTAAATCAGGTAAACATTTGGTAATGAAGTCATTGAAGACCCGCTCACACATGCCCAATACAAACACCCGTGGATGGTATCCTAACCATTCCTGGACATCTGTCGGCAGGCACCAACTATCTGATCCTATGATGATGCGATCCTTCACGCGCCTCGCTGGATACCCATTTCGTTGTAGCGCGAGGGTGAATGCACACGTATTGTTGTACATGCCGTTGATGATATCTTCATTTGTAACCGTGATGTTCATAGGGTTGGGACTCCTTACAATTCAAACGTGATGGGTTGGACGGGTTTGCCAGCATCAAACTGATTGATAAACATTTGAGCTTCCACAGGGAGTTGCACGTCCCTTACGTCGTCATAATCCACATACCATTCCACCACCCACACGTTCTTACAACCTAATCGTGTCATAGCACGTGCAATAGGACAGCGTGAGGGGCTGTCAGGTTTACCCTTCTCAATATCCTCGTCAGTCACCGTGATAGTCATTGTCAGACTCCTTATTACGTAGTGTTAAGGGTATAAAAAAGGCGTGCCCCTTTCGGAAGCACGCCCATTGTGACGTTTATGGAAGCAGCCTCATAACGCCGCCTCCATCGCCTGACTGCGTATCGCCAGGTTTGTATGTGTGTACCGTAAGGTCATCTCAGGGTCTTTATGTCCCAACACATCCATAATGACCTTCTGGTTGATGTTGAGTGCCGCCATGCGTGTCCCCACGTCATGACGTAGATCATGAAACCTGAATCCAGGCACCCCCACACGTCGTGCGACTCGGCAGAACTGACGTGAGATGGACTCCACACAGGCATAGCGTGGCAGGAGTTGAGGGTGTTGGGTGTGCTTTTTGTGTTTGATGGGGATGGACAACAACTGTCCTAGAATCGCTGTCTCAGGATACCGCTTCTCGTCATAGAGACGTGGGTGAATTGGTACGCGGTGGTCTTCCCCATTTTTGGTATCTCGAAAGATAAACTCCCCATTCATCAGGTCGATGTCTCCATTGAGTTGTTTATCGGGACGTGGCACGTGTTTTGTCAGTCGATAGAGGGATCCACGCCGTTGCCCTGTACATTGAGCAAATATGACGTAGGCTTTTAACTTTTCTGGTGATTCGGTGATCAGCGCCATTCTCTGATACGCCGTGAGGTGTTTAAAGGGACGTTCCTTTTCGTCTAGTGTTTTCAGTTCAAGCGCAGGGTTGTACTTGAGTAACTTCCATCGTGTCGCTCGTCTACACACGTTTTTGAACCGTACCAGCACTTTATTTGCGGTCACTGGTGGTAACTTCTTTGATGTAAGTGCCCACCAGAGATCGATAGTTTCCTCTGTGAGATCATCGAAGGTAATCACCCCGATGTCGGTGAGTGTCTGACACGCCATCTCAAGATGCCGGTTCACCTCCCGTATCCACTGGTCACAATAGCCAGCGAGAGCAATGGGTTTATAACGTTTCTCAATCACCTCAACTATGGTTGGTTGCATCAGCATCCCTCCTTGGTTGTCAGACGATCTCGTACGTATAACACAGATCTACATACACCGCAAGTGGGTGCACGTAGACCCTGTGTTAGACGCATTCTGTGAGGGGATGTAGGGTACGCTAAGTGTTGGTCAATGCAGAGGATTGGTGCGCCTGGTACGACTTGAACGTACGCCCCTCAGCTCCGGAGGCTGATGCTCTATCCACTGAGCTACAGGCGCATCCGTCAGCAAAGAAAGGCACCTTACCATAGCCATTATGACGCTGTCTAGGCGACTGATGGGAACAAGAAGCCATACGGCAAAAGGACTTCTTCGCCGTCGCGCGGCGTGATCTGTCGTTGCTCGGCGAGAAGTCCGGCTTCTTCTTCCGTAAGGCGCTGCTCCTCCTCTCGCAACGCCTGGGATACTCGGACGATGGGTATAAATGTTTGTACTTCACATGCTCCCTGCATGAGTCCATTGGTTTCGACAGGCAGTCCCATCATGCGGCAGGTGATGGGCCGGTGCGCGTAGACGAGACAACACCCATCGGAGCTCAATGCAGGACACGGCAGGTCGCTGAATCGGGTGACGAGGTCGTCCACGTCATGTTCGCTCCATTGGTCGAGATGGCGAGACTGTGTCAGGCGTGGGAAGGCGGCTTCCATTGTCGTCGCTTGGGATTGAGCGCGGGTGCGAATGTCCTGTTGAGTAGGCGACGGGAGTGCCAGGAGGCCCTGCCGCAATTCGAGTTCATCGAGCAGCGTGATGGCAAAAGGGCCGTAGCAGCAGCGGGTACACCCCCTGCGGCAGGGAATTGACTCAAGCAATGCCGCCCGGCCACGCTGAAACCATCCCTCGGCTCGTTGGAAGAAGCGCCGGCGCGCGTCTGCAGATGATGGCCGACGAGGCATGGCTTCGCTAGTCTTCCATCTCTACGATGAGCTCGCCTTTTGGTGAGAAGAACCCTTGCCCGTCGATTTGAACGATGCCGTTACAGTTTTCTTGGAAAAACTCCAGAATCCAGCCGTTCATGTCGTAACCTTCTTCGGTCACGTCACCCTGCACCATTCTGGTGGTCACTAGGAATCGGGATTTACTCACACACTCGCGCGCCAACTGGGCCTCGATGTCATCGAAGATGGACAGGCGCTCTAGAAACGCATCTCGTTCTTGTTGATGCACATCCTGATAGCTGCCTCGGTCGCGAGCACAGACGAGCTGAATGGGTTTACGCTCACGATGATAGCCGATAGAAATCTGAATCCACGCCCAGTCATCCAGCGCCTCGGGATCCATTTTGGGGATCAACGGAATCTGTCCCTTCGATTTCAGAAAGTCCAGCACCAGCCGTAACGGCGGTGAGTTTTCGCGGCTGCAGAAGACCCGCGAATAGACGAAGGTCTCTGCCGGTTGATCTCCTTGGGGAGCCGACGGCAGAATCGGTAGTTCTTTGGCCATAATGCTTCCTTTAACGACACGGGAGCGAGACAACGATCTCGTCGTACTCTACTCTTTCACTTCGTCGTAGATCAAGATGAGCAAACTTACATTTGCCACGCCAGTCCTGCTTTTTGTGGTTGACAGGGTAGGGGGCATTCGCTACACTCCGCACGGCCTACGCGCGGAGCAGCGCGTCTAGTCCCATGGATCGTGAAGATTATCCACTCAGTGACGGGCACTTCACCTAGGTTCTTTCACAGGAGGATTGTATGGCAAAAACCATGACGAAGTCGCAAATTGCAGATCATCTGGCGGGGAAAGCCGGCGTCACGAAGAAGACGGCGGCCCAAATGATCGATGATCTTGCGGGTCTCGCGTACAAGGAAGCGAAGAATACCTTCGTAGTCCCCGGCATCGGAAAATTGGTGCTGGCGAACCGAAAGGCACGGATGGGACGAAATCCGCAGACGGGTGAGGCGATCAAGATTCCAGCCAAGCGTGTGGTAAAGTTCCGGATCGCCAAGGCCGCGAAAGATGCGATTCTCGGTAAAAAGTAACGATTCCGCAGTCGGACGCCTGCTACCACGTCTTCAAGATTGTATCAATCTGTGAAGGCCCGCTTTGATGGAAGGCGGGCCTTCAAATCCCTTCCCTCCTGTTCCTGAATGTCAAGAACTCTGTCGCAAAGCGGCACGCAGGGTAGTGTGCGCTACGGTCTCGACGGACGCGGAGGCAATTTCTGAAGGCTGTGTCGGGGCATAACTCCGAAGGCCCTGCTTTCTCCGTCTGTTCAATATTCTGCTACAGTGTCGGTGCCAGCCCCGTCCCTCCCATCCCATCATGGGCGACCAATTTGATGGTGTCCCCGTCTTGGACACGTGTATCTTCACTGGCAATGCGTTTGTTCACCGTAACCATGACCTTTTTTTCCTTCAGCAACTGCAGAACCGGGCGCAACGCCTGTCCCTGTTTCTGGATGAGCTGACGCACCGTCATGGCTTCCGGGAGTGGACAAGCGAAGTCGCGTTCGCCGTCGGCCGTCTGTAGCTGTCCCATTAACGTAATAGTGACCATCGATACTCCATTGACTGTTCGGCCTTCGGCTTACTAGACTACGATCTTACTCCACTGGGGAATGAGGCTCCATGCAATCGTTGAGCATCGATCGTCCCGGTATGCCGGATCTTCAATTCGTTTTAATGGTGTTAGCGCTTTGCACCTCCGGGCTGAAAACATTAAATGTGCCGGAAGCATTGCGGAACACGTTGTTCGACCGCTGTTGGGCGCTCATTCATGAAGGGCCGCCGCCCACCAATCCGGAAGAACGCATCCTTGATTTGCGTGCCGGCACTGAGCTGACCCTCGAAGCGATGGCCGAGACGATCCGCGGTCTCTTCGCCGAAGCGGGCATTACGCAATTGACATGGGATCATCCGGCTAGTGAGCCGACCCGCCAAAGCACGCCTGAAGCGAAGCCGTTGATTGACAGGCTGCAGCAATTTAATCCCGAGCCGCCGGACGTCGTAGATCCCTAAGGGGACATGGAAGGCCGCGCCCTCTGGCGCTGGCCTAGCTCTAGCCGTAGATGTCAAAAAAGGCATCGATGCTTTCCAGGAGCTGCGCCTTGATGTCGTCTACCGTCCCATTCATGACGTGCAGGGCCATGCTCCCTTGAGACCCATCCGGCAAGAGCACTGGGACATGGGGATGTCGGCGTTCCGGGGCCGTGCCTTTATCGAGCCGCATACCGTAGCATAAGGTATAGTGCGGCTTGACCAGCGACAGATGATTCTTCCGGCCGAGCTGCGGTGATCGTTTTCGGGTTTTTCCCATGCCATGTCTCCGTTGTTGAGGCTAGCGCGCATTCTTCATGGAGATCGACTGCGGCAGCCGACCCTCTTGCCCGGCCCGTTCTTATTCCGTTGTCTCGACGATATTCACGAGTCAACCCGGGTCAGGGAAGCCAGGCCACGATCCGGACCGGCCCGCCCGTTCCCCCCTTAATCTTCATGGGCAACGCCATCACCGTGGCGCCGCGAGGTGGCAGACGGTTGAGCGAGGCAACATTTTCGAGGATATAGATCTCGGCTTCGTTCAAGATTCGATGCACCGGGAAATCAGGTGAACGACCGGGGTCGATACTCGCCGTATCGATGCCTACGCCGCGAATGGTTCGTTGCTGAACCAGGAATTCAGCGACTTGGGAGGAGAGCCCTGGAAAACGTAGGCTGTGAGCATCATCTGGTGTTGGTGTCCCGAAGTAGCGTACTCGATCCGGCCATCGTTGTCCCCAGCCGGACCACATGAAGACCAGCGCCCCCTCTGGAATGCGCCCATACTGTGATTCCCAATTCAGCACATCTTGTATGGTTAACGCATAATCCGAATCGTCTTCACACTGGAGTCTGACATCGATGATGACGGCCGGTCCCGTAAGCCGATCCACGGGGATCTCATCGAGGGTGCTTCGTCCTTGAGCAAAGTGTATGGGTGCATCCATGTGGGTGCCGCCATGTTCACCCGTGGAGAACTTCCCCGATGCGTACCAGTAGCCGGAGGCCGTCGTTCCCCAGTCGGTCCTTTCCCGCTGAAACGAGGCGTTGTTAGGCCAGTACACGGTACGGTCGTCAAAGGGATAGGTCAAGTCGACGAACTGGCGAGGGTGGGTCGAGGCGCAGGCCATCAGTAGTGTCGGCGCGATCATTCCGAGCCACACGATCGTGGCACACTGTGTGATGCCGTGTCTCATCGAGAGGCTCGAGTGCTGCGGCGGAACCTTACCAGGTTCATGAGGGAGAAAACAATTCTCTTGATTTTGCCTGGAGAGAACGAGGATAAACACCCCATCGGAAGGGGAACATTGTGAGATTTATCGAGGCCGAGCTACCGGGTATCATCGTGATCGAGCCGGATGTGTTTGAAGACTCGCGGGGCTATTTTTTAGAAACCTATCACGCGAAGAAATATGCCGATGCCGGAATCTCGGGACCCTTCATGCAGGATAATTTTTCGCGGTCCGTCCGCGGGACGCTGCGCGGCTTGCACTATCAACGTTCGCACCCGCAAGGGAAGTTAGTCTCTGCCGTCGAAGGTGTGGTGTTTGATGTGGCGGTGGATATCCGGCCCGGGTCTCCCGGGTTTGGAAAATGGTTTGGCATGGAGCTTTCTGCGGAGAACAAGCGGCAAGTGTATATCCCGGCGGGGTTTGCCCATGGCTTCTGCGTACTCAGCGAGGTCGCAGCCTTTACCTATAAATGTACGGATGTGTACGTTCCGCAAGACGAAGGCGGTATTCTCTGGAATGATCCCGCTATCGCCATTCCGTGGCCCGTCGCGATTCCGCTTCTCTCTGCAAAGGATCAAGCTTATAAATGTCTCGCCGATATTCCGCTGACTGATCTCCCGGTCCCTCGACGCTAGCCACAGTCTTGTCAGCCCGATAGACATTAAGTTTCCCGGCGTCTCGTTCTGAATCCATTGACCGTCGGGGCCAGATTTTGTTATAGGAATCATTCCTAGCAAGGAATAACATGAAAGTCAGTCTCGATGAGATCCGCCGTCGATTTCGAACCTGTGGCATGAGGTTGACGCCGCAGCGGGCGGCAATTTACCGGGCGTTGGCCGCTACGACCACCCATCCGACAGCCGACGCACTCTATCGCCACGTGAAAAAACAGCATCCCATGATGTCGCAGAATACGGTGTATTACACCTTGGGCACACTAAAGGCTGCAGGGTTGGTTCACGAGGTGAACTATTGGCATGACGGCGCGCGCTTCGACGCCAATATGGCGCCCCATCATCATTTGATTTGTCTAGGCTGTCGGCGCATTGAAGATATCGCTGATGATGCCTTAGACCAAGTGAAAATTTCATCGCGCCGACTGCACGCGTTTCATGTCCTAGGCCATCGGGTAGAATTCCACGGTTATTGCCTCGACTGTCGGCGTAAACCGGGAATTGTTACACCTATCAAGTCACGCTAAGTGAAATGGATTTGTCACAGTGCAGTGAATCATCGAGCGCATGCAACGGATCGTTCAATAGGAGGCGAACATATGGGACAGCTTAAGGGCACGAAGAGTCATGAGAATTTGAAGCAGGCCTTTGCAGGCGAATCGCAGGCGAACCGCCGCTATCTCTATTTTGCGAGGCGCGCCGATATCGAAGGGTATCCGGATGTCGGAGGGCTGTTCCGCGATACGTCCGAAGCAGAGACCGGCCATGCGTTCGGTCATTTGGATTTTCTCAAAGAAGTGGGCGATCCGGCGACCGGCATCCCGATAGGGAATACCGAATTGAACCTCAAGTCGGCGATCGAGGGCGAAACGTACGAATACACGCAAATGTATCCCGGCATGGCAAAAACTGCCCGGGAAGAGGGATTTGCAGAATTGGCTGAATGGTTTGAAACGTTGGCGAAGGCCGAACGTTCCCACGCCAACCGTTTTACGAAGGGACTGGACAGTCTCAAGCAGTTATAGAGGAGTGCTGTGAAGGGCGTCGATTTGATCAACCCGAGCTGGGGGCGGTCGCAGCTCGATCAGGAAACATTACGCGTCTATGAAATCTGCGACGGATGCCGGCGTTGCTTCAATCTGTGCCCGTCGTTCAACACGCTTTTCGATCGCATTGACCACTGCGAAAGCGATGTGACACAGTTGAAGCCCGACGACTTGGAGCGGGTGGCCAACGAGTGTTACTACTGCAAGCTCTGTTACAACCACTGCCCGTACACGCCGCCGCATCAGTACGAACTCGACTTTCCCCGCCTGATGATCGCCTGGAAGAAACAGATCGTCGCGGAGAAGGGGGTACGATGGCGCGATCGTCTGCTTAGTCACACCGATCTCATCGGCAAATTGGGCAGCGTGATGGCGCCTCTGGTGAATCGGACGATGCAGAGCAGATGGGTGCGACGCCTCATGGAATTGGTCGTCGGCGTACACCGCGAGCGGCACATTTTGCCCTTTGTGTCGGAGACACTCCCTCGATGGTGGGACCGGCGGACGCGGGCGCCCCAAGCCGGTCGATCCAACGGCAAGGTTGTGCTCTTTGCCGGATGCATGGTGAATTATCAGATCACGGACGTGGGAAAGGCTGCGGTCCAAGTACTCGAGAAAAACGGCGTTGAGGTTGCACTTCCGTCACAGCAATGTTGTGGCATGCCCTCCTTCGATGTGGGTGACACGGAGGCGATGGTGAAAGCTGCGAAGGCCAATCTGCGGTTCCTTCAGCCATGGATGGAACAGGGCTATGATGTCGTCATACCGGTGCCGAGCTGCAGCCTCATGCTTAAGCGCGAATACCCCATCTTGGTTCCCGGGGACGACACTGCGCAGCTGTCCAATCGGGCTTTTGACATTTGCGAATATCTGATGCGGCTGAAGCGGGCGGGCACGCTTGCCATGGATTTTATTCGAAACCCCGGGCGTGTGGCCTATCAAGTCCCGTGTCACCTTCGCCATCAAAACATCGGATTTAAATCCAAAGATCTCATGGAGCTGACCGGAGCGAAGGTGGACGTGATCGAGCGTTGCTCCGGACATGACGGAACCTGGAGTGCGAAAACCGAATATTTCGATCTGTCGATGGGCATTGCGCGAAAGGCCATGCGTGAGGTGACGAACAGTCGGGCCGATCTTGTGGCGTCCGATTGCCCGCTGGCGGGGTTGCAGCTGGATCAAGCCGGCGCGGCCGCGCATGTCGGCGGTCGTCGCACGCTTCATCCCATCCAAATTATTCGTGACGCCTACGGGCTGGCCACATGAAAGCACCGACATGAAACCGCTTGCGAAGGCCGACCTGCTTCCCTATGAGACGTATGAGCGGAATCGGGACTCGTTTCGTAAGCGGATCATTGAGCTGAAACAACGTCGTCGCCTTTCAGTCGGTGACAAGGTTACCCTCGTGTTCGAAAATCGAGACACGATCCAATTCCAAATTCAGGAAATGATCCGAGCCGAACGGATCGTCGATCCTGACAAGGTGCAGTGCGAGTTGGATGTTTACAATGCCTTGTTGCCGGGCGATGGAGAATTGAGTGCGACGTTATTCATAGAGATTACCGACAGCGATCACATTGAGCGGGACCTAAATGCCTTCCAGGGTATCGATCGCGGCCGGACCGTTGCACTCTTGGCAAGACATTCGGCGGTCTATGGACAGTTTGAAGGCGGTCACAGCAAGGAGGACAAGATAAGCGCCGTGCATTGGGTGAAGTTCTGCCCGTCGTCCGAGTGGATTCGAGAGGCGGCAGAGGAGGGGGCTGCTGTCTCGATCCGTATCGACCATTCGGCCTATCGCCGGGAAGCCGAGGTTTCCGACGCGATGAGGCAAGAATGGCTGACCGATCTCCGAATGTGAACTCTTTTATCGCGGGCGCGGTTGACTCGACCCCTAGGCGGCCTTATAGTTTACGTACACCTACTGTGCAGAGGAGGAACTATGGTCACCATTAGTGCGGGGGCAGAGCAGAAGATTCGTGAACTGATGAAGGAAGAGCAGGATGCCGTCGGCCTTCGGGTCTATGTTCGTGGCGGTGGCTGCCATGGCTACCAGTACGGAATGGCATTCGAGACCAAGATCGGAGAGGATGACAGCGTCATCGAAAAGGGCGATATCAAGGTCATCATGGACTCGCAAAGCGCGCCTTTATTGAGCGGCGCGGAAGTGGATTATGTCGACAGCTTGCAGGGGTCGGGTTTTGCGATAAAAAATCCGCAGGCCAAGACGACCTGCGGGTGTGGCAGTTCGTTCAGCGCGTAACGATTCCCGTTCATTCAAGGGCCGGGGCGACTTCTTCCAAGGGCCGCGCCGGCCCTTTTCCTTCTGAGGGTGCGCTATGGGTGACGTTCGCCTCACCAAGCGAATCGAGTTTTCCGCTTCCCACCGTTATCATAATTCAGCTTGGGATCAGGCCCGCAATGCTGCGGTATTCGGCGCCTGTAATCTCTCCCACGGGCATGGCCATAATTATCTTCTGGAAGTGACCCTCGGCGGTTCCGTCTCTCAAGATACCGGCATGGTGGTCAATCTCTTTGATCTCAAGCAACTGTTGGTAGAGGTGCTGCAGGAGTTCGATCACAAGCATCTCAATTTGGATACACCATATTTTTCTAAACGCATCCCAACGACTGAGAATATCGCCACCGTGTTATGGTCGGTCCTGTCGGCACGTCCTGAAATAGGCGGATTGGAACGGATCCGATTATATGAGGAGGACGACCTGTATGCCGAGGTCACGGCTGAAAAGATTGCTAGAGGGGAAGCGACCATCACGCGCCGCTATCATCTTTCGGCTGCCCATTGCCTGTCTGCAGATTCCTTACCTGAGCGCAACAATCAACGGTATTATGGACATTGCCATCTATCGAGCCTGCACGGTCACAACTACAGTGTCGCTGTAACTGTCGGTGGGACCATTGATCCTGACACCGGCATGGTGACCAATCTCACGGCCCTGAATCAGCTCGTGCAGGAGACGGTGCTCCTTCGATTCGACTGCCGTAATCTCAATGACGACTCCGCGTTCGCCAAGACACCCGCAACAGGAGAAAACTTCGCAAAGCTTACATGGGATCTGCTGGTGAAGCAGATTTCGGGAGGACGCCTGGAGCGCATTGAAGTTGTTGAAACCCCAGAAAGTTCATTTGAATATGTCGGAGAGCAGCCGTAAGGCAGTCAGGCAAGACACGTTAGGCTTTTAACAGATGATCGTTGATAAGTGCCGCAAGCTCATCAGCCTCGACCTTGCCTTCCCGCGTCAGTAGTAACTGACCTTTTGAAAACAAATGGGTCGTGGGGTAGGTTTCGAACTGATATTGTTTCTTGATGTCGCGGCAGCGACCGGGCACATGCATTTTGGCCTTGCCGATACGGACATTCGGGAACTGTGAGGCGGTCTGTTCCAGAATTGGATCATACTCATTGCAGGGCTCGCACGAGGCAATGCCGTATGCGACGACGGCGGCGGGCGCTTGCCGGAACTCCTCATAATTCGCATCGCTGACTTCTTCGACGGTTCCGCCCATGCGTTTCCTTATTTTCGTAATGGTATGAGGGGGATGAGAGGGAGTTCCACCCGAGCGAGTGGAACTCCCCAAGCGCTACTTCAGTTTCTGGAGGACCCCAAGAATCTCTTTGTCGTCGCGAGCAGTCTTAATTTCTTGAACCTTGACGTAGGCCACCTTCCCGTCCTTGTCGACGATCACGGTGGCGCGCTTGGAGCAGTTCAACGGTTCGAAATAAAGACCGTATTCCTTCGAAACCGTACGGTGCATGTCTGACAGGAGTCGGTGCTTCAAGCCGAGCGAATCTGCCCACGCCTTATGGGAAAAAAAGCTGTCTGCGCTGATGCCGAATACCTCGGCATTCGACGATTGAAAGCTGGGGAAATCATCGGTCAGGCATTTATTCTCACCCGTGCAGACCGGGCTCCAATCCAGGGGATAGAATGCCAAGACGACATTCTTCTTTCCTTTGAAGTCACTGAGCTTGACGTCCTTTTGGTCTTGATCCTTGAGAGTAAAATCCGGAGCGGCAGCTCCCACTTTGATTTCTGGTGCGACATCGGTAGCCATTCAATCCTCCTCGTTAAGAAGAAATCCCTCTTCCAAGCTCAGTTTGGTAACATGCCGTGAAAAACGTTGTCAACGGGTCAAAAGACCTAGCGTGGCATAGTCTCGAGGTCATGTCCTGTAAGACGCTGAAAACCCGATGCCCTGTGGCCTACCATGTGATTTCTCTTAGGATCATCGGCATGTCAGCGGACGGGTGCGTCCGGTGTCGGACGACGTGGATGGAGAGCGCAAGGGCCGGAAGGGCAATCGTGGAACCGATAGTTGGTGATTGGCCTATCCGTAAGAGCTCATCGGCGATGTCCAGTAAAATCTCTGACACGGTATGGCTTGGAAGGCCGACGGGTTGAAAGACCTCTATCTCATCCAGCCCGAATTTGCTCAGTCCCCGAGTGTAGAACCAATCCTGTTGCCGCTCCGCATCCTCGGAGTGTACGACGGTGACATGATCCTTCACCGAAAATTGACTGAGCGGCCGGTCGGTCCAATCCGACGGATTCAGGTAGGTGTGCATCGTGACATCGTAGGCCGTTCCCTCAGTCAGCACTGTAATGCCACGTGCGAGTCGTGCCGCGTGCAAGACGACATCGGCCGAATGGCTTTTGGTGGCCGTGACCGCGCCCACAGCGGCACACATGGTATGTCGCCATTCCAGGCGTTGCTGCCAGGCGTAGGCTTGCACCGAGGGAGTAGACAAGAGCATCCACGCTGACCAGGGACTGTGCGTCGCCATGAGAGAAGAGGAGGAATCCGGCTCATTGCGTTTTGGATCATCCTTGAAGGAGAGAGGGCCACCATAGTGCAGATCGAACCAGGTCCGAAGCTCTGCTAGCGTGGGGGAAGATGAGAAACCGATGACGTAAAGCGGTGGTTTGGATCGGGGCGGCTTCGGCACCTTCCGGCGAATTTTCAAGAACGCCGTTCCTTGCGCGCTTTTCGACGATCTTCCGGATTGAGCAGGCGCTTGCGGATACGAATGCAGGTTGGCGTAATCTCGACTAATTCATCGGTGTTGATGTATTCAAGCGCATATTCCAGCGTCATCTGTCGGGGTGGGGTCAGGACGAGCGCTTCATCCGATCCGGAGGCCCGCATATTCGAGAGATGCTTGGCTTTGCAGACGTTGACATCGAGATCTTCATCGCGGCTGTTTTGCCCGACGACCATACCCTGGTAAACGTCCACGCTGGGTCCGATAAACAATGTACCCCGCTCTTGGATCATATAGAGCCCATATGCATTGCTGGTTCCATCTTCATAGGCCACTAGCGAACCATGGGGATCAGTCACGACAGCGCGTTGATCAACGGGTTCGTACCGGTGAAACACGTGATGCATGATGACGGTGCCGCGCGTCTTCGCCAGCAACACATTCTTAAGCCCGATCACCCCGCGCGTCGGAATTGAGAACTCCATGTGGGTGTCGCTTGCATTCCCTTCAGAATGAATGACCTTCATATGTCGAAGCTCGCCATGTCGTTGCCCGGCTTCTTCGATGACGCTCCCCTGATAGTCCGAAGGCACTTCAATCGTCAATTCCTCGTAGGGTTCCATGGTGACGCCATTCTCCAGGCGCATGATGACTTCGGGCTGCGAAACTTGGAGTTCGTATCCTTCGCGTCGCATCTGCTCGATGAGTACTGCCAGGTGCAATTCCCCACGGCCGGCGACCAAAAAGCGATCGGGACTGTCCGTTTCGTGAACGCGGAGCGAGACGTTTGTCTCCAACTCCTTAAAAAGGCGTTCACGGAGATGGCGTGACGTCAGATATTTGCCCTCTCGACCGGCGAACGGACTGTTATTGACACTGAAGGTCATTTGCACCGTCGGTTCGTCGATGGTGACCGGTGGCAACGCAATCGGATCGTTCGCGTCCGCAATCGTTTCGCCGATGCCGATGTCCGCAATACCGGCGACGGCGACAATTTCTCCGGCGGATGCCCTCTCCACATCTTGGCGTTCTAAGCCCGAAAAGACAGACAGCTCCGACACCTTGCCGGGTGCTTGTGTTCCATCCCGCTTGATTTGCATGATGGGCTGACGTCGGGCGATGGAGCCCGATTGAATCTTGCCGATTCCCATTTTGCCCTTGTACGAATCCTGTACCAGGGCCAGCACCAATATCTGGAGCGGGGCTTCGGCGTGGATGGCAGGAGGAGGGATCTGATTTAGAATGGTCTCAAACAGAGGTGCGATATCCTTGCCGGGCTTATTGACATCGAGCGTGGCCACGCCTTGAATGGCCGACGTGTAGACAATGGGGAAGTCAAGTTGTTCGTTGGTCGCCCCTAAATGGACAAACAGGTCAAACGTTCGATTCAACACGTCATCAATAACGGCGTCCGGGCGGTCGATCTTATTAATGACGACGATGGCCTTATGTCCTAGTGCCAATGCCTTCCGAAGGACAAAGGTGGTCTGCGGCATCGGGCCTTCCTTCGCATCGACCAGCAAGAGGACGCCTTCCACCATGCGTAGCGTTCGTTCGACTTCTCCTCCGAAATCGGCGTGACCGGGTGTGTCGACAATATTGATCTTGACGCCCTCATACGTGACGCTCGCGTTCTTAGCTCGGATCGTGATGCCGCGCTCACGCTCTTGATCCATCGAATCCATAATACGTTCGCCCATGTCATCGATTTTCCGATGGACGTGCGTTTGGCGGAGCATGGCGTCGACCAACGTGGTTTTGCCATGGTCGACGTGAGCAATAATGGCGATGTTGCGGATATCGGTCCGGTGACCCAGCGGAGTGCGCCTGACCTTTTGTACGGCGTCGGTTGTCAAATGTGCATCCATAACCCTAACCCTGTACCCGGTTGGAACAAAAAAAAGACGCCGACTGATTCGGCGTCGAGAAACAGTATAATTCATGAGGGTTGCGATTACAAGCGAATCCAGGTTGGGGCGAATAGCCGGCCAGCCTTGAGTTTTGAGCCCTCTCATTGTAAGGTAATCGGGCTGCCCGCCCTACAAGCCTCTTTTGGAGTTTTTTCCGCGATGCCATATGCCGATCTGTACGATGAGCCGCGGCGCTCACGACGTCGCCCTTGGTGGGTGAAGCTCTTACTCGCCTTCGTCCTGCTTATTCTCCTGGCCGGGGGAGGAGCAGCCGGGGGCATTTGGTATATTTCGCAAGACCTTCCATCGCTGGACTCGGTGACCGCCTACCAACCGAGCCTTGTGAGCCGAGTCTATTCGGACGACCGTCAACTCGTCGGTCAGTTTTTCGTGGAACGGCGCATTTTGACACCGCTGTCCGATATACCTCAATCCTTCATTCATGCCGTGATTGCGGTTGAGGACGCACGATTTTTTGAACATCCCGGGTTAGATGTTATCGGCATTGCGCGAGCCGGTTGGATGAACCTGCGTAGAGGCGGCAAGGTGGAAGGGGCCAGCACAATCACTCAGCAGCTTGCCCGCGCGCTACTCCTCTCGCCGGAGCGCACCTATATCAGAAAACTGAAAGAATTGTTTCTCGCCTATAAGATTGAGACGGTGTTGAGCAAGGATCAGATTCTCGAAACCTACCTCAACCAGATCTATTTCGGCCAAGGGGCCTATGGCGTCAATGCTGCGGCACAGACCTACTTTGGCAAAGATGTCTCGAAATTGACCGTGTCGGAAGCGGCCTTGCTGGCCGGTCTCCCCAAATCGCCGAACAACTATTCGCCTTACAAAAATCCGGAGCGCGCCAAAAAGCGCCAAGAGCATGTGTTAACCCGAATGGCGGAAGCGGGATTTCTGACCGCCATGGAGCGAGACGAAGCAGCTGCTCAGTTGCTCTCGTTTCGCCGAGGCATGCCGGCCCAAACTGCTCCATATTTTATGGAATATATCCGGCAGCAGTTGATGGGGAAGTATGGAGAGACGGCGGTGTATAAGGGCGGCCTCGATATTTTCACGACACTAAACATACGCATGCAGGGGGCGGCGGAGCAGGCGCTTCGCAACGGACTTCGCCAGCTGGATAAACGCCAAGGCTGGCGCGGGCCTGTCCGGATCGAAGATATCGAGAAGCTCGCTGTTGTGACACCCTCGTCATCGGACATTCCGCTGAAAAAGGGTGACACCATGGAAGGCGTCGTCACGAAGGTCGGCAAGGACCATGTGATCGTGCAGGCCGGCTCGACTCACGGAAAACTGCTCTTTGACGACATGGCCTGGGCCAAACGTCGATTGCGTGGACGCGATCTTTCGAAAGATGTAGTGGTGGCTCCCACAGTGAAGGGACTGTTAAGGCCCGGTGACGTTGTTGAGCTTGCCGTGAAGAGCGTTGAGCGGGACACTGTCTATTTTGAATTGGACCAGACGCCGGTTGTGGAGGGCGCCCTGGTCGCGCTGGATCCCCGTACAGGCGCCATCAGAGCCATGGTCGGTGGGTATGATTTCAGCCGAAGCGAGTTTAATCGGACGGTTCTTGCCAGGCGGCAACCTGGGTCTGCGTTCAAGCCGATTATCTATGCGACTGCCTTCAATGCCGGTTTGAGCCCTGCCACGGTCGTGATGGATACGCCGGTCGTGTATGAGCAAGAGGATCCTGAGAAAACCTGGAAGCCTGAGAATTATGGCAAGAAGTTCCATGGGATGACAACACTTCGGAGCGCCTTAACCCACTCCCATAACCTTGCGACCGTGAGGCTCCTTGACAAAATAGGGGTCAAGAGCGTCGTAGAGCTTTCCAAAACGGTGGGAATTACGAGCCCCTTGAATCACGATCTGTCCCTGGCGCTGGGGTCATCGAGTATGACGCTGTTGGAATTGGCCTCCGCTTATGGAGTCTTTGCTAATCAGGGGTTTCGATTAGATCCGTATGCGGTTGGTGTCGTTCAGGACCAGGGTGGACACATCCTTGGGCAGAATTTATTTGCTCCACGGCAAGTCATCTCCACTGAAACGGCGTATCTCATCACCAACGTCTTGGAAGACGTCATTCAGCGGGGCACTGGCCAACAAGCGAAATCACTCGCTCGGCCGATCGCCGGGAAAACCGGTACGACCAACGACTATACGGACGCGTGGTTTATCGGATATACGCCGAACTTAGTCGTCGGCGTGTGGGTCGGGTTCGATGATATTCGATCGTTAGGAGAGACGGAATCCGGGGCCCATGCCGCCTTGCCGATTTGGATTGATTTTATGCGTGACGCGTTATTGCAGCTGCCGGAAGTTCCCTTCGAGATTCCTGAGAACATCATTTTTGTGAACGTTGATGCGGCCACCGGATTGTTGGCTGCGGACCAGGGCGAGCAGGGTACCGTCGAGATTTTCCTGAAAGGAACTGAGCCGACTCAATCGGCCCCTCCGAGGACGGATTCGACGCGCTTCTATCAGATCGACCAAGGAGTCGATGGCCTGGGTGAGTTTCCACCATCCGTTCAGCCGTAAAGCGTGGGGATGATTGAGCAAGGCCCTAAGAACGGGATCAAAACGTTCTGAAGAATGCTCAAAAAGATGTTCGAGCGCCGCCATAGTTAGCGACCAGCAGAAGATATACTTTTGGCGGTACGTTCAGCTCCGCGGGGGAGAACAGAGCGGAGTCCTTTTTAAACATCCTGTTATGCGGTGCTGTCTTGATATTCCTCATGCCAAGACATTTGGATCGCCTCAAGGATTTTTTCGTTCGATTTGTTCGGATCATCCTTGAAATCCGGCAACTCAGTGATCCATTTATGCAGATCGGTGAAGCGTACGGAGAGAGGGTCCGTGCCGGGATGCGTTTCGAGCAATTGGATTGCGATGTCTTCGGTATCGCCCCACTTCAAATCCATAATGCACTCCTCTCGGACCTCCATTAGGTCAATTCAGACAGTTTTTTATTTTCGAGCGCTTCCTTCAAGGAATGATCCATTAGGACTTCGGCGAGATGATGGGTCACTTTTTCCACATCCGTAATGCGCGCTCTAATCGCTTTATGATCGCTCTGGACCCGAGCGGCCTCCAATGAAGCCAGCACGGCTTTGATGGTCGCCGTTTCCTCAGGCGTAATCAGTCGGCCGCCCTGCTGTAGTGCCTTTTCAGTCGCCTTCAAAATGGCTTCGGCTTCTGTCCTCGCTTCAATTAATTGCCGTGCCTGCAAATCTTCTACGGCAAATTTGAACGACTCGCCGATCATGCGTTCAACCTCGTCATCGGACAAGCCATACGACGGCTTCACTTGGATAGACTGGGCCTTTTCCGTCCGCACATCTCTGGCCGTGACGTTCAGAATGCCGTTCGCATCGATCAAAAACGTCACTTCAATACGTGGCACGCCGGCCGGCAGCGGCGGCATTTTTAATTGAAAACGCGCCAAGCTTCGATTGTCGTTAGCCAGCTCGCGTTCGCCTTGGAGGATGTGGATATCGACTGACGTTTGCCCATCGACATAGGTCGTAAACATTTCTTTCGCGCTGGCCGGAATGGTCGTGTTGCGCCGGATGAGGGTACTCATGACGCCGCCCATTGTTTCGATGCCCAACGAAAGGGGCGTCACATCCAGCAAAAGCATATCTTGAATGCCGCCGCTCAGGATGTCAGCTTGCACCGCCGCGCCTAACGCCACGACTTCATCCGGATTGAGGTTGCTATGCGGTATTTTGCCGAAGAGCTGCTGCACTTGCCGGCGGACCAGCGGCATGCGAGTCGCTCCACCGACCAACACCACCTCGTCGATCTCGGAGGGTTGCAGGCCGGCGTCCTTTAAGGCCAATCGGCAGGGACCTAACGTCCGTTCGACAAGATGCTTCGTCAATGTTTCAAGTTGATCACGGGTCAGGCCGCTACGAAATTCCCCGCGGCCTTCAGGCAGTTCAATCCTGACACTCGTGTTTTCCGTATCACTCAATCTAATTTTGGCCTGTTCCGCTTCAAGCCGCAGGGCTTGCATGGTGTCCGGAAAGGCGTATACATCCACGCCGTGGCGTACACGAATCTCCTTTAAGAAATGGTCAGCCACCACCCGATCAAAATCGTCTCCCCCGAGGTGGGTATCGCCGTTTGTGGATAACACCTCAAAGATGCCGTTCTTTAATTTGAGGATGGAGATATCAAAGGTGCCGCCACCAAGGTCGAAGACTGCGATCTGCCCCTGAGTGCGTTTCTGCAGGCCATAGGCCAACGAGGCGGCAGTCGGTTCATTGATGATCCGAAGGACCTCCAAGCCGGCGATCATGCCGGCATCCTTCGTGGCTTGGCGCTGGCTGTCATTGAAATAGGCGGGTACGGTAATGACCACTTTGGACACGTCCTCACCCAAATGCGCTTCCGCCCGTAATTTCAGCTCCTTCAGAATCATGGCCGATATCTGAGGTGGCGAGTAGGACTTCTCGCCAAGTTGAATTCTGATCACGCCGCCCTGCTCGGTCAATCGATAGGGAAAAAACTTGAGCTCCTCGGCGACGTCGGCCAGGCCTCTTCCCATGAAACGCTTGACTGAATATACGGTGCGTTCCGACCCGCGAATGAGGTGCTCCCTGGCCGGGTCGCCGACGATTAATCCGTTATCGGTGAGCGCCACGACAGAAGGCACCATGGCCCGCCCATGCCGGCCGGGAATGATGCGCGGACTCTGCCCATCCATGTATGCGATGAGGGAATTCGTCGTGCCGAGGTCGATTCCAAAAATCCGGGCCATTGAATTGTGTCACCCTATCGTGTTGGATAGATCATTAATGATATTTCGTAAATACGTCCGATTCGAGAGGATTTCGCGCATGTGTTTCAGCGTGGCATCTTTCTCCGCTCGTATGGCTGGATTATGGTCATCCCGCATCTGAAGACGGTCCCACTGTGTGAAGAGAGAGAAGAGATCAGACTCCATCGCCTGCTGTCGCTGTTCCAAATGCTCGCGCTTCCTCAGCAACTTTGTCCGCAGTGCGGCCCCGTCGGAGGTATTCTCCTCAGCGGACAGCGAGCGCAATCCGTCAAGATCCTCCTGTAATTCGAGGATTTCTTCGAAGAGGTCGGCGGGCGGCGAGGTGCGAATATCTTTTGCGGATCCCGCTTCAAGTTGCACGAGGTATTCGGCCCGGCGAACCGGATCTTTTAGTGTGCGATAGGCCGTATTGAGCAGTGCGGAATTCCCTAGACTAATGGCTTGTTCGGCATCGGTCTTCCGCTGAAAGAAATCCGGATGAAAGGCTCGACTAAGTTCATAAAATTTCGTTTCGAGCGCGTCCGGATCAACCGTCAACAGGCGCGGAAGTCCAAAACACGTGAAATAGTCGGACTCTTTTGAGAGCGGCTGCACCTTGACACACCGGTCGCAGAAATACTCGCCGGTGACCTCCGATTGACAGTGCCAGCACATACTGCGCGCCATCGGCAGCTCGGCCCGCGTGGCGGTCTGTATTCTACGAGTCTCATCCATCGAGTTAGCCAAAGCCCGGGACCCGGCCGCAGATGCTGGCCTTGATCCACAATGCTCCTCATCATTCGGGGAGTGGGAAGGGAAGGATCAAGCGGAAAACGATTCTCCGCAGCCACACGTTTTCTGCGCGTTGGGATTCACGAACTTAAACGCCCCGCCCATGAGATCCTTCTGAAAATCAAGCTGTGTGCCTTGCAGATAAATCGCGCTCTTCGTGTCGACGATGACCTTGATCCCTTCGATGTCGTAGACGGCGTCATACTGCCCGATCTTCCCATCAAAGTTGATGGTGTAGCTTAGCCCCGAGCACCCTCCGCCCTTGACACCGAGACGAAGCCCCCCCTCCGTCATCCCTTGGACATTCATCAGCCGCTTGACTTCCTTGACGGCCGATTCACTCAGGCTCACCACGGATGCGGCAGTTGTTTCTTGAGATTCCATCGCGTTTCCTCCCCAGTCGGAGTCGTGCTCCTTACTTCTGTTCGTTGGACTTCTTTTTATAATCAGCCAGGGCCGCTTTGATGGCGTCCTCCGCAAGGACCGAGCAATGAATTTTCACCGGCGGCAGGTTCAGTTCCTGAACGATATCCGTATTCTTGATCTGGTTGGCTTCGTCAACTGTCTTGCCTTTCAGCCATTCAGTGGCAAGGCTTGAGCTGGCGATCGCCGATCCGCAGCCGAACGTTTTAAACTTCGCGTCCACAATGGTGTCATTGTGGACCTTGATCTGCAACTTCATCACGTCCCCGCACTCCGGAGCTCCGACGATCCCCGTCCCCACACCATCTTCTTCCTTCTTGAACGAACCCATATTGCGCGGATTGTTGAAATGATCGACAACTTTTTCACTGTATGCCATGGCTGATCCCCCTTATTGTCGTGCCGAAATTCAATGAGCCGCCCACTGGACGGATTTCAAATCGATTCCTTCTTTTGCCATCTCATATAAGGGTGACATTTCACGAAGCTTCGTCACCACTTCAATAATACGTTTTGCCACGTAGTCAACCTCTTCCTCGGTATTGAACCGCCCCAGCCCGAACCGGATCGAAGAGTGTGCCAGGTCGGATCCGACACCGAGCGCTCGGAGGACATAGGACGGCTCCAGCGTGGCTGATGTACAGGCAGACCCAGACGACAATGCGATTTCCTTCAGTCCCATGAGTAGCGACTCGCCTTCAACATAGGCAAAGGACAGATTCAGATTATTCGGTAAACGTTCAGCGGGATGGCCGTTAAGATACACTTCTTCAAGCTTGCTGGTAATGGCGGTCTGCAAGCGATCTCTCATCGCGGCAAGACGCCGCGATTCTGTCGGCATTTCTTGTTCGCACAATTCGACGGCTTTTCCAAATCCCACGATCAGGGGGACAGGCAACGTCCCAGACCTCATTCCACGCTCGTGCCCTCCGCCATCCATCTGCGCGGCAATGCGAACCCGAGGCGCTTTTTTTCGAACATACAGCGCACCTACCCCTTTTGGACCATAAAGCTTGTGGGCAGAGAACGACATGAGATCGATTCCCATGTCCTGTACATCCACGGCAATCTTTCCCACGCCCTGTGTGGCATCGCAATGGAAAAGGATACCTTTCTCTTTGGCGACCTTGCCTATTGCCTTAATAGGGTTGATCGTGCCGATCTCATTGTTCGCCATCATGACGGTGATGAGGATGGTTTTATCAGTGATGGCATTGCGAACGTCTTCCGGACTCACCATGCCGGCCTTGTCAACGGGCAAATACGTGACTTTGACGCCTCGCTTTGATTCAAGGGCCTTGCATGTATCCAGCACGGCTCGATGCTCGGTCGAACTCGTGATGATGTGGTCACCCTTCTCGTGATACATCTCCACGACGCCTTTGATAGCCAAATTATCGGATTCAGTGGCCCCGCTGGTGAAGACAATTTCCTTCGAATCGGCGTGAATGAGCCGTGCGATCTGTTTGCGCGCGTTTTCAACGGCTTCCTCGGCCTCCCATCCGAACGCGTGATTTCGACTGGCTGAATTGCCGAACTTCTCGACGAAATATGGCAACATGGCTTCCAGGACCCGAGGGTCCATCGGCGTGGTTGAGTGATTGTCCATGAAAATCGGAAACTTCATCGTTCGACTCCTTCTGCAGAAAGGGAGCGCACCGTGATCAGCGGCGAGCCACCCATCATATCTTCCACGGTCATGCTATTTAAAAGCTGCGCGATACTATCCTGAATCTTCAAAAGAGGCGTTCTGATGTTGCATCGATCGTGCTGCTCGCACGAGGATCCATCTTTCACATGGTAACATTCGGTGATGCCCAACGGACCTTCGATGGCTTCGAGAACCTGCGCGATGGTGATCAAGCGGGCATGTCTCGCCAGCAAATAACCGCCCTTGGGACCATTTTGACTTTCCACGACGCCATGCTTCGCCAGCGCCTGAAGCACCTTGGCTAAGAGCTCCAAGGGAATATTATGCTCTTCGGCGATTTCCTTGGTATTAACGATACGAGCTTTTGTCACATCGCCGAACTGCACCGCGGCAATGTGCTGAAGAGCCATCAAGGCATAATCAGCCTTCTTTGAAAACTTCAACACAGCCAAATCTCCGATTAGAATAGTCGGGGACTCGTTCAGTCTCCGATGTAAATGGTCGGATACAACAATAGCATTGTCGTGTTTCAGCTGTCAATGAATATTAAGTCACTGTATTAACTTGTATTTTTGAACTCAAAAACTGGTGCATTACTTCAATTGCCTATGTTAAATTGGTCCAGCTAAAGAATGCGAGGTCGGAAATGGGCGGAACCAATCCATATATTGAAAAAGCAGACGTTGAACTGCCGATCAAGCCTTACACTGTGACTTTCGTCAAACCGGATAAAACACAGCAGATCGTGCAAGTGAACCCCGACAACATCCCGTACGGACCAACAGGGTTGCCGGGGAGCATTTTAGATATCGCCATGGGTGCCGGGGTAGATTTAGAGCACGTTTGTGGGGGCGTTTGCGCCTGTTCGACGTGTCATGTCGTTGTGAAACAGGGATTGGAAACCTGCAATGAGGGGACTGACGACGAATTCGATCAACTGGAAGAAGCGCCGGCACTCACGCTGCAGTCTCGTCTCGGTTGCCAATGTGTTCCGAACGGGACGAAGGACATCGTGATCGAGATTCCGGCAATCAATAAGAACCTCGCCAAAGAAGGGCACTGATGTATGGCGTGACCCCACGCTCTATCTTCCGTCGTGCCTATCGTGCCTTATCTGTGTGACACACCAAAGATCAATAAATAACGATGAGCCCCGTTAAAGTCAGATTTGCCCCGAGTCCAACCGGTTACCTCCATATTGGCGGAGTACGGACCGCGCTGTTCAATTGGCTGTTTGCGCGGCGGGAAAAGGGAACATTTATCCTTCGCATTGAAGATACGGACCAAAGTCGATCGACCGACGAGGCGATACAAGCTATTCTTGATGGGATGCAATGGGTGGGACTTGACTGGGATCAGGGTCCATTTCGGCAGACGGAGCGTATAGATCTGTATCGTGAACACGCGTTGCAGTTGCTGGAACGCAAACAGGCGTACTGGTGCGTGTGCACCGCAGAGGAATTAGAGGCAAGACGGCAAGAGGCCCAAGGCAAAGGTTTGCAGCAGAAATACGATGGACGGTGCCGGGAGAAGGGCATACTGAACCCCAGTGGTGATGCGGCGCTGCGTTTTCGCGCTCCGCATGAAGGACAAACGGTCATCGACGATCTCATTAAAGGTCGCGTCGTGTTTGATAACGCCGTGCTGGATGACCTGATCATTCTTCGCTCCAACGGGTATCCGACCTACAACTTTTCTGTCATCGTAGATGATGCCTTAATGGGTATTACGCATGTGATCCGAGGCGACGATCATCTGACCAATACGCCCCGTCAGATTCCCATGTTTCAAGCGCTCGGATTCGACGTCCCCAAATTCGGGCACTTACCGATGATTATGGGCCCCGACAAGACCAGACTTTCCAAGCGACATGGGGCTACCTCGGTTCTTGCTTACCGGGATATGGGCTATTTGCCCGAAGCCATGATCAATTATCTCGTCCGTCTCGGCTGGTCGTCCGGTGACCAGGAAATTTTTTCCATTTCAGAACTGATTGAGAAATTCTCATTTGACCATGTCCAAAAGTCGGCCGCTGTCTTCAATCCCGATAAATTGCTGTGGGTTAATGCCCATCATATTCGTCACGGAGATCCGTCGCGCATCGCCTCTCTCCTCATCCCATTTCTTGAACAGAATGGATATGGACAAGCGGTCAAGGCGGCGCCTGCGGGGTGGATAGAGCGGCTCGTCATCATGCTACGGGAAAGAGCTCGGACCCTCATTGAGATGGCGGCGGCGGCTGAGCCCTATCTGGTTCAAGAACCCATGATGGAATCCGATGCCGTTCAAAACTTTCTCACACCGGGTATGGCGCCGATTCTTACAAAACTCGCGCAGCGCTTTGATTCAGCCAAGGAGTTTTCCAAGGGGTCCCTCGAAGGTATCTTCAAAACCGTTCTAGAAGAGAGCGGATTGAAAATGGGACAGCTCGCCCAACCGGTCCGAGTCGCGCTCACGGGACGTGCCATCAGCCCAGGCATTTTTGACGTGATCGATTTATTGGGACGAGATGCCACGATGATGCGGCTTCGCCGGGGTGTCGAGTTGGCGCAAGCTGCCCATTCTTGACTCTGCCACGACGTTTCGATTAGTCTGCACGGACGGTTGGGGGATCGTCTAGTGGTAGGACGTCAGACTCTGGATCTGACTACCAAGGTTCGAATCCTTGTCCCCCAGCCAACAAATTGCTATTCAGTTTCAAGTGCTTGTGGCCTGTTCCTGTTGTGGCAGGCCACATGTGTTTTTGGCCATGTAGAGCCAGTGTAGAGCTGGAATCACCTTCCTCTGATCTCACCTTTTACTCCTCTTGGTACGATTTTTTCTATTTTTTGTAGTTTCAAAAGCAGGACATAAAAATTTTGTCGCTGTTATCGCCACCCTGCACGGGCTTCAAACGGTACGAAAATAAAAAACGACATCGCTCCTACCTAAGTCCAGTGGCTTTAACCTCCTTCTTCAATACACCTCCCCTTATTCAATGGTCCCCCCATGTTTGATACTACGCCCCGGAATGGCTCATTCATGAACCGGTGTCGAATTCAAACAGGCAACCACCGGCGGGTGATCGTGTACAAGGCTTGGCCATTTGACCTGCGCGCATTGAGCATACTTCGACTTTTGATTGATGCCAAGCAGACTAATTGTTATTCTCTAGCCTCCCCAGCGGTCCGTTCGAGCCACTAGGAATTATCTAGACCAAGGTTAAATGAAACAAGACAAAATCACCCTGTCTCAACTTGAAAGTTTCCTATTCAAATCTGCCGACATTCTCCGGGGGAAGATGGATGCCTCGGAGTTCAAGGAATTCATCTTCGGGATGCTCTTCCTCAAGCGCCTCTCGGATGAGTTCGACCGCAAGCGCGAGCAGCTTCGCAAGAAAGATTTCGCCCATATCACGGACGCAGTGCTTCTCAAGGAACTCCTCGAAGACAAGACCTCCTACGGTGATACCTTCTTCGTTCCTGTTCGTGCTCGCTGGCATGAGTCCTGGATCGACGAAAACGGCGACGAAGTTCCTGCGCTCAAGGATCTCAAGCAGGACATCGGCAACATGCTCAACAAAGCCATTGCGGCCGTGGAAGACGAGAACGATGCCCTTGCCGGAGTCTTGAAGAACAACATCGACTTCAATGCCATTAAAGGGAAGACCAAGATTCCCGACCAGAAGTGGAAGGACCTCCTCGACCATTTCAATCAGCCGCAGTTTGTCTTAGTGAATGACAACTTTGAGTTCCCCGACCTTCTCGGGGCAGCGTATGAATACCTCATCAAATTCTTTGCTGATAGTGCGGGGAAAAAAGGCGGCGAGTTCTACACGCCGGGGGAAGTCGTCCGGCTGCTCATTCAACTCATCAAGCCGGCTGCCGGGAACGAGATTTACGATCCGGCGGTTGGTTCGGGCGGATTCCTGATTCAGGCGCACCAATATATCGAGGAACAGGGGCAGAATCCCAACGATCTCGCCCTCTACGGCCAGGATCCAAATGGCACCGTCTGGTCCATCTGCGTCATGAATATGATCCTCCACAACATCACCCGCTTTACCATTGAAAACGGAGATACCATAGAGGATCCGCTCATTCTCGAAGGCGGCAGCATCCGCAAGTTCGACCGGGTCATCGCGAACCCGCCGTTCTCCCAAAACTACAGCCGAGCCACGCTGAAGTTTCCCTCCCGCTTCCGCGAGTGGTGTCCTGAGACAGGTAAGAAGGCTGATCTCATGTTTGTCCAGCACATGATCGCCAGCCTCAAGCCAGACGGGCACATGGCCACCATCATGCCCCATGGGGTGCTCTTCCGAGGCGGCAAGGAAAAGCTCATTCGCGAGCTGCTCATCAAGGACGACGTGATCGAGGCCATCATCAGCTTGCCGCCGGGGCTCTTCTACGGCACGGGCATTCCCGCCTGTGTCATCGTGGTGAACAAGAACAAGCCCGACGCCCTGCGCGGCAAGGTGCTCTTCATCAATGCCGACCGTGAATTCGCGGAGGGCAAGAATCAGAATAAACTCCGCCCTGAGGACATCGAGAAGATCGACTTCGTCTTCACTCAAAAGCGCGAGTTAAAGAAATACAGCCGTCTCGTAGACAAGGCCGAGATCGTGGACAAACACGACTACAATCTCAATATCCGCCGCTATGTGGACAATACGCCGGACCCGGAGCCGGAGGACGTGCAAGCCCACCTCATCGGCGGCATTCCCGAGGCCGAAGTGCAGGCTAGACACACCGACTTCGCCAAATTTGGCGTCGGTGCCGACTCCGTTTTCCAGCCCGATCGGTCAGGCTACCTAGCATTTTGCGAGGCCATCGCATCCAAGTCCTCCATCAAGAGTACGTTGGAGGCCGATCCAGCGTTGCAGGGCACCCTTACCACCCATCATGAGGCGCTGGAAGCTTGGTGGGGCGTGGCGCGAGACGACTTTGCCCAGCTCCGCGATGGCAAGAAGATGCCTGAGGTCCGGCATGAGTTGCTCACCACGATCAAAGCTAAGCTCATTCCCTTGGGCGTGCTTGATGAGTTCCAGAACGCCGGAGTGTTCGTGAACTGGTGGCAGCAGATCCGCTACGATCTCAAGACCATCATCTCCATCGGTTGGCATCACACGCTCATTCCTGACGCATATCTCATGGCCACCTTCTTTGAGAAGGAGGCCGATGCCATCGAGACACTGGAGGCAAAAATCAGCGCGCTCCAGAGCGAGCTGGCCGAAGCCGTAGAAACTGCGCAGGAGGTCGTCGCTTATGAGCCAGAGGACGACGAGACCGTCACTGCTGCCGTCATTAAGAAAGTCCTGAAAGAGCTGATCGACGACCTCAAGGACAGCAAGGGTGAATCGGCGCAGAAGGAACTCACCAACCTGCAAGCGCAGGAGAAGACCATCACCGCCCTAGAGAAGCGCATCAAGGAAGATAAAGCCGAACTCAAAACCCTGACTGATGAATTGGAACACATGCTTCATCTCAAGCGCCTCGGGGGCGACGAGTTCAAGGCCGAGAGCCAGCAGCTTCTCAAGCAGGTGGATGAGCAGCTTGTTGGCTTGAATCCAGCGAACAAGGAGGAAAAGAAAAGGATCACTGCTCTGCAAAAGGACAAGGAAGCCCTGGCAGGTCGCCTTGCTAAGACCGACGCCATCCTCGTCCGCATCGGGGGCAAGCTGACTGAGGGGGAAGCCAAGACGCTCATCCTGAAAAAGCTACACGATGTCGCCAATCAGGAACTGAACCGCTACCTCAACGCCGAAAAGCGGCGACTCGTTCAAGTGGTCGAAAACTTCTGGGACAAATACGCCGTCTCCAGCCGCACTCTTGAATCCAAACGGACCGAAACCCTTACGGCTCTGGATAGGTTTCTCAAGCAATTAGGATATTTGCCATGATTGAGACATCACAGCCAACGCGGGTGCCCTTGACCGCTCTCGCCGAAATCAATCCGACGACCCTAACCTCATCCCTATCTCCGGACGCTGAGGTTTCATTTATCCCGATGAGTGATGTTACTGAGAGTGGCCGGTGGATCGGGAGACAGTCTCGACAGTATTCCGAGGTCCGCCATGGATTCACGTGCTTCGCCGAAGGTGATGTGCTTTTCGCAAAGATAACTCCCTGCATGGAGAATGGGAAAGGCTGTCTAACTGCTGGTCTGATTAACTCTATTGGGTTCGGCTCCACAGAGTTCCATGTTCTGCGCGCACGAGCAGAAGCAGATGCTGGCTTTATTTATCAGTGGTCGATTTATCAAGATCTTCGACACCAAGCAAAGAATTCAATGACCGGTTCTGCTGGGCAGCAACGGGTTCCAACAGAATTTTTCGGAAAGTTTCTCGTTCCAGAATTGCCAAAGCCTGAACAAACCAAAATTGCCGAGATACTCTCGACGGTGGACCGGGCGATTGAAGAGACGGAGGCGTCGATCGCCAAGCGGCAGTGCATCAAGACGGGCCTAATGCAAGACCTCCTCACCCGAGGCATCGACGAACACGGCAATCTCCGCTCCGAAACCACCCACAAGTTCAAAGACTCACCCCTTGGTCGCATACCGCTTGGATGGGATGTAACTAATTTGGGACAAATTGCAGAGGTTATTGATCCCCAACCAGATCATAGAACACCACCTGAGGTCCGAGAAGGTATCCCTTACATTGGATTAAGTGAGTTCACCGAAGACGGAACTATAGATTTTGATGGGGCTAGAAAGATCTCGGTTGCAGCTTTTCGGAAACAACAAAAGGCGTTTTTGATTTCTGAAGGTGACTTCGTCTTCGGCAAAATAGGGACGATCGGAATGCCAAGGCGAATCCCAAATGATTGTGAATATGCGCTAAGCGCAAACGTAATCCTGGTTAAGCCAAAAGAGATACCTTCGTTTGTTTACTGGTGGATTGAGTCACCCATGGCGAAGTGCTTGGTGGATTTTGAATTGCATACAACCTCGCAACCTGCCTTTGGTATCCAAAAGATGCGCTCATTCCCGGTGCCAATGCCAAGTAAGGTAGAGCGCGAGCGCGTAGCAGCCATATTGGACAGCATGGGGAAGGAAAAAGCGATCTTGCAAAGAGATGTCAAGAAGCTTCGCTCGCTAAAAGCCGGCCTCATGCAAGACCTGCTCACCGGCAATAAACGCGTCACCCCCTTGCTTGAGATGGAACTTACAATTTAAGGAAAGATACTTATGTCGAACGAGCATGAAATCAAGAGCGAGAAGATTCTGGTGAAGGACATCTTCTCAACCATGTGGTTCCGCATCCCGGAGTATCAGCGTCCTTACATCTGGTCGAAGGACGAGGTAAACGAACTACTAGACGATCTCGCCTTTGCGCAGAGGGAGAAGCCCGATCAGGAGTATTTCCTCGGCTCCTTCGTCTTCCAGTCCAAGCATGCCGATGCGGCACAGGGACAGGAGTTCAATGAAAACGATCTGCTGGACGGCCAGCAACGGATGACGACGCTGCTGATGCTGTTCGCGTGTATTCGAGACCTGTCCGATAGCGATAAGGTTCGGCCTAGTTGCCACAAGTCTATCTTTCAGAAAGGAGACGAGATTGACGAAATCCCTGAGCGCACCCGCATCGTCTTTGCAATTCGACAGGCGGTGCAGGATTTTGTGGATGAGTTCGTCAAGGCCGATGGTGGAACAAACCGAGAGAAGGATCTGGAGCAGATTGCCACTTGTTCCGACGACCGCTCTATTCCGAATATGGCGCGGGCTATTTTGGAGATCCGCCGCTATCTCATGGACCCTGAGAAGGCGATATCACTGGAGGACTTTCTCAGGTTCCTCCGCAACCGTGTTCTCCTGATTTATGTGGCCACGGAGGATTTGGACGACGCCTTTCGCCTTTTCACGATTCTGAATGACCGAGGGGTGCCGCTTCGGAATAGCGACATTCTCAAGTCTATGAATCTGGGCGCACTCGAAACAGACAGTGATAAGACCCGCTATGCCACGCTATGGGAAGAGGCCGAGGGAGAACTGGGCGATGACTTTGACCGCTTCCTCAACCATCTCCGGACCATCCTTCTGAAGGACAAAGCCCGTCTCAACCTACTGCAAGAGTTCGAGCACAAGATTTACGCTCCGAAGGAAAGGGATAAAGCCACTGGGCTAGCGAAGCCCGCGCTCCTGAAGAAGGGCAAGGACACCTTCCAACTGGTCGAGCGTTACCTGAAGCACTATAACACCCTGCTCGGCGGCACCAACTACGACGATACTGGCGGCAATTTCCGCTTCGACAATCTGGTGAAGGTCATGCTTACCGGCCTGCCTTCCACGGACTGGATTCCCCCGTTGCTGCGCTACTTCGACAGGTTCAAGCATGACCACCTGCTGGCGTTTCTAACGCTGCTTGACAACAAATTCTCTGCTGATTGGATCGCACAGTACACACCGACAGATCGGATCGAGAATATGAATCAAGTCATCAAGGTTATCGAAAGTGCGACCGGGCCGAAGAATGTCCTTACAGACCCGTGTTTCCAACTGGATGCCGATGGCTTCACTCGCTCGGCCGAAGCGTCGGTTTATGGACGCAAGTTTACCCGCTATCTATTAATCAAGCTGGATTACCTCTACCAAGACCACGCGCATCGTATGGTCTTTGAGACTCTATCTGTGGAGCACATTCTGCCCCAGAATCCGGCTAACGGAAGCCAATGGAAGAAGGATTTTACTGATGAGGAGCGAAAGGAATGGACTGACCGGATAGGAAACCTGGTTTTGATCAGCACGACGAAAAATACCTCACAGGGCCGGTCTGACTACACGGAAAAGAAGTCAAAATACTTCACCAAAAAAATTAACACCTGCCCTAACTCGCTCAGGGTGCTCCAAAATGCTCAATGGACCCCGGTAGAAATGAAAGCGAATCATAATGCAGTCCTGATCAAGATTCGCGAGCATTACGGCATCAAGAAAGTCGGCGCCGCGTCATGAGAGACTCTGACGGATCGCCTACAGCCAAGCAACTGAAGCTCGACGAGCGCAACCACGTCGAGAAGCCGCTACTGGATCAGTTGACAGGGTTAGGGTGGGAGATTATCGACCTCGACGGGAAGCAACACCCAAGTCAAAGCCACCGCGCAAGTTTTACAGAAGTGGTTCTGCTGCCGATCCTCCGGCAACAGTTGAAGGTCATCAATCCGTGGCTGGAAGACGATCAAGTGGAAGAAGTCGTCAAGCACCTCACCGGCAGCTTCCCCGGCACCGGCTTGATCCAGAATAATCGCCACGCTTTCACCCTTCTACTTGAAAATACGAGCGTGAGCGAGAACCGTAAGACGGGCGAAAAAAGCCCGACGGTGCGTTTCATCGACTTCAATCATCGCGACCACAATCGCTTCATCGCCGTTTGTCAGTTCAAGGTTCGCGTCCTGGGCACCGAGCATCACATCATTCCAGACATTGTACTTTTCCTGAACGGCCTACCGGTGGTGGTCGTCGAGTGCAAGTCGCCCAAAGTGAAGGAGCCGATCCCCGAAGCCATTGACCAGCTCTTGCGATACAGCGAGCAGCGCGGAGCTAAGGGAGAGGGCAGTGGGCAGCTCTTTTACTACAACCAGTTCCTCATCACCACCTGCCGACAAGAAGCGAAGTTTGGCACCATTACGACACATAGTGAAAAGCACTTTTACCGCTGGACCGATCCGTTTCCCCGCTCGCTGAACGATCTAGAGCACGGCGACAGCAGTCCGAACGACCAGCAGCGTCTCGTCGCGGGAATGTTGGATCGCGACAACCTGCTGGATATCATCCGCACGTTCACGCTCTTCAGCACCAACGACAAGGGTGAAATGATCAAAGTGGTGGGGCGCTATCAGCAGTTTCGCGCCGTGAAACTGGCAGTGAAGCGTCTGCTGGAAGGCAAAAACCCTCGCGAGCGCAGCGGTATCATCTGGCATACCCAGGGCTCTGGGAAGTCATTGACTATGATGTTTATGGTGCGGGAGATGTATCGGCATCCTACTCTGTCAAAGTGGAAGATCATCTTTGTCACGGACCGCACCCAACTGGAGCAACAGCTCTCAGAAACAAGCCAAAGCATCGGGTTCTCCGTCAAAGTGGCTGATAGCATCAAGGTTCTGAAGGAGCTTTTGGCCAGTAATTCCTCAGACCTGGTTATGGCGATGATCCACAAGTTTCGCGAGGCGGACTTGACGGAAACCTTCCCGGAATTGAACGCGAGCCCACACATTCTTGTCATGACCGACGAAGCACATCGCTCGCAATACTCAATGCTGGGTGCAAACCTCGACAAAGGCATCCCGAACTCCGCTCGCATCGGCTACACCGGTACGCCCATTGATAAGACTGAACGGGTCTTTGGTGATTACATCGACAAATACACCATGCGCCAATCCATCGAGGATGGCGTGACATTGGAGATCGTGTATGAGGGCCGCACTCACAATGCTGAGATCGCCGACAAGATGGCCATGGATATGGCCTTTGCGGATGTTTTCAGCGACTACAACCTCAAGCAGCGGATGGAAATTCTTGGCTACGGCTCACGCGATGCCTATCTGGAAGCGGAACCAACCATCGAAGCAAAAGCGAAAGACATGGTGGCGCATTACCTCACACATGTTTTTCCCAACGGCACAAGGCGCAGATTGTGGGAACCTCCCGCGAAGCTGCCGTTCGTTACAAGAAACATGTGGATGCAGCCCTCGCCGAATCCATCGCTGTGCTCGAAAAATCCAACCCCTTGAAGCTTGATCTGGAGCGACTCAAACGGTTGAAGAGCGACGTGGTCATCTCCGGGAGCCACAACGATGAGCTGCATCTGACTCCATTCACCAGTAAGTCGAAGCATGAAACGACGATCAAGAGCTTCAAGCTGCCCTTCGGCAGCGAAGACCAGGGCGTGAACGGGGACATGGGCATCGTGATCGTCAATAACATGCTGCTCACCGGATTCGATGCGCCCGTAGAGCAGGTGATGTATCTTGACAAGGTCATCGTTGCCCACAGTCTGCTACAAGCCATCGCTCGCGTGAATCGGGTAAGTGGGGAATCGAAGGACAAGGGCTTTGTTGTGGATTATGTCGGCATCGGACATCATCTCAAGAAGGCCCTTGATAACTACGACGACCGTGAGCAGAACGAAGTGCTGGAGGTACTGAGCTTCCCCGAAGAAGAACTGCGCGAACTGGAAGCGAGTCATGTGATCATCATTGAGTTTCTGAAGAAGCACGGCCTGTCCGACCTCAACGACCACGATGCATTCTTCGACATCTTTTACGACGAAGACCTGCGCTTCGAGTACATGAGCCTCTTCAAGCAGCTCACGAAGTGCCTGAACCTTGTGTTCCCGGCGAAGGAAGCGCTCAAATTTATGGGAGATTATGAAGCGCTTGCGGAAATCAACGTTCTTGCCGGAAAACACTTTCGAGATGGCCGATTGAGCATGAAGGGCATCCCGCCGAAGTTACGAAAGATCACGGACGCTTTCCTCGAATCCCGCGGCATCAAGGTTAAGGTAGAGCCCATCTCTATCCTCGACGAAGATTTCCAGAAAGAGGTTAAAAGTCATAACCGCACAAAGACCAAGGCTGCCGAGATTGAACACGCCATCCGTCACCATCTGGATGTCGAACTGGACGACGACCCGGATCTACAAGCTTCATTTGCCGACGCTCTGAAGAAGATCCTTGAGCAGTTTGCTGACAACTGGAATAAGATTTACGAAGAACTTGAAAAGCTACGACAGCGTATCATCAATGCAGGGAAGGAGCCGACGTATGGCCTGCATCGTAATAAGCAGATGCCGATCTTCCGCATGCTAAAGCGAGAGATCTTTGCCGATACAGAGCTGGATGAGGATGCGATTTCTTCGCTGGTGTCCCTCACGCAGCAAATCTATGCGGAGGTGGAGCGGGAGCTGAAGCTCATCGGTTTCTGGGAGAGCATCCCTGCCCGCAATAAACTTAAAGCTGACATACAGAACATACTACTACTAGACCAATTTAAGGTTTTGCCGGGCTTGAGAATGAACCGGCTGCACCTAATCAGCCGCATCATGGAGATTGCGGAAAAAAACCACGACACGATCCTTTACGCCGCCTGATGGACTTGAATTACAAAATTGTCCGTTCGCAGAAGCGGAAGAAGCTGACCATCACGGTCGAGCGCGACCGCTCGATCATCGTTCACGCGCCGGAAGGCACATCTGAAGAAACGGTGAGGCGAGTTGTGGATACGAAGCGGCAATGGTTGTTTGAAAAGCTTCGCCACCCACAGAAATATGAGGGCCGCCCGTCCGCCCCGGGCAAGGAAGTGGTGAATGGCGAATCTGCTCCATACCTTGGAAGAGATTACCGCATCGAGGTCGCGGAAACAGAGAGCGGCGAAGTTGAATTTGCGCGCCGGTTCTTGGTGCCCCGGGCGCGGCAGGCGGAACGACGAAAAGTGCTCCGGTCCTGGTATTCAGCGCGAGCCAAAGAAAACATCCTCCCCCGGGTGAAACAACATGCCCAGGAACTCGGCGTGGAGTTCGCAGAGGCCAGGATAGTCGATAATCGTTACCGATGGGGCTCCTGCACCGTGAAGGACAAAGTCAATTTGAACTGGCGGCTCATTAAGGCACCGATGTTTGTGATCGACTACGTGATCATCCACGAGCTCGCCCACTTGATTGAAGCCAATCATACATCCCGTTTTTGGAACATCATCCGTGCAAATGCACCCAAAATGGAAAAGGCGAGGACGTGGTTAAAGCAGCATGGGCAAGTACTGGAAGAAGATATTTAAGCAGTGGCCGCACTACAGGCTGCCCTGCCTGACAAGACTCATTCCGCTTGAGAGGTGTCGCGTGTGTCGATGTGCTAAGGATGCGCTTATTCCGCTAGTCTTGCTCCATCTCTCGGAAAACCTACGTTCAAGGAGCCACGCGCCTGCTTTCCAGTCAGTTTTCGCCGCCTCAGTAATAATTGCGACGGTCTGTATTTCGGCGTATGCCATCTCCCTCGCCACTGTGTCCGAAAACTCGCGATAAATACCGTCATCGTCAGCTGCCCTTTTCAGCCAATAGTAAAATGTGCTCCGGCTAATGCCCGCCATGACAACTGCCGTTTCAATATACAGCCCTGACCGTAACGCCCTATAAATACAAGCCGCCACCCTCGGGGTTAGCTTCGTTGGACGCCCGCCCATGTTCATGCTCATAGACATATCCGCACAGGCTCTTCCTTTCGCATGACTGTACCGCGGTCCTGGTTTAGGCATTTATTCAGGGCTGGATCTCCAGCGATAGAAAACCATGGAGAGCCTTGAAGCCCGGTATGGCGCCCTTCGATCATCCATAGCTCAATTTCTTTCGGGCAAAGCACGGGCAAAGACACTAACATTATAACGTAGCGGTAATAACTTACAAAGGCGCGTGGGATTCGGAATCCACTGAGGCCGAGGTGCAAGAATCGCCGATTTGGTCCATCGGGTCAGGGCGGTATTCGATTCCTCGGCAGCCTAATCAAGGACAAAAACAAAAACCCAGTATTAGGGACTTATAAAGCGCATGGGATGTCGAATGCAGAGAGGCAGGGAGGTGGGGATCGGTTTGGGAGCGCTAGGCTTTACTCGTTTTTGGTAGGACCTTGACCTAACAATTATAACCGTATATCACTAGGTACTGTTGGGGGAGGGGGGGAGATATTAATTATGACGACCGAAATCGCAATAATGAATAAGAGTGCTATCGCTCTTGCAGCTGACAGTGCAGTCACATATTCAAAACCAAATGGTCAGCTAAAAATTTACAATACCGTCAATAAGCTTTTTGCACTGTCAAAGTATCAGCCTGTTGGAATAATGATTTTTGATAACGCTGAACTAATGGGGATTCCTTGGGAGACAATTATCAAGATCTACAGAAGTAAACTAGGCAACAAACGCTTTCGGAGGCTTCAGCAATACGCAGAACATCTTCTGTCTTTCTTCATCGATAACTCGGCACTATTTTCAGCAGACAATCAATCTACGTACTATGATGATTTGATACGGACTTACTTTTCTCAGATTCGAGATGATGCCTTGAATGAATGCAATGCGCACATCAAGGCAAACAAGGAGATTGAAGAGTTTAAAGTCGAACAATTTTTTTCGGACCGTATAAATTCTTTCTACAAAAACTTAGAGAGCCACAAGGATGTAGAATGTTTGCCGAACGGGTTCTCTGGCACGCTCGTAAACCAGTACAAAGGCCTAATTGAAAAATCAAGGGTGGAAATCTTTCGGCAAGTTCCTCTTTCCACTGATTCTCAGCGAAAGCTTGAATCTATTGCTGCTTTACTAATCACTAAAGACTTTTTCCCCAATACTGGAAATTCGGGGGTTGTTATCGCCGGTTTTGGCGAGTCTGAGCCGTTTCCTTCGCTCCATTCCTATACTGTACAGGGTATTGTAGGCGGGAAACTAAAATACAAAACTTACAGGGGCGGGGCTATTACATTGGGGAATGATGCTCAGATCATACCATTTGCCCAGGACGAGATGGTCCACACTTTCATGCAAGGGGTTGACCCACTCTATGAGCACTTTGTCATGACTACAATGGATTCAGTTATCACAAAATACTACTTTGATCCCATCAACTCTGATAGCACCATGACGGAACAGGAAAAGAAGGATCTAATAATGAACTTAAAGCAAATTCAGTCTACAGCTCTTAAAGAGGTTCGCGAAAAGGTTAAAGAATACAAAAGAGAACAGTACATTAATCCCATCGTTGAAGCTGTGGCTGCACTTCCGAAAGATGAACTAGCGGCGATGGCTGAATCTTTGGTAAATCTAACAATACTTAAACGCAAGGTGTCGATGACGCTCGAAACTGTTGGAGGAGCAATTGATGTAGCGGTAATCTCGAAAGGTGATGGATTAATATGGATAAAGCGAAAACATTACTTTAATCAAGAGCTGAATCGAACGTTCATGGCTAATTACTTTAAAAAGGATGAGGAGGAGGTATGAAAACTGCAACATCCTCTAAAAAGGTTTATCGGTCATTAGAGGAAATAAAGGAAGCCTTTTTCCAACCCCCTCGAAACGACAAGGAAGGTAAAGGTGATTCGAGAACTCAGGATCATGTGTTAGAAAAGCAAGCAGTCGAAAAACTAAAGAATCTTTTTTCCGTTCCGACTAAGCCGGATAACTGATTTTTTGTGCTTCATAATACTGACCGCAAACGCATGCAATCTTCGATTCCTACCGCTATTACGCCGATCTATTCCACGAAAAGCGTTAATGAAGTTATTCGATTTTATGAGGGTCCACTGCAAGTGATTGCAGAAGGCCAACTTTTTCCAGGGTCGGGATTCGTCGAACAAAGATGGTTGCCGAAGCCTCACATATTTCTAGAATGCCGTTACGAATCACGGCAATGGCTCAATTCGCTAAAAGCCCAAGTTGTGCTTCCACCAGATGCTCCTCGACGGTTTGATATTTCGCTGACATCTGCTGGGCTCGCTATTCAAGGCGAAGATGTGTACGCCACCCTTGCCGGACACCCAATCGGCTTGGCCAATGGTTCCCCAGATGCCCTGCAATCTCTGCTTTTTCATATTCCTAATTTCTGCTGGTGCCAGCCTGACTTAGTGAGAGATGAAGCCCTGGGTAAAGAACGAGCGGGGCGTACCGTCCGCGTATCGGCCGATGAATGGAACATTAACATAGATTCTGTTGCTGACTACTCCTTCAAAGAAGAGGACCAACTAGAAAAAAGCTCTGGAAACGCAATAACCCATGTCGGAATAATTCAACGAAAGGATGGATCAACATTTTCAGTGCAAACCGGTCAACAGATATTGAAGGTATTGTATTACTGGTTGTCTTTCTGCCGCGGTAACTGGGTAGCTCCCATTCTAGCTGTCGGATTCGACCAAACCGGCAAAGAAGTATGGAAAGACTGGCAGGATTGGACTTTTCGTTGCTCCGAAAGGGTAGATACTTGGGTTAACAGACAGAATACATTTTCCTTAAACCAAACTTTACCCGGCTTTTATGCCAAATTTAGCGATGAATTTTGGAAGGGACCTATTTCAAATGCTCTTTCCTGGTATGTGGAATCCAATAGAAGGGCAAGCGGCTTGGAGGCTTCAATAATTCTTTGTCAGACTGCGCTAGAACTTCTGGGTTGGGTGTCGTTGGTCGAAGATAAAAAAATTATAAGTCAGTCAGGTTTTGAGGATCTCCCCGCATCTGACAAGATAAGGCTGTTACTATCTAACAACGGTATTCCTCTCGAAGTCCCGGTTTTTCTTGCTGATTCGATCCGATTATCGAAAGCATACCAATGGCATGATGGGCCAGCATGCCTAACCGGAATACGTAATGCGCTCGTGCATCCTGGCATCAAGAACAGGGAAAAAATTGAGAGAATATCCCCTCTTGCCTTCTTTGAGGTATGGAGCCTCGGGTTATGGTATCTCGATCTTGCGTTTCTCAAGCTATTTAATTATGCCGGCGTCTATCGCAACCGTTTGAGGCGGGAATGCCCTTACGATGATGCCTTGGAAAAGGTTCCGTGGATGCCTTAATAGTAAGAGGCTCCGTAAAGAAGGCCATCATGTACATCAATGCTAACCGCCATCCGCTTCTGCACTCGATCACTAACGGCGCTGAATGGAGAACGAAGGACGAATTTCCTGCTGCTCCGGAATGGGCCGATGTGCACGAACGATGGCTTGAGTTTGTGGAGGCAAAAGGTGAATTGGCCCGCTTCCTTCCTCGACTCAAGAAGTCCGCTTATCAGCGGGACAGGACTTTTTCGGAGATCGGGATTGCCTTCTACCTTGAAAACAACCGTTTCCTGGCGATCATTGACTGGGAGCCTAGTGGCAATGGAGGCAAGAGGGCGAGTAAATGGTGCAGGGACCAACAGGCCCCATCTTCATCGAAGTCAATCATGGGCAGTACACCATCACGGTGAAAATCTATCTAGATGGCAACGAGTGGGGCATGTGTCGGCCCAATCTACGGTCGGTGCGGTGGGTATCGCTTAACTTGTTTTAAGAGCTCGCCTAAGCCTCTGCGCTTCTTCCTCTAATCCGTGCTTGTGTAGTGCATAGATAGCGTCCAATACTAACCGCTCCAACTGTTGGATCAGTGCTTCGCGCTGTGCGATGGCTGCGTCGTGCCCTGCCCATTGTCTAATAAGCGCCCATGAAGGCCGGTATTCATTCAGCAGGCTAACAATGTATTCCTCACCGGGCTGTAGAGCTTGCTGAGTCCATTTTCGCTCCGTAGCCTCAATATTGACAAGCACTGTAGCGGGCTCTGCGGCACAGAACGCCTTAGCGAGGTCAAAGGCCACATCAAACGGGACATGGAACGTTCCAAAGCGATCGGTGTATGTGAAAGGAGAGTCCTTGATTGAATTGCTCCCCGCACGGGTCTTCATCCGATCAAACGCTTCAGAAGGACCAGATAAAACGCCTCGCGAGAAATGTAACAGCGGCTCCCCGGAAGCCTCAAAGATCTGGGTTACCGCATTCTCCACCGGCGACGCATTCCTAAAACCGTGACGCTCATTCTCTTGTTGAATTCGGCGATCATGCTCCTCATCACGTAAAAGAGCTTTATGGTGTTTCCAAGGAACAAGGATATCTTGTGACTCTACATAATCGACCAACCCGGGGTTAGGATCTATCCACTCCGCTTTCCATTTTTTTGCTCGTATGTGTTGAAGTATCCGAACCCGCTGTAAGGGTGCATTCGCCTTCCGCGACTCACGAAGCGCATGCTCCACCCCTGTCTTGATGTCTGCTTTCTGCATTTTATGCTTATTCCTGTTGTGCTAAAAAAAGTTAATCTGCTATCCGGTGCGTAGTCAATTCATGGAAACTAAGAGCCGAAAGCTTATGATACTTACTGGCGGGGCACCCAATAGACCGTGCCCGTGCCCGTCTGCTCCGGGATTTTCACGGGAGAACCGGTCAAGCCATCGAGAACCGTGTCCCTTGCCTTGATGGCCACTACCTGTACGGGGAGCAAGGGAATCCGATCCCTAGCCGATATTCCTGGGGGACCACATACCGCCCGCCGGCCCGTACCGGAATCGAGTGACTTCTTGGTCGCTTGCTGAATGATTTCCAGCTCCCACTCGGCGTCGATCTGCTTCCACATATTCTATCCGGCCGCTTGGAAGGCCGCGCCTGCCATCGCCTTGGTGAGGGAGAGCTTCTTCTTCGTCAACTGGATCTCCCGGGTCAAGCCATCGAGCGATTTAATTGAGCATCGGCTTCCTATCGGCATGCTGCTGGGGGCGTGGCCAAACTCCAACAGGTGACGATTTAATATATTGGTATCGTGCAAGAACGTCACGGCCTTGCCCGACGCCATCCGCTAGTGATAGCCGGGAAAACTGTTACGAAGGCTGGAACCAAAACTCAAAACGGATCCATTGGTCACTTATTTTTCCGAGGTGAACGGTCCGCCGAAATCGATTTCTGCGCCTCTTAGTAGATACTTCGTCAGATAGCGTTGCACGGCCTCAGAACAGTCAGGCGTCTCGATGCGAGCCTGTCCCGCTAAGCGAAACCATTCGTCTTGCCAACGTCGAAAGTCCAAAGTCGCTGCCCCTGCTCCGCCGAGCAAGCCATGAAAGTGCAATACGCCTCGCTCTTGGAATTCCGAGACACGACACCAATACAGTCCCTTGCCCCGCTTTTGCCATCGATGGCCATATAGATGACGGTTCATCTTTGATACCCAAAGGCGCCATTGTTTGTTCGCCTTTTCAGGATGTATGTCATGACGGAAAGTGTTAGTCGTGTATAAATCCCAACGCCACCGGTTCAGGAACTCCTCATACGCTTCCTGGAGTGTGAGCCCTTGGCCATTATAAGCACTCACGTTGATTGCTGAATAACCTGGTCTCACGTTGTTGTGGTGCTTCAATGCGTCGCTCCTCTCAGATCGGAAGTAGACCGCCGCTGCTGTTCCTCAATGAAAGTCATCAATAGTTCCTTCTGGTACCGCACACTGCGACCGATCTTCACGAAATGAGGTCCTCGCCCTCGCGCTCGCCATGCCTGGAGCGTCTTAATACTCATGGTGAGGAATTGAGCTGCCTGCGTCTCGGTCAAAAGCGTTGGGAAGGATTCCATTTGTGCTGCCTCCTCATAAGGTTGTTTTGAGGCGGAAATGTCCGGTGACCGGTATCCGCCGCACATGGAGCAAGCTTACTAATTTCGTGCGTCGACACCAGCGCTCAAAAAAGCGTTTGGCGAGCCACTATCTAACTATATGAAAGTAAAGAAGGACTGGGAGGAAGGGTGACGATGCGCGAGAGGATGAAAACTAATTTGGCCAAACGGGAGGCCAAGGTAAAACTGCAAGTTAATGAGATAACAGGGTATTCCTAGAATGGGGCGTGTCCAAAACTTATCTGTCACGCTTTACCGTCTGTGCGCTGCAATAGATCTTCAAATCCAGAGACTCCACTGTTGCAGCCACAGTGTCCTGAATGTGCCGTTTGCCTCGTGTTTATAACGTTTTTGGCGGCCGTGCCGGTTGTTCAATTCGCCTTAATGCCCCCCCGTATGTGGCAGTGGTTAGCTCTTACGCCCTCGCCCTTTAGGTCACCTGCCTGGGTAAATGCATCATACATTGTATTACTCCACTTGACCCCGTGGTGCACGGAACTCTAGTGTTTAAGAAAAAACTGGTATATATATCTAGTTGATCAGACCTAAAACGTATAGCGTGCGGCCTTTGAATCTCGGCCGCATGAACAAGCACTCATTCCATCATGGTGGGAGGCAGCTTATGTGGTTATTGATAGTGATCACTCTTTGCATAGTGGCCACTGGCTGCGTTTCCGTTGTAGATGAGCAGCACTTTTTTCATTCCAATTCTCGGGATAAGCAACAACGGCCAGTAAACTTTTATAGAGTAGAGGTGGAGGGCGTCACACTCCTTTCAAGCGCACGGTATTTAGCAGGATATTTTGATGAATCCGCAGTTGACACATATTTTTCCGAATTTGCCCAGCCAAAGGGAGGGAAATTTCCCGGACCCACTTCGCAAGAGAAAGTGCAGCCGCTTGACCCTGCCTTGGCTGGTCGACAACTTATCATGCTTCTGTCATCAAATTCAGATGAAGTAGCCACCCAAATCGGCGCTCTGGCTCAGAGCGAGAGAACAACGGCGGCGATAGGGCGATTGATTAACAGGGATCTGTTTTCAGCGGCCGATACGGCACAGCTCAATTCAGAGCAGTTGAAAAGTCGGGCAAAGTCACTGATGACTCTAGCTGAGTCGACATTATTAAATATTACTGATCCGAAGGCGTTGGAGCAGTCCGACGCTTTGAATCGAGTAATTGTATTTGTAAATGAACTTGTAAAAGGCATGGGGTATAGCGTCACATTTGCGGACCTATCAAGTGCAAAGACGTGGCTAGCTGCGCACGCAAACGAGCTTCCATAGGAGAACGACATGAGGGCGATGCCATTGCTGTTGTTAATGGTCTCTTGTACATCGTGTGCGGCTCTTGAGGCGGAAGTAAAGATTTATGACATGAGCTGTTGGGACAGGCCAGAGGTGATTAAGCCTATGGTGGCGCAGCTTGCTACGCAGGTAAAGAGTCGTGAACATTATTACTCCAACCTACAAAATGACGTTAAAGGAGTTGGGGGAGCAGAAGAGAACGTAAAGCAGGGCCACGCTAGGCACCTCGAAGGTGTAGACTTGTTCGGAGCAGCAGTAGGAGAAAAGGACAAGGCGAAACAAGGAGTGATGTTGCAGAATGCGTTGGCTAGTTTTGCGCTAGGAAATACGGAATTAAGGCAGGTGGCAGAGAAAGCGCCGGGTAAACAGCTAGAAGCAAAAGTGGATGCACTGTTGACAGTGCCAACAAATCTTGAAATGTTGGATGAGCCGACGGCCTGGGTAGTAGTGTATTCGCCAAATGACTGTTGGGAAAAGACCTATGGGCGTGCCTCAGGAACAGGTTGGTTCGGAAATACCGACATCGCCATTAAGATGGACGCGCCCGGAAGCTTTGTCGTCAAGGGATTAAGACTAGATGCCGCAAAAATGACAGAGGCGTTATTCAAGGGCATCAATCAGGGTATACAAATGGTAGCGGAAGTCTATGGGGGTGCAATTGCTCCAGCTCTTTCTCAATCCGACACTACTAACACCGCCGCAACTGTGACTGACATAGCAAAAGCAAAGGCGTCCAAGCTCATGGCCGAACGTCAGATAAACGAAACCCAAGTTATGTTGCGGCACCTCCTAGAGGCGATCATAATCCAAAAGGAAACTATCGAAAGTGGTAAGGCAGACACGTGGCAAGCAGGCTTCAAAATTATCCAGCAAAACATTGCTGCTTTTAAGCCGCTCATTCTACAATGATAATATCTGCAATTGCAGCCGTGTGAATGCTGAAGAGCGTGAGTGGCTCGACTCGTAAGTTATGATCGCCTCAAAAGTGGGGTGAGCGGAATTATCGGGTGCACGGTGCAAGACGGAAGATAATTTGGGCAAGACAGCGAAGCCAGCAATGTTCAAATAATGTGATTTCTCAAATGGGCTAAAGATTCTGGGATGCTTTACTGCCGGTGCGGTGCAATCGACCGTCGGTCCACAGACGCCAGTATTGCGCGGGCAGTTTCCTGACTCCGCCGTTTACGGCGTGCTTTTGCGGTCCGTACATCATCAAGTCGTGGCCTGATCAATTTGTCTAACATGCCCGGGGTGAGCTTTAGCTCGGGCAGATAATGATTGGCAACCTCAACGGTGAGTGAGAGGACCTTGGGCCGTCGCTTCAGTCGTAATGCGTGGTTCAATGCAGTCTTCCTGCCCGAACCCTTGGGTGGAAACCAAGAGCACAGATTGTCGTATAGCGTAATGAGCCAGCTCTCGACCACACCGTCGAGTCTGCGCCCACGGCGCAACAGGGGCCGCGGCTCCGATGGAAACGTTTCTACGAAGAGCTGTAACGTTGGATAGTGGTAAAAGCGTCGGATTTCCAGGCCGTCGTAATGGATCGCTTCTGGATCCAATGAGACCGAACCATCCTCTTCAGGCTTGGCGTAGGTCGGGCTCCATGTGTTGCAGTTTGCTTCGTTGAGTTCGTACCTTGCAATCGTTCGACGCACCCCGCGCTCGGCTATTTCAGTATCTCGATGCTTCCGATGCTTGAGCTGTCGTACGAATGCCCTCAGCCTTTTTCTCTCTGCTACCAGAAGCGGGACCAAGTTTGCCTGTCGCTGCGCCCGCAACATCGTAAGCTGGACAGCTGTTAGGCGTAAGTGGGACAGATGCGCCAACAGAGGAGGGACATCGGGGAGGCCATTAGGCTGATTCATTTGTCTGGGGTATCGCAGGAGCGGTTTGAGGTAGTAAATTCTCCATGCCCGTCATGCTACTCAACATGTGCTGAGCGTTTTGCTCAAGCGCCTGACGGACGGGAATCAAATCTAGCCGGGCATAGATCGCGGTCGTCGCGGGCTGGGTATGGTTCAGCACTTTTCCTATTAGGGGTAAGCTGGCTCCAGTCCCGGCTAACCAACTGCCGAGGGTCCTCCTGAGATCATGTACCCGCACATCGTCTAACTTTGCCAGCCGTCGAATACGGCTCCAAGCTTTATCGATATTAACTAAATGCCCATGATGATGCCGACCGGGAAACACAAAGGGATTGCTTGGTACGCGCGGCAACTGTCCCAGTAACTGTATGAGTGGAGCGGGAAGTGGAATGATATGGGGCCGACCGGCCTTCGTATCAGGGATGCGCCACACTCCTTCGCTGAGTGAGACATGGGTCCATTCCATAGTCAGCACTTCTGTCCGGCGTGCCCCTGTGAGGAGGGCAGTGACGAGTGCCACACGGATGAAGGGACTCGGCTCCTTACTAAGGGCGGCAAAAAATACTGGCAGTTCCTCGGGCGTGAGATACCGAGCGCGTTCGACTTCCTGGAACATGCGAATGCGTGAGGCAGGATTTGGGCCTGGATGCATCCCCCACTCCTCAGCAAGGCGAAACATCATACGCACCAACGCCACGATGCGATTGGCCCATGTTCGATGCCCTGCGGCGCCCACTTGAGCGTGCAGCCGCGCGACCTCAGCGCGGGTCACACTGCCCAGCTTGCGCGGGCGCCAGGGGGCCAGATGCCGATTCAGAATGCTCACGTCATTTTTGATACTCTTTTTATACGCGGCATGCCGCTCCAGATACATCCTCTCTAGGTCCTGGAAGGTGGGGCTGTGGAGTTGACCCCGGCGCTCTTCGGCTGGGTCTCCGCCTCGCACTATCTGCCCAATTTTCTCCTGCGCCAGCTTGCGCGCTTGTTCGACCGTTAAGACCCCGTATCGGCCAAGGGTCATCCGACGCACTCGCCCGTTAATTTCTTTCTCCAGGATGAACGATCTGGCGCCACTGGTAATCCGGATCCCAAACCCCCGCAATTCCTCGTCTCGCAGAAAGACTTGGCCGCGGACAGGTGGTGGCGTGGTGTCGATGGCCCGTTTAGTCAACTTCGGCATAGGTCAACCTTAGGGTGAGGAAGAATTCATGCCTCCACCAAACCTGGACAGGCCATGTAGAACTGGTGTAGAACCAAGAGGTCAAAATGAGGGGAAATAGAACAAAGTACATAGGTGATATGTATACAGATAAGTGATTGAAATGGCAAGAGAAGTAGGAATAGATGGGGTAAGGTGGGAGAGGGACAGACAGACTCTGGATCTGACTACCAAGGTTCGAATCCTTGTCCCCCAGCCAACCTTCTTTCCCTCTTCTCTAGTCTTTGTGGGCCTGCTCCAACAAGCGAGGGCTCAAGGCATTTCTCGGTAGTCACGGTTCTCTCATTACTAAATCAGCGCTGGAGGTGAAATATGGTACCCTCCTTCTGGCGACCCTCAGGACTGAATCACCTTGGCAGCGTGCCGTGGGGCACTCACTTTTGTCACCTCTATGAGAGTGACGCCGGGCTGTACAACGTTGTGCTGCCGTTTCTGGAAGCGGGGCTACTGCACAACGAATATTGTGTCTGGGTCACACCCCAACATTTGGAAACCGAGAAGGCTGTCCGTGCCCTGCGGCATGGCATTCCCGGTATTGAAAAACAGATGGATCGAGCCCAGATTCACATCGTCAGCTGGGAGGAGTGGTATCTTCGCAATGGCCGGTTTGATGCTCAAGAAATCTTCAGAGAAGCGCTGAAAAGAATGTTGGAAGCTGATACTCAGGGGTTTGAAGGGTTCAGAATTACCGGTGACGCCTTTTGGGTCATGGGAAAGAAGGAATGGACTGATTTTGCTGAGTATGAGGCAACTATCACTGACATGATAGGAGATCAAAAGACAATCGCACTTTGTACCTATCCAGCCTTAGCTGTCACCGGCAGTGAGATTTATCATATTGTTAGACATCACCAAACGGCCTTTATGAGCCGGGCCGGAAGTGTTGAAGCGATTGAATTTCGAGAAGTGGCAACGGTTCCCCCGCGCTGCACACAACGGCCTTAGCATAAGGCTTCTCCGATTCGCTGCCTCCGTAGTGCCTCATCATGATCTTGAGACAATCTTGCGTTAAACGATTTGTCCCAGGGACTAAAAATTGTTTTTACCTATAACAGATCCAACCCGCCATCACTCTCCGACTACCTGCCGTCCCAAGCTATCAACATGGGCCTTGGATGCCAATCTTTCGCAAGGAAGGGGAGGGCATCGTAGCAACCCTTTTGACAAGCCGTAGCAATCCTTTTGACAAACGATGGACAAGTTGTCGGACGGCGTGCTTTTGGGGGCTGGGGTATAAAACGGAGTATGCACACACCGAGAAACGTCTTGGCCCTAGCTGTCATCCTCGTCGCCTGTATCTTTGGCCTAGACGTCATCACGCCCCTCGGCTGGGGAACACCAGTACTATACGTACTGCCGTCTGTCTTGCTCGCTATGTGGACTCCTCCTTCTCTCCTGTGGCCGCTATTCGCACTCGCAATAGTATGCACAGTTCTCACACTAGCTGGGCTTGTTCTTTCCCCACCGGGTGATATGGATGCCGCTCGTGGAATCCGCATTTTAACGGTATGTGTCTTATGGGGAAGTGCTATCATTGCATTGATCCGCAAGGGCGCAGAGCAAGACCGTTCCAAGCCTTAGGCAGGTACAGAGCATCACGCCGAAATATCTCATCCTGCGATGATAATAAACGTCAAAGTTGAACCCGATACGAGCCCCAAGATCTGCTTGACGGAGAGGAGATCGACGCCCACCATGACACGACGGCTGGCAAACGCTACGATGACTCAGTGATTGTCAGGTCTGTCAGCAACCGCTTTCCCAACACCAAAGTCCACCGACGACCCGTGCCGTTTCTCGTAAACGTGACTTCGATTGGTAGTGCCTTCCAACCAGTTCTTGATCCGAACACGTAACGTTATTCCGTTTTACTGTGCAATTCATGTGTTGAGACTGAAATGCCCGAAACGGGCGTCCAGGGTCCCGGACAACCGTCCAAGAATGCGGGGCTCGTCGTCCACCAGGAGTAATCGTGAGAGGACGCTCGTGGGTCCTGATCTCACATGCATGGGAGCTGCACATTCAACTACCGTTTCATTTCGTCCATCTCGTCCACTCGTATTCGCACTCTAGGCCGATCCCCAAAGCCATGCCATGTAAGGGTAAGGGATGCAAATGTTAGTGCAATCGTCCTTACCTGTCGATCGCTCTGAACGCTACGTAGGTAGGCTAGTAGTGTTTAAGTGCTTTAATCTGTAGTGACGCGCCCAGCCAAGTCCAACACGCCGACCCCCTTTTGTTGGACGTCTAGCGGGCATACGGCTGCCACCCGCGGCTGCTTAGATGCTTTAGGCCCTAGACCAGGGTTATACACCGTCGGTCTAATAGTTTTCTTCCTCGGAGGGCGGCATCATGCGCAGACCGTTCGATGAAACGATTACCGGGCAGGGAGGCATTCGTCATGTCAGGCGGTTGGCCCAAAACTGAAGGGCGTGGTCATTTCTGCAGATGCGGTCATCCCCGAGCTGTGCATGAATCACGCAGAGGGTCGCAGCATGGTTCCTGCTACTTATGCGGCTGCGGCTCGTATGTTGATCCGAACGTAAAGAGTCCCGCAGCGTTGAAGAGGCACGTTAAATCGACGGAAAAAGATTCCGCTCAATGAAGATGGCAAGTCACACAAGGTTGCCGGGAGTGGTTACAGGTACGTGAGAATAGGGGCTCATTTCTCAACGGACCTGTCTAACACCCGTTAGATGAGCCACTGATTGAGGTGTTAATTGGCGGAGGACCAAGGGCGAGTACTGAAGGTATAACGCAACGTGGAGGCCGGAGCTGTCTATTAATTGGAAGCCTTAGCAAAGCAGTCGGACGCCGAGCATATTGTTCCGAACGAACCGGCAGAAAAACTGAAGAACGAGTTTCTCGACCGTGCCGAGGCGTTTTTCGAGAAGCTCTGCAACACTGCGATGGGGCCCGTATTGGACGCCTTACGATTGGTTTGAGCCATTACGAGATGCGATCAGAAAAATTGCAAGTTCGCGAGGAAATTAATTCGTTTGCCTCGAAGGTCTATGAGACTCATCAGTCCCTCATAAGAACGGCATTGAGCCGATTGCACGAATAGCGAAGCGAACAGGATGGCTGTCTGTTGCTGGGCAGCGCCTCCTTTGGCAACCTGTCTTCTGTCCTAGAAGCATTGAAGACCGCCAATAGTTGCTGTAGTCTTTGTATCCATAGACCAAGACATTTAGTTCAAATGTCTCGTGCATTGTCCCGCGTGCTTGCAGGCGCGCATCGTCCGCACATCCAGCAGACTTCCTGAGTTCAGAGTGGACATTCAGATGTTCAAGACCGTGATCATCATTATCAGTGCACTGGCAGCCGTTGTCGGGACCGGGGAGCCCATACAGGCCGAAACTCTGACCGTTGGGGCACCCCCCAGCTTAAGAGCGGCTTTGAGCGACATCCTGCCGCTGTTCGAGCAAGAGTATGGTGCGAAGATCCACATTGACTACACGCCATCGAAAACGCTGCTTCGGCAAATCGAAAAGGGAGCACTGATCGATGTATTTCTGTCGGCGGGGATCGAAGAAGTTGAGTACCTGCACAAGAAGCGACTGACGCTCAACGGTCCCCCCCGGATCTTCGTGCAGACGTCCCTCGTCCTCATGATGTCGGCGGACTCCCCGGCCACGATGTCCCTTCAGGATGCGTTGCATAATCGAACTGTCCGCATTGCTCTCGGAGATCCGGGGACTTCCTACTTGGGAGATGTCACGGCCCGAGCGCTCACAAAACTCTATCCGATGTATAAAAGCCATTCCCACATTGTCTATGCGCCACATACCGAGGACATCGTGAGTCTGGTTCGCACGGGCAAGGCCGATGTGGGCCTGGTCTATCGTGCCAATGTGATCAATAGCAGGGATGTGCGCATCAGTGATGACGCCCCAATGGGAAGGGATATGCCGATTCAGTTTGGGCAAGCAGTCGTGTGGACCTGTCGAACCTCTTTACGGCCGGTCGCAGATGAGTTTTCCGATTTCCTGATGACGCCTCGCGTACAAAAACTGTTGATGAAATACGGATTTGACTCTTTGAATAGATGAACCAATCCCAGAAAACGTAAAGACCCTTTAGCCCGTATCCGGCGGGACGGTGGTCTGCCCCAGCGGCTGAATGAAGGCCGGAGGTCGTGCAAGGATACGCCCCTATAGTTGTTCGGGCGCCGAGTAAACCTGCTGTAGCTACTTCCATAAAAGAAACCCCCACTACAGTATTCGGTATACGCCTAGTAGGAGTTTATTGTGATGCCACCCGAGCAGTCGTCCGGCTCCTTTTTATGCCGGCCAGAAAAATTTCTAGCAAGCTTTTCTAAGACGTCGGACATCTTTGACCCGAGTCCAACACGCGCATGGTCGCACGCGTAGCAGGCGAGCGAGAGTTCGGCAAGAGTATCCGCCCCGGGGGCCGCCGGTCATGGTTTAGGTCACGGTTCGCTCTACCATTCGAGAATGCCGACCCCTGAGCCTCGTGTCACATCTGCCAATCAATAGCCGTGTAAGCTCTTGAAGGCACGCATAAAGGATGATAGTCTCGTATGATCAATCATGCTCGGCATGAGGTGGCTCTTTGGGACTCTGGATCATACTACCAAGGTTCGAATCCTTGTCCCCCAGCCATCGTCTTCATTATCTCTACATCGGGAAAGAGCCCTGGCTCTTTTTGTTTGAATTGAAGCACCGCTTTTAACAACGGAATCCGTCAGCCTACTGTTGTCGGAAGAGGGAAAGAAGAATGAACGTGAAGCCGTCCTCGCTTGGTGGCGTTCTTTCCTTGACCTTCATCCTCGTCACACTCAGTTGCACACACGATCCCTATCAACAGCGTGCCGACGTCATCAAGGATCATGTTGAATCGTTCTACTCGAATCTCAAGTCGGATCGTGTTGCGTCCGCAATTCGTGCCAATGAACAAATAGAAGCGATGGCCGGCCAAATGGGCCGGACTATTCGCACACGAGCGAATCAACCGGCCATGAATCAAGTCGATCGTGAAGGAGCCCTGTACAAGACGGCGAGTGAAACGGCGGTTGAAAACTGGCTGGCGCTGGCACGATATCTGATGATTAAAAAACGTTATGATCGGGCGCGCGCGACCTACCAACGCATATTGGAGACCTATACGGGCCCCGCTTACCGGTCCTATACTGATCAGGCTGCCGCCGGGTTAGGAGACGTCAACATTGTTGATCCTCCAACGAAATAGTTATTCATCGCCGGCGCGGTGCGTCTGACTCATCCCAAGCATTTTGCTCGTTGCCGGGGACGCATTGGATTGCAATCGATCTATCTGTATGGTACCGTTCCCACCTTCCGCTGCATGAACCGTTGTCCACGATGGTTCTTGCCTTGGCCTTCTTCGCTACCAAAGAATGACCGGCTGGTCCCATCGTCTAGCCTGGCCTAGGACGGAGCCCTCTCAAGGCTCAAACACGGGTTCGAATCCCGTTGGGACCACCAGCCCTTACGCGACTCCTCAAAAATCCCGTGACACCAGCGTGACACCCGTGTCGGTGGACCTCGCCGGCCTCCGTCTTGTTCGGACCGGCTTGCGCCGCTCCAAGGCGTCGATCCCGGCCCGCAAATGGCTGGGCGCGAGATGCGCGTAGCGCATCGTCATTTTCATGTCCCGATGGCCGGCCAAGGCCGCCACTTCCGGGAGCGGCCGTCCCGCCTGTACGAGCCGGCTGATGAACGTGTGCCGGAGCACATGCAGGCTCACGTCCTTTAATCCAGCCTGCTGCGCTGCCGAATCACCGCCATGCCGACCCGATCGGTGTTGTACGGCGTGCCCTGAGGTTGGGTGAAGACGTGGGTCTGTCCCGACTGTCGGGGTTGCCGGGCAATGATCCCGGCCGCGCGGTCGGTGAGGGGAATCATCACCACCCGCTTCTTGGCCTTCACCTGCGTCCGCGGCACGACGAGCACGGTGCCTTCGTCCTGCATCCAGGCCCACTGGAGCCCCACGAGATTGCTTCGGCGCAAGCCCGTATCCAGCCCCACGCTGACGAGCTCTCGCAGCCACGGCGCGCAGGCCAGCAGAAGTCGCGTCTCCTCCTCGTCGCTGAGCCACCGGAGCCGCTCCTCGCCCTGTTGGTTCAGGCTGAGACCACGCACCGGATTCGTCGTCGTCCAGCCCCATCGAATGGCCTTGCCATAGGCCGCTTTCAGAATCCCCAGCTCCTTCGAGGCGCTGGCGAAGGTCACGTCCTCCAGTCGATCCGCGAGGTAGTCCTCGATCACCTTGGCCCCGAGGTCCTCCAGCCGCGAATTTCCCCACAGGACCGTAAAGCGCGCGAGCACGCCGCGATCCCGCCGCTGTGAGTCTATGGATTTCCGTGGCGTCACCTTCGCTTGGTATTCCATGAGCAGGTCCTTGACGGTGTGTTCGGGTTTTGGCACGGGAATGCCGAGCCACTTCTCCCGCGCGAGCTGCACCTGCCAGGCGGCGAAAATCTCCTCGGCCACCTGGCGGTCGGCCACGCCGGTGTCCTGCCGCTCCCGCTTGCCCTTAATCATGCGCGACATCCAGTAGGTGTCGCTATCCGGTCGTCGATATACGCCCATCTCTCTCCTCCTTTCCAGATGGGCGGTCTTCCCGATGGGAAGGATACTCGTACGGCAGGAAGGCAGACAATGGAAAAAGAATGATTAAAGGCGAATACCTAATTGGGAATGGATTATTCAGGACAGCGAGAGCGATTGACGCTTAATCAGCGGGGCGTAGGTTCGACCCCTACACGGCCCACCAAAAAAATCAAAGTCTTACGTCCATCCATCGCCATACCGACTTTCAAATGTAGACGCAGTGTAGACGGTGGTGTATCTAGCGTCTCAATAACGGTTCCAATTTCTTTTCAAGTCAACCAAGGATCCGCATCCCTGGCCCCCGTAACTCCCTTGCTATTGTTTTTCATTATCGGTTCAACATCTTTTGGCACTAGTCCAAGTTTTTTGAACTTAGTACAAGCCTTTTTTGTACTGCGTTGCTTCTCATCCAATGCTGATCCCACGAAGGAAACCACAATTATGCAAAAGGCCATCTATCCGGAGCCTGGGACACCACCAATGGGATGATTTCTCAGAAGGATAAGCGTATCCTCCTGCGGCAGTAATTGGTCCTTATCTGACTTCTAGACGACTTGGGAAACGAAGAAGGAGAGGAGATAGGCAACGATGCCTGAGCTTGTCACGAATTCACTAGCGAAGGAAGTGACTTATCGAATTTCAGGTCATGAGACGTTTCCATGTCGCTATACATGGCTTCCCAAAGCAGTGCGCGCTCTGCGCGAGAATCCACAACTTTTTTCGGATGAAGCGGACGCGATGGTGACTTTGGGCGTCGGCAAAAATATGGTTCGTTCTATACGCTTTTGGTCACAAGTTTCAGGCATGGCGGGGGTTGGCTCCAAGAGTGAAGGACATACGCTTACAAGGCTTGCTGGCATTCTGCTTGGTGAACGGGGCCTCGATCCTTTTCTTGAAGATATTCGTACGCTTTGGCTCCTCCACTGGAATCTATCGACCAACATCGAGAATCCCTTATTAGAATGGGACTACTTATTGAACCGTTGGCAGGAGCCTGAACTCGTGCCGAGTACAATCCTCAAGACGCTACAGAAGGTGGCAGAGAAACAGAAAGACGAAGTTTCGATGGTTACAATTGAGCAACACTTCGACACTTTCCTGCATACCTACATTCCCACCAGAGGCCGCAAACGTGAAGTCCAGGAAGATAACCTTGATTGTCCGCTTGTCGAACTCGAACTCATCATCAAGGTGGGGGAACGTGAATTCGAGCGCTCGTCCGGTAAACGCGAAACAATTTATGCTTTCCGTCGCGAGGAGAAATCGGAGATCACACCTGAACTGTTCCTTTATTGCTTAAATGAGTTCTGGCAGAAGCGCCATCCGGCGGAATCGACGCTAACATTGCGGGAGGTCGCGCACGGTCACGGCAGTCCCGGTCAGATTTTCAAACTTCCGGAGGATGACATCCGCGCACGAGTAGACGCGTTGGCACGACAAACTAACGGTTTAATGGTATATAACGAAACTGCTAATCAGCAGCACATTCAGATAAACGGCGGCGTGGGTAGCATGGGACTGCTTAAGGATATCTATGGCGGCGATTCATGCCTGAAAAAGTAATTGGAGATCTCTTAAAAATCGGTAGCCGCTTCCTGCGCTCGGCACATCTCGAACGGGATTTCGAAGACCCTGCTGTTTTATCCGGCTATGTCCTGACTGATTTCACTCGCTCGTGCTTGGGACGCGTGGTGCGTGGCTTAAAGCCCAGTTCCGGGCAGCGAGCATGGCGAATGACCGGCGACTATGGATCCGGCAAGTCGACGTTCGCGCTACTGCTCACGCACTGGTTTGCTGGCCGCGACAATGCCTTGCCGTCGCAGATTCGAAAGGTCCTTGGTTTTCATCAGTATGAGATCCCGCGACCGCATTTCGTTCCCGTGTTGGTGACCTGCTCACGCCAGTCATTGAGCACTTCCATCCTAGCATCGATGTACCGGACAATTACCCAGATGTACGAGCGCGGGGCCAAGTCAAAGCTGGCTCTGGAAGTGCAAAGTCTGCTCGGCGCTAACAGGAGGCAACCGAAGAACAAATCGTACAACTCGTTCTGGAATTGAATTCGCGGATCATTGCGGACTCGAAGGGCAAAGGTTTGCTTTTGATTCTCGACGAGCTCGGAAAATTCTTAGAATTTGCCGCGCTGCATCCCGAACGACAAGACGTGTTTCTCTTGCAATGTCTTGCAGAAGCAGCCTCACGGAGCGGCGACCAACCATTGTTTGTCGTCAGTTTACTGCACCAAGGTTTCAACGCGTACGCCGATCAACTCAACCAGTTGGCTCAACGGGAATGGGAAAAGGTCGCCGGGCGTTTTGAGGAAATCGTTTTCAATCAGCCAGTAGAACAAATTGCCAATCTTATCGCCTCTGCCCTCAACGTCAGCACAGCGGAAATCCCAAAGCCACAGTCTCTCGAGCTGGGGCGAGCAATGGAACGAACCGTCGCACTAGGTTGGTTCGGCTCTGTCTCGGTCAAGTCGCTGCCGTCGGATTTGGCGGCTCGGCTCTATCCACTTCATCCAACTGTGCCGCCGATTCTTATTCGCACATTCCGGCGCTTTGCCCAGAACGAGCGGTCACTATTCAGCTTCCTTGTCTCGAATGAACCGTTCGGGTTGCACACGTTTTCGGGAAAACGCCTCTCCGGAGGTCACCTGTATCGGTTGCACAACTTTTACGATTACGTGCGGACGAACTTTGGTCATCGCATCGCTGTCCAGAGCTACCGCAGCCATTGGAACCTCATCGATTCAGTAATCGAAAGTTTTGCTACGGAGGACGAACTCGAGATCAACGTTCTGAAGACGGTTCGCATCCTTAACCTAATCAACGATGGTGACCTCATGCCAACCCACGAATCTGTCGTCTGTGCTTTGGATGGGACTGATCAGGCAGAACGAAAGCGCATTCAGGCCACGCTAGAAAAACTTCATAAGGGTAAGCGCGTTCTCTACGATCGTGGACGAGCGCGTGGACTCTGCTTGTGGCCGCACACGTCTGTTGATCTCGAAAAGGCTTACGAAGATGCACGCCGCGCTATTGCCACCCCAGAGCGTGTCGCAAGTATCATCAAGGAGTCTCTCGAATCCCGCCGCATCGTCGCTCGTCGACATTACATCGAGACGGGAAACCTACGTCATTTCGACGTACGATACTGCTCGGTAATAGAGCTGTCGAGCCTGCTACAAAACCCCATCGAGGCAGATGGCTTGGTAATTGTGCCGTTATGCGAAACACCAACCGAACGTACAACAGCACTGGAATTTGTAAAGCAGCCCATACTAAAACAACGCTCTAACTGCCTTCTGGCTGTTCCTCGCCCGCTGCACAATCTAGCCAGCCTAGTTCAGGAAGTTCAGCGATGGGAGTGGGTTTCCATGAACACCCCTGAACTGAACGCCGACAAGTTTGCCCGCGAAGAAGTCTCGCGCCAAAAGGCTGCAGCACGTTTGCAATTGGAGAAGCGGATACAAAGCTACATCGGCTTTAAACAGCTCACCGGGCAAATGACGCTCGAATGGTTCTACGAAGGACGTCAGATAACAATCACAGATGGACGTGAGCTTTTGTCCATGCTGTCTCGGATCTGCGACAAAACGTACGCACTTGCTCCGCGCATTCAAAATGAACTTGTCAATCGCCGGAGCCTAAGTTCGGCGGCCGCGGCGGCACGGATGCGGCTCATCAAACTGATGTTCACGGATGCGAGCACGGAATTCTTAGGCATGATTCCCACCAAAAAACCACCAGAGATGAGTATGTACCTCTCGGTGCTCAAAAACACTGGATTACATCAAAAACATGGAAACACATGGCGTATTGGAGAGCCGCACTATAAGACTGATGAGAGATGTGGAATCCTGCCGGCCTTGCGACGGATTCGAGAACTCGTACAGAGCGAGCCGGACAGCCGTGTCAACATCGCTACGCTGTTTGCCGAGCTCCGTGTTCCACCGTATGGTGTTCGCGATGGACTCATTCCTCTATTACTAACTGTATTTGCCATCACGCATGAAAAGGACGTGGCTTTTTACAAAGATGGAACATTTCTGCGCGAGCTCAATGGCGAGACGATGCTCGTCCTCACAAAGGCTCCGGAGCGATTTGATATTCAATACTGCAAAGTTGAGGGCGTCCGAGCAGAACTTTTCGAGCGACTCCTGACGGTGTTGGAAATCAAATCCTCGGAACAGCGTGAAGTCGAACTGCTCGACGTGGTAAAGAAGCTATGCCTATTTGTTGCCCACCTTCCGAACTACGTGCTGAATACGAAGAAGCTGCCGCCTACCGCCATTGCCGTGCGTGACGTAGTCCTAAACGCTAGAGAACCTGCGAAACTGCTGTTCATGGAATTGCCCAAAGCATGCGGCTTTCAGCCGATTCCAGCCGACGCGAGCGCTAGCAAAACTGGCCTGCTGCCGGTTTGGTGGACACCCCCCTTACGCTAATTCGGCCTTCTTTTCGAACTCCATAGGACTGAGGTACCCCATCGTGGAATGCCGTCGCCGAGGATTATAGAAGCACTCGATGTAATCAAACACATCGGCCTTGGCCTGCGCTCGCGTATGGTACAGCTTGGCGGCCGTGCGCTCGGTCTTCAGGGAGGAGAAGAAGCTCTCCATCACCGCATTGTCCCAGACGTTGCCCGCCCGACTCATGCTGCAGGTGACGCGGTGATCGGCCAGGAGGCGCTGGAACGGCTCACTCGTATACTGGCTGCCTCGGTCAGAGTGGTGCAGGACGCTGTGAGGCGTGCCCCGTCGCCAGATCGCCATCACGAGAGCATCAGTGACCAGTTGTGCGGTCATCGTCGCACTCATGGACCATCCGACCACTCGCCGTGAAAAGAGATCGATCACCGCGGCGACATAGAGCCAGCCTTCAGCGGTACAGAGGTAGGTAAAGTCGGCGACCCATTTACGGTTGGCCGACGCAGCGTCGAACGTCCGATTGAGGACATTCGGTGCGACCGCGTGCGTCGAGCGCACCCCGGTATCCGAGGGCAGCCGTCGCCGTCGCGGACGTGCACGCAACGCGGCGTGGCGCATCAGCCGCTCAATGCGATGGAGACCGCAGGTGAGCCCCTCCACGAGCATATCGTGCCAGACCCGCCGGGCTCCGTAGGTGCGATCGCTGGTAAGGAAGCTGGCCCGCACTCGGATCAGCAACTGCTCATCGGCCCGTGCTCGGTCACTCGGCGGCCGCGTCCGCCAGGCATAGAAGCCTGCGCGCGAGACACCGAGCGCCTCACACAACCATCCCGCCGGCCAAATTCCCCGGTGCTTCGCAATGAAGGCGAACTTCACAGCGCCTCCTTCGCGAAGTAGGCCGCGGCTTTTTTTAGGATGTCCCGTTCCGCTTTGAGCTTGATAACCTCGCGGCGTAGTCGGGCGAGTTCCGCCTGCTCGGGCTTCATCTGGCCCTGGCCCGGAAAGGCCTGCTGCGCATCGGCCGTACACTCCTGCACCCATCGGCGCAACACCGTGCCATGCACGCCCAAATCCCGCGCGGCTTGCGTGACCGTCACCCCGCGTTCCTGAATCAGCTTCACCGCCTCCAGCTTAAACTCTCGCGTAAACTTCCGTCGCTCCATGCCCCACCTCCGGGTTCATTCATACACCTAACTCGGTGTCTTTGAAACCGGCAGCAGGCCACTTGGTAGTTTTGGACATCTAATGCTTGAGGGAAGTTGTTTGCCTCCTTGTGAGTATCCCTAAGCTACTTTGTCTCTTGATGTGAGGCGTTATATGCAAGATGAAAAGCGCTTTGCCGCGCATGCCCACACTTCAGGCAGCGTGCAATTCACTCTGATTCCTTCCGTAGCCGTGAGATTTCCCGACGCGATGTATAGCAGGTTGGGACAAGGGTTGTCTTTTGGTTGTGCTGAGCCCATCGGTTTGTCGCGTTGGGTCACCAATATGATGGCCGCCCTGAAACCTTTTCCCTCATGTCTTTGATCAGCCTAGGGGCGGACACAATTCGCGCATGTCGTACTACGGAAGAGATCGCGCGCCTCTTCATGGGCAGGACATTACCATGGGGAATTATTTCGCCTGGACTTGCTCAACGGCGAGCTTTTGGGCCTCGGCTAACTGTGGCTGACTCATCTCGGTCGCCGTCACGTCGCGAAGGGTGCGGCCGCGATTATCGCCTCGAGCGGCGGCGAGATTAAACCACATATGGGCCCGAACCAAATCTTTCGGGACGCCTCGGCCTTCTCGAAAGAGCGTGCCGAGAAGGTACTCCGCTTCTGCCTGCCTTCGTGTTGCGGCTTGTTCAAGCAGTGTGATGGCCTTGGCATAATTCTGGGGGACGCCATATCCCTTGATGTACAACTTAGCAAGGCGAACTTGCGAGTCTGAATCGCCCTTCTCTGCCGCTTTTGCATACCATTGCGATGCGCGCAGATAATCTCGTGAGACGCCTTCCCCCATCTCGTAAACTTCTGCCACCTTAAATTGGGCACTTGGGTGCCCCTGCTGTGCGGCGATCTGATACCACTTCAGCGCCTCACTCCTGTCCTGATCGACCTCCTTGCCATCCCAATACAACGACCCCAGCTGGTATTGCGCTTCAGGGTCGCCGGCGTCGGCTTGAGAGCGAAGCCTCGATTCGGTGTTCGCACAAGCCATAATAAGCAAAGGAACGGCGAGCAATAGTAAGCTTGCTAAGCGACTCATGGAAACCCTCATAAGGTAATTGAGCTTCCTTAGTGTCACATCGGCGTATAGCTATGTCTAGATCATACAATTGCCTAATACGGCCTGAAGCGATCTCGTGGGAGTTGAAAGTTTACGCTGAGATTAGTTGGGATTCCGTAAGTACCGAGAACATCTTCTTGTAAGAGCTAGAGCTGTGCGACGAGGGATACGAGACTGTGTGTCTTTCGTTCAGACATTTCCCTCAACAACCTCGCTTGGTTCTCAAAGTTCACAAGTCTCCATCGGCCATTAGGCTCCTCATAAAAGGGGATTGAATAAATCGTCTTGCTCAGTGTGACTGTGAGTACGGCCTTACTCCCTTCTATGCGTGCGTCTGCCATTCGCGCACCATAGATGGATTCAAGCATTTTATTTTGGAGATGGGCAAGGTACCGCATCACAGGTTGCGTCCTGTGTTCGAGCCATGGGTTTTGCCTCCCCATATCTTGTTTCACAGTGTGAGCTGTCGTTCGTTCTTGCGTCGGGTCGCCATGGTTTTCTAACACGTGCAGCAACGCGTACTGTGGTGTGCGTGTCCAGTACACGCAGAGCGTCGCAATTACCGCCAGGCTTCCTATGATGACTGTTGCAGCTTTCGCCACAGGTGACATGCCACAACGGTATGCCAAGTCAGGTGTTGGGGTAAATTGGACTGAGGGCGGCAGCCAAAAGCAGTACGTCGCAGACGCGTCGTTGTCGAAGGAAACTCAATCCTCATACTAATGATCTTAGTCCTTCTGATGATAATTAGCGGCAATCCGGAACCGCTGTCTGGAAAATCCTGGACCATGCTGGATCCCCTTCCAAGAGCTGGTGCCAGATATTTTAATTCTTTCGAAAACACCATTGGAGGAGTTTCTTAGAACCATTCACTTGGGTGTTAAGGACAGCGTGGAGCCGCTGCGAGCTTACCCGGATGTGGTTCGGCTTCAGTCTCGCTCCTGTATCATGGAACATCGAGCGACTGTCTCAGCATCTGATTACGCGTGCGGTCACGCCATGTAACTCGTTGGTTTTAGGCCTATGCCCGTTGGCCTGAAAGCGGCATGGTCCATGAATAAGACACCTCATACATCATAAGGAGGGGCTCCAATGTCCAACCAAAGTACTATGCGAATGGAAACACAAACCCATGCCATGGTGCCGGACCTAGATGCCGCTGTCGCCTCTCGGAGAGGTCCCGGGATCGTAATTGTGAACGGCCTTGGAGAACTTGTACATGTGAATGACATGGCATGCGAAATGTTATCTCAGTTACGCCAATACGGGCCGGTGTCGAAAAATGGCCTCGTGCCGAGGGCCATGATGGATCTCTGTCATGAGTTGGATCCGAAGGTAGCAGGGACGCATTCGGTCTCATCGCACGCGCGATTTGAAGCGACGCATCTCGTGACAACGGCAGACGGCGGTGTGCTGCTTCGAGCTTTAGCGCTCGAGGGAGCGAAGGATGTGTCCAATCAGGGAAAACGATTTCTGATCATGCTGGAGGGCATTTCAGAGAGACGGCAACCGCATGAGGCAGGAAAAGAGCGCTACTGCCTCACCGACCGAGAGTGGCAAGTGATCCAAGCGCTGACGCAAGGTTTGACGAATAAAGAAATTGCGAACACGCTCAACATTGCTGAACCGACGGTAAAATCGCATATGAAGCACATCATGCAAAAGATGAAATGCACCACGAGAACCGCCATTGTGTCTCAATTAGCCGGTTCAATAGCTTGCGGGTCAGCTTAAGAGAATTGCCGGCACAGGCGGATGCAATCTCACGGTTATTAAAGGTATGCACCATGAAGAGCGAAACAGACGGGAAGATGTCGGTGGCGGCCATGGAAGGGAGAATCGGCTTGCTAGGGACCTTGAGGTCCGGAAGTAGGGTCTTGACTCTTGAGCGTAACAGGGCAGGCGTAATGGGCTTCTGAATAAAGTGCTGATGTTGAATCTGCGACAGACATTATCTGGTGGGGTTGACTGTCAATCATGACATCCTTGACTGCTCCAACCGGGTCAACTCAAAAAACGCAATCACTCAAGTGTGAGCTGGCGCATTTAGTGAGAGGCCTATTACACGTGCCAGGAATATTGTGGAGGAGGCCCGTCCATACCGCACGCGCATCCGTATGAATTCCGATTCATCGTTTTCTAGAGAATAATCTACAGCGCGCTTCTTGGTGCATGGTTGCCAGCCAGATCCAAAGAACCATTGCTAAGGAGAAACTTGCGCCTGCGAAGCAGTCTGAGCACAGCTGCATCAACGCATGTCGGGGTGCATCACATGGATCTACCTGCGTCATCTGCTCCGCATGGGTAAATAGCACGATAACCTAGGTAATCTACTGTTTGCTAATATTTCTGCTGCGACAACGCCGTCGCATAGACATGCTGCATTTTAAACCGAATCAATCTCTTAGTGTCCGTCTTCTGTTGGCATAGGACTTGTTATGTTGAGCCTCACTGTGGCTCTCTCGAAGGAGAACGTATGAAAATTAAAACTCTGGCACACTCGGCAATCTTAGTAGCCGGCCTCGCCATGGCGTTCGTAGGATCATCTGGGGCCACTACCATCTCCATTGACCCCACTCGCACGTTCCTTCTGACTGCCGGTGATCCCTGGGATGGGGGTGAAGCGGTTGCCGGCTCACTGCCGATCCGCTTAGCCGATTACGGAATTGCCCCGGGGGACTTCGTGCTTCTTGAGCAGCTTGGCGACTACTACAATGGCGCTGAGGGATACTTGGGCAATGTAGCCTCTCTTGACACGGATACAGCCATGATCGGGATTTTTAGTAGCACCGATGAATTACTTGCGCCGAACCTCCTCAACCGTGTGCCGGGTGCGGTCGATGCCGGTCAGTACATCGTGACGATGAATACACTGTATGGTGGCGAGGGGAATGCGGGGGTGCCAACCGACATCCCGTATGACTTTGGAATTGGCGCCAATATATTCCAAATTCCAACCGGAGCGGCCTACCTCTTTGTTGCCGCCCATGACGTGTACTACAGTGACAATTCGGATCCGGACTTGGACTTCGCCGTTCGCATGACCCGGATCACGGCTGTCCCCGAACCCTCTAGCGGGATCCTTCTTGCTCTCGGGCTTCTCGGTCTGTGCGCATGGCACCAATGGCCGGGTCGTCAAAAGACACATCACACTTCATAAAAGAAACCAGATCGTTTTCCGAAATATCCTCGTCAGGCATCTCTTAAAGCACCCCAAAGAGTCACCCCAGACCTTGGTCGTACTCTATTAGCACACCTACTTTGGTAGGCATTCCTTTGAGCCGGCCTTATCCTTCTTCTACACGATTTTCAGTAGTGCTCTTTCGTCCTATCCTTACTTGTATTGTGCATATCCCGATCCGCGGATCCCATTGGCACTACTGTCTCATGGGACACCAAGCGAACGTATCAACAGCTATTAATGTGTGCCCAACATCCTGGAACCTATTGATCTATACGTACTTTGTTTTTCGATGAAACTGGCATGCCCGATGTATACGACACACGTATACGCCATTAGGATGGCTCAGATGTTTAACGAAAGTAGCATGTAGAGCCGAAACAACCCATGTGCGTGCAGCGTCATTCCACAATGCGGTAGGGGTCTACGATGAGCACCATCACGTACTGGCTGGATCTCTTCTACAGCAGTTCGGTCTCGCTTCCACTTTCGATGGGAATTCTCGCCATCATCGGATGGCTCTCATGGATCGGGATGGGGCGGAAGGTCATCCTGGCGCTGACACTGTTGTTATACGCGCGGTACATTCTCTGGCGAGGCCTCTACACGCTCAATACGGAAGATATCGCCAGCACGATCGTCAGCTGGATCCTCTATTCGGCGGAAGCATACGGGCTCTTGCAGTTTATCTTTTTCCTCTATCAAGCCTGGGCACCACTCGATCGGACGTGTACCCAAACACGTCATCGTCCGACCGTGGATCTCTTTATCACCGTCGTGAATGAGCCGATCGAAATTTTAAAACGAACCGTCATTGGTTGCCTCACGCAGGAGTATCCACGCGAGAAGCTCAATGTGTACATTCTCGATGATGGGCAGCGAGACGAGATCAAGGCGCTCGCCAAGTCCGTCGGGTGCCATTATCTACGCCGTGAGGACCACGCGCATGCGAAGGCCGGCAACCTGAACCACGCACTGGCACATTCCTCAGGCGATCTTATTGCTGTGTTCGACGTGGATCACGTGCCGGTTGGAAAGTTTTTGCGCGAGACTGTGGGATGTTTTGAAGATCCAAGCGTAGCTTTCGTTCAAACGCCGCATCATTTCTATAACCCGGATATTTTCCAACGTAACCTACAACTAGAAAGCCGGCTCAAGAACGAACAAGCCCTCTTCTTTAGGACCTTGCAGGCCGGGCGCGATCGACATAACAGCGCCTTTTTTGCCGGTAGCGGCGGCCTGTTCCGCCGAAGTCAATTGCTGGAGATCGGGGGATTTCAGACCCAGACCATTACGGAAGATCTACATACGAGCGTGCTTCTTCATGCACGCGGATACAAATCCTGTTATCTCAATAAAGTGCTGTCAGCCGGGTTGATGCCGGAAACATTCCAGGGCTATCTGAAGCAGCGGACGCGATGGGCTATTGGCTCGCTTCAGATGATGTTCCGGGATAACCCGCTCACCATTCGTGGACTCACGATTTCGCAGCGCATTGATTATCTTGGCTCGGTGTTCTATTTCTTCCTCGGCCCCCCGCGGATCATTTGCTTGGTAGCGCCTCTCTTCGCGCTAGTGCTGAACCTGTCGCCGCTGCGCACAGACACCTCGCTCCTGATTAACTTTTTCTTCTCCTACTATGTCGCTTCGGCGATGGCTATGCGTACCATCAGCCGCGGCATGCGAAACGCTTTCTGGTCAGATGTGTATGAAGTGGCGATGTGCTTTTCGCTGAGCCATGCCGTCTTCAAGACCTTGCTGACGCCGTTCCGGAAGCATGCGTTCGAAATTACACCGAAAGGCCAGAAGATCGAGAAGAGTGGCATTGAGTCCGGAATGTCAGTCGGCCCCCATCTAGTCGTGTATGGATGTCTGATTTTCGGCATCGTGCTCGGGCTGATGGCGTGGACTAGTCCCATCCAGCCAACCGGTCTTGTCGTCAACATCTTTTGGGCGTTCGTCAACCTCGTCCTGCTGACCGTCGCCATTCTCTCTGCCAACGAACGGCCCCAATGGAGAAATCTGCTCCGGCTGAATCGACGATTGTTATGTGAGATTTCGGTCGGGGAGACGACGGTCAGAGTCCGGACAAGGGACATCACCGAGCATGGAGTGTCTGTGTATTTGAAGGAGCCCCTCTTTGCTTCGTCGCAGGCCGCCACAGTCACCATCTATGGCTCGAATGGCGCGAGGTTGAGCATGAACGGGCGCATTGTGCGTCAAGAGACCGATGCGACGCATGGCGTGGAGATGGGAATCGAGTTCGTCGATGTAGATGAGCACACGACCCAAGGGCTCATACAGGAGCTGTTCTCTCGCTACACCTGGCAGGAGTCCGCCGACCATGCACCAGGGGTTCTCCAGAGTCTGTGGTCGTTCCTGACTGCGGTTCGGATCTTGTTCAGCCGTATGCGCGTACGTCGACGTCGGATGCCTCGCATCGTGACGCACAGGAATTGCGTGCTCTCATGGCAAGGCCTCCAGCTCATCGGTGTGACGCGCGAAGTTTCCATGAACGGTCTATCCGTCCTCGTCCCGGGTTCGCATAGCCTCAGTCGGGAACAGGGAGTCTTGTGTCTGGAGGGTATTGCGCTGAAGGTCAGTCCGGTGGGTGTCCTTCAAAAAGGAACGAAGACCATTGTCCGGTTCGCCATCGATAAGGTTGTGAAAGGTGAGGCTGAATGGGTTGAGATCAACCGTGCATTATGGCCGCATGTTGTCGAGAGGGACCGTATCATTCGTGTGCACAGGAAAGTGCGGCGAGTCGGCTCATTCTTTGTCCTCACCATCATCATCGCCGCCCTGGCTTTTGTGATGGTGCATCGGCACGCAGGCATCCAATTATCGCTGCTGAATTAAAATCGGTTGAAAAGAGATGAGCAGTCCATCTGATATTCGGGTACCAGCAGCTTGAAAGAGGAGAAATCATGCAGACAGAACGTACGATGTTGATTGGCAGTAATAAGAAATTTCTTGAGATGGTCGGCCGGATACCGCTTCTGAGCCTGTGCGATGCGACGGTGCTCATCACCGGAGAGACGGGGACCGGCAAAGACCTCTTCGCTCGGGCAATCCACTATCAAAGCGTGAGAAAAAGTAAACCGTTTGTGCCCGTCAATTGCGCCGCACTGCCCGATCATCTGGTGGAGAACGAATTGTTCGGCCACTCCAAGGGTGCCTTTACGGATGCCGGCTTGGATCACAAGGGGTTGCTGGCAGAAGCGGATGGTGGGACGCTATTCCTCGACGAAATCAATTCATTAAGCTTGCTGGCACAAGGCAAGCTGTTGCGCTTCCTCCAAGACCGGGAATATCGCCCGCTTGGGTCGAGCAAAAACCGTACGTCCGATGTCCGCATTATCGCGGCCACGAATACCGACCTCAAGGAACTGGTGGAGCAGAAAATCTTCCGCGCCGACCTGTATCATCGACTAAACATCTTGTCTCTGCATGTGCCGGCTCTTCGTGATCGTCGAGAAGATATTCCGACGCTGACTCAGCATTTTCTCACGCTCTATGGAAGTCAATACGGGCGGGGCGAGATCGTGTGCTATGGGACGGCCTTGCAAAAGCTCCTCGCCTATCACTGGCCAGGCAACGTGCGAGAGCTCCAAGGAGTTCTTCAACGGGCCGTCATTCTCACCAGTTCTGCGACGCTCCAATCTGAAGACATTGATCTGCCAATTGTCCACGAGACGGCTATTGTTGAAGATAGTGGATTTCAACAAGCGAAGGCCAAGGCGATCGAGCGATTTGAGCGTGCCTATTTAACCGAGATGCTGGCCAAGAATAACGGGAATGTGTCCCAAGCCGCGAAAGATGCCAAGACTGAACGGCGGTCTCTTCAGAGGCTTCTGAGAAAATATGGGTTGGATCGTTGCCAGTTTCAGCAGCCGGCGTAGAACAAGTCTTTATGTGCAGCTGCGGCGAGTGGGTCAGGACCTGCGTCATGATTCCCGCATAGGACTTGTGAAATATTTTCGCTGGTTACACAATGGCGAAGGGTGTTGGGACCGCAGGCCTAACGGTGCGTAAGACGAATCCCCGCTAAAGTTGATCCTCTCGCCTTCGCAATCAGTGGCATTCTCTTTGCTCCGTCTCCGCTCCATGTTCGAACGCCAACCATACGCCACTACTGCGTCCATTACTCTGGTGGTCCTGCAATACCTCATCTCCAATCCTAGAGCGAAAGATACCCTGGAAGGCATTCGGAAGTGGTGGATTGCCACAAGAGGGCAGGAGCCACGGAGCGATGAACTTCAGGCCGTATTGGAAGACCTTATGCAGAAGGGGTGGGTGGTGAGGTTCAAGCCGACGGGCAGCAAGCATGTGTATGGGTTAAATAAAGAGCGACTGCAAGAAATACAAAAGACTCTTCAGGAACGTTAACCCTTGGGTGAAATTAGGGGCATGACTTAGGTGCGTACTTCATGGCGGATGGTTGTTCATTTGCAGTCCGTTGGGCGAGCGCGAGATTGTCGGCCGCTTTCTGGTAGTACCGAGGTGACGCTTCCAGCGCCTTCTCAAAACACACTGCGGCATGCCACGGCTTGCCAGAATCAAGAAAAATCGTCCCGAGATTGTTATAGGCTTGAGACTGATCCGATCCCTTGGTAAAGGCGTCAAGCGCATCATGGTAGCGTTCGAGCTTGGCATAAGCGAGGCCCAAATTGTTCTGAATTTTGGGCTGCAGACTTCCAGTCGTGGCCGCTTGTTGATAGGCCCGCACCGCATCATCGTATTTCCCTGTTAGATAATACGCCAAGCCAAGGTTATTCAACACAGCCGGTTCTCCCGGTTTCAGCGCCAGCGCCGCTTGATACTCCGCTATTGCATTTCCATGCCGTTTTTGGTGATCAGAGATAATGCCGAGGAAGTTATGCGTTTTCCATAGCTTGGGGTCCAGTACGAGAGCTTGTCGGAATTCCTCTTCAGCTGCCGTCTCATTGCCACCCTGGAAATGCGCCTGACCCATCCCTTCATGTGCGAGGGCGGACTTATCATCATGCTTCAGGACTTCCTTAAATTGCCCATACGCTTCCTGAGACAGACCCTGCTTCAACAACACCAATCCCAACTTGTACCGGGTGTCGGTTGCCTTGGTATCGAGCTCAAGGGCTTTACTGTAGTGCACCTGCGCCATGGCTAGATTGTTCTGCTGCAATGATGAGTCGGCAAGACGCTCATGGTCGGCTGCCGTCATCGGGGCGTTCTTTGCAATGTCTTCTGCTTCAACTTGGAGTCCGGCTTGTTGGCGGTCAAGCACTTGTTGATATAGGCCCTTGTCATACTGCACCTCATCTTTGTGCCCACCACAGGCCGATAGGAGAAGGACGAAAGTCACGGAAATAGCAGCGCGAATCATGACCATCGGTGGTGTTTCCTGAGTGAATCTCATGACGTGTTTGTACAAGAGGATAGGCAATGCGTCAAGCTGGAGTGTCTCATGAGATGCCAGGTGCGACAGCGGTGCCGCAGCGACGCATAAACCAGGATTCTGACTAAGCATATGTAATGTAACTGAACTGTGCTTTGGATTGGACCTATGTCGTGAGTGAAGACCGTCTCAGCCTCTAGTCTCCCCCCATTGCAACCTATTGAAATTGCTTAGAGGCATATTGCCCATGCACGGGTCTCCGTCTTGCAGAGTCCACATCCAAGCGGATGACGGTTTCCTCGAGGCGCCCTGGAAACATACGTCCATATACACTTATCAACCATAAGGAGAGAGAACATGTTGAATCAGATTGTGCAATTTGTGCGAGATGAAGATGGAGCGACGGCGGTTGAGTACGGACTCTTGGTTGCCCTGATTGCGGCAGTCATTGTCACTATTGTTGGAACGCTTGGCACTCAAGTTAAAAATGCATTTACCACCGTTTCAGCAGCTCTTCCTGCTGCTAGCTAAGGACAACCAGGCCGGTTCAGGTCTCACGCTTGGGCCGGCCTGACTATTGTTCGGACTGACGTCTCTGAAGCAATACCGTCAATTCTATGAGTCAACGCGGGGAAGTTATTTAGACCATACCTAAGCAAGTAGGACATGCAAGCCACTCAGGTTACCGCGGGATGACGGTATCTAGAGGCGCCCAGGAAACAAAGTCCATATTCGTCCATCAAGTATAAGGAGAGCGCCATGTTGAATCAGCTTATGCGGTTTTTAAGAGAAGAAGAGGGGGCAACTGCCGTGGAGTACGGGCTCTTGGTTGCCTTGATTGCCGCAGTCATTGTCACAATTGTTGGAACGCTTGGCACCCAAGTACAAAATGCATTTACCACCGTTTCAGCAGCTCTTCCTGCTGCTAGCTAAGGACAACCAGGCCAGCTTAGGAATGCGCTAAGCCGGTTATTATCTCAGATTCCGAGGTCAATATGAGCATCGTTAGCAGGATTTCATTGGCAACAGATGATAGCGGTGCGGCAGCACCAGAGTATGCCTTGCTAATTGCTTTAGTTGCCGTCGTTGTCGCAGCTGCGGTGCAGGCTATTGGAAGTCAACTTGTACCTATATTTACTAACGCTGCCGGATGGTTCGGAAGCTGATCCAACGCACCAGGAAGAAGCATAATTATGGAACATACACTTCTAACTTTGCTCATGGTCACCACTGTGCTTATGGCAGCAGTAACCGATCTTCGGTCTTATAAAATTCCGAACTGGCTCACGCTCTCTGCTATGGCAATAGGCCTGTTTGGTCATGCTTTCATCGACGGTCTTTCCGGTGTGCTGGTCAGCTTGAAAGGCCTAGGCGTTGGGTTAACGCTATTCTTAATTCTCTATGCGACGGGTGGTATGGGTGCAGGAGATGTGAAATTACTTGGTGCAATTGGCAGCATAATCGGTGCTGAGGGTGTGTTCACAGCCGGTATCATGGCGATGCTGCTAGGCGGTTTGTACGCGATTGCTACGATGATATCTTTTTGGGGGCTCAGAACTAGCCTGAAGCACATCACGTCGATACTAAAAACGTGCATCTTAACAGGGACTACCTTCAGTGCGTTGTCATCGCCAAAGGAGCAACCGCAATTACGGTATGGGTTGGTTATTGGACTAGGAACGCTCACGTCCCAGTGGCTAAAAGGATCTTTCTTTAGCTTTTAAGGCGTGGATCAGCCGGATAAGCAGAATAACGAGGCCTTGGAGGAAAGCAGATGAACCGTTACCGCGCACTAATTTTTTTAGGACTGGCTGTCATCATTGCGATGATCACGAGTGTCATGGTGTTTTCGTGGTTACGCAATCAGGTGAATGTGCCGAAAGCCGAGGCAGCTACCATTAAAACTAGGGTAGCCGTGTCGAACGCGGACTTGAGCTGGGGCACAAAACTGACTCCCGAAATGTTCCAACTGGTCGAATACCCCACGGGAAGTCTCCCAGAAGGATATTTCAGCACGCTCGAGGGCATCAATGACCGTGTTCTCCTGATGGATGTAAAGCGTAACGAGTTGCTTCTGGAGTCCAAGCTCGCTCCGCTGGACGGAAAAACCGGCGGTGTCACGGCTGTGACAGATCCCAATAAACGGGCCATGTCGGTGAAGGTGGATGACGTGATTGGCGTGGCCGGGTTCATAAAGCCGGGCGACCGTGTCGATGTCATGGTGACGATGGAGCCAGCCGGCGGACCCGAAAAGGCGGTGTCCAAAATGATATTGGAGAATCTGAAAGTGCTCGCAGCCGGCACGCAAATGGAAAGAAAAGGAAAAGATGAGGAGCCCAAACCGGTTCAGGTGATCACCGTGGAAGTTGACGTGGAAGAAGCGGAAAAGCTGGCCTTGGCCTCGACTCAAGGGCGTCTCCGCTTGGCCTTACGGAACCCTCTCAATGCAGAGAAATTTTTGACCCAGGGCGCGACCATAGGTTCGGTGCTGAGTTCCTATCGACCGAAACCCAAGTCGACCGGTGGAACAGGCGATCCCACGTACAAAGTGGAAGTCATCAAAGGCGACGTTCGTAAAGAGATTAAGTTCTAGGAGGATTGATCCATGAAGGCATTACACCGACAGATGCGACGTCAGAGACTGATACTAAGCATGCTCGTGATCGGCGGAGTTCTTACTGGGTTTGACGCCTCCTTCGCCTCCACTGATAATTTGACCTATGCAGCTCAACAGACGAAGGGGGCGCAACCGCTTAAATTGGTCGTGGGTAAGTCGACGATTGTCGATGTGCCGGTCCCCATCAAGCGAGCATCACTGGCTAATCCAGACATTGCCGATGCCATCGTGCTGAGTCCCAAACAGCTCTATGTCACAGGGAAAGGCTATGGCACGACTAATTTGACACTCTGGGGGAAAGACGATCAGGTCTTTACGATCTTTGATCTCGATGTGGGCGTGGACCTCAGCCGCCTGCAAAGTCAGCTCTCTCAACTCTTGCCGGACGAGTCGAATATCCAAGTTAGCGGATCACATGATCATGTGACGTTGGCCGGTACCGTGTCGAGCCCGGCCAAGCTCTCACAAACATTAGCAGTGGCCGAGGCATATGCGCCGAAGAAGGTCATTAATTTTCTGCGCGTCTATCCCATCCCCCCAGATCAGGGCCCGCCCCCTCAAGAAATGCCTCAGGTAACCGTAGAAGTGATCAGAGGAACTGCGATCAACGCCGTCAAGTTTTGACCATGAAGGAGCCATCATGACTGGAATACCTGGAGGACAGCCACAATGAGCCCTAAGATCGTCATTAGTTTCTTCACCCTCGTGCTGATCATGAGTGCCACTTCTGCCCTACGTGCAGCCGAAACACCAGCTCAGCTTTTGGTGGAGAACCGGGATATCCAGCGCCTAGACCTCGGTGTGGGGAAATCGAAAGTCCTCGATACTCCCATGCCGATCAAGCGTGCGTCTCTGGCCAATCCTGATATTGCTGATACTGTCGTCTTATCGCCGACTCAGATTTATTTGACCGGGAAAACGGTCGGCGTGACGAGCCTCACGCTCTGGCAAGACAATGGGAAAATGTTTGCGACCTTCGATGTCGTCGTCAGCCCAGATCTCACCCGGCTGAAGGAAAATCTATATCGCACCCTTCCCGATGAGCAAGGGATTCAGGTCACGGCGAATCATGACAGTATCACACTTGCAGGAACCGTATCGAATACGGCGAATCTGACGAGAGCGCTTGGTATCGCAGAAGCATATGCGCCAAAGAAAGTCACGAATCTTCTTCAAGTTGGTGGCGTACAGCAAGTTATGCTTGAAGTGCGAGTTGCCGAAATGAACCGCGAGCTGATTCGGCACCTCGGCGTCAATCTTGGCGCTGTTGCGCGTGATGGATTTGGCGTGACCGCATTGAACCAACTCACCAGTCTCTTAGGTGGTGGAAGTGTAAGTGGTGCTGGAGGGGCTTTCTCATCGAGCACGGCTCTGGCACAGGACGTCACAGCGGGCATCAATGGTGCGTTAGGTTTTCGCACAGGGAGCATTACTTGGACCGGATATATTGACGCTCTGAAGGAACAAAACATCGTCAAAGTCCTGGCCAAGCCGACATTAGTCGCTCTGAGTGGGCAGGAGGCGGCATTTTTGGCAGGTGGAGAGTTCCCGATCCCCGTTCCCCAGGCATTTGGCGTATTAAGCATCCAGTTTAAAAAGTTCGGGGTTGGGCTCACGTTCAGCCCGACAGTTCTCAGCAATCGCCATATCAATATTACCGTCGCCCCAGAAGTGTCGGAACTCGATTTTTCGAATGCCTTGAGAGTCTCAGGGTTCACGATTCCAGCCATTACGACAAGGAGAGCGTCGACGGTTATCGAGCTGGCGGATGGCCAAAGTTTTGCCATTGGCGGTCTCCTACGAGACAACGTCCGTGAAAGCGTGAAAAAGTTTCCAGTCCTCGGTGATATCCCAATCCTTGGCGCCCTGTTTCGCAGCTCATCCTTCCAGAAGAATGAGACCGAACTCGTCATCATCGTCACGCCACATCTCGTGAAACCACTGGACATGACGGCACAGACCTTGCCGACGGATTACTACGTTGAGCCAAACGACTTTGAGTTTTTCCTCATGGGGTATGCCGAGCAAGGCGGATTCGGGGGGCGGCCAAATCTCATGTCGCCGGCCGCCGAAACGGCAGTTAGAAGAACAAGTGCACGACCCGCTCCGATGGATGCAACGGTCGGACACATGGTCCCGTAACAAACAAGTGTAAAGCCATTAATACGAAGGAGCATGTATGAAACGTCTTTCTCTCTCAGTAATCGGCGCGGTCAGCTTGTTCGCGTTGCTGGGAAGCGGCTGTACGAGACCAACGACGCTCGGCGCCAATACGGGCATTGCTTATAATCTGGCAAAACAGAATCAGACACTGGATCCATTGGCACCTGAAAGACTTGAGCCCGTGATTGGCCTAGATGGTGGCGCCGCGGCTATTGAAATGCAGACGTATCGAAGAACCTTCGAAAACCCTGACACAGCATTTGAAAAGTCCATCGTCAACACAGGGGTTCAGACAAAATGATTCAAAAACGGGGTATAACCCGTCTGAACGAACGCGGCGCATCGGCAGTTGAATTTGCCATAATCCTGCCTGTGTTAGTGCTCATTCTATTTGGAACCATTGAATTCGGAATGATCATGTTTGCACGAGAAATTTTGACTAACGCGAGCCGTGAGGGTGCACGAGCGGGGATTGTCCAACAAACTCCAAAACCCACCATCGCACAGATTCAGGGGGTGGTGACTAATTATCTCTTGGGAACGGGAATAAATCCCAGCAACGTCACGGTGAATGTCACCGGGGCCGGCGGGGTGTTCCCGAACGATCTGACCGTGTCAACGTCATACCCGTATCAGTTTTTTGTGCCGGGTATCCTGGGGTTGGGAACTTCCATTACTTTGACGACCCAGACGGTGATGCGCAATGAGTGAAAGGCGGCGCGGTATGAGAGACCCAAGGTTCGTCTCAAACGAACGAGGAGCAGTTGCCGTCATGGTCGCCGTCACACTCCCCGTGCTTCTCGGTTTTGCGGCGCTGACGATCGATATCGGTCATTCTCTAGTGGCTAAGAATGAGCTGCAAGATGTCGCCGATGCGGGTGCCTTGGCTGGCGCGAGACGCTTGGGAACGATTTATCAGGGGCTCACCCCTGCTCAACAAGTAAGTTATACGCTTGCAAGTCCCGCCCCCATCGTCTCGGATGTTCAAAACGTCGCGTCTCAGAACTATGGCGCCGGACGATCAATCACGGTTGATGTCGGCGATATCAGTATTGGTCAATGGGATGCCACGAATAAAACACTGACCGTGACATCGGCAAATCCGGATGCAGTGCGTGTGACTGCACGATTGGATGGCACAACGAACGGCCCGGTCAGCACATTCTTGGCGAATATCATGGGTATCACGAGCGTCGATGTCCGAGCTACTGCAACAGCGGCACTTACCGGGACCAGCACAACTAATCCTGGCGACCTCCAGACGCCATTTGGGCTATCCTCATTCCGATTCACAACGCCCTACTGCAACGCCCCGGTTCGCTTCTATCCGACGAACGATCCGCAGGCATGCGGTGGCTGGCAGACTTTTACCACCTCACCGCCCAATGCCAACACCTTGAGGAACCAAATTGATGGCATGATTCCAACCCCTCCAACCTTCACTTCTCCAGGGACCCAGGCCGGCGTCACGAGTTTAGAGTTCGTTGGTGGGAATATCGCCAATGCCTTGAACAATCTTTACAACCTCTATATGGCCAAGCGAGATCCGAGCACAGGTTTCTGGGATGCATTAGTTCCAGTCTACCAATCGACAGACTGTTCTAATCCGAATAGTGCGATGCTGATTGCGGGGTATGCGTCCATGCGGATTACGAATGTCCTTGCTCCGCCCGCTGGTCAGCTGGTCGAGGGAATTGTTCAATGTAATTTAGTCGAAGGCGGCCGAGGCGGAGGAGCATCGTTTGGCACGAAAGGCAGTATTCCCGGCCTGGTCCAGTAACTTTCTTAAACACTGTAGGAGCCTTGCATGTCCCGTTTAATTACCGTCTTCATCGAGTGCAAAACCGATGCAGTACGCCACGCTTTTGAAGAAACGTTCGCACGAAAGCCTAGCTATATTGTGACTCAAGCGAAGCAGGCCGGAGCGGCTGACGTTTTAATCCTTGAACTCGATGAGGCCAATCCGCAGCGGACTTTTTCATCCATACGCTCGACTGTGAGTGCGGCTTCACAGACGGAGATTTTTCTGGCCGCCGGCCGCACGGATACTCAGATAATGCTTGAAGCATTCCGCCTCGGTGTGAAGGAGTTTATTCCGCAGCCCATCAATCCCGAGGAGATGGAGGCTGCCTTAGGCCGTTTCGAGGAACGCTTGTCTGCGCGGGTGCCCACCAGGGAACGCAAAGCGGGAAAGGTGGTGAGTATTATCGGCGCGAAGGGTGGTGTGGGCACCAGCACGGTCGCGACAAACCTGTCTGTTAGCACAAGGCACATCTCCTCAACAAAATCCGTCGCGCTGATGGATCTCAATCTACAAAACAGCGATCTGACGCTCTTCTTGGATCTTGCGGCGTCAGGCGGTATTCGAGACCTTTCTCAAGACCTGTCTCGTCTCGATGAAACGATTCTTCACAGTGTACTCATGAAGCATAAGTCAGGCATTGATCTCTTGCCATCTGGGTATGACGGTCTGAATGGTATAACGCCCGTCTCAGGGTGCGTCACGCATACGCTCGATCTCATGCAGTCACTGTACGACTCCGTCTTTATAGACTGCGGTCATGCCCTTGAGACGAGCAAAGAGGCGCTAGACTTTTCGTCAACCATTATCCTCGTGACCACGCTCAACGTCCCGGCAGTTCGGCGAACGAAACAGTTGCTCGATGTCTTCCGTGATGCCCATGGGTCGAACAAAGTCATGCTCGTCGTCAATCGGTATAGCACTCGAGATGAAGAATTGTTGCGCCATACCGAAGACGCGCTCAAATACAAAGTCGATGGTTTGATTCCAAACGATTACGCATCGACGAACCGCGCCAGCAATAACGGGCAACCATTGATTATGGAGGCTCCACGTGCCGCGATTACTCAATGGTATCTGCAACAGGGAGCTGTCTTTAGTATGAACGACCAGGAGGGTCAGCACGGGTCCACGGATAAGAATGCGAAGAAAGCCTCTTTCTTCACTCGATATTTGCCGGGCCTAGGGTTTGACGCGAAGGCGAAGTTTCAGTCGTCGTGATCGAAACATTGTAACTGAAACGGATTATCACTCGGGAGGACGGTGTAATGTTCACTGCGAAGCCAATGAATGCTGCCCAACAAAATGCTTACTACCAAGAGCTGAAAGGCAAAATCCATCATCGTGTGATCGACCTCATGGATCTTGGCGTTGTCACCACAATGACTCACGCCGCATTGACGCCTGAGTTGGGTAAGCTTATCGAACAAATCCTCCAACAGGAATCGGCGCCCCTGAATCAACGCGAGCGCGCGCAATTAATCCAAGAGATGGTCCATGAGGTCCTTGGCCTTGGCCCATTAGAGCCCTTGCTGGCCGACCCCACCGTTGCAGATATTCTCGTCAATACGCACAAGCAAGTCTTTGTCGAGCGCTTCGGTAAGCTTGAGGTCACATCGGTGCAATTTCGTGATGAGGCGCACCTTCGGAAAATTATCGATAAGATCGTCTCCCGTGTCGGCCGGCGCATTGATGAATCGTCTCCGATGGTTGATGCACGATTGGCGGATGGCTCCCGAGTCAATGCGATTATTCCGCCGCTTGCGATCGATGGCGCCTGCATGTCCATCAGAAAGTTCAGCCGAGACCCGCTTCAGCTTCAGAACTTGATCGATAAAAAATCGTTGACTCCGGAGATCGGCGGGCTTCTCAAGGGTATTGTCCAGGCCAGGTTGAACACCTTGGTCTCGGGCGGAACCGGCACGGGAAAAACGACCATCTTGAATATCTTATCGGGGTTTATCCCCAGCACCGAACGCATCGTCACCATTGAAGACGCGGCGGAGCTTCAGCTTCGTCAGGAACACGTCGTTCGGCTGGAAACCAGGCCGACCAATATTGAAGGCAAAGGAGAAGTGACTCAGCGGGAACTCGTGAAGAACGCCCTCCGTATGCGGCCTGACCGAATCATTCTAGGAGAGGTCAGAGGCGCAGAAACTCTGGATATGTTGCAAGCCATGAATACCGGCCACGACGGATCATTGACCACCATTCATGCGAATTCGTCTCGCGATGCCCTGACCCGAGTGGAAACGCTCGTCGCCATGGCTGGACTGAACCTGTCCACAAAAGCACTGAGAAATTATATTTCGTCCGCTCTCGATGTCATCATCCAATTGACGCGTCTGGCGGACGGCACCCGAAAGATGACGAGCGTGCAGGAGATTACGGGCATGGAAGGTGACGTCATTACCCTTCAGGAAATCTTTACTTATGAACAGAAGGGACTGGATCAGCAGGGTAACTTAAAAGGTCGATTTCGGGCCACCGGTGTTCGGCCGAAATTTATGGAACGCTTTGCCGCGCGCGGCGTTACCATTCCTCCAGACCTCTTTGATGCAGGGAAGGTGTACGAATGCTAACCGTGTTGATTGCATTCGGAATCTTTGTAACCGTGGTGCTCCTTCTCGAAGGTGGTTACTACGCATATCAGGTCATGTCGAGGCGAGGCAAGGAGACCCAGAGAATCAAAGATCGGATTCAGGAATGGACTGTGAAGCCGGAGCTCCAACAGCTTGACATCGTCCGTAATCAGTCGCTGAGCGATATCCCCTGGCTGCACGATTTCCTCGCTCCGATTAAGAAACTTGAGGGGCTGAAGCGAGTACATGAGCGTGGCAAAAACACGCTGCCTCTTGGGACGTTTCTCTTAGCGTCAATCCTAATCGCAATCATAACAGGCCTGGTATGCATGCAGTTTCACATACATCTTGTCGTGACCTTGGTCTTCGGTGTACTCGGCGCCGCACTTCCATTTTTGTATCTCTATTGGAGGAAAACGAAGCGGATGGCTAAGTTTCAGCGTCAATTACCAGAAGCGCTGGAACTGATAGCCAGAGCCTTGCGGGCAGGCCATGCTTTTTTTGTCGGGCTGAAGCTCGTAGGAGAAGAATTCCCGGAGCCAATTGGCCCGGAATTCAAACGTGCTTTTGATGAGGTGTCGATGGGCATCTCGGTTCCCCAGGCGCTTCAAAATCTTGCGGATCGGGTGGATTGTCTCGACGTCAAGTTTTTTGTCACCTCCGTCAGTATTCAACGAGAAACCGGCGGCAACTTAGCGGAAATTATCGAATCGCTTGGGCATCTCATTCGAAAGCGGTTCGAGTTGTACATGAAGATCGCAGCGCTGTCGGCAGAAGGAAAGGTATCCGCCATTATTTTATTTGCGCTACCTCTTGTACTGGGACTGCTTCTGTATTGGATGAATCCCGAATACATCGGGCTTCTTTTTGCGGACCCTATAGGACATACCATGCTCATGACCGGCGGTACTCTCATGACTCTCGGAGCCTTTATTACCAGGAACATGATCAACATCGAGGTGTAAGAACGAAACTATGGATTTTCCAATTATCATTAGCCTGCTTGCATTCGTGATGTGCTTACTAGCTAGTCTTGCCCTCTATACCTATCTCAATACACGTGAGGTCTCAAAGGTATGGAGCAGACGGGTGGAAGGCCGATCTGAGACGCTTGATACGCCTTCACAGGACACAGGATGGGGACAATCAATCAAGCGGAGGTTATTCGATCTGCTTCACAGTCTTGGTAAAACGAATCAATCCACCGACCAGAAAGAAGTTTTGAATCTTCGGCAAGCCCTCATCACAGCCGGATATCGGTCAGCGCATACTCCTGTTATTTTTCTCGGGTCTAAAATTCTATGTGCACTTTTGGTACTGCTTAGTTTTGCCCTCATTCCACATCAATGGTTGGGATTTCCCAGTACAACGAACTTGATCATGTTTTATGTGATTGCCGCAGGTGCTGGCTACTACGCACCCTCTTTTTGGCTTCGAAAGACCATCGGTCGAAGAAAACAAACAATTATGCGCGCGCTACCAGACGCGCTTGACCTGATGGTGGTCTGTGTTGAGGCAGGCCTCGGATTGGACCAAGCCATCAACCGCGTGGCCGATGAAATCATGCTGCCTCACAAAGAGCTCAGTGAAGAATTTCACCTGTTGGGATTGGAATTACGCACTGGCGTGGCTAGAACTGACGCATTGAGGAATCTCAGCAGACGCATCGACCTAGACGAAATCAAAAGCCTCATCGCGTTACTTGTACAGACCGATCGGTTCGGGACGAGCATTGGGCAAGCCCTCCGTGTCCATTCAGAAGGGATGAAGGTCAGCCGTCAGATGAAGGCCGAGGAACGAGCGGCCAAAATCCCAGTAAAACTGCTTCTTCCGTTAATCTTATTCATTTTTCCAAGTGTGTTTATAGTCATCCTTGGTCCCGGCACTATCAGAATCATCAGAACGCTACTTCCTGCCTTGGGGCATCACTAAACAACATGAGTCTGAGCAGTCCTACGCTCACGTGTGTGGATGCAGATCTATTAACGCGCGTTCGCGCCGATGGTGGATTTGGTAATCAACGCGGCGATCCTTACAGGGCAGATGCAACAGCATGGGCCATTATCGCTCTTTCATCGATTGACGCGGACAGGACATGCATTCAACCCGCGATAGCTCGGCTCACGGCTGATCAACACGAGGATGGCAGCATTAGTATTGCGCCGGACCATCGCGAAGCGTTTTGGCCGACGCCGTTGGCTATTCTCGCTTGGTCCTGCTCTTCGGTGGACTCTGAGTCCAGGCAGCGAGCTATCGGATTTCTGTTGAGTACAACAGGCAAGCACTGGGATAAGCGACCGGATGAGATCGCACAACACAATACCGCTCTCAAAGGATGGCCTTGGATCGCGGCCACCCACTCTTGGATCGAACCCACCGCTCTATCGTTGATCGCCCTCTCATTTGCCGGGTATCAGATCCATCCACGCGTGAAGGAGGGCATCCGCATGTTGATGGACCGGCAATTACCCCATGGGGGGTGGAACTACGGTAACACTAGCGTGTTTGGACAAGAGTTGCGGCCAGCACCGGAAAGCACCGGTGCGGCGCTTCATGCACTGGCTGGTCGTGTTGCACGGCAAGACGTTCAACGAAGCCTGGATTACCTCAGCAAAGAGGTCATACGCCTGCACACGCCGATCTCACTTGGCTGGAGTCTGCTCGCACTGAACTCTTGGGGCATTTCTCCACCAAACGTCCCAAGTTTGATTGCGGATTGTCTTGAGAGACAAGAACGATATGGTTCTTACGATACGACGTCACTCTGCCTGTTAATTCTTCCTTTAATCCGTCCAGCAGGATTATTGAGTTCAGAGAAGGTGGTCTGATTGTGAATTAGATGATACAAAGGCGAATGGATTATGGCCTCGTCAGAACCTAACAATCCAAATCATGGATGGACCCGGCGCGACTTCATGAAGGCGCTTGCTGGCGGCGTTGTTCTGGCGTCAGCCTATCCGCTGGTTCAGCGGCTCGCCAGGCCTCGTCTTTATGCGGAGACCTTTATTGGGAAGGTGGCCGGTTATGAATTTGAGATCACAGACGTGATCGTCCGAGGTATTCGTGAACTGGGAGTCACACCAGCGGAGATCAAAGGCAAACGGATCTTACTGAAGCCGAATCTCGTCGAAACCAGTTCCGGCGCGATTCACATCAATACCCATCCACTTGTCATGCGAGGAGCTGTGGAAGCGTTTCTGAGGCTAGGGGCGGATACGGTCATGGTAGCCGAAGGCCCCGGTCATCGCCGCGATACCTTGGACGTCTTAGAAGAGTCAGGCCTTGCCGATGTCCTTTGGGAAGATCGAATCAAGTTCCATGACTTGAACTATCTGACCGGCTATACCGTCAAGAATACCGGCGGCATGACGCGGCTCTCCACGCTTACCTTTCCAGGCATCTTTCAGGAAGTCGATTGGATCGTGTCGATGGCTAAAATGAAAACGCATCACTGGGCCGGTGTCACCTTGTCCATGAAAAATCTGTTCGGCGTGATGCCTGGGATTTACTATGGCTGGCCAAAGAATGTCCTGCACCAGGCCGGCATTGAAAATTCCATCTTGGATATCAACGCGACATTGAAGCCGCATTTTGCCATTGTTGACGGCATTGTCGGCATGGAGGGTGATGGACCAATTATGGGTACGCCGCGTCACGCCGGGATGCTGGTGATGGGGCGGAATCTTCCGGCGGTGGATGCTACTGCGGCAAGAGTGATGGGGATTAATCCTCACAAAATTAAGTACCTCTCTAAAGCAGATGACTGGTTGGGTCCGATCGGGGAACCTTATATTCGGCAGACCGGTGAAACAATCGCATCGGTCAGAACTAATTTTGTACTCGTTGAAAAGATCCCGGCGCATCAAGGCATTCGGCTGACATCGTGAAGAGTATAACATCCATTGATTCGAGGTTTTAAAATGAAGCAGAAAGATCTCCGACGCTTAATGCTCACCACTGCATTCATCTTATGTCTCGGTGTCCCCGAGATGGTGTTCTCTGAGACTGAGATGTCCTCTGAGTTCAGGGGTCTCAAAGCGCTTCAGATGGACCTTCACCGTCTCCCTCCCGACAAACAAGAACGGCTGCAGCCAAAGGTGCGACAGGCCGAGCTTCAAGCGTGTCAGAAGCTGAGAGAAGAGCAACGGAAGGGGGTTCGTCCGGAAACGTATCGCGAAGAGGGTGGTGCTGAACTCCTAGCCTTTGTTCAACAGTTCGACCATTACTGCCAAATGCTTCAATAAATAATTCACGCTACGTTCATTGCGATGCCCTATTCACCGTAGCCTTTCTTCGGGCCATCACAGGGCGCCGCTTCCTTTTCGCTCAGTATCTCTGAGTCGCCAATAGTCATCTCAGTAAAGATCCCGCAACGCAGGCTGATAAATTGTGGCGGGGGAATGACCCGGGATACGTGTTCTTCTGGTGGGGTTTCGACCTTTTCTGCGGTGGTTGGGACCCATAGGCGCATCGGACCGTACATTGAGTCAAAACCCAGTTGGAAGAACCGGAGACCATTCCACGGCCCCCACACGCGTTGTGCAGGGGAGTTCATCATCTGGCTATTGAAACGTTGAATGGCGGAATTCGGCATCTGGCTGTTGAAGTCCTGTACCGGAGACCTCAGCATCCTGCTCTCGAACCGTTGCACGGTGGAATTTCTCATGCGGCTGTCAAACCGCTGAATGACTGAATCATTCATACGACTGTTGAAGCCTTGAATCGCAGAGTCCCCAAATCGTGGTATGAACAGATGTCCGCCGGCGGCCGCATCATTCATGAAGACGATACCGAGGAACAACGGTGCCAGACCACTGGTAATCCCGAGGAAACGCGCCCAATTAGCAACCGATGACCGGCTATCCATCGTGGTCCTGCCCGCAACGAAGGTTTTGCGCGTTCCACCACAACGTTCTAGATTCAGCAAGTGTGTCTGCTGACAAGAATCACCGAGCGAGCCGTCGCTTCCGCAGTGACCACCATTTAACGAACGCGAGTCCGCCCAGTGCGGTTCCAGCCAACACAAGCGAAGACGGTTCGGGATTCATGATGTGTGAGGTATTTGAACTTGGAGGATCAGTTGGATCGACGGCGGCGAGATGACCATTGGTTAAGGCGAGACTAATGCCTGTTGCCGTGGCAGGCACAAAGACCGGGCTTGTAATGTTTACCGGTGGATTCATAGTTACAGTCGTGGTCACAGTACCCGGAATGGTCGGCGTGATGAGGACCGCCGGCACCACGGTATTCGTAGATGCCATAGTGGGCTGCGGTGCTCCGATACCGGGTTGAAAACTTCCGAGTACCGTGATGGGTGAGCCGATACTGGGCTGAAAACTTCCCAATGTGACTAAGGGAACGCCGATGCTCGGGGCAAAGCTTCGCAACGTCGTTATCGGCACGCCGATACTCGGTTGAAAAGTTCCCAATGTGGTCACCGGTGCTCCGATGGAGGGTGTGAAGCTTCCTAAAAAGTTACTCGGCGTTCCAATACTGGGCTGAAGCGTTCCTATGCTCGCTGGAAACGGCTGCGCGATAGGGATCATTTGGGTGGCGGGTATCAACGGAGTGATGAACTGCACCGACGGGAACGGAATAAAGGTCGAGTTGAAGAGTGGTTGGGTCGTGGCTGCGCTGGAAAACGGCGAAAAGCTGTTAATGCTGCCTTGGTTTGGTAACCCATCCGGTGCGCTGATGGCCGGAGCAGCCAACACCAGGATTGCCAATAGGGCTACACCGAGGACCATACCAGGCTCTTCTCTATTGTTAAGGGTTGCGTGTGATCTATTGAGCGACTTGCTTCCTTTTATTGCTATCCGTATTTCAGGATGATTTTCACCCGGTATTCATGAGAGGCAGGGGACAGAAGCCTTCGTACATGACTGTTTTTAAGACCGAGCAGGACTTTTAAAAAGGGCATATTACAGCCGTTTCTCGGCAGTCGCGCCACAAACAACGCCTTTCCAGATCCTTCTCCCTTCGCTCAACGGAACTCTAACAATGCCTCTGAAAACCGGCGAGCGAAATGTATAGCGTCGGCCTTGCGTTCGCTTCAGCCTGTGCCGGCGCTCCGCATGCTTTATCTAGTGTGAGTAAGCCGCATTGCGCCTTTTCAACTTCCCGATATACTTAGACCTATGTAGGTAGGCCAGGCGCGTCTCATCCTTATGCTGAAATTTTCCAACTCTTCGGCGAGCAAGGTGTTATGGGCTCAAAGCTTCCTACTGATTCTGGTTTTCATCCTTATCCCTTCTATCTCTACCGCAAGCGATGCTTTTACCGGTTATCAGATCGATAATCATGGTCAATACTTTGGATTTTTGGGGGTTCGCACGCCGCTAGTAAAGGGCAGTCCCGATCTAGAGCCGTTTGCCCAGTTATTTGCCGCTAGTCTAGCCTATAAGTTCAAAAGCAATGGAAGCGTGATCGAGGCACAGCAGCATTGGGTGGTTCCTTCAATTGGCCTGAAGCAACGATTAGGCGCATGGAGCGTGTTGGGATTTGTCGGAGCCCAACTACGGCATAAGGAACAGGATCAGCCTGGCGGGGGCACGATCAAAGACGACCAGGCTGGCGTGTACGTCCAAGGCGAAGCCTTTTACTGGAGCGAGAAGCGAAACTTACATACCATCCTTTCCTATAGTGACCTAGATAAGTTTTATTGGGGACGGGTACGAGGCAAGGAGATCGTCTACCGGCCAACGGGATGTTGTCCCATCTATGCGGGGGCAGAAATCGCCGGTATGGGGAACAAAGATTTTTATGCTGTACAGACCGGCCCTGTCTTTGAGGTCGGTTTAGGCATTGTGATGTGGGCGGTGAGGGGCGGGTATCAATACAGTGCTACGTTTCAGAATGGTATCTACGGGGGAACCGAAATTTACCTGCCTTTTTAGTGTAGTGTCCGTCTCTGAAGGGAATCATTGCCAAAGCATTGAGGATGACTCAGACCGCCATCGACCGGTTGAATCTGCCCTGCCCTTCAATATAATGCCCGATGAGACGAGCGTAACGAAGGCATGATACGCGCCACCAATACCCTCCGTCGTTGATCTTCCCCCGATTGGAAATGAATCGTGGGAGGCATTTCTTCGTGACAGCAGCGTGACAGAATCTACAAATGCTAATGGAGGTAACAACAACAGCGGGAAGGTAGGTCGATCAGGCTTGAGTCTCTAAGTCAATGAATTTAGGAAGACCGCCCGCTTTGGTGCTTGAACTTCTCACTCTCACGAATGTGCTGAGACGGCCCTCTCAAGGCTCAAACACGGGTTCGAATCCCGTTGGGACCACCAAAGCTTCCTTAAGCGCCGCCCGAATTTCCGTGGCACCAGCGTAATACGGCCGCCGGGTATGACTGACGCCGTGTTCTATCAGGCGCCACTCCGCCCGCCACAGTGCACTGCTTAGACCGCGCGACCGCGTTCCCGCGGCGAAGTTACTACTTTTGATTCGGGTTCTACCGCAACCCCATGCACATACACCAACTCCCCGCCCAGCCAGCCGGACACCCCGAGTAAGGCAATGCCGACGAGAGACAAGAGAATGGGCAGAACAGCGCCCGGCTCGCTCCACATCCGTAGCGCCAGGTTAATCGCAAACAGGACAACGATGGAGAGATTTATGAGCATATGCCATCGACCAATGTTCGTCGTCTGAGGATCCGTGAGGGACCGGTAGTCGACGTACCCGGGAATCGCGGCGGCCAGTGCTCCGAGCACGCCACCGATCATTGTGTAGAAGGCCATGTCATTCCAGATAAGTGGCCCCCAGCCCATCGCATACACCACATCACAGACAAACGAGAAGATCCACAGCGCAATCGGAAATGGAATCAGCATCGGATGGATCGGATGCTTTCGAATACTCGCTGGGCTTGCCATAACACCCTCCTTTCACAAGGAGCAGATGGTTCACACGTTGCCGGTTTCTAAGTCTGAAGCGAACCCATAATCACGCTATCCTCAAACAAGCAACCGTAGGCGTCCAAAGGCAGTCGAGATTTATGAAGGTCATCGAGTATTTCATGGACCACCAGAATGATCGACAGCAGGCACGAAATCGTGGCTGCTGATTGGCACGTGCCTGAGAGGTCCCAAGTCTGCCTGCTATCATCAAACCCTTTCGCTTGCGGCCGTAGAGTCGGCAAGCCACTAATTTTGCTGTAGGGATAGTGGGGAAATTAATGTTAATCGAGATGAAGAAAAGTCTGCGAATTTCACCTCAAATAGTCTCAGCGATGGCACGGCAAGACACCCTCGTCCAGACTGATGTCCCAATAGTTTCAGCAGGCATTGGTATCCCGAGGCATTCCTTTAGAAAGACCAGTGCCACAGGGGCAAAGCTGCATGATCCGTATGAGGAGTAGGCTCACTATGGCGCGCGCTGCAGGGCGGCTTGCATCTTTGCGATGAGGACATCGGGAAAGGCAGGTTTTTGGAGAAACGCGTAGGCTCCTGCCTGCGACGCGTCGGTTTTCAACGATTCATCCACATGTGCGGTCATGACGATCACAGGTGTCCCTCGCATAGGCTCGTAACTGCTATAAGAGCGTCAGCCCGCCAATACTAGGCATGCGAACATCGAGAAAGATCAGTCGGTAGGGCCACGTGCACACCAACGCGAAGGGCAGCCTCTGCACCCATAGCCGTATCAACAACGGTGTCCGAAAGACTGCTCCTGATAAGAGCAGGCAAGGCATCCGAGGTAACGGAGTCGTCATCAACAATGAGAATACGATTCATGTCGTCTCCGTCGACCCGTAGTGAGTTTACCCACTATCACCCGCAGGCGTTCTCAGGATATGGTAGGTCGATGATCGATCGTGCCTATCTCGTCCATTCCGCCTATGGTCCACAGGTGCAACCTTTTCGGCTCGCACTGTCTCAAAATGAAGTCTGGAGGTTTCTCGACAAGCCCGACCCATTCGTTCTTGAACTGTTCCTGATTCAGTATTGCGCCCTTGGGGTCGCGATGACGAAACCGGTGGAGGGCTGGATCAGACGAGCCGGAGAGCGATGTCAGGAGCTTGGCTTTGCGGAGGTTGGCGCGTTTCTGGTGTCGCATGCCAACCAGGAGAAAGATCATCATTTACCCTTCGTGAGTGATACTCGATGGCTGGTCAATCGGTGGAATACAAACCATGATCGGCAACTTGATGCAGAGGTCCTCTTGAGCCAACCCCTTACAGCCGGGGTTATGAACTACCGTGCGCTGCACGAGGCATGCATTTCAGGAAATGCTCCCTATTGCCAACTGGCCATCGAATTTGAGATCGAACGACTCTCCATCACCTATGGCGCTGCTGCCATTCCTAAAATCGTCAGAGTGCTTGGCCCGCAGGCCGTCAAAGGTCTTCAATTTCTTGAGGAGCGTGTCAAACAAGGTATCCGGCATACCTCCCTGACGGAGGCCCAACTCAATCAAGTGCTCCATGATATACCGTCAGCCCTTGCTGTTCTCACGGAAACGGCTGGAAAGGCGCTCAAGGCATATGGTCAATACCTGAGCGATTGCTTGCTCCTGGCTTCGAAGGAAGCGAAAGAAGGGAAAGACGCGAACGCTTTCGGCGCGCCTCTCTAATCTAGAGATAAGGTAGTGATCTGCGCAGACGCTATCTTGCCGGCGATGCGCCGACCTAGATAATTCTGCCCCTTCCATCCAATCGGTCGATTCCGTCTAGAACCACGATAATCTCTCTGGCTTGTTCTTCGCTTATCATGTAGCCATGCTAGACCGCAGGGATCGTCCCTGAGGCGTCGGTCATTACCTGAAATCCTCTGGCCATGAAGTTGGTGCAGGGGATCGTGCTGGAGGAACGTTATTCCATGAAGTAGACCGTCCTACAAACGTGTGACTCATGTTGTCTAATGATCTTCCGATGTAGGCTCTTTCGAAAACCCACAATGCAACGGTCTGTGTGGGACTCGTATCAAAAGGCAGAGTGGTTAACTGGGGAAACAGAGTGCTTAACTGACGTTGTGCCTGACTCCTCGCTGTACGAGCATTGATATTCTCCCGAAAGAGTACCTTCCCCTACTAGGGACGCGCTGTCGTTCATTCCGGTTGTTTGGTGGACTGATACTTCATCTCCATAACAAGCAGAAGACTATTTTTTCTAGGTACCCATGTCCTTAGATCTGGATTGGTGACACGCCAAGGAGCTTCGGAAATTTATGATGAACCATGCAACCGTATACGAAACCTCCATGGCATGACGCCATTCAGCGGGCCTTTTCTTCGACACCCCAGCTTGACACAATCACTTCCGCACCTTTTGCCGATTGCACGTGTTCGGCGACTCGCCATCCAGCTAAAACCTTTCTGAACTTGCTTGCCGGATATTCATCGAGGAATTGCGTCAGGACCACCGCGTCGCTGAATCCGCCCACGCCGTGCATTTCAATCCGGAACACCTGTGCCAGTCTATCGGAATCATATGAATCCCGGATTTCGGCATCCGGAAAATGTTCATGAAAATATTCCCGCACTGCCGCAAGCTTTTCCAGCTCGTCTTCAGTGTTGGGATTGGGTCCCCAAGCCATGGTGTAGTCCTTCCCTATTGAACGTTATGGGTTATCGTATGAAGTGCGACGATGTGGGAGGCTATATAGGCATAGATCCATTGCCACTTCCCACCAAGAGAAGCGTGGCGGTTGCAATCACATCGATCTCCGTCTCCTTCCAGGTGATATGTTTTTCGAACGCATCTTAAAATCGAAAGCATCTTGAATATGGCCGCAGACAACAACATGATCACCATTGGTGACGTCACTCCTTCAACACTCTGCTTCCCACGGATCCACCAGATGAAGGTGCATGTCAATCATCACCTCGGCCATTCGTCAATGCAGGGGCTGTGGAAACAGGGCCATGTATAATAAAGCCGCGCTCAACCGCAACCCATTGTCTCCCACCATTTGATGAGGGTATTTTTGAGGCCCCCTGTCATCTTCTCCAGGTTCATTCCTATTCTAGTCCATTCCGTGGTCCTTCTTGCCATTACCGGCTCATTAATTTCTTCATGCGTCGTGGTTGTTTTGCTGTAGTTGTCATCAATGATCATCCCACGGACACAAATCGCTCTTGGCCCGTGTTGACAACCTCCTTACTTTGCATGGCGCAATACAGAAGACTATGTGGGTTGCCAAGTATTCAGCCTAGTGAGCATAGGAACGATGCTCCCCGGAGAGAACGCTTGGGCCGTGCGCTACGCTACTCTACGCCTCCCTACATTGAGCGCTGCTCCTTTTTCGGCTAGAAGAGCAGTGTCCCTGTTTGTCACCCTCTCGATTCTTGAAAATGGTGAGGCGTAATTTGAAAGCGAGCATGTAGATCTGTCTCGTCACCGCACGAGCGTAAGGCGCGTTCATTTTCCTCTTCAGTGCCGAACAATACAGCAGCATGGCAAGACACTGGTGGGATGGCGCACATTGAGTGTGGAACATGCATGGATCGACTCTTATCCCGGCTGGCTGAAAATGAAGATGTCTTTCTTAAAGTTCGGCATTCTTGTGGTAGAGGGCCTGCACACCCGCCGCATCACGCCGGACGGCGAGCGGCTACTGGACAATTGTATCCCATCAAAGAACGATTCGCATGAGCTCGCGACACTTGCCCAAGGTCACACTGTCAACCGCCTCGCCACAGCGTTGCTGGCGCCACATCGGTCCACAGAATGTTATGCCGAGGGCAGTTTCTAGCGTCGACTACCACGTTGAGCGCCCTCAAACTTCGGTTCCCAGGCACGACAACGTCCAACCCCGGATCCGTTTTTGGTTATTTTGAAGCGCAATGCATCCGACACCAGTGAACTGACTAGTCGAGCTGCTGGAGAGACTGGGCCTGAGCTAACATGCCATCTCAAGCTTCCTCAAACACATTGACTTTCTAGCATCGTCACAGAGAAAAGGCGTGGATGCGGACGGCGACTAAGGGTATCGCCGTCCGCCTAGATCATGGATAGGTGAGGCAGCACGGGATGGAAGATTACTTCTTGCCGAGGATTGCATCTTTGGCCGCCTTGGCCACACGGAACTTCACGACGCGCTTGGCTGCAATTTTAATCGCCTCACCTGTCTGGGGGTTGCGTCCCATGCGCGCCTTGCGGTTCATAAGCACGAGCTTTCCGATGCCTGGAATCGTAAATGTATTTTTGGCTTCCTTGTAGGCCAGTTCATTGAAGGCATCGAAAAAGTCGCTAGCGACTTTTTTCGAAACGCCGGATTTTTCTGCAAGATGAGTGAGCACTTGAGACTTCGTCATCGCTTTGGCCATGGACCCTCCAGAGTGAATGTGAAAACTGAATACGGTGTTCTGTTGTAGGGATTTGCGTCACATCTGTCAAGGCTACTATTTCGGTTTGTTTCCACCGGTACCGCAAATCGAAGAGGGAATCGAGCTTTGCACCGTTTTCTATTTAGGGCATCGTTCGTCATGGTTTCCGCTTCTTTGTTTGAAGCTTCGGATCTTCTGAAGCCTGTACCGCTGTTCGCCGACTTGCGCTAGGCCATAAACCATTTGATAGACAAATACGTTGCATTCGATCCCATCATGGGGTTTCTAGAAGCCGCCATCGGTTTACCAGGCAGCATTTTAGTTTGCCAACTAAGGGCTATCCCTTTAAGATAAACCGGCCAGGCTGAGATAGGGAACACGCGTAGCGATTCTGTCTATTCGTGAGGATGGTAAGTACAGCCTGACGCTGGGTGGTCTCTTGTGTCGTGTCCATGACTCAACTGCATGTCATGTGGCTTAAGCAGGGATTACGGCAGAAGGTCGCCGTCATTCTCGTCGTCGTGTTTGCCCCGCTCCTCGCTGCCTTCGTCATCCATGTCGCGCTCATCGACCATCTGCGGTCTCTTCAAGCCCAACATCACCAGCTCGTGCTTGCTCGCGAACAATTGCATATTCTCCACCGGGTCGCGCTCGATATTGAAGACGCTTTTCGGGGTTATGTCCTGACGCGTGACGACCTCTTTCTTCAACCTCTGCAAGAGGCAGACACTCGCTTGCAACCCGCTTTAGATAAGATGGCAGGCTTGGCTTCCAGTGTTTCAAAGCTGAAAAACAACACGCCGGAGATTCGAGAACGCCTCAACAATTTATTAAGATCAAAACAAGAGTTAATTCAGCGACTGCGGGACGGCCACCCTGAGGAGGTGTTGCAATACGTCAAATCCAAACGGGGAATGGGACTCTCCAATGATCTGAAAATACAACTGCGGCTTCTGGAAGATAGACTGGCCCAGCGGTTAGAGAGCACGGAAACTGAACAGCTGTGGGCTGCGCGTGTCGCTTTTTGGGGGTTATTAGGGGCCGCGGCTGCCGGAATCGTGTTGGGATACTTAGCGATCCGTCTTTTCGGGGAATCAATCGTCGGACCAGTGACGGCATTACAACGATCTGTGCGGGCATTAGGGTCCTATCCGATGGAAAGCAGCCTGTTACGATCTATTGCAGGGCACTCATCCGATGAGATCGGTCAATTGGCGCACTCCTATCTGGAGATGGTCGATCGGATCAGCCGGCAGATCCGTGAGCTGGAGGCGCTCAGCGCCATCGGCCATGAAATCAATATCATCGGTCCTGACGGCCTGGAAGGCGTGCTGCGGCGGATTACGAACCATGCGGCGGAACTGCTGCAAGTCGATTTATGTCTCGTCATGCTCAGAAACGATCAAATGGGGTGCTGGATCGTTGAGGCAGCCTCCGGCGTCTGGTATGAGGGTCTCAACAAGTCTGTCATGCTCTGGGAGGAATTTCCTCTATCTGTCCAGGCTTACGAGACGAAGCAACCGGTCGTCGGAGAGGACTTGCGCCGCGACCGTGGTCCGGAGATCATGCGTCGGAACCAGTTCGGTCAAAGCATGCTGTCCATTCCCTTGCTCTCACAAGGGGGCGCGTTCGGGGTATTGGTGCTGATGCAAGAACGGAAGGTGCCACGCGAAGAATGGAATATGGCCCTGGCGACGGGATTTGCCGATGAAGCGGCTATGGCAATTATCAATGCCCGACTGTACGAGACAGCCTCTCAAAAAGGGCGACACGTCCAAGCCCGCATTCGGGAGTTGCAGCACCTTGCAGAGAATTTGGCTCATGATGTGAGGGCACCAGGAGAGCGCATCGAAGGATTAGCCTCCTTATTAAGGGCCGATGCCGGCAGTCAATTGAGCGACGAAGGAATTCACTGGTTGTCGCTCATTGAGGTCTATGGAAAGGAACTGAGAAAGCGTGTTGAGCATATTCTGACTGTGGCGCGCGTCGGTTCTCAATCAACGGCCGTCGAGGCGGTTGATCCAGCCGTTATTATTCAGGACGTCGTGAAGCTGCGAAGCAGTGAGTTCGAGGAAGGTCGGGTGCGTATCGATATTCAGAGTGGTCTGCCATTGGTCGCCTGCCACGGGGCCTATCTCCGGCAGGTATTTGATAATCTCATTTCGAACGCCCTTAAGTTTTGCCGCTCGCAGAAGGATCCCGTGATCGTCATTTCATGTGAACGAAAAGGGCAGCAGGTCTATTTTAAGGTGTCGGACAATGGGCCCGGCATTCCTCCGAAAGACCATGAGCGAGTCTTTGCTCCGTTTGTCAGACTGAATATGGATGAAACCGCCGGGAGCGGCATCGGCCTCACTATTGTCCGGCGCATTATAGAATTGTATGGCGGTCGCGCCTGGATCGACCCACATGTGGGAAATGGTTGTGCTGTCATTTTTAGTATCCCTGCTTTGGGGGATTTGGGGCGGGGAACCTTCGTCGGAGACCCGCCTAAATGGACCTATGGAAGCATGTAAGTCGTATGAATGTGTCAGACCGATAGCTCTGAGGTGCCTATGACGACGACTACAGCAGAAGGCGTGCGGGCCTCTTCGACGCCGTTTACCATTTTAATTGTGGAAGACGATGCCGGAGATACAGAGATCATGCTGAAGGCGGTCGAGCAGGCGGATCTCCGCGCCATTGGAGGTGACATTTGGATCGAGGTCCGTGCGACCGCGGAAGGCGCGCTGCAATTGCTCTCTGAGCGGCCTGTCGATCTTGTGCTTGCGGATATGATGCTGCCCGGCATCAGCGGCCTGGATCTCGTGACCAAAATGCAGGAGATCGATCGTAATCTTCCCGTTCTGATTGTGACAAGAGTTGGCGATGTGCCGGCTGCGGTGGAGGCGATGCGTCGGGGGGCATTCGACTATCTGTTGAAACCGGTGAACCCGCTCGATCTTGGTATGCGACTCCATCGAGCCGTTCGCATTTCCGAGATTGTCCGTCGCGGTGTGGCATACCAGCGCCTGTTCGAGCAAGAGATGAAGGTCGGCAGCATGGTCGGGACGAGCGACAGCTTTCAGGAGTTGATGCATCGCGTCCGATTAGCCTCTCAAGCCCGCTCCACCGTGCTCATTCTTGGCGAAACCGGAACCGGCAAGGGGATGATTGCCCGATCGATTCATGAACAGAGTCGTGAACGCGACAAGCTGTATCAAGTCATCGACTGCACGACTGTGCCGGAAAGCATGGTGGAAAGCGAGCTCTTTGGGCATGTGCGAGGCGCGTTCACCGGCGCCGTGTTGGACAAGCCGGGCTTGATCGAACTCGCGAATGGAGGGACGGCGTTTTTCGATGAAATCGGTGAGTTGCCGCTCCCTATGCAAGCGAAGCTTCTTCGCGTTTTGGAAGATAATGAAATCCGTCCGGTTGGAGGGACCCGCACAAAGCGGGTGAGTCTGCGGGTGATCGCGGCGACGAATCAGGATCTTGAGGAAAAAGTCCGCAACGGCAAGTTTCGTCAAGACCTTTACTACCGTCTGGCAGCGATTGAGATCAAGGTTCCGCCGTTACGGGAACGTCCGGAGGATATACCGGTGCTTGCCCGACATTTGCTTCAACGATTGGAATCTGAAATGCGAAGGCGGGGCTGCCGATTCGATTCCAGTGCCATGTCCGAATTAGTGGCCTATGCGTGGCCAGGTAACGTACGGGAAATGCGGAATATCATTGAGCGAGCCGTGATGTTGGCCAAGACGGAATGTATTACAGGAGGCGACATCAAAGTGTTGCTTCCCCGGCGCAAGGGGTTGAGCGCACCCATCGAGGTCTCCGGTTCTGCGGAAGAGCCGTATATCCAAGCGAAGAGAAAGCTCGTGGCGGATTTTACGAGCGCCTACTTGAAAGTGAAGCTGGTCATGGCGAATGGATCGATGACCCAAGCTGCGCAGAGCAGTGGCATCAATCTCCAGTACTTCTCGTTGCTCAAGAAGCGCTATCTCACTCAGGATCTCTAATAGCGCATGGCAATTTGGGTAACATAGTCAGGTTCGCCATACTGTCATCTATCGTGATCAATTCGGCACTCCTCTTAATGTTACTTCGCAGAAACGTTTTGGTTTCATTTTGACTCAATGGCGGCGTTGTCCTCTCATTTCGCATCCGTATCTTAGGCATACTTTTGCTGATCATACTTTTATGTAAATCTGTAACGCGCTGAATACGTTTGAGTTTTCATTCCCTTCAGATCTGACTTCATAGTTTCCTATAAGAAGTCGCCACTTATTCCTCAGACATTTCCGATTACGCTAGCCATATTCTTCTGAATACGCTTTGTTTTCATGTGCTTCTGAATTGCTTCGCGAGACGAATACTCCATCAAGCTGTGGCAATCCTTTTGCGGTAGCGATTACGCAGAGTTTCCGTTTTGGGATCAGAAAGGAGGGACAAGACTATCCGCGCTCAATTTCATCAGCAGTGATAGCGACTTTTTCAAGGAGGTGTTCGGATGTTTTTATCGCGGCGGCAATTTTTAAAGGTCTCGGCGGGCACGGTAGCGGCGGCGGCCATTGCCGATA
>JADMIO011011057.1_pt1 | contig 110050 bp, 71 predicted proteins | sample 8958161 | NCBI WGS metagenome assembly JADMIO01 (sample SAMN16585339, study PRJNA669376) | soil metagenome | isolation source: Crop rotation soil | place: USA: Cullars Rotation, Alabama | collected 2011 | reverse complement strand
GCGACAACTTGTCCACGTGGAATTCTAAGCTTAGGATCCCAATGTGCTGGAAAGAAGCTCGGCGACATAACGCGCCACCGCTTCGTCGATGCGCTCTTTCAGCTTGCTGACCAGCGGCAGATTGGCGGGGAACAGATGTCCGGGGGTCTGGGTGCCGCCGCGCAGGCTCTGGTCGATCAATTCGCGGCTTTTGGGATGAAGCCGGTCCAGTGAGGCGTTCAGTTCGGCATTGAAACTCGCCATGTCGGAAAAGCCTTCCGGCGGTTCGAGATCGAAACTCCGCACCAGGCTGTCGTAACGGTTCAGCGCCTCGTCCCGTCCGTCTTCCATCATGCGTGAGGCGATGCTCAGCATCGCCAGGCAGGAGCCACTGCGTGGGTCCTGCGCCAGCCCCTGCTCGCACAGCCAGGCCGCCTTCTGCGGATCATTGCTCAGAAGCGCAGGCTCGGCGGCAATGCTGAACAGTTTCGGATCGCCGCCCAGACGGGCAAGCACGGATTCGAACAGTGCAAGCGCCTCGTCATAGCGACCCATGCTGGTCATCACCTGGGCGGCGCCGGTGGCGGCAAGCCGGTCATCGGGGTCACGCGCTGCCAGGCTCACATAGATGGCATGGGCTTCGGCATGACGATTTTCCCGGGCAAGCAGAAATGCCTTTCCCAGCAGCAGTTCGCGGCTTTGCGGCGCGCGATCAAAGGATTTCAGGAACGTGTCCGTGCGGCCCAGTTGATAGAGCAGCGCGTTATAGTCCAGGTGGAGAGCGGGGTCCGCCGGCGCGCGAGCAATTTCCTTTTCGAAGATGGCCAAAACCTCGTCAAACCGGTTCAGGTTCTGGAGGGCCTCGGCGCGGTGGCGCGCCAGCCCGGCAAGGGTCGCATCGCTGGCTTCGGCGCTGTCGAGCGCCGTAAGCGCCTCGGCATCCTTGCGTTGCCGGCGCAGCGCCTGCGCCAACTGCAAATACAACTGCGCCTTAAGCCGCTTGTCCGGTGCCGCATCCAGTCCGCGACGCGCCGCAATTTCAGCTTCATCCGGACGACCGGCGTCCACCAAAGTCGCGGCCAGAGCCAGATAGGCATGGGCATTCTCCCCCGACAGCCTCAGCACCCGACGAAAGCTTTTCTCGGCTTCGTCCAGCCTTCCTGTCCGGTGCAGCAGCGCCGCCAGCTCGAACAGTGCCTGCACAAGATCAGGTTTGCTTTTCAACGCGGCGCGCAGGGCCGTCTCTGCTTCGTCATTCCGGCCAAGGCGGGACAGCGTCAGGCCCAGGTTGAACGTGAAGGTCGCCTCGCGCGGCGCGGCCTTCACGGCCAGGTCAAACAAGCCGGCAGCTTCGGCAAGACGGCCTTGCATCATCCGTAAAGTGCCCGCGATATTCAGCAGGTCGGGGCTGGCTGGCAATTGCCGGCTGAAAAAAGGCGCCAACGCGATTTCAGCGGCGATCAGATTGCCGGTCTGCAGTGCGTTCGTCGCTGTGGCCAGGATCTGTTGAATGGTCGAATGAGTGGGCATAACCATTCTATTATCTTATAGCAGCGACCATGCCTTTCCCAGCAAGCGTGGGATCAGGCCGTTCAGCGAAACTCCGGACCGGCCGCCCAGACCACCAACACCTTGCGCAATCCTCGCGTGATCGGCGTGACGCGATGAAGGGCGTTGGCGCGGAAGGCCATCAAGGTGCCGCGCTCGCGCGCGGCGACATCGACGGGATGGGCGGTGCGCACTTCCAGATCGCAGCCGTCATAAGAGGCGCCGTCAGACATTTGCAGGCTCAAGGTTATCTTGCGCGGTTCCTGGCCGGGATCGCCCCGATAGCGCCCGTAATCATTGTGCCAGTCGAAATAGCCGGCTTCCTCCTGGCGATAGACCGCATATTGCATGGTGGTGAGGCCGGTGAGCTCGAAGTGGAAGAGATCGGCATTCAGCCGCAGCACGATCGCTTCCATCCTCAGATACAGGTCTTCGGTTTGAGCGTTGCGGTATATCCAGGCGACCTCAGTCTTGCGGATGCCGCCATTGCCTTCGCCCGTGAGCCGAGCCGGTTCCAGCGGCAGGGTATCGCAATGCCGCTCCAGCTCATTCAGTTGCGCGGGCGTGAACAGGCCGCGCCAGGTCACGCTGCCACCTTCCATCAAAATTGGGGATTCGGGCATCTTACTTGCCGTGTCGCGGTTGGAATCGCCGATGAACTCTCGTTCAAGCCTAGCGAGGTCAGGCTCATCCATTCAACCAAGCTTCGCTATCGCTGCGCGTCGCGAACGCGCAGCGCCCAAGGCCTGAGAAAGAGGCTGGAATAAGGTACTACGGACTGGTCAGGGTTGCTGGGGACGACACCGCCGACGCCGGATGCTCGCCGCTTCCGGCGTTGGCGATAAGCACGGCCGCAGCCACCACCGCGACGCCGCCGAATACGAGCCATTCCCTGTCACCCAGTTGGGCCGCATGCACGCCAGCCGGCTTGCCGGGCGCAAGGGGCGCCGCCAATGCCATCCCAGAGACGGAAAAGACGATAGCGGTAACAATCGCGGCGGTCTTAATATAGGCGTTGCGCATGCCCCCCTCAGATTTTGGATATTGTCGGCCCTTAAGTTGCTTGGCAGCGCTGCCAAGGGCAAGAGGCAAAATCTGACATTTTGTCAAAATTCATGGCCCGCTCGAAGCAAGATATCCGAGTTAAGACGAGACCCGAAAACCGCCCGCTGCCGATCAGGCGCGTTTCCAGACGGCGTAATAGGGCTGGTTCGATAAAGTCGCGTTGAAGGCGGGATAGAGCCAGGCTTCGCCCGGCCGGGACAGTTCGAAATAATACTGCAGCGGGAATGGCGAGGCCGTGTAGTCGGCCGGAATCGCGGCCACGAATTTCCCGCCGGACCCGGACATATCCATGCTGCGCCAGCGTTCAGCGTGATTGACATGGCGATAATGCAGGCGGGCTGAAGCATTCCCACCAGCCGTCAGGGACAAGACCAATGGGCTGCCTGGCGAGAATTGTTCCGGCGCGACATGGGAACAAGCCACCACAGGCCGACGGGGAATCGCGGTCGCCCGGGCAATGGCGCGGGACGCGTCCGCAACCGGTGCGCCGCCAGATTTCAGCGCGGCACGCATGGCTTCGACATCCTTGTCAATGCCGGCGAGCTTGTCACTCCAATGGCCACGCCGCTTCTGGATGCGCCCATAGGAAATATCGGCGACATAAACACCCTTGGCACGTTCCGCCATCGCGGCCCAGACGGAGCGCGCCTTTTCATACTGCGCCAGCGCCAGGGCTCCTGCCTTGGGATCATGGGTTTTCATCCAGATCTCGTAGAGCAGCGCGGCGCGCAGCTTGGCGGCATAAAAACGGCCCATCGCGTTCACGATGCGGCTGTCTTCGTCCAAGCGGCGCAGTTCAACATTCCCCGCCCCCTGCCCGCGCGCCCTGGCCAGCGCTTTTTCCGAAACCGCGACAAAGCCGTCCAGCCAGTGTGTGACTTCCATCGGCGAATATCTGGCGTTGGCGCGGTCGGCCAAAAGATCGTCCGCGCAATCGGCGACGGTGGAAAAAAGCTGCGGGTCGAGCGGACTCACATGGCCATAAACCTTGGGCTCGGGCGTGTCGTTGTAAGGCGTATCCACACCCGCCACGATCGGCATGTTCATCGCCAGTTCGTATTCCAAGTCGTGATTGGACGCCGACGGCAGATGCGCCGAGGTCAAAAGCGGCATGATGCGGCTGGAATTTGCCAACGCCTCTTCCGCGGCCGCCGCGGCCTTGCCATAGCGGCGCTGAAAATCGCGCCGCCAGGCCTCTGGCGTGGCGTCCGGATTATATAAGTGTCGACCCCACAAGCGGTAACTGGGCGCGAATTTCTTCCAGTCATCGATGCCGGGATCGAGCGTCTTGTCGGCATAGGCACAGCGTCCGCCGGCATGGCCCGAGCCTTCCCGGCCCTTGAAGGTCAAAGGCTCCATCAATTCAAAACCGGCCGCATTGCAGAAATGGGCCACGCGTCCGAACGCCGCCGCCTGGGCCGGATCGCCCCATAACAGATGATGCTGCGTGCCCGGCCACAGGCGATAGAGAAGCTCGAATTTGGCGCCATCCTGATAAAGGTCGGCATAGCCATAGCGGGTGAAGCGGCGGTCGCCTTCGCTGAGCGCGAACACCGCATTGGTGGCCGGGCCAGGGCGCGGAATTTCGACCGGGCGGATATCGGCCTGATGATAGCCCAGACTCTGATGTTCGGCCGAGAATTTGGCGCCGGCCTTGACCGGCATGCCGGTCCTGACCGCCATATCGATCATGATCTGGTTCAGCCCCTTGGCATGCATGTCGATCTCGATCTTCCGGCCCGCGGCCGGAATGGCATCGAAAACCTTCTGCCAGAAAACGTAACTGCCTTCCGGAACGCCGCTTTCGCCATGGATGCGGATCGTGAGGCCAGAAATTTCCGGACACGCCTTGAGCAACGCGGCCAGAGCATCGTGACAATAAGGACCATGACTTTCCGGCGTCAGACCGGTGATGTGGTGGGTGGACTCGGGGCTGTCCGTCCACTGATAGGCGTGCGTCCACAGACCGAGCTGAAAATCCAGGCCCCGCGCGACGGTCTCGCGCGCGATGAACTGGAGCATTTCCAGATTTTTCTCACGCTCGCCCTCGGCCAGCGGCACGGCGCGCACGTCATGGCCCGGTACCGAAACCAGATAAGGATAAGGAAAATGAAAATAATCATCGGTCACGCCGCGCGGAAAATCATAGGCGATGCCCAGCGAAAAATTGAACCGGTTGAACCGGCAGGCAACCAGCATATCGAGATAGCCCCGCCAGAATTCGCGACTGTAGAACCAGGGCTTGTCCTCGATCTCGCTACAGAAGGCGCGCGCCACGCTGCGAACGCGGTTGGCGGGTTTTTCCGATATTTCCTGCTTCAAATGCAAAGCCGCGACGCCGCCGAAACGAACCTGCTCGGCCAGCTCGAGCAGTCCATAGACAAAGCCGCGTATGTCGCCGGCACTGACCAGCAGCGCGCTCATCCCAGACCATTTGCCCGGCACGATCTGGAATTGTTCCGGCACCATACTCGCCGTATTTTTGGACGGAAAGCCGCTGGCCAGCGCAGCGCCTGGCGCGGCCAGGACCACCGCAAACGTGGTTCCCGCTGGCACGGCATTGCCAACAGCCGCGTCCAGGCCAGCACCGTGCTCCATCAAAGCCCGCCGCAACTGATCCAGCGCATGCGCGACCGCCGGGCTGTGGGCGGGCTGATTGTCGGCGTCCATCACAATCAGGACCCGCTGCTGTGCGGCGGATGCAGGAAGCCCTGCCAACACCGGCGCCGAGGCGGAAGCTGCCAGCACACGCCTGCGAGAGATCTTCATGACGTCCCCTTCAATATGAAAGCCGGATGCCGGCTAGCCACCTTCGCGACCGCAACAAACCAGATACCAAACCCATGCTATATCAATTCGTCCAGGCTTGACCGCCGTTCAGCTCGCCAACTGGTCCCACATCAGCCGTAACTCGGCATTGGGATCCTTTTCCAGCCGCGTCCGGTTGTCGAATATCATCACCGGCCGCTCCGCGACATTATAAGGAGACCAGCGCGGGATGTTGGGATTGTTGGGATCACCGGTCTTGGCGAAGGCGATATAAGAAGAACCCAGGCGCCTGGCCATCGCCTGCGCCTCGGACGAATTGGTGCCGACGTCGGTATCAGGATTGGCGAAAGACATCGACAAATCGGTGCCATGCACGGCGCCAAACTTGCCGCCGGCGCCGGGACACGGCCAGTCCCAACGATACAGATAGGCCTTTGCCCGTCCCTGGGCAGTCTTGCGCTCAGCCTGCGTCACGGCATTGCGCCGCACAGCCCTGTCGCTCGCGATCATGGCCTTGATCAGGAACGGCCGCTTGGCGGGGTATAGTTTGCGATAGGCCGCCAGAATCTTCGCCGTTTGGCCGGGTACCTGCGCCTCGACCCAGGTCTTCAATCCGGCCTCGTCAATATCCCAATCGGTCATGTTGAGCGCCTGGTCCTCCAGACAGCTGCCGATGATCATCGGCACATCCGCGGAAATCGCCGGAGCGTCGGGATCGAACGGGTCGCGGGGTACCAAGCTGCCATCCACCACCGGCCCCACCCTGTCCTGGGCCGCGATGACCTGCTCGAAGGGCATGGTTTGCAGCTTCCCCAGATCGCCCGCCGAAAGATTGAGCTTGGCCAGCAGCGCCTCGGCATTTTTGCGCGCCACATCGTGATGGGTAAGCTTGATGGTCGAGCCGCTTTGCGCCGCCGCGCGGTGGAACAGGCCCTTGGCGGTCGGCATGCACATCAGGGTGGAGCATTTGGCGCCGCCACCCGACTGCCCGAAAATCATCACCTTGCCGGGGTCGCCGCCAAAATAGACGATGTTGTCGCGCACCCATTCCAGGGCGGCGACGCAATCCATCATTCCCGCCACGCCGGATGTGGCGAATGCGCTCCCACCAAGAGCAGAGAGATCGGTATAACCCAGCGCCCCCAGCCGGTGGTTGACGGTCACCACCACCACGCTGCCTTCCCGCACCAGATGATCGCCTTCCAGCGCCACCAGATTGCCGGAACCACTGGTGAAGCCGCCGCCATGGAAGGCCACCATCACCGCATGCTTGCCGCCATCCAGCGGCGCCCAGACATTCAGATTGAGGCAATCTTCACTCAGGCCGCCGCGATAATTGTTCCACCCGACCATTCTTGTGTAATCGCTGACATTGCCGGTTGAGACCTTCTGCGGCGCGATGTGACCCCAGTCGGTGCAATCGCGCACGCCGGCCCACCTGGCTGGCCTGGTGGGCGGCATGAATCGGTTCTTGCCGGACGTATCGCCGCCATAGGGGACGCCGCGGAAAAATCGCGTGCCCTTGTGAACGATCCCCTGCACTTTGCCGTGATTGGTTTCCACCACCAAGCCCGGCGCCGCCGCGGCTTTCACCTGAACCGGCACGGCAGCCGCGCTCAGCACACCCTGGACGACATGACGGCGATGGAAATTCATGGGGTCCTCCTCCCGGCCATATCAACTAGCGACAGCAGTGGGCCAGCCATCGGCGGACCAGACAAGAGGGGCAATGCGCAAAGTCGCGATCCCGTCATGCGACCGGTCATAGGCATGATACACGATATAGTCGCCGCCCTTGTCTTGCAGGATGGCGCAGTGACCGGGGCCTCGCCAGCGGCCCCCTTCTTCCTGATTGTTGGCCTTCAGAACAACGACGCCCGCCCCATCGGTCATGCGGCGCCCGTCCGGGCCGACAAACGGGCCGGTCATCCGGCGCGATCTGCCGCAAGCGGTGTAATAGTTGCTCTGCGCGCCCTTGCAGCAGAAATCATAAGAGGCAAACAGATAGTACCAGCCTTTCCGTTCGATCAGAAAAGCCGCTTCGATCGGGTCGGGGCCACCTTCCGGCTCAAGCCGCGCTGCAAGCGTAATGAGCTTCGGCTCAGCGGCTGGCTTGCCGGTATCGGCATCCACCTTCATCAGCTTGAGGCCGCCCCAGAAACTGCCAAAGGCAAGCCATCTCTGTCCGTCGCGGTCCACGAAATGCGCCGGGTCAATGCAGTTATAGTCGTCCTGCTTGCGGGACTGAAACACCAGCCCTTCATCCTTCCAGCGGAAATCCGGCGATTGGGGATCGAGCGTTGCGTTGGTCGCCAGGCCGAGAGCCGAGACATTGCTGCCGAAACTGGAGGCCGCATAGTAAAGCCAGTAGCGTCCCTTGTGGAAACTGATGTCCGGCGCCCACAGTCCCCGCACATCGGATATCGTGTTCCCGATCCAGGCCGGCGTCTGGTCAAACACCGTGCCGGTCCTTTTCCAGTTCAAAAGGTCTTTGGAGGTGCGGCACGATATCTGGCCCGGCGCATCGCCCCGCTGGGTCGTGCAGAACACGTAATAAGTGCCGTCCTGCCGGATGATGCAGGGATCATGAACCGGGGCGATATCTCCGCTGAGGCGCGGATTGAGCGCCTGCGGCCCGGATTGGGCCCGCACCAAATGGACGCTGCCGGTCAGGGCAGCAATCGTGGCAAGGGCATATCGGCGGTTGATCAACGCCATGGGAGACTACTTTCGTGAACTGCCGGCGGCTGGCACCCAGGGGGGCGACCAGCCGCCACGCCAGCGGTGCTAGAGGCCCGCCAACGGCACCGTGCGCGTCGTGCCCCCCGACGCGAGCTTTGCAGATCCTGAATTCACGTCAAATCCCCTCTGCGCGGGTCCCCTGTACCCACGACCTGCTCTTTTACATGCGATAGCGAATGCCGATCGCGTAGGTCTTGTCGAACTGCGAGAGCTCCGTGTTGTACAGCAGGAAATCCTGTGAGCTCTGTTGGCCTGCATAGGTCTTGTACATGCTGTTGATGATGTTGGTCGCGTCAAAGGTCAGGATCAGATTGTCGTTCCAGGTGTAGTTGAAGGAGAAGTCCAGATTCTCACGCGGCCGCGCATATTGTTTTTGCGGCTGCACGCCCGGCGTATAAGCCGGATTGATAAGAGAGGTGCTTCTCCAGGTATAGGAAAGACGCGCCGAGATCGGCCCATATTCATAGATCCCTGCCGCGTTGTAGCTCCACTTGCTGATATTGTTGAAAGGGCCGGAAATATAGGTGGCGTTGGTGTCCCAGCCAAAGCCGCTGAGGAAGCCAGGCAGGAAATCCAGGAACTGGGAATAGCCGACTTCGCCGCCCTCCAAGGTCGCGTCCTGGAAGTTCTGCGGCAGGCTGTAGTTGTAGACCAGTCCGTTGACCGTGACCTGGCCGTTGACGCAACCCGCGATCGCCGAGGTACACGCCGCGGTCTGGATATAGCCCTTCACGTCGCGATGGAACAAGGCAACGCTGACATGGTTGCCATGGCCCCAATAATATTCGCCGCCCACATCCAGATTGACGGACTTTTCCGCGTTCAGGTTGGGATTGCCGCTGCTGGAGGTGCCCAGCAGGGTCTGACCGGCGCCGCTGAACGACTGGGCTGGATTGAGCTGAGAAAAGCTCGGACGCGTCACCGTCTTGCTGGCGGAGAAGCGGAAGAGCAGACCGTCCGAGATCGTGGCACGCAGGTTGAAGCTGGGCATCAGGTCAGTCGTTTCCTTGCGCGCCGTGGTGGGCGTGAAGGAAATCTGGCCGTTGTTCTGGTTGGTTATGAAGGCCTGCTCGGTCAGGTTGGTGTCGACAAAGCGCACGCCGAAATTGCCGTCGATAGGAAGGCTCCAAATATCGAAAGCATAATTGGCCTTGGCATAGCCGGACTGGGTGACTTCGTTGACGATAAAGGTGGAGCTGGGAACATCGGCACGCTCACCGGTCAGACCGTACAGGTTGCGGATCTTTTCGACATTGTCCCACAGCCAGTCGGGATCGAAGCTCACCCAGCCGGTTTCACCAAACTTGCCGTCGAAGAAATTTCCAAGCGTACGATGCGGCGCACCCGCGCCTAAAGAACCAACCGTAATACCGCCCAGGGTGGTGAAGTTGGCGGGACTGTTGCCGCCAGAGCCCTGCGCCAGATAGGCCTTGCAGACCGGGCTGTTGAGCGTGGCTATGATATCGGCATTGTAGGCCAGAGTGGGATTGGGCGCCTGGGTGCAGTTCAGGGCGGCATTGGCGGCCGCGGTGTTGTGCGAACTGCGTGCGCCGCCACGATAACCGAATTCAATGGACTGGATGTAGCTTGAAGCCGAGAACCGATATTCGCCATCGGCGCGGAAGACATAGTCGGCACCCACCGCCTTGTTCCGCTGATCGAACAGCTGATCCAGGATCAGGTTGTTGGGATTATCCTGCGGGTTGCCGACGGTGCTGACGAACGAGCCGCCAGTGTCCTGATAGTTGTTTTCAAAGCTGAAACCGTCCGCCGGATAATTGTAGGCAGTATCCGGGATGATGTTGATGGTCATGACCTTGCTGGTCGTCGCATCAACTTCGGCCTTGAGTGTGAAATTGTCGGTCACTTGCCAGTCGGCGCCCGCCGCCATCTGCAACGTGTCTTCCTTGTTGCGGCGATCCTGTTCGGACGTCAGTGAGTAGCAGCCGGATTTGCCGGTAGCCACGATATTGGTGCCGGTGAAAACGGTGCTGGCGGCTGCATCCGGGCAATTGCTGCGCAGCTTGACGTCCACAAAGGATGGCGCCTTCTGCCGCAAGCGGGTGTAGAAGGCCTCCGCGAAGACATCGATCGCCGCATTCGGCCGCCATTGCCCCGAAATGTCGAGAGACGCGCGTTCGAGCGAGCCGTCGCGTTGAAACAGACTGATATTGGAACTTTCGGCCGCGTAACCCGGCCTTACACCCTGGGCGAAGGGCACGTTCAGACCGCCCGAACCCAACGGGCCCGCAGCGGTGGTGGTGCTGCGAACCGGGCAGTTTGTTATCGGGTTCATGGTGCAAACCGAGCCGCCGAATGACCCGGCGCCCGGCACTGGACCAATAATCGTGGTGCGTTGCCCGCCTAAAATCTGATCTTGCCGGACATGGATATCCTTGTAAGACACGTCAACCAAGAGCCCGACCTCGCCAATGTCAGTGTTCCAGCGATCGGAGATCAGGAAACTCATCTGCGGGTCGATATGGTCCGCCAGCGACTCGTTCACGGCCTGGCCGCTGAAGGCGAATTTATAGCCGTCAAAATCGAAAGGACGGTGCAGGCGGATGTCGATCAGGCCGGCAATACCGCCCTCGATATCGGTGGCGGACGACGCCTTGTGCACATCGACACGGGCCAGCAATTCTGAGGGAAAGTCGGCCAAAGTGACGGCGCGTCCCGTCGTCCCCCCCGTCGGAGCCGAGGAAAAGATCGCGCGGCCATTCAGCAAGGTCTCAATGTCCGGCAGGCCGCGAATAAGGACGACGGTAGGCTCGACATTGTTGCGAACGATCGCGATGCCGGTGACATGCTGAAGAGATTCCACCAGAGTATTGTCCGGCAGCTTGCCGATGTCTTCGGCGACGATCGAGTCGATGATCTGACTGGCGTTCTGCTTGATTTCAAGGGCGCTATTCACCGAGGCCCGCACGCCTGTGACCGTGACGGTCTCGGTCGATGCCTCCTGCGCCTGGGCCGTCCCCGCGGTGACCAAGGCTATGGCGAATGCGGATGCAGTGCCGCGCAGCAGCTTCCTGTGCATGATGATCCCCTCTAAAATGCGGCGAGTTTCCCGCCTCTACCTTATATAACTCAGACAATAAGACTGGGGATCGCACGGAGGCAAGCGCTTTCATCAGACAATTAAATCGTCCCCCCTTTGTTATTGCAGCGCGGTATGTCCAATATTTATAGATATATGTCTGACGTAAAAAGAGGATTCCTTTTTCTATGACATTTCCTCAGACAAAACAGCCCCCAGCAAACGCAACGCGGCCGTTTGTATACAAGGCGGCATGCCTGGACGATGCGTGAAAATCCGCCTGCAATGCCTGAAAAGCAGTGCGCGGTCGCGGGCGCCGGGCAGTAGGATATTCAGCCGCCGGTGAAATCCGGGGCACATAGGGGAAAATTCGGTGCAAAGGAAAATCCTTGTTTTGCTATACCTTGCATCCTGTCTGGCGGCCCCGGCAGCAGCACAGCCGGTCGAACATGCTGTCGGCACAAAGCTGGCAGACGGCCAGGCTTACGTGACCCTGGTTCGCCTCTCCCACCAGACAGATCCTGCCGACAATGGCCGGCTGCTGATCGCCTTTGAAGAAAATGGCATGGACGGCATTCCTATTTATGGGAGCCGCGATGAAGGCCAGAGCTGGCAGCTTGTGACCCACGCCACGGATGCCCAGCATAGTGATCATGCCAAGTGCAACCTGCACTGGCAGCCTCATCTCACCGAGATGCCGCGCACGGTTGGTGACTTGAAAGCCGGCACCGTTCTTCTGTCCGCAAGTGCCGTCTGCAACGGCGAAAATGGGCGCATGGCGTCAATGCAGCTTCAGCTCTACGGATCAACCGACCAGGGACGCAGCTGGCAATATCACAGCACGATCGTTGATGGCACGGCCGAGTTGCCGGTATGGGAACCCCATCTGCTGGTGCTGGATGATGGCAAGCTGGTCACCTTCTACTCAAGCGAGGTGCACAAGCAGGATGGTTACAATCAGATGCTGGGCCACAAAGTCTCCACCGATCAGGGAAAGACCTGGGGGCCCGAGATATCCGACACCGCGATGTTGGGCGGCGTGGAACGGCCGGGCATGGTCATCATCACGCGGTTGCCGAATGGCACCTATGTCTACAGCTATGAAGACGTTCAAGGACCCAGCAATGGACAGGTCCATATCAAGTTCAGCAAGGACGGGCTCAATTGGGGCGCCCCGGGGGATCGCGGAACGCCGGTGATCGCGGAGGGCGGCGAGTATCCAGCCAATTGCCCTACGGTGAGCTGGTTTCCGGTCGGCGGCCCCAATGGTGTTCTTGTCGTCAGCGCACGCGGTGCCGCGGGGGGCGGCGATGCCAGCGGCAGGTCATTTTACTGGAACAACAATAACGGGGTGGGTCCCTGGTGGGAGGTCCCCGCGCCGGTGCAGAAGCTGATGAACGGGCGTGCGGGCTGGACCCAGGCTCTTATGCTGAAAAGCGGCGGCGATTTCCTGCATTTGACTTCGTCCGCATCACCCGACGCGCAAACAAACCTCTCTAAAAACCAGATTTTGTTCGCCGCCGCCAAACTGAACTTCAACCGCTACGAAGCCGAGGACGCAGGCCGCGAAGGCTCTTCCGTCATGCGCGATCCCTCCATGTCGAACGGCGCCAAGACACGCCTAGGCGCCAAGGATATCGGACGGCTGAGTTTTCACATTCATGTGGCCAAGCAGGGTGCTTATCGTCTGGTGGTGAATTACGGCGATATCGGTTTTTCGTCCACGCCGCGGCTCAGCGCCAATGGCAAGGCGATATCGGGCTCCGCCCAGCCGGTACAGCTGGATCCCGCGCTGATGGCGTCACGGTCCCGCGATCTTGGAACGCGCAGCCGTGGCGAACGCTATGAACTTTCGGCGCCGGCACAGCTAAAGGCGGGGGACAACCTGATCGAGGTGCTGGGCGGGCCCTATGCGCTCGATATCGACTATCTGGAAATCACGCCGGCGCGGTGAAGAGAGCGTGACCCGATCCTAGGCCGCGGGCCGGCGGCCCCGGGCGCGTGGGCGCGTGTTTGGGGCTGCGGCGGACTTCGCCCCAGTGATGATTCTGGGCCATTTCGGAGCCGTGGTGATGTCGATCAGAGCCAGATCGACCAGTTGCGCCATCGCCTTTCGCGCAGCGGCGGGATCGGACTTCTCAATCGCCAGGTAGACTTTCCGGTGGTCGGGTACGGGATCGCGTTTGAGGGGCTCATGACGCTGCTTGAATATCGTCGACCAGCTGATCGCTGCGTTGACGCTCGAGGTCAAGGACGTCAAAAAATCATTTCCAGACGCTTCGAGCAGCGCCGCATGGAATTTCTCATCCGCGTCGCGCCATTCCCGGTCGACGGTCCTGGCCTGGATCATCACTTTCAGCGCTTCCGCCATCGTTTTAAGCTGGGACGCCGAGCGCCTCTCGGCGGCCAGCGCCGCCGCCTCCGGCTCAACCATCCTGCGCAACTCGAACAGGCTATATACGAGGGCGTAGTCGGGCTCGGTCTGAAAAATCCACGACAACACATCGGGGTCCAGCAAATGCCAGGCGGAACGGTCATTGACCCTGGTACCGGCCTTTGGCTTGGAATGAACCAGGCCCTTGGCAACCAGAATGCGGACCGCCTCACGATAAGCTGAGCGGGAGACCTTGCGCTGATCGCTGGCCTCAACCTCCCCGTCCAGAACACTGCCGGGCCGCAGCATGCCCGATACGATCTTCACCCCGAGATCGCGTGCGATCACGCCGGGTATTCGCAGGTTGGATGGTGCGGATTTTTTCACAACGCGATCGCTTGACGCCCTTGGACGTTACAATTTGCACACGATATACGTGCCTGCAAGAACATTACTCTCCAATCGGCGCCGGGAGCCGCTACTCCATATCTGGACCGAAGCGCATTGATATCGTTATCAGAGCCCTCTTTGCCACTCCTGGTGGAGCGAAAACTACGCCTGATCGCTCATATCGGGTTCACCCGGGGGCGTCAATAATTTGTCCGACAAATGATCCATCCGTAACCCGTTCATCATGATTTCGCAGCCAGGTCAGATAAATAGCTGAGGAGAGGCCAGAGATCTTTGAAATGCATTTACGCCGCAATCATACCTCGACTAGCACAACGCCGGCAGATGCGAGCATCGCCAATCCCCGCTTCAAATTTGCCACGGCGATATCTCCATTCACCGCGGCGCACAATTCGGCAAGCGATATGGCGCGGTCATCTCTCAGCAACTCCAGCGCCGGTTTCACGTAAAGCGGCACGCTGTAGTTTTTCCCGTAGGCGTTGAATGACACTTTGTCGGCCTCGATTTTCAGAAGCAATCGCGGTGATGATGCCAGGCGGACCCGGCTTTCTTCCCGCAGCGGCGCGGCCTGGTCATAAGGTGCCTGCGGCAGCCGGATCGGGGCGCGGCCATGCGTGTGATCCCCTGCATCACGCAAAAAATCCTCGATCGCCCCATCGCCCAGCGCTTGCGCGACGATGGCGCGCAGCTGCGCCATATAGGCCTGTCTGGCAGCGATGTCCTGAAGCACCGGCAAATTGCGGCGAAAATGCACCTCCCCCCGCAGCTTCGTCACCATCCAGTTCAGCAGGTGGAGCCCATGCATCGGCGCGATGCCGAAGGTTAGATGCATGCTCGGTTCGTTGACGGGATGGGCGACGTGCCACCAGCCGCGCGGCAAATAGAGAACGTCACCCGAATTCAGCACACCATCCCACACCGGCGCGCCGGCAGGCTTGGGTGGTGCGCCGACATCGAGGGGCTGCTCCTGGGTTGGGCCGAAGATCTGCCAGCGTTTGCGGCCATGCAGCTGCAACACCATCACTTCATGCGGGTCCCAGTGCAGGTCAAAACCGTTCTCACTGCGCCAGCCGGCATAAAGATTGACGTGGTTGCGCGCTGACAGCGCATCGCGGAAGGAATGTGAAAGCGCTCGTATCCTGGGCGCGACCTCTTCCACACTCTGCAAAACCAGGGTCGCCCCTTCCGCCAGCAGCGCCACCAGCCGGCCGAAATCCACATGCGGCAGGTTTCCCGCACCGGGCGGTGTGTGGACATAGCGTTCGGGTTCTACGGTCTGGCCGTCCTTGGACAGACGGATATGCGGCGGCGCCATCCGGGTATTTTCCAGAATCTCGCCAAGATCGTCCCAACTCAGAAGATCGGAAAACCGGCCAGTCGCGCCCGGCAGATGCAGCCAGGATTTCTCCCAGTGATCGGAAAGAAAAGCATCCTTCCCCAGTGGCGCGATGACCTGATCAAATTCCATGTTCGGCCTCAGCTATCCATGTCGCGATGTACCCGGCACTCAAAGGCGCGACAGCGCGGCAAAATATGAAACTGAGTTGAAACAACCGTCAAATCTCGCAAGGCGATTCAACGGGGCGAAAGGATAGCGAACCCCATGAATAGATAAGCCGTTGAAATCGCGACGACTAATGCCGCCCACGCCGGTCAAATGCCGACCACGGAAACACCGCGCGGACTAAACCAGCGCTTTTTGATGACCGGTCTTCTCCTTGGCGGCGACCATGGCGGGCCAATTGGCCAGCGCGATGGCAGCGACCTCGCGCAATTCCTTCAGCGAGGCGCCGGCCGCGGCCTGCACACTGATGCCATTGGCCATCACCATCAGATAGCGCGCCAGCGCCGCGGGATCGCTTGTCTTGGGCAAGTCGCCACTCTTCCGCGCTTTTTCAAAACGGGCGCGGAGCATCGCTTCCTTTTCCGCGCGGTGGCGGGCCAAGGTGTCGGGGATCACCGTATCGCAGCAGGAAAGCCCGCCCTGCACCATCAGACAGCCAGGCGGATTGCGGCCGCTGGTATCGGAGGCAAAGCCCGCCACGCCCATTAAATAAGCCTCGGCCACCTCTGCGGCTGACGGCGCCTCCAGAATGCTGGCCATAAAGGCCGCCCGTCGCGCGTCGTAGCGTTCCAGCACGGCCTTGAAGAGGCCTTCCTTGCTGCCAAAACAGGCATAAAGGCTGGGCGGATTGATGCCCATGGCCTTGGTCAGATCGGCCATCGAGGCGCCCTCGTAACCCTGGCGCCAAAAAACCGTCATGGCCCTGTCAAGCGCTTCATCCTTGCAAAAAGACCGTGGGCGGCCCGTCCGCATGGCGTTTCCCTTTTTTTGTACTGTCCGCTATATAATTCCCTTGACGGCGGAAGTCCACCGGAATATCTGTACCGATCATTACAGATATCCGGGGTAGCTCATGACTTATTTCAACGTCGCCGAAGCCCAGCAATTCCTTCGTCAAAGCGCCGATTTGCCGGCAAAAAGGCTGCGCCGCCAGGCCACCGGCGCCGCCCTGATCCTGCTGCTGGGTGGGGGCTATGGCCTCTATCACGTCACCAGCGCCAGGTCGGCTGTGCCGGAAAACGCAGGTACCGCCGCCGCGCCCGTGTCGGTGGAGACGCTCAAATCCCAGACGGTCCGGCCGTTCGCCCAATTCTCCGGGCGCATCAACGCGGTGGACTATGCCGAAATCCGCCCGCAGGTGGCCGGCCGCATCACCGAGATCCGTTTCAAGGACGGCCAGGAGGTCAAGGCCGGCGACATCCTTTTTGTCATCGATCCCCGCCCCTACCAGGCAGCAGCCGCCAAGGCCGCCGCGGACCTGGCCAGCGCCATCAACAATGCGCGGCTGACCAGGATCGAGCGTGAGCGCGGTGAGAGACTGATCAAGGCGCAGGCCCTGGCGCAGGAATCCTATGACCAGCGCGTGACCGCCGACGACGTGGCGCAGGCCGCGGTGAAGTCCGCACAGGCGGCGCTCGCCTCGACGCAGGTCGATGTAGACCATGCCTTCATCAAGGCGCCCATTTCAGGCCGCATCAGCCGGGCCGAGATCACGGTGGGCAATCTGGTCGGCTCTTCGGCGGTGGCGCCGCAACTGCTGACCTCCATCGTATCGGATGACGGTGTCTATGCCGATTTCGAGGTGGACGAACAGACCTATCTCAACATCCTGCGCCAGCGCGGTGCCAACAAAGACCAGGCCATTCCGGTGGACCTGACCGTGCAGGGCGACGCCCAAGCCAAGGTTTATCGCGGCGCCATCGAAAGCTTCGACAACCATATCAATCCCGGCTCCGGCACGGTGCGCGCCCGCGCCCGCTTCGCCAATGAAGACGGTTCGCTGGTAGCGGGCATGTTCGTCTCGGTGCGGATGGGAAGCGGCGTGCTGCCCAACACCTTGCTGGTGCCGGAGACCGCCATCGGCAACGACCAGAGCAAGCGCTTTGTCTATGTGGTGGGCGCGGGCGACAAGGCCGAATATCGCGAGGTCACCCTGGGTACAACCATGGATGGCGAGCGGGTGGTGACGTCCGGCCTGAAGGCCGGCGACCGCGTGATCCTGGATGGACTGCAGAAACTGGCGCCCGGCGCTGCCGTCGCGCCGCATGCTGTGCAGTCCGCGCGCAACTAAGGCGTCGAGGGGCGCAGAACTATGAATCTGTCCAAATTCTTCATCGACCGGCCCATTTTCGCCGGCGTGATCTCGGTGGTCATTTTCCTGGCCGGCCTGATCGCGATGACGCAGTTGCCCATCTCGGAATATCCGGAGGTCGTGCCCCCTTCGGTCGTGGTCACGGCGCAATTCCCCGGCGCCAATCCCCAAACCATTGCCGAAACCGTGGCGACGCCGCTGGAGGAGCAGATCAACGGCACCGAGGGCATGCTTTATATGGGCTCCTCGGCGGCCAGCGACGGCACCCTGACCCTGACCGTCACCTTCAAGCTGGGCGTCGACCCGGACCTCGCCACCCAATTGGTGCAGAACCGGGTGAACCAGGCACTGCCGCGCCTTCCGGACGTCACCCGCGCGCTGGGCGTGACCACGGTCAAAAGCTCGCCCGACCTGACCATGGTGGTGCATCTCAATTCGCCCACCGGCCGCTATGACATGCTGTACCTGCGCAACTATGCGGTGCTGAACGTCAAGGACCAGCTCGCCAAGATCGAGGGTGTGGGCAACGTTCAGATGTTCGGCAGCGGCGACTATGCCATGCGCATCTGGCTCAATCCCCAGCGCATCGCCGAACTGGGTCTTTCGGCCAATGACGTGGTCGCCGCCGTGCGCAAGCAGAATGTTCAGGTCGCGGCCGGCGTCATCAACGGCCCGCCCTATGGCACCGGGAGTCAACTCCAGCTGCCCATCACCGTCGAAGGCCGGCTCAGCGATCCGGAGCAATTCCGCCAGATCGTGATCAAGAATGAAGGCGGGGTGGTCACCCGCCTGGGCGATGTGGCGCGGGTGGAGATCGATGCATCGCAGTACGGCCTGCGCTCGCTGCTGAACAACAGGCAGGCCGTTGCCATCCCGATCTTCCAGGCGCCAGGCTCCAATGCCATCCAGATTTCGGATCGGGTGCGCGCCACCATGACCGAGCTGAAGAAGAATTTCCCGGAAGGGTTGGACTATTCCATCGTCTATGACCCCACCGTCTTTGTGCGGGATTCCATCAAGGCGGTGGTGCACACGCTGCTGGAAGCGGTGCTGCTGGTGGTTCTGGTTGTGATCCTGTTCCTGCAGACCTGGCGGGCTTCCGTCATTCCGCTGCTGGCGGTGCCCGTCTCCATCATCGGCACTTTCGGGGCGATGCACCTGTTCGGCTTCTCGATCAACAACCTGTCGCTGTTCGGGCTGGTGCTGGCCATCGGCATCGTGGTCGATGACGCCATCGTTGTGGTGGAGAATGTGGAGCGCAATATCGAAGCGGGGCTTGCCCCGCGCGAGGCGACCTTGAAGGCCATGTCGGAAGTGACCGGCCCCATCATCGCCATCGCGCTGGTGCTGTGCGCGGTGTTCGTGCCCATCGCCTTCATCAGCGGCCTGACGGGCGAGTTCTATCGCCAGTTCGCGCTGACCATCGCCTTTTCCACCGTCATCTCGGCCTTTAATTCATTGACCCTCTCGCCTGCCCTGTCGGCGCTGTTGCTCAAGGGCCATGGCGCGCCCAAGGATGCTCTTGCCCGCGGCATGGAAAAGGTGCTGGGCGGCTTCTTTCGCGCCTTCAATCGCCTGTTCCATCGCGGATCGGAAGGCTATGGCAAGGGCGTTGGCGGCGTCCTGTCGCGCCGGGCGCTGGCGCTGCTGGTCTATGGCGGATTGCTGGCCGCTACCGTTTTCCTGTTCCGGCTTGTGCCGCCCGGCTTCGTGCCGCTCCAGGACAAGCAATATCTGGTCAGCTTCGCGCAGCTACCCCAGGGCGCCACCCTGGACCGCACCGAAAAAGTGATCCGCCAGATGTCGGACATCGCCCTGAAGGACCCGGCGGTGGAAGGCGCGGTCGCCTTCCCCGGCCTCTCCATCAACGGCTTCATCAACAGCCCGTCGGCCGGCATCGTGTTCGAGACCTTGAAGCCCTTTGACCAGCGTGGCCCGGCGGATTCCGGCATGGCGGTGGCCCAGCGCCTTCAGGCCAAATTCGCCGGCGTCAACGACGCCATCATCGCCATCTTCCCGCCCCCGCCCGTGCAGGGCCTGGGCACGATCGGCGGCTTCAAGCTGCAAGTCGAGGACCGTAGCGATCTGGGCGATGCCGCCCTGGCCAAGGTGATGGCGCAGATCCAGATGAAGGCCGCCAAGGAGCCCGCGCTCCAGGGTGTCTTCTCCAACTTCTCCATCGGCGTGCCGCAGCTTTTCGCGCGTCTGGACCGTACCAAGGCCCAACAACTGGGCGTGGGTGTGCAGGACGTCTTCGATACGATGCAAACCTATCTGGGCTCGATCTACGTCAATGACTTCAACCGCTTTGGCCGCACCTATGAAGTGATCGCCCAGGCCGACACGCCCTTCCGCTCGCGGCCGGAGGACATTGCGCAGCTCAAGGTTCGCAACAATCAGAGCGAGATGGTGCCGCTGGGCGCGATGGTTCATGTCAGCGAGACCACGGGCCCCGATACCGCCATGCGTTACAATGGTTTCCGCGCCGCGGATCTGAACGGCGGCCCTGCCCCCGGCTATTCCACCGGCCAGGCCCAGGCGGCCATGACCAAAATCCTGGACGAGACCCTGCCAAAGGGCATGCGGTACGAATGGACCGATCTGACCTATCAGCAGATCCTGGCCGGCAACACCGCGCTTCTGGTCTTCCCGCTGTGCGTGCTGCTGGTCTTCCTGGTTCTGGCCGCGCAGTATGAAAGCCTGTTCCTGCCGCTGGCGATCATCCTGATCGTGCCCATGTGTCTGTTCAGCGCCATCACCGGTGTGTGGCTGACGGGCGGCGACAACAACATCTTCACCCAGATCGGCCTGTTCGTGCTGATCGGCCTGGCCTGCAAGAACGCCATCCTGATCGTGGAATTCGCCCGCGAACTGGAAATCCAGGGCGAAGAAACCGTCCGGGCCGCCATTCAAGCCGCGCGGCTGCGGCTGCGGCCCATCCTGATGACCAGCTTCGCCTTCATCATGGGCGTCGTGCCACTGGTGCTTTCCTCGGGCGCGGGCGCCGAGATGCGACATGCCATGGGCATCGCCGTCTTCTTTGGCATGCTGGGCGTGACCTTTTTCGGACTGTTTCTCACTCCGGTCTTCTATGTCCTGCTCCGCGCGCTGGAAAAGCGCGTCACCCACACCGAAAAGGTGCACCACCATGTCTGAGATGACGCTATCCGATCTGGGCCCTGATCTTGCCCTGCTGCTCGCTCTGCTGTTTGGGCTTGTCGCGGTGGTCAATCTGGCGGGGCCGGGCTTTTTGTTGCGGTTTTATCGGCGATGGGGCTATCCGCGCAGCTTCCACTATGTCGTGGGTTTGATACAGGGGATGACTGCCCTGTTCCTGGCAATCCCTGAGACCCGCATCTGGGGCGGCATCCTGGGCGCCATGGTGCTTTTCGTTGCGATCGTATCGCTGCTGAACCACCGCAAATATGCCTATGCGGTGCCGGCCATCTTCTTGATGCTGGCTCTGGCGCCGGCAATGGTTTGATGCCCAAGCCGGACAGGGTGCAGTAAAAAAATGGGAGGGCATGAAGCCCTCCCAAGAACCACCAAAAGGGGGACGATTGGCGGAGTAAATATTGCTAGGCCGACGTTTTTCAGACCCGCGGCACCGAAGAAGGCGCCGCGGGCGTCAGGCTAGAACTTCTTTGACAAGTTGAATTCCACGAAGCGACCCAGCGTAGATCCATTTGCCGTACCACCCGTCGTATTGTTGGCGAATGGCGGATCGACGTCGAACAGATTGTTGACGTTGATGCCAATCGTCGCGTTGTTCAGGTAGTGCGCCACATCGGAAAGATCATAACTCGCGTAAAGGTTCACCGGACCAAACGCGCCGATATGAGTCTGGCCGGCGGTCGTCGTGGAGGTATAGCCCGCGCTGTAATTCCACGTTACACGCGCGGTGAAGGCGCCGATCGTGCTGCCGATATGGGCCGAGAAGTTGTAGGGACTCGTATTGGCAGCCAGCTGATCGATCAGAGACGCGCCGGCGAATGCCCGAGTATCGCTGAGTGTGTAGTCGGAGCCGGCCACACCGAATTCCACGTCGCCAAAGTCGGTAGGCATCGCGTAATTCACAGCGAAGTCGAGGCCCTCATCATACACATTTCCCAGATTGTGACGGCGCGCATCGAGCAGCGTGTAGACCCCCGTTCCCAGAGAGCCGTCGTAATAGGGCGCGTAACCCGGAAAGCCGGCCTGGACGATCCCCGCGGTGGCCGCGCTCAACTGAGCCTGGGTGGGGAACAGGATATAATAAGGGGCATAGGCCGGTATCGTGTACATCTGGGTCGTCTTGTATGGGGCCTGCGCGATCACGTTGTAGAGCGACACGTGCCAGTAGGTCAGACTCAGATCCAGACCATTGAGCCAATCCGGGGCGTAGTCGAAGCCGGTAGACCAGGTATGCGCCGTCTGGCTTTGAAGATCGGGGCTGCCGCCCGCGATCAGGAAGCCGACATTGCCGGCCGGCACCGCCACACCCGGCACCGGATTGCCCGGAGGTTGCTGCAGGAGAACGCGGGTATCGGTGGCGCCCTGCTTGTCGGCCATCGAAGGCGCGTTAAAGGACGTGCCGATATTGCCGTTCAGCTTCAGTCCGGCGATAGGCTCGTAGGTGATGCCGATCTTCGGATTTTTGGTGTCGCCGACATCACTGTAATGGTCATAGCGGGCGGAAACGTCCAGAGCGAGTGAATGGACGAACGGCAGCTCATTGTCGCTGCCAACAATCGGAACATTGATTTCGCCGAACAGCGAATCGATATCCCGATGGACATCGGCCTGCACCACCAGGCCGCCCGGCACCGCAGTGCCGCCGCGCTGACCCAAGGGACCGTTGACGTTGGAGGCCCGCAACGTCTCGTAGTCATACTGCGCACCGAGGGCCACTTTGACATCGCCGCCCGGCAGATGGAACACCGAGCCGTTGGCGATGGCTCTGGCCTGCGCAAGCTCCTGCGTTGAAACGGCGGTGGTGCCGAAATTCTGAAGCTGCTGCAGCACGGCGCCGTTGGTCAGGGACAGATTGTACGGGTCCAGCGCGAAACTTGTGCTTGAGCTTTGAAGATTGGAGGCAAGCTGAACGGCATTCAAGGAAGGCGACAGCTGATAGATGCTCGAACGCCCATAATTGCCCAGCACATCCAGGTCCCAGTCTTTGCCGAACTTAAAATCCAGATCCGGGGCGACGTAGAATTTCTCAAGCTGATCGGTATTGGCGACATGCGCTCCGAACGCCGGCTCCAGGCTGAACGCGACGGTCTGGGACGTCTCCGTTCCGATGCGCTGGAAGTATGGATTGGCGTTTGTGATGGTTCCCGAACCACCCAGCGCGTAGGCCAGACCGGTCGTATTGTGCCGCGAATAATTGGCCGTTAGCGAGAAGGTGATGTCGTCGGTGATGTCCTGATGAAGTGACGCGAAGAAGGAGTGCTGAGCATCCTGCGGGAATGGTGTGCTTCCCAGGAAGGTCGTGTCGCACTTGTTGACGCCTGGCGCCACCGATGCGGCCAGAGCGCCGGGCGCATTGGCCACCGCGCTGGTCGTCTGATGATAGACCGTGGAACCGATGGTGATGTTCGCCAGATCGCAGTTTGACGAGCGCTGATCCGTCGTCCCGCCGAGCGGTATCAAATTCTGGCGGGGGTAGGCACGATCGGACGCGTATTGGTAGGAATTGTAGCGGTATTCGTATGCGATATAGGCGCCGCCGGAACCCCAATTGTGGCCGGCCATGAAGCCCGCTTCGATGGTGTTGTAGTTGCCCGCGGTCGTCGTTCCGAGCTGGGTTTGTGCCTGGAAGCCCTCGAAATCCTTGCGGGTAATCAGATTGATGATGCCGGCAATGGCGTTCGAGCCATAGATCGACGAGCCGCCATCCAGCACCACATCGACCCGCTGCAGCACCATGGCGGGTATGGCCGTGGGATCTGGCGTCGTGGCCAGCACGCCGTCTCCGACCAGGTTGTGACCGTCCACCATGACAAGGGTGGCGGCGCCGCCGGCGCTGTTCAGATTGCGCAGAATGGGCTTGGGCTGCGTATCGTGGCCCACACCTGCCGTCGCGGTGATGGGCGCAGTGTTGAACAGGCTGTTGATCTGCGGAACGTTGGACAGCACTTCATTGGTCGTGATGGCGCCGGTCGCCTTGATGTCGTCGGTGGAGACGCCGACAACATGTGCGCCGATCGGAGCCGTGCCTTTCAGCAAGGTGCCGGTGACAGTGACCGCTTCGACAGAATCGCTTGCCTGCGGATTGGCCTGCTGAGCCAGTGCCGGTGAAGCGGCCATCAGCGCGATAGCGGTCCAGGATATTCCGCCCATCAATAAGGTGCGCACTCGCGCAGCCGGCGTAACTTGCATTCGATTTCCCCTTGTTGATCGGCCAGCGGCCGTCGCTCTTTCAATGGGGCGCAGTCATGCCGCAGCAGCAAATTCTTCACAACAGACACAAAGCTCAGACTGTTGTCGGTTCCGTCGCATACTGAGAGACGGATTTATGTCGGTATACGATATTCATTTCGAAAACGTCAGAAACATATCCCAGCATTACCGGCATTTTAGGAATCGCCCGCGCAGCGTGTGTTGATCCCTCAAATGTAGCCGTGCCGGCTATTCCGCCATCGTTTCTCACGGGTTCTTCGGCGAGAGACGAATGAGGAGGCAATATCCCTCTAAAAAATTCGTCATACATTCGAGCAGTGGTAACATTCGGAATTTGCATAAGCGGGAAAACCGGGATTGTTTTGTATATCGGTGCGCCAATTCTTCCTTGGCGATACCGGCACCGTTTGTGATTAATCGCGCCTCAATCGCGAATTCACTCGGGAGCCTCGTCATGCGTTTTGAAACACACCGCCGCAGCGTCCTGCTGTCGTCCGGCCTTGGGCTTGCCGCGGTTGGGGTTGCAGGCAAATCAGCCGCGGCCGCACCTGCGCATGCGGTTCGGGCTTTCTACGATGTTCGCGATTTTGGCGCGGCCGGCGATGGCAAGACGCTAGACACCGCGTCCATGCGCGCCGCGATAGACGCAGCCGCCGCGGGCGGCGGCGGCACCGTCGTCGTTCCACCAGGGAATTATCTGTGTTTCAGCATACGGCTGAAGAGCCAGGTGCATTTGGTGCTGCAGCAGGGTGCGACCATCATCGCCGCCGATTCTCCCACACCCGGCCAGACAACGGGCTATATGGGCGGCGCCTACGATGCCGCGGAGCCCGACACCGTCTGGACGCCCTATCAGGACTATGGCCACAACCATTGGCACAATTCCCTGATCTGGGGCGAGGATCTGCATGACGTGTCCATCACCGGACCGGGGCTGATCTGGGGCCGCGGCCTCAGTCACGGGCGCAACGTCCGCACCTTGGGGAATGTCTTCAAGGCCGAGCAGGCCGGTGTTGGAAATAAGGCCATCGCCCTGAAGAACTGCCGCAATGTGCATCTGACGGATTTCTCCATTCTCAAGGGCGGTCACTTTGGCCTGCTGCTGACGGGCGTGGACAATCTGACTATCGACGGGCTGACCATCGACACCGATCGCGACGGTATCGACATCGACTGTTGCCAGAATGTGCGTGTATCGAACTGCGCCGTGAACGCGCCCTGGGACGATGCCATCGTGCCGAAGTCAAGCTTGGCCCTGGGCTATAGCCGACCCTGCAAGAACATTACGATAACCAACTGCTATGTATCCGGCTGCTGGGAACTGGGCAGCCTGCTGGACGGCAGCTACAAGCTGATCACCGATCACACTTACGCCTTCTTCACGGGCCGCATAAAGCTCGGCACCGAATCCAACGGCGGCTTTCTCAACACGGCGATCTCGAATTGCACCTTTGAAGGCTGCCAGGGATTGGCGCTGGAAACGGTGGATGGCGCGATATTGGAGGACGTGACCGTGACCAACATCACGATGCGCGACCTCGTCTCCGGCCCGCTTTTCCTGCGGCTTGGGGCCCGGCTGCGCGGCCCGGCCGCAACCACGAAGGTCGGCTCCCTGCGGCGCGTCCTTATCAGCAACATCAACGCGCATAACTGCGATTCCCGCTTCTCATCGATCGTGAGCGGGATCCCGGATCATGCGATCGAGGATTTGAAGATCTCAAACGTCTTTATCGACCATGCTGGCGGTGGCCAAAAGGTCCCCTCGGTGCCTGAAAATGAAAACAAATATCCGGAGCCGAACATGTTTGGCCCCACGCCCGCGCATGGCTTTTATTTCCGCCATGTGCGGGGGCTGGAAGTCAGCCACACCGAGATCCGCCCGTCGGCGGCCGATTCGAGACCCGCTTTCCAGCTCGAGGATGTAACGCGGGCAGACTTTTTGGCCGTGACGGCGCCGGGACCCGCATTCTCTCTCGGGAATACAGCCGATTTTCGCGTGGCATGGAGCAGGGCCACGGCCGACGCCGTGGTCCCCCACGCCGACAACAAGACCCTTTAAACGCGAGGGGCAGGCCGCCAGACTGGATCTGGCGCCCTGCCCTGCCCCTCAATCCTTGACGATGTAGAAAGCAGCCTCGTACGGCTTCAAATCGAGCGTGATGTGGCCGGCTTCACCGGTCAGCGGTTCGACTTTCCCCGTCTGCGCATCCCATCGTTCGACCAGTTTTCCAAGGCTGTAGCGAAAACTGTTCTTCACCGCATGATCGCTTTCGTTGAACAACATCACCACATTGGCGTCCTTGAGCCGGCGCTGCATGATCCGCACCGCCGTATCCGGCGTGGCGAGCATCACGGCCCGCGTGCCGACGGCTGTATCCAAGGCTGCAACCAGCCGCGCCGGCGGATTGAGCGGGGCCGGAGCGCTCTGGGTCGGATAAGCGGGTGGGGTTGGTACGGTGGCCAAGGTGTCGGGCGCCAAGGTTGCCCAGCCGAAATCCGAAGGCTTGGTCTCGGCTTCATTGAGATAGGTCTTGTCGGCGATCATGCTGGGCGTTCCCGTGATGAACAGCACATGGCCGCCGCCTTCGGAGAATTTCCGAAGCTTCTCGACCGTGGCGCGTGACAGAACCTTCGCATTCGGCACGATCACCGCGCGGTAGCGATTGCCGCTGGCGCTCTCCAGCGTTCCGGGTCCTGTCTTGAGCGTCTGATCGATCGCGTCTTCCGTTACGATATCGAAATCGATCTGGCGTTCCGACAGCAGCCGCTCGCTGGAAACAAAGGCGTTGTCCGCGTCGGCATCCTGCATCCAGAGCGAGGCGGTCGGCAGCAATAGCGCCACATCGGCTGCAGGACGGCCCATCGACAGCAGATAGGAGACCCGCCGCGTGTAAGCCATCAAAGCAGGCCAGCCCGGGTCCTTCATGAAGGCCGCGGGGCCTCCGCGCGGCCTTGAACTCGCCGGGTAATGCATGGTCTCGACAAGATTGATGCCGCGGACGAACTGCTCATTGATGATGTAGCGCGCCATATCGATGTCAGGCTCGGGCCGGTAGGCAGCGAAGCTTTCGGTGAGGGAACGGGGATGCCCGTAGACATGGCTCACCGAGGATGCCAGCCGCGGAAAATCCGACACCGTATCGGTCCAGATCTGGTGCCATATCGTGTCGATTCCGGGGATCTGCACGTCGCGCATGGCGCGGAAGAAATCGCCCTCGCTTTGGACAAGGTGGAGCTCCTGCTCCTCGTGATTGATATGGAGCTGGTATTCCATGTTGTTCTGCGCGCACCAGGCGGCTTGAGGCTTGAAGAAACCGTCCTCGAACATCTGGGCGAAAACATCATAGAAGTCAGCCTTTGCGCCGGTCTGCGCCGGGCTGAGGCGCGTCTCAGGCCCGCGCGGCTGCAGGAACACCGGCAGATAAGGCCGAATGTCGTAGCCTTTCATCTTCTGAAAGGTATCGAAAAATCGTGGCGTCCAGGGCAGGCCGCTGATCGTATAATCGGGTTCGTCACCACGAAATCCCAGGATCGTCTTGCCGAATTCGTCTCCCACGACCTTTTTGTAGGCGTTGTGGGTGAAATCCAGATATTGCTGCGTGGCCGCCGGATCCAGATAATCTTCGAGAGATTGACTTTCGTCCTTGGCGTGGGTGGGATTTGTCTCCGAGCGTGTCGGTGACGTGCGGAACGCGTGTGAGACAAATATCACCGTCCAGTTTCCCACCGGCGCTGTCCAGCGCACGCGGTTCCCCGTCATGGGCAAGGTCACGGCATTTCCGGAAAGACTGGGAACGGCGCTGACCGCCACCGTGTCCGCGGGAACCTGTTCGTCGATCGATTGTCCGCCCGAGACAGCAATGGTCTTCGCCGCCATCAGGATCTGCATTCTCAGTTCGGGATGCTCGCTGGTAAATTTTCCGCCGGCGAAACCCGAAGGATATCCCGCATCATCCACGATCCATATTTTCATGCCCCGCTTCTTGGCTTCCAGGACCAGTTGGCGGAACAGCTTGAGATATTGCGGCGACATGTAATCGAAGCCGCCACCGGCGCCATATTGAACGGTTACGGCGCGCCATCCCAGTGACTTCATGGTGTCGAGATCGCGCCGGATGACATCGATCGTCACGGGTCCGCCCATCCCGTAATAGGGCTCGGGACCATATTCAGCAGGCGCGTCGTTCCAGACCGACGCCACCTGCGCGGCGGTGGGCATTTGAAGCTGTTGCCAGGAATGATTTGTTGGCTCAGCAGCAGAACCCTGCCCCATGCCTGAGAGCAATCCCGCCATGACCGCGAGCCTCAGCGCAATTCGTTTCGCGCCTGCTTGTCTGTATACCATTTTTGATCATTCCATCCTGAAGCAACTAGGGACCGAAACTCCCAGTTGTCATTTTCGGATGTCAAACTTCACCACCACCAGCCTCTCACAATGCGATGGGGCTTGCCTGGTTGCTAGCGCACTTCCCTAAGGCTCCAGGTGAAGCGCGTAAACTTGAGTGTGTTTTTTAAAAAAGTTTAATGCCAGGAAGCGCGCGCTGCTGCAGCGACCGCAGCGGCGCAGCCCTGTTCAATACCACTTTCGCAATCTCACCAGGCTGGCATTGCCAACCGCAGTGGAGAAGGCAGCCATGTCACTGGTCGCCCCGTCACCATTGCGATAGTGATAAGGGAATACGATTCTGGGTTTGAAATCCTTCACCCATTTTGCCGCCGCCGCGACGTCCTGCGTGTAGGGCAGATTCACCGGAATAAACGCAAGGTCGATATTCGCCAGATGCTCCAGCTCGGGCGTCTCCTCGGTATCGCCCGCGACATAGACCCGCTTGTCACCGAATGTCATGACATAGCCGTTGCCAACACCCTTGGGATGGAAGTTCAGCCGCGCCGGCGTGATGTTATACATAGCGACAACTTCCACGGGCACCGCGCCCAGCGCGCCCTTCTCGCCGTTCTTCATAACCTTGGTCTTGGCCTGAAGGTCGGGCGGCATCGCATCGCGGACATTCTGGGGCGCGATGATAACTGTCTTAGGACCCGCCACGGCCTGCAGGATTGGAGCGTTGAAATGATCGCCATGGACATGGGTTATGAGGATGAAATCCGGCTGCGGCATTGCCTTGTAGGGCGCCGTCACCGCCTCGCCCTTGGCTCCATCTAGCGGCGCCGGATCGATCAGAATGTGCTCGCCCTTGTAGGTGAGCATCAGGCTGGCATGGTGGATCGGTGCGATGTCGAGCGTACCGCCGGATGTCGGGAGATGATCGGAGCCGGCGACTTGCGCTCGCACCGGCATCGCCGCGGCAAGCGCGGCAAATCCCGCCGCAAACAGGGTATGCCTCATGGTGAGCGTTCTCATCCGCGTTTCTCCCCGTAACTGCACCTGGAGGCGAAATTAGCGCAAGCCGGCCTACTCTCCAACCACGCCCAGGGCACCGTCCAACGCACTTGCCAGTGAAATTGTCCAATAAAATCAATATTCTACGTGCAGTTGCGAAACGTCGATAAGCGGATAGGCTTGGAAAAACAGGGAGGCCATCATGCAGTCTGAATTGACCCGCAGAGCCGCGCTTATCGCCGCGGCTGGTACGGCACTGTTGAGTACCGGCGCCGTTGCCCAGGCCAAGTCGCGCATCGGCATTATCGGCGCCGGCAATATCGGCGCCTCCGTCGGCGGATTGTGGGTCAAGGCCGGACACCCGGTGATGTTTTCCTCACGCAATCCAGACGAATTGAAAGACCTGGTGGCCAAGCTGGGACCGCTTGCCCATGCCGGTACGGTCGCCCAGGCCATTGCTTACGGTGACGCGTTGTTCATTGCAGTGCCTTTTGCGGCGCTCCCCCAGATCGGGGCCGACTACAAGGATGCGCTGAAGGGCAAGATCATGCTCGACGCCACCAATGCGGTGCCCACGCGCGATGGCGCTGCCATCACCAAAGAGGCGGACACCAATGGCATCGGTATTACGGCGCAGAAATATCTCGCCGGCACCCGGCTGGTGCGCGCGTTCAACAGCATGGGCGCCAATGCCTTCGAGAGTCAGTCAAACCGCCCTGATCCCAAGATGGGGATCCCGATCGCCGGTGACGATCCCCAGGCGGTTCAGGTGGCTGAGGCGCTGGTGCGCGATGCCGGCTTCGATCCCGTCCTGGCTGGTGGCCTGGCCAGCGCCAGGAAATTCCAGCAACGCTCTCCCGGCGCTTATGGCTTTCAGGGCACTGCCGCAGAGCTGAAGGCCAAGCTCGACTCGGGTCCGTAGCGACAATTCTTCCAGTTCGCATCCGCGCGGATTCGGGCCACCCAAAGTGACGCAAGAGCAAACTGGAGCCGACAGGCAACCAGCCTGTCAGCTCCAGCCTGGAAAACCCGCCCCCATCGGGCCCGCGAAGCCGGGCTTACAGCCTCGCCCGTATGCCCAGCGTGAAGTAACGCCCCATGATGTCTTCCTCGGACGGGATCGGATAGTGGATGCCCTGCACCGCACTATTCTCATAGACCTGACCCTTGGCATTGAAGAAGTTCTGGACATTGAAGTAGCCGGTCATGTCGAAGCCGCCCGTCTCGAAATCCCGCTCCAGGTCGACGTCGACATAGTTCTTCGCGCGGATCCACGGGTCGACATAAACCTGCGGCACGCCCGCCGTCGTGACCTTGCTGTATTTGCCAAGCCAGCGGTCCTGCACCGCAAAGGTCCACTTGTCCAAGGTGTAGGACAGCGACGTGTTGATATGGGTCTTGGCGATCAAATCGCCGTTGGGCGGCACGGACGTGAAGGTGAACGGCGCGCCCGGATAGGCCTGGTTCTGGTTCACCGGCTGGTAGTTCGCCAGCACACGGGCGTTCCAATTCCCCCCAAGTATTTCGAAGGCATAGTTCGCTTCCAGGTCAAAACCCTGAATCTCCACAAGGGCGGTATTCTGGGTGTTCGAGAACACCCTGGTGGGATAGTTCGCCGGCGAGGTATCGCTGAAGGGAAGCGGCCGTACATACAGGGCACAGTAGGGCGAGGTGCCGCCGGAGCCGTTGCAGAGGTTCTGGATGGACACGTTGGTGCCGGAGATCTGGCCCACCGCGTTATGCAGACGCACCTGGTAGTAGTCGAGCGACGTGGTGAAGCCCGGGAAGAAGCCGGGCGTCAGCACCATGCCCGCGGTGAAGGTGCGGGCAATTTCCGGCTGAAGGTTCGGGTTACCGCCGGTGACGACCTGGGTGTTGTTCTGGGTCGAGGTGTGAATGTCGAAATAGCCGGAGCCCGAGGACGTCGTGGTCGGCTGGAACAGATCGTACAGATTGGGGGCACGGATATCCACCGACCAAGTGCTGCGGAACCGCAGCAGATCGTTGACACCATAGTTGAGGCCGATCTTCCAGGTCTCCACCCCGCCCGACGTGCTGTAGTTGGTGTAGCGGCCGGCCACGTCAATATTCAGGCTGTCGCCCATCGAAGAGTCTTTCAGCAAGGGGATGTTGGCTTCGACGGCCCCTTCTTCCACCTCATTGGAGGCGGACATTGACTGTCCGCCTGACAACCAGCGCAGCGCCGTCGGATCGCAGAGCCGCAAGCCCGTGCAATCCACCAGCCCGCTTCTGTTTTCGCCCAGGGCCAGAATATCCAGGGACATGAAACGCGCCTCGGCAGACAGCGCCACCGTGATCGGGCCGGCCCAGGTGTCGAACGGGCTGCCGGTGATGCTGGCTTCGACATTGTCCATTGTGTTGGTCGTATAGGTGCCGGTATTGGCGTTGATATAGTTGAACGAGGCCAGAGACAGGGGACCCGGGCCGAACGGATTCAGCGGCACGCAATTCTTGTACGCGGCCGCTGTCGCAGCCTGGGTCGCGGCATAGCACTGGATCGTCGAATTGCTGACGTTGGATGTCACGCCGCCGGGGCCTGTGCCAGGAGGCGCCAGGACAGCGTCCTGTGCCGCGTAGAGATGCTGATAGTCCTGGTTGGCCGTGACAACCTGATTTTGCCGCGCTTGACCGTGCGAATAATACAGAGTCCAGTTGTACGATCCCCATTTGCCGTCCAGGCCTGTCGCAACTGAAAGCAGCCGGTCAACACCGGTCCCGCCCTGCTCCTGCGACGGTCCGCCATCCAGGAACTTGCCCATGACAAAGGTATTGGTGGCGTTGGAGCCGCCATTGTTGCCCTGCGTGCCCGTGCTCGGTACGAAAAAGGCTGGGTTGGTCCCGTTATTGCCCAGCAGGGCCTGGGTCGCCGCCGGCAGGAACGGATTGTTGCGGTAGTAGAGGCCGCCGAAGGTCACCGGCCCGATCTTGATGGGAAAATACAGGGTCTTGTTGGCCGCCTCGCTGGCCGTGGCATTGATATAGAAGGTGGTGTCGTCGTCCAGGTCATAACTGAACCGGCCAAAACCCGTATTGACATGGACTCCGTTCAGCGCGCTGCCGTATTTGTTCCAGCCGCCGTCGCCGGCCGCCGTGACATTGCTCGTCCCCGTCAGCCTTCCCGGGTTGTATGCCGAGAGCACGCCAGACGTATAGAAATTGAAGCCTGTGGCGGCACATCCGCCGCACGCGGTGACCACGCCGCCAAACGGGGCGGTCGGGCGCTGCGCAAATTCGGTGTCCACATACGGATTGGCTGTCGTGCCCGAGCCCGTCTGCACCCAGGGCTGCCAGCCATAAGGGCGTGCATTGTCCATCACCAGATCGCGTTTGCGGCTGCTCAGCGCGACCTCGATGTGCCCGCGCCCGCCAAAAAGGCTTGTGCCCGCCGCCGCATCGATCTTGAAGCTGGCGCCATCGCCATAGGTCGAGATGCCGCCGTTGACATCCAGCTTTACGCCGGTGAAAGCCTTGTCCAGAATGAAATTGACCACGCCAGTGACCGCATCGGAGCCGTAGACGGCGGAGGCACCGCCCGTCACCACGTCGGTTCGCGTCATCAAGGTCATGGGCAGGGTTTCGATACCAACCGTGCCGTCCTGCAGCGAGGGCGTTACGCGGTGGCCATCCATCAGAACCAGGGTTCGGTTCGGGCCGAAATTGCGCAGGTTGAGAATGGTCAGGTTCTGATAGGCCTGGCGCGGGAAGGAGGAGCCCGTAAAGACGGGCATCTTGACCAAGGCGTCCGACACCGAGGTCGGCGTCATCTGCGACAGATCGCTGGCCGAGAGCGTTGTCAGGGGCGTGGGAGAATTGGCGATATTCGAAATGGTGCGCGAGCCCGTAACGACCACCGTTTCCGTTCCGGGACTTGCGCCCTGCGCCCAGACTGGTGAAGTGGACAGGCCGGCGAGCAAGGCGATCACTGAAACGCTGGTTTTGGAATTCGCAAGCATGTTTGTCCCCTATTTTTAAGATCGTTCTTGTTTGGTCGTCTCCGTTGATCAGTCCGGATCGGCATTTCTGGACGCCGCCGCGGCGGCCGGTGCTTTGCGCCCTTGCCGCGTCAGGAACGCCATCAGGTCGGCAAACTCCTCCTTGGTGAGACGCTTGTCATAGTCGGTGGGCATCAGTGGCGGCTTAGCCGCAACCGCCTTGACCTCTCCGCGGTCCAGCAGATGAAGCTGATTGTCATCGCCCATCAGCTGCAGCGAATAGCTGTCCTGGTTCAGCAGCACGCCGTCGACGGTCCGGCCATTGCTGAGCGTGACATGAACCGCGTCATAAGTGTCCATCGCCGGCAGTGCGCGCAAGTGCACCCCGCCATCGCCATAGACACGGTGATTGGGCTTGGTCAGCGCATCGACGATCAGATTGGATTTGTATTCGGCCGCGACGTTGGTGAGATCGGGTCCTTTGAGAGCCCCCTTCCCGCCCAGCATGTGGCAGGAGCCACACTGGCCCTTGCCCCAGAAAATCTCCTCGCCATGGGCGACATTGCCCGCAAGCGGATTATCGATAGCCGTCCCCCGCAGGGAATGCAGGAAAGCGCCAATCTTGAGAATATCGTCGTCCGCGAGCTTTCCTTTCCAGGCCGGCATGATCGTGCCCGGCGCGCCATTGCGGATAACTTCCAATATCTGGTTGTCATCCAGCTCGCCACGCAACGGCACGGACAGGTTATGGACAATCTCTGGTCCGATCTCGCCGGCGCCGCCGTTGGGGCCATGACAGGACGTGCAGTTCTGGTTGTAACTCTGTTCTCCCTGCGCGATCGCCTGGCTATTACCGGCGAAGGGATTGGGCGGACCGGCGGGAGGCCCGCGGCGCTGCGCTTGAACCGGCAGCATAGCCAGAGGGATGGCAAGACCGATCAGCAACGCCGTGATCAGAGAGCGCCTCATGGCTTCTTCTCCCCGGCGGTGGCGCGATCCGGCAGGCCGAAAGTGAGGATGTTGGTGCCGGACGCGATGGCCAGATACTGGCGGCCATCGACGCTGTAGGTGAGCGGGCTGGCGGTAATCAGATCGCCCGTATTGTAATGCCACAGCGAGCGCCCGGTTTTGGCATCGAGCACTGAAACCTGCCCGAACTGTTCCGGCGAGAAGACGATGCCGCCTTCCGTGGTCAAAAGCCCCGGACCATAGTGATTGGAGCGGACCTGCTTGTAGTCCCACTTGATGGCGCCGGTCTTGGCGTCGATCGCGCGGGTGTAAAGCTGCCAGCTTTCCTTGTCCCGCGGGCTTTCCAGGTAGCTGGTCTCAGAATCCGGCGCCGAGCTTGCCAGAGTGTTGACGCCACATCCTTCAGTGGTGGTGACATAGAAAAGACCGGTGGAGGGATTGTAGGCCGGTGACGGCCAGTTGGTTGCCCCCGCTGTCGAAGGACAGGTGATCGTGCCTTTCACAGTAGGCTCGTGCGCCGGATCGGGCAGTCCCTTGCCGGTCTTGGGATCGACCGTGCCCCAATCCACCCGGCTGACGAATGGCGTCGCCTGGAGAAACTCACCATTGGTGCGATCGAGAATATAATAGAAGCCGTTGCGGTTGGCCTGGAGCGCCACCTTCCGCGGCTTGCCTTTGAAGGTCATGTCCGCCAGGACGATGATCTCCGTCGAATCATAGTCGTGCGTGTCGTGCGGCGTGTTCTGGAAATACCATTTCAGCTTGCCGGTATCGATATCCAGCGCGACGATGCAATCGGAATAGAGATTGTCGCCGGGCCGCCCCTTGCCCGACCATTGCGGATTGGGCTGGCCCGTCCCGTAATAGACAAGCTTCAGCGCCGGATCATAAGCGCCGCCGATCCAGATCGGCCCGCCGCCAGGGACATGGCCACCCCAGCTATCCAGGGCCGGATCGCCTTTTTCCGGTACGGCGCGCCAGGTCCAGCGATAATCGCCCGTCTGCTCGTCATAGGCCTGGATGAAGCCGCCGCCGTCGCCGGTGGCGCCAAAGCGGTTGCCCATGACCAGGATCTTTCCGTTCGCGACCAGGGGCGGGCCGCCTGAAAACGACACTTTGGGGCCGCCCTTGGATTCCCAGAGCTGTGCCCCGGTGCGCGCATCCAGCGCCAGCACATGGCCGTCATTGGTGGTGATATAGACGCGGTTATGGGCCACCGCTGCGCCGCGCTGATAGGCCGTCGTCGCAGGCTGGCGGCGGAAGCGCCAGATGACATTGCCGGTGCGGGCATCGAGCGCATCGATCCGGTTATAGCCGCTGACATACATGACGCCACCCACGACGACCGGCACGCTTTCCAGGCCCTGCAGCCCCTCGACGTGGTACATCCATTTGCCCTGAAGATTGCGGGCATTGGCGGGCGTGATCTCCTTCAGCGAGGAATAGCGCTGGTTATTGTAGCTGCCACCATAGATCGGCCAGTCCTTGCCGGGCTGGGCAGGATAACTGTCCTGGGCCGATGCGGCCGGGCCGCACAGCATAGCTGTGGTCACCAGCAGGAACGCTCGTATGATGGCGCGCCCCTCGCCCGCAATAAACTCTCTCATTCTTCTTTCCCCTCAAAATCCCGGTCCGTCGCTACCTCCCGCTGGCCAGCGACGCCGGCACTTTCACGAATGCAGATGGCATCAGCGCACTCGGCGCAAAAATGCGCGGCACTGCTGAATGGGACGCATGATTGATGCGCAGGCCGCTGCCGTTCGCCAGCGGGGCGACGGCGCCAGCCAAGATCGGTTTTTTGCCAAGCGCGTCCCGGCGCGAACGAAGGAAGATATCCCTCATTTCAACGGCTCGCGGCCCAACACAGGACCGCCACAAGCCGCGGCTGGTGACTTCATAGGGCTGTCCCCTTTTTGCGCCGAAATGTCAGAGCCATCAGCGCTTTCGCCGGATTCAAATCCGATCTAAAGCCAGCCTAAGCACTTCAACGTGTTTGCGGAACATCAAAAGCGTCACCGGCCATAAATTTGTACCGTGCTGCGCTGCACATGTGGCAACTCACGATTGAAGAGGGCCACCATTGGAAAGCCTACAGCTGTCCTGCGCAGGGTGACGAAACATCATCTTCATAGGCGTTTTGCGTGCTTTTTCGATGCGCGCGAGCTGCCCATCGCCCTGTGCTGACAAAGTGTCATACCAATGTTGGAGTTCCAGACCGTGCCAAAACCAAACTCGCACGACCTCTCCCCGCGAGGATCAGACATTGGCTGAAATGTTTTTACGCGGACGCGGAATCGAGAGATGTCCCATCCGAGAACCGCACAGGGTGGCAAGGTCTTAGACGACGTCTCTCGCCCTGCCGCCACTCGCGACCGCGATGGCAGCAACGATGATAATCCCGGTCAGAAGCATGCGAATGCCGGCGCTGACGCCAAAGGTATTGAGCATGGTGAGAAGCAGAACCAAAAACAGCGCTGCACCCCATATGCCCGGAAGATTGGCTTTACCGCCAGCCACCGAAGATCCGCCAATCACGACGACCGCAATCGACGACAACAGATATTCGTTGCCGATATCCACGGTGGCTCCGCGAAAATAGCCCGCCAGCAGAGCACCATCGATTCCACCCAGCGCGCCGCATAGCATATAGGTGGCGAGCCGCGTCCACCCGACCCGCACGCCGGCAAATCGCGCCGCACGCATATTCTGCCCCACGGCCAACACCCAACGGCCATAGATTGTGCGCTGCAAGGCTATCGCTGCCAGAACTGTGAGCAGCATGGCCAAAATCGCAAGCACCGGCACACTGAGGAATCGCAGATTGGCAAAATCCGCGAAGGCCGGGGGCGGCTTGATCTGCAGGCCGCGGCCATAACTGATATCGATAGACTGTATGATGAAGCTGGCGGACAGGGTAGCAATGATGGGCGGAATCCGCAGCGCCCAGATCAGCAGATAGTTTGCCAGACCTACCAGCAATCCACAGCCCAGCGCGGCCAGCAGCCCCAGTCCCACAAGAGCATCGTTGCCGTTCATCACCGTCATGGCGACGGCGCTGGCGAGCCCGATATTGGCCGGCAAGGACAGATCGATGTTGCCGGGCCCGAGAGCAATGACAAACATTTGCCCGACACCGACAACGACGATGAAGGCCGCCATGGCCAGGGCGTCGGTCAACATGCCGCCCGCGCCGCCTCCGTGCGTGACGGCAGCGGCGACCAGCCAGACAGCGGCCGCGCTCACAAAGGACCAGATCCAGGGTTTGGCGAGGATGTGTCTCATGCCGCCCCCTGCCGACGGCTCACCAGCACACGGGCGGTCAAAACAACGATCAGGATGGCGCCATTGGCTCCAATCTGCCAATCAGGCGGGATGTGCATGAAGGTCAAAAGCGGCGACGCGGCCAACGCGAGTGTTAGTGCGCCGATCACCGCGCCAACAGGCGAGACGCGCCCACCCGTGAACTCACCTCCGCCCAGAATGACACCCGCGATCCCCAGCAGGGTATATCCATTGCCGATGTTGGCGTCGGCGGATGTCGTCAGGCCAACCACCGACAAGCCGGACAAGACACCAAACAGTCCCGCGACCGCAAACAAGGTCATCTTTATTTTCAGCAGCGACCAGCCGGCGCGGCGAATGGCGACGGGGTTTCCACCCGATCCGCGCAAGATGACGCCATAGGATGTACGTTCCAGCAGAAACCAGACCACCACGGCGAGCACGACCGACGCCAGAACCGGAAACGGAACAAAGGGCGGGCGAATACCCATAATGGAAATCAGCCAGTCTGGCGCGAGCCCTCCCGGCTGCGGCAACACCAGGATCGCCAGACCCTGCCAGACAAAGCTCATCCCCAATGTCACAACAACGGAGGGCAAGTCCCGCAGATAGATCAAAGCGCCTATCGCAGCATAGGCGCCGATGGCGCAAATCAGGATGGCCGCGCCCATAAGCGGCGCATCGTGCAGCCAGGTCGCCGAGACACAGGCGGCAAAGCCTATGAAGGGACCAATGGAAAGATCCAGGTCATTCCCGGCGATGACGAACATTTGCGCCAACGTCGCCAACACAATCGGGATGGCGAGGTTGAGCATGAGATTGAAGCCGAAATAACTGATGGCTCGGGGATTGAGCCAGGCGATGCCCCCCAGCACCACCAGCAGCGAAAAAGCCGGCAGCAGCGCCCGCGCCACCGTACTGAAATGAGACGTCGCTCTGCCGGGCGTAATCATCTCAGTCAGCCCCCTTGAAGGAAGACTGAATGACGGCCGCTTCGCTCAATTCGCTGCGTTGCATATCGGCCACGATGGCGCCATCGCGCATGACATAGACATGATCGCAAACGGAAAGCTCATCGGTCTCGGTCGTATACCAAAGGAAAGTTCGTCCTGATTCCGCTTCCCGGCGGATAATGTCGTAAACTTCCAGCTTCGTGGCGATATCGACACCGCGCATTGGATCGTCCATCAGGATGATGGTGGCATCCGATCCCAGCGCGCGGGCGAACAGCGCCTTCTGCTGGTTGCCGCCCGATAACGACAATATGTTGTTGCGCATGTCAGGCGTACGGATCTTGATCTTATTGCGCCAGTGATCCGACAGCGCCTGCTCGCGCGAGGATGAAACCAGGCCGCCTCGCGTCAGCCCGTTCAGAGAACGGATCGTTATGTTGTCGGCGATGGACCACAGCGGAAAGACGCCGTCAGCCTGACGATCCCCTGCCACCAGAGCCACAGTCCCCGCCAAGGTGATATCCGGGCTTCGGCGCGATGATGCTCCAAAAATGGCGCGCAGCAGGTCGGTCTGGCCATGGCCCGCCAGGCCCGCCAGTCCAATGATCTCCCCCTCGCGTGCAACCGCTTCTTTGGCGTCTGTCTGCCGCGCGGGACGCGCGCGGACCCTTACAGCGGACTGTGCCCGGGCAATGGCCGTGGTCTGGGTAACGGGCGCATGGCTCTCCTCTGCTCCCATCGCCTGAATCAGCTTGTCGCGGTCAAATGCGGAAACACGGTCCTGAGCAACCACGCGGCCATCGCGCATGACAGCTATGGTGTCGCTGTTTTCAAGAATCTCGCCCAGCAGATGCGAAATGAGAATAAAGCTGATGCCGCCCGCGGCGGCAGCGCGCATGAAAAATAGCAATTGCGCTGCCGTATGCCCATCCAGCGAGGAGGTCGGTTCATCGAGAATAATAAGCCTGGCAGGCGTGTCAGTCTCGGTAAAGGCGCGCGCGATCTCCACCATCTGGCGTTGACCGATTCCCAGATCCTTTACCGGGGCAGAAGCGGAGATACCGTGGCCCGGAAAAATTTCGTCCAGCTTGTGCGCAATCAGCGCCCTCGCCTTGCGCCGCCATCCCAGACCGCGCAGCGCGGAATGCGTCACGCGCGTGTTTTCGGCCACTGTCAGGTTGGGGCACAGTGACAATTCCTGAAAGACGCACCGAATCCCAAGCTGCTGGGCCCGGCCAACCGAATAGTCCGGCTGCTCCTGTTCGGCGATGAAGACCCTGCCTTCATTGGGCGCGTATGCGCCCGCCAGAATGTTCATCAGGGTCGATTTGCCGGCGCCATTATGGCCGACCAGTCCGATACGCTGCCCTGCCCCGACCTCCAGATCGACGCCATCAAGCGCGACGACCGCACCGAAATGCTTTTTGACTCCCGTTAGCCGCGCAAAGCAGCCCTCCGATTCACCCATGGCAGACGCCTAGTGCGTGTTCGCTTTGATGGCGGCTATGGCGTCGGCCTGGGTATATTCGGTGCTTGCGACGCCGCCCTTGGGAATGGTGCGCAAGGCCGCCTCGAAATTACTCTGGGTGAAGGAAAGATAAGGCACGATCAGATCGTGCGGCACTTTCTTGCCATCCAGAACCTGCTGGGCGACCCAGAAGGCCAGCGTGGAAATACCGGGCGCGATCGAACCGGACCAGGTTTCATATCCGTTTTTGGCTTTCTGCTGCTGCCACCAGGCCAGTTCGTCCTGCCGATTGCCCATGATGACAACGGGTGTCGGCTTTCCCGCGGCCGCGAAGGCCTGGGCCGCGCCATAGCCATCTCCGCCCTGATCGACCACGCCCGCTACCGGCGGCAAGGATGGCAGAATTGACGTCACCGCCTTCTGCGCCGTCGTCTGGTCCCAGTTGCCAGTCACGGAGCCGACGATCTTGAAGTTGGGATGGGCCTTCACGCCCGCGGCGATGCCGGCGTGCAAGGTAGCGTCAATCGAGGTGCCCGCGACACCGCGGATCTCCAGCAGATTGCCGCCCTTGGGCAGCAACCTGGCCAGCTGTTCGACCTGCTGGCGGCCAAGCGCCTGATAGTCGACGACAACGCGATAGGCGCAAGGCGCCGTCACCACGCCGTCGAACGACACCACCACAATACCGGCGGAACAGGCCTGCTGGACGGCGCCATTCAGAGCGGTCGGCGAAGCCGCATTGATCACAATGGCGTTATAACCCTGGAGAATAAGGTTCTGGATCTGGGCGGCCTGGGTCGGCACGCCCGTATCTGGCGTGGTGAACGTGTCGGCGGCGGCAACTATTTTGTTCGCGACCGCCTTTTTCGCCACCGCATCAAAGCTTTTCAGCATCGCCTGGCGCCAGGAATTGCCGGCATAGTTATTGGAAAAGGCAATTCTTTTGTCGCCAGTGGCGGCATGGGACGGCCCGGCCAGCCCCGCGCAAAGCGCTGACAGCAGAAGGATGGAAGACTTACGCGTCATAGGGCGCTTCATGGGAGAACGATCCTCTTACAGTGCGAGGTTCAAACCGCGTCGAAGGTATGAACGGTGTAACCATCGAAGTGCTGTTCCATCTGGGACCATACTTTGCCGTGAAGATCTGTTGCCACCCATTGCTGCTGAAGCGGCTGGCTTTCAAAGGCGATGCTCAGGACATAGTCGCCGTCGTCCTTCGGACGCAGAAACTGCACGTCGCGAAAGCCGGGCTGGGCCGTTATCGCCGCCTTGAAAGGACCCGCAAAAACCTTCTCCGAAGCAGCGGCCTGCCCCGCCTTCATCTTGATGTTCACATGCAGCACAAACATGCCTTGGTCCTCGTCAATGATCGAACATGTGGCCTGCCGATACCAGGTCGGCGGCCATGAAAGCCTCCCGGTGAGGCCCGACCTTCACATCGATAGCATAAAGAGAGGTAGAAGCTGTAATAAACAATGTGCGCCAGTCACGGCCGCCCCAATGCAGGTTGGCGACAACCTCCGGCACCGCGATCTTGCCGATCAGCGTCCCGTCGGGGGCATAAATCCATAGCCCGCCCGGCGCCGTGACCCAGATATTTCCCCGCTCGTCGCATTTCATGCCGTCGGGCGCACCGGGCTTGTCAGGATCGCTGATCCCCGACGCGAAAATCCGCATGTTGGCCAGGGCGCCGTCGACGATGTCGAACACCCGGATATTCGCCTGCTCGGTGTCGTTCACGTACAGAAGCCGTTCGTCCGGCGAAAAGCACAGCCCGTTAGGCTGCGTGAACAGGGGCTTTTCCACCATCAGCGCCAGCGTGCGATCCGGCGCGATCCGATAAACGCCTCGAAAGCCCAACTGCGTGGGCCGCTCAACGCCATAGACAGGCATGCGGCCATAAGTGGGATCGGTAAAGTAGATAGACCCGCTCCTGGCTACCGCAATGTCGTTGGGAGAGTTCAGCTCCTTGCCTTCGAAATGGCTGGCCAGAACCTCACGCGCACCGTCCGCGCCGCCGACAAACCGGACCACGCTGGACGTAGCGTGTTCGCAAACCAGCAAGTTCAGGCTCGCGTCATATGTCATGCCGTTGCCCTTGTTAGAGGGGCGGGCCTGCTCCCGTACGGTCTTGCCGTCGAAGCGGCGGCGAGTATCGGCGGGCATGTCGGAAAAGAGCAAAAACTGATCGCGAGGGTGCCAGATGGGACCTTCGGTGAATTGAAAGCCTGACCCGACCACGCGCACCGGCGCATTTTTATCGACCAGTTCTTCGAGCGCAGTTTTCCCCGACGTATGAGACATGGATTATCCTTCTAGCCTTTTTGATAAAAACCGGATCGCGTTCTCGTTGCCAATTGGAATTGACTTTCACCCACCAGCTTACAGAGGTGGATCATTTCTCCGGAAGCATTTCGCTGTATGAAATGAAATCCGGCAAAGGCTCTAGCGGCCTGCAATAGCCCCCGCACGGCTTGCCGCGCCGTGCGTAGCCGGCAAGCCGCCCAGCCTGGTTTCGACAGGCATCTGCAGCGACAGACCGGGTGGAAGAAGCGGCGCCAGGTCCTCGTGCAGCACACGCAGCAGAGATTGCTCGCGCTGCTCACCAAGCCTTTCTGTCGGGCAGGTAATGCTGATAGCCCCGATGGGCCTGTGCCGCCGCAGCACAGCGACCGACAGGCAACTGGAACCAACCACAAATTCATCGATCTCGCGCGCGAAGCCTCGCTTACGTGCACCCACCAGTTCCGCCCAGATTTCCTTGTGCGTCGAAAGCGTGTGCTGGGTGCGCGGGAAAATGGGCGTGGGAAAGGCCTGGGAAAAACTTTCGAAATCGACATATGTCCGGCTGGCGATGGCCCGCCCCAGCGCGGTGGTCAAAGCCGGATCGCGAAAACCTACCGTGGACCAGGTGTTGATCGAAGTTTTTGGCACGATTTTTTCGACGCAGACAATCTCTTCGCCAACCAGAACGCCCATATGGCAAATCTCGTTCACGGTGCGGGAAAGATGCTCCAACGCACCGTGCATCTGGCGGACGCTGTCGTCGTGCGTATAGGAATCGGCCAATGACAGTGCGGCATTTCCCAGCCGATAGTTGCCGTTACTGTTCTGCTCCACAAAGCCGCGCTGCCGCAGGATCGACAGCGTATGATGCAATGAGGCTTTGTTGATGCCTAAGTCCACGGCCAGGCGGTTGAGGGGGCGCCCATCAGGCCCCACTTCACTCAGCCGCTGAAGCGCAAGAACCGCCTTGTCAACGCTACCGGTAGAACGCTGTGCCGCCATGGTCCCCTGCCAGCCGATCTAGAACCCGCTCTTCAGTTAAGCTAATGTAACAACTACATTTTCGCAACATCTTCTCGTTGAGCGGCTCGTTCCGACACCCCGGCTATGAAGCCGTGTTTTGCAATTGCGAAAGGCGCCGCACCCACCCCGCGACGCATCGACAGGCCGCACAATCCGGCAAAGCAAATGGCGCGACAGGCCGTGCCAGTCCGCGCCCTGGCGGACTGGACCGGTCATACCATGGTGGTGCGGCGCTAGATCTGCTTCAGCAACCAGCGCACCGAACGTTTCTGGATCTCCAGATACTGCGGATTCCACATGGCATGGACGGTGTGGCCCACCGCGGTGAAGACCACGCGGCCTTTGCCATAGTCATAAGCCCAGCCGGCATGCGCCTTGCGGCCCAGCTTGCGCTCGCCCACTTCATAGGTCAGATCGTCCCGGTTCTCCGACTCCAGGATCAGATATTTGGGGTCCTTGTCGTATTCGACGTAGTGCTGCTCGTCATTGACCATGAAGGTCTTCATCCCCGCCGTGATGGGATGAGCGTTGGCGGTGGCATGGACCTCGAACGGACGCAGCGGCGGATGGCCGATATAGGCGCCGCCCATCACATCGCGATAGTTCTTGCAGCCCAGCGAGATGTGGCTGGAATTGTGCATCGGATAGAAGCCGCCGCCGGCATTGACGAAATCCTTGATTGCCTGGCCCTGGGCTTCCGTCATCCAGGTCACCGATTTGGCGGCGGGAAAATCAGCCTTGTTCTCCAAGTCCGTCTGATAGCCGACATAGGCGTCGGGACCGGCATAACCGCCCGGCCACAGCATGCCGTCACGCAGCACCAGGAACAGCTGGTAGTTCTTGAGCAGCGTTCCCAGATCGGCGCCGGTGTCGATGGTGTAGTCGATCGGGATGTTCAACTCGCCGAACACCTTGTTGAGGCTGAGGCGGATGTAATCGGAGTTGTGATAGCGGTCGCCGATCAGGGCCAGGGCGCGCGGCCCGCCGCCCTTGGGGGCGGCAAACGCCGGCATCGTCCCCAACGCCGCTGCCGCCGAAACAAGCCCGGCATTCTGGATAATGCCGCGGCGCGAGATCATGTTCGGAAGATCTTTCATCATTGGCTCCTTGATCATATTGATCCGAAAAGGAGGCACCGCGCGGACCGGACCGCGTGGTGCCTCCCCCTCGGATCCTAGAACTTTGAGGTGATACCGATGGTGACCAACCGGCCGACCGGCGACGCTATGGTGGCGTTATAGCCAGCGGTCGAGGAATCGTAGGGCGGCCTCTTGTCAAACAAGTTCCGGATGTTCAGCGAAAACTGCTCCGCGCCCACATACCCGTCCTCGAAATCGTAGGTCAGGTTCAGGTCGAAGGTGGTGTTGGGCGAGACCCGGTCGCCGCCACTGCTGGGATTCAGCGCCGAGTTGAGGATGACCGCATTGTCGGGCGAATTCCAGTTCTGGTAGCCGCCGGTGTAGTTCATGAACAGCTGGGCGCCGAAGTCCTGGTAGTTCCAGCCGAGATTGCCGCGCATCTGGAAGCCGATCGAGCCGTGCGCGCCCGACTTGTTCAGAACGCTGAACGGCACCCCGTCCGGGCCATTCGACTGCACATAGTGGGTAAACTTGCTGATCGCATCGCCAATGGAGAAGGTGCCCCAATTGTCGGTCGGCATGATGTACTCGAAGTCGGTATCGATGCCCTGGGCGTCAAGATTCAGCAAGCCATCATTCTGCTGGACATAGATATAGCTCGTGCATGGCGGCACCGCGCCCACCAGGGGCAGGTTGCCAGTGATGGCCTTGATCTGGGCCGGCGTGGCGCAGCTTGGATACAGGGTCATCAGGTGCGACAGCGACGCGCTGGTGGTGACGGTGGCAAAGGGAGCGCCTTGCGAACCGCCCTTGAACCTGGCGTTCCACAAGGTGAAGTTCCATTTGAAGCCTTCCAGCCACCTGGGCGTGAAATCAAAGCCCACCGTCCAGCCGAGGCCGTGGCTTGGCCCCTGATTGGGGTTGGAGTTGACCGCCTGGATGCCGTTCAGGGAGGCGATGCTGCAACTCACCGAAGCCGCGGTGCAGCCCGGGATGCCCAGCTGGGTCACCATCGGGAACAGCGCGACCGGCAACGACGCATTCTGAGTGGTGGAGGTGTAGTTGGTGTTGTTCCAGGTGCCATCGCCGCCGATTTCATCTTGCGGCGGCGCCACGAAGGAGGTCGACCAGTCGGCGCGCAGCTTCAGGTCGTCAATCACCCGCCAGTCGAAGGCGATCTTGGGATTGGTGGTGTTGCCGAAGTCGTTGTAGTGGTCCAGGCGCCCGGACACGTCCATGGTCAGCTCCTGAACTAGGGGAATGCCCTGGTCCCGCCCGATCAGCGGGATATTGGCTTCCGCATAGGCCGACTGGACGTCGCGCGAGAAATGCCACTGACGATAGACCGCCGAGTTGGAGGTCGGACCGGCGCCCTGTCCCTGGGCAAGATATTCATACATGCTGACCCGGTACGCCTCGCCGCCGATCGCGAGCTTAACGGGACCGGCGGGCATCTCGAACAGCGTGCCCTGGGCCTGCAGGCGCGCCTGGGACATGCCGCTGACGAGATGGGAATTCAGCGAGTCATCTCTCAAGCCCGCGATCACCGCCGCCGAGGTGCGGTTGCTAGACGCCGGGTTCCATACATCCAGCGCGTTCGCCGCGGTCACGGGAAGCTGGTTGTAGACAATATTGGTATTGGGAATGACCTGGGTCGTGCTGCCGCCGGTATTGGCCGTGCCGTTCAACGCCAGAGTGGCGGCGGACGCGTTCAGCCCGCCGTTGAAGCCGAAGGCGCTGTCGTCGCGGCCCACCAACGTCAGAAGGTCGACGGTCCAGTCCCCGAACATCTTGTATTCAATATTGACATCGCCATAGACCGTTTGGTCGGCGGAGAAGTTGTAGGCGCCCGGCCCCAGCAATGCGTTGGAGTCCCAACGGATGGTTTCGCTGGTCGCCGCGCCGGTGTAACCGGCCGGCAGCGTATAGTATGGGTTAGCCTGCGCCCCCGCCCCGAACGCCGTCGCGGTCAGGGTGCCGCGCGACCTGCGGCCCCGCACGTCGCGGGTGGCATAGAGCAGATCGGCGTCCAGTTTCCACCTGTCACCGAAATTCTGCTCCAGCTTCATCATCGCATTGTTGCGGGTGGTCTTGGGAATCAGGTCGGCATACTTCCAGTCCGAACACAGGAAATTGTTCTGGGTATTGGTGAGCCCACTCGTCGCCGACGCGTTGAGGAAGATCAGGCTCTGACCGGCCGGCGACAGCGAGGCGGGCTCGCAGTTCAGGCTGGCGCGGTTCTTGGCGAGCGGGGTAACGCCGGTATGGTCGGGATAGGTGAAGGGGCGGGCGGTATTCGCGAGCGCGCCCTGGCGCGTGTAGCTATAGGCGAAAAGGGCGCTGCCCGTATCCCAAGTCGAGCCGGTCAGGAAACCGAGATTGACATCCTGTTTGCCATCGGCGAAGCCGGCGCTTCCGGTAATCTGGACACCTTCGAAGCGCTTGCGGGTGATGAAGTTGACCACGCCGGCGATCGCGTCGGAGCCGTACACCGCCGACACGCCGTCGGCCAGCACTTCCACGCGCTCGAGCATGTTGATCGGCAGCATGTTGGGATCGACGAAAGAATGGTTGGTGCCGGACGTCGGCGCGCGGTGGCCGTCAATCAGGGTCAGGGTCGAGGTCGAGGCGCTCTGACCGAGCTGATGAATCAGCGCCTGCTGCGCGCCCTGGCCGGTCGTGCCGCCATCCACCTGGCCCATGCCCATCAGCTGGGGCACACTGGACAAGATGCCGGTCACGCTGGTCGCGCCCGTTGCCTTGATGTCCTCCGCGGTGACTGTGGTGACGCTTGAGCCCACCGGCGCGGTGCCGCGGATGCTGGTACCGGTAACCGTGACCTGCTCGACCGGCGCCGCAGCAGCCTGGTTGCCGGGCTGCGCTACCGCCGGCGCAATCCACGCGCCGGAAGCCGCAATCGCGAGCACGGAAGCGGTAACATAGAAACGATTGGACCGACGAGCCATAAGTATCCCCTCTGGTAGTATGGGCGGCATTTTTCAGTTTCCCGTGCCGCTATTATGAGGAGCCCATACCGTCATTGCGCTGTTGCACAGTCAATTCGCGCTATGCAGGACGTTTCAATAGGTGAAACGAGTTCACCCAACCGGCAGCAAGGCTCTTGGGTGCCACACTGATGCGATTGCGCGGCACTCTCGCGTGACATTTCGGTTTGAGAATTAGTCAGTACGCTGTTCAACGTATCTCATCTGGTGAGATACTGCGCCGCAGGATCCGAGAGTCTGATACGGGATCGAGCAATTCCGCGGGCATTAATTTGGCGGGCGTTCGACCCAATCGAACGGCAGCCGTGCGGGACGCCGGCGGCGCATTGCGTGCGGTGCATGGGCTCTTCTAGATTTTCCCAACTAATAATAAGTGCGCAGGCATTCGAAATTGCCCGCCGAGGCCCGGCGACCCAAACTTACAGGCGTAAACATGAAAATAATTACACAAACGCTCCTCTGTGTCGCCCTGATGCTGGGCTCTGGTCCCGCATTCGCTGCCGGAAAATATATCGCTTATGTCGGCACTTACACGAGCGGACCGGGGGGCAGCCCCAACGGCAGTAAGGGTATCTACGCTCTCCAGGCGGACGGCCAAGGCCACTTCAAGACCCTGGGTCTGCAGGCTGAGGTTACTGACCCCTCCTTCCTGGCAACCGATTCAACCCATCACTTCCTCTATGCGGCCACCGAAAGAGGTAGGCCCTCGGGCTTTCTCAACAGCTACGCCATCGATCCGGCGACGGGGGCGCTGCGCTTCCTCAATCGGGTGCCCTCAAACGGCACGTCCACAGCGCATCTGACCGTGGATCAAACCAAACACTGGCTCCTGGTGGCCAATTACGGCAGTGGCAGTGTCGCGTCCTTCGCGCTGAAGCCTGACGGCAGCATCGGGGAAATGGTCGATTTCCATCAGCATTCGGGCTCCAGCGTGAACCCGCACCGCCAGATGGGACCGCATCCGCATGAAGCGGTGATGTCGCCCGACAACCGCTTCCTGCTGGTGCCCGACCTTGGGCTGGACAAGGTGTTCGTCTATGCCCTGGACAGCGCCACCGGCAAGCTGACCTTGGCCAGCACCACGGACACCAGGCCAGGATTCGGCCCGCGTCACATGTTGTTCGGCAAGAACGGCAAGTTCGCCTATGTGCTGGGCGAGATGTCCTCGGCAGTGGCGGTGATGTCGTATGACAAAAAAACCGGCAAGCTGACCTTGGTGGAGAATATCGACACCATCCCGCCCCAGCTTACCGCCGAGAACAACTCCGCCGAGCTGGCGCTGAGTAACGATGGACAGTTCCTCTACGCCACCAACCGTGGCCATGACAGCGTCACGGTTTTCAAGGTGAATGCCGCGAACGGCAAACTGACGAATGTGCAGAACATCCCCACCAAGGGACGCATTCCACGCGGCATGTCACTGGACCCGGACGGCACGCATTTGCTGACGGGCAACCAGGACAGCAGCACCGTCACGGTTTTCAACCGGAATCAAAAGACGGGCCGTCTATCGGACAACGAAATGCTGGATGTGCCATCACCGGTCTGCATCCTCTTCGTGCCACTTGATGGCGCGCAGTGAAGCACTGACTTTGCGGGAGACTGCAACAATCGAGATTGCGAGTTGGTGGCGCTGGGGCGGACGGCTCCAACGTTTTACCTGGCCAACTAACAGCCCCTGGTAGCTGGCCGATTTTTTCGCCGATGCCAACCGGCATTACGTGAACCCGTTCTAGATCGTGCCCAGCCCCTGCAGGCGGCCGGTGGAATCGCCATGGCGTTCCATCTTGGTTTCCATCCGGTCCATCAGCGACAGCCACAGGTTGGTCATCGGCGTGCCTTCCGCGAATTTGACATAACGGCCCGGATCGAGCGTGCCGCAGCCGCGGCCTGCCAGGACCGTCAGGCAATTGTCGTGGTCGTGCCGGGCGGCGAAACCGTTGCCATTGCCCAGCAGCACCATGGCGTTGTCCAGCATGGTCTTGTGGCCTTCCCTCACCGACTTCATCTTGTCGAGGTAATAGGCGAAGTTCTCGGCCATATAGGTGTCGATCTTCACCACCTTGGCGATCTTGGCGGGATCGCCGGCGTGATGGGTCAGGCCGTGATGTTCCTCGGGAATGCCGATCTCGTTGTAGGTGCGCCGGCTCTGCTCCACGCCCAGCATAAAGGTCGAGATGCGGGTGGCGTCCATCTGGAAGGCCAGTATCTGCAAGTCCGACATCAGGCGGAAATGTTCCTTGAAGGTGTCGGGCACGCGGGTGGGCCGCACCACGCCCTTGGGCAATTTCAGATTGGACGGCGGCGCGTCGAGACGATGCTCGATCTCGCGGATTCCGGTCAGATATTCATCGACGCGGTGGCGATCGTTCTGGCCAAGCTGCGTATTGATCTGGGTCAGGCTGTCTTTGGTATAGTCCAGGATGGAGCGGTTGTAAGTCTCCTGCTGGTCGCGCGATTCCCCCGCATGGTCGCTAGCCTCAGCGCCGCCGAACAGCCGGTCGAACACCACGCGCGGATTGACCTCTTTAATGGCCGGGGTCTTGGCGTCCTTCCACGAGACATTGTTGGAATAGATGCAGGCATAGCCGGGATCGCAACCGCCTTCCATGCGGCCATAGTCCAGCCCGAGCTCGAGCGACGGAAAGCGTGTGCGGTCGCCGATCTTGTTGGCCATCACCTGATCGAAGGAGATGGCGCACTGGATGTCGTCAGACGCGGTCTTCTTGATGCGCACGCCGGTGCCGTAACAGCCGATCGCCTTGGCATGATCGCCCGCTGCGTCATAGAGCGCCATTGGCACCGCGAGATTGCCCAGCAGCAGGAAATCCTTCTGATGGCGCTTTAATGGTTCCATCGAAAGGCCCGTCATGTCGTAATCGGCACCGTCGGTTTTCGGATACCAGTGATCGGATTCCAGTCCGTTGGGATAATAGAGCAGCGCAAACCGGTTTTTTGGCATCGCATTGGCGGTGCGCGCGGCTGCCTCGGCCGAACCGATCAAACTTTCCGGAATCATCGCATCCAGGAACGGCAGGGCAATGGCGACCGAACCGGCGCCTCTCAGCAGGGCGCGGCGGCTCAAGGGCGGGCGCTTGATCATCATGGAGTGCTTGCTCCTGTAGAGAGGCTGACAGGCTTCAGGCTGGGATTGGATTTGGTTTCGGGCTGGGCGCCGGCGGCATTCACCGCACCGCCCCGGGCATTCTGGAACGGAAAGCTCTTCACCACATTCAGGATGACGCTGTTGAACGTGTCGCCCTCCGCGCCCACCCGAGCGACGATCTGCTCGATCGCCGGCCGGTCGGTGCCCCGGATGCCCCGCCCCAGCGCATAGGACAGGACCTTGCGCACCACGGCATGGCGGAAATCGTTGCGGCGGGTTTCCAGCACCTTGTGGAATTCGGCCGGGTTGGTGAATTTGTGTCCGTTGATCTCGCCCGAGACGTCCAGCGGAATGCCGTTCTCTTGGGTTCGCCAAGCGCCGTTGCCGGCATAATTCTCCAGCGCGAAGCCATAGGGCTCCATGCGGGCGTGACAGCCGGCGCAGACCGGATTGGTGCGATGCTGTTCGAAGACCTGGCGGGTGGTGCCGGTGAGCGGATGATTGTCATCCACCTTCAGAGGCGGCACGTCCGGCGGCGGCGGCGGAATTTTCTGGTTGAACAGATTTTCCAGGATGTACTTGCCGCGCACCACCGGCGAGGTGCGCAGACCCGTACCTAGCGGCTTGGACGTCACGGTCAGGATCGAAGCCTGGGTGATCAGGCCGAAGCGCTGCTTCGGATCGAGTTGCACCTTCTGGAAATCTTCGCCGGTGACACCGGGTATCCCGTAAAACTTGGCCAGCCGCTCATCGACAAAGCTGTAATCGGCATCCAGCAGATCGGTGATGGGCCGGTTGTTGGTGACGATATAGTTGAAGAAATGCTCGGTCTCGCCCCGCATCGAGGCCGCCATCGCCTTGTCGACATTCGGCGTCTGGTCGAGGCCGCGGATCTCCAGCCACTGGCCCATGAAGTCCTTGGTCAGCGAGATCGCCTTGGGATCCTTCAGCATCCGCGCCACTTCGGCGTCGAGATTTGCGCGCAAGCTGCCGGCCTTGGCCTGGGCAAACAGCGCCTCGTCCGGCATCGTGCTCCAGAGGAAATAGGAAAGCCGCGACGCGAGCTGAAATTCGGTGAGCGGATAGACCTTGCCGCTGCCATCGGGATGGGGGTCCTGCTCCAGCCGGAACAGGAAGTTGGGTGACAGCAGCGCGGCGCGGATGGCCAGGCCCGTGGCCTTGTCCTGGGATTCGCCGTCATTGGCGAAGGATTGCGCGGCGAATTTCATCACCCCGTCCACTTCGGCCTTGGTCACAGGACGCCGCCATGCACGCGGCAGGAATGCCTCGATGTTGAGCCGCACCAGACCCTGCCAGTTGCCGAAATCGCCTTTGCCCGCCTTGGACGGCGCGTTCAGGGGATTGGGCGCCCCCAGATTGGCGTCCTTGACGTCCTTCTTGGGCGCAAAGGCGAGCGCGACCGATTTCTGCGCCGCATCCAGATAATGCTCGATCAGCACCGGCGAGACCACCAAGGTGTCGCTGTTGTTGTCGAAGCCATCGCCGCGCTCGTCTGCCGGAAAATCGGCTGTGGGGTTGTAGCCGGGCGGCAGATAAAGCAGTTCGCGAATCGTGTTGGCATATTCGCGGTTGTTGAGACGGTGCACGATCATCGGGCCGGGGTCGGGTGCGCCGCCGATGGTCAGCATGTCATTCTTGATCCAGTCGACCAGTAACTTGCGCTCGCCGTCGCTGGGACGGTTCTTCACGATCGCGGGCGGCATCAGGCCGCCGCCCACCATGGTCGAAACCTTGTCCCAGAACTCGTCATTGGTCGCCATACGGCTGCGGGCATCATCCTCATCCTTAAACTTGAGCATGATGTCGCCCTTGGGCTGGGCGCCCGAATGGCAACCGACGCAGTATTTGTTGAACACCGGCGCAATATCGGTGTCGAATTTGACGTGACCCGCCGGGACATCGGTCTGGGCATCGGCCGATGTGGCGGGCAGACTCCACAGCACCGCAGCCGGCAAAAGACAGGCTGTCAAAGCCAGCAACGCGGCCTTGCGGTTCATGGCGGCGCCTCCCCAGCGCGATCTATTTGTCTGAGTTTATTTGTATAACATATTGAAGACCTTAGCAACCGCTGTAGGTGCAAGCGGTTACAGGGATTTTAGGTCAACCGCGCTACGAAACAGGTCTGATTTCCCGGTACTTATCCGCAGCGCCTGGCGTTAATCGCCGCCCGCCGCGACGATCATGTCGGCGCCGTCCAGAGCAATCTGCATCGCGTCCTTGCGGTCGGCTACGCCCAAGCCGGATTTCAGCTTTTCGACCGCTTCCTGGAATTTGGCCTTCTTGGCCGGATCCGCCGTGTCGGGAATCACGCCATTTCCAGAAGCCGCGCAGGGGTTCGGGGCGGCGGCATCAAAGCCTTCGCCGTTGGGGCCGACCAGGCAGTTGATGGCGCTCTGCATACGCTGGTGAACATCTTCGATCTTGAGGAGGTTGCGCGACCCCGAACGCGCCGTCATCTGGGCGGCACTGAGTTCGACCGGAAGATCGACGGCATAGGCAGTGAATGGAAAAAGAACCAGCACACCAACAAGAAGAATAGCTTTTGTCATCCGACCCTCACGCTGGGCGATCCACCGAGGCTCGATTAGCAAACTGTCAGACAATTGCCAACCGCAGCTATATCTGACTTCAACGATAAGCCGTTGATAACACATGGCATAATTTAGGACCTTTTTGCCGAAACGCAGTCCGGCTACGTCTTACCCAATTTCGACATGAATCGCTGACCAGCGAAGCGGCAGGCAAACGGAGTGACCATGACCTCGCGACTTCATTTTGCGTTGACACTTGCGCTTGGCTTGATCGGCGCCGTCACCCTTACCAGGGCCGAGCCTGCCCCGTCTCATCCGGGCACCATGGCGAGACCCGAAGGGCCCTGCGATATCTATGGCGCCGCGGGCGATCCATGTGTCGCGGCGCACAGCACCACCCGCGCGCTCTACGCGTCCTACTCGGGCCCTCTCTATCAAGTGATGCGCCAATCCGATGGGAAGACGCTGAACATCGGCGTCGTGTCGGCCACCGCGCGCAATGCCGGCGGCTATGCCGATGCCGCCGCACAGGACGCCTTCTGTGCCAACACCTATTGCTGGATATCCAGAATTTATGATCAGTCGCCACGGCATAATGACCTGTTTCAGGCACCGCGTGGCGCTTTCAGCGGCCCGGCCATGGGCGGCTTCAACAATGTGCCGCTGGCCGATATGGCGCCGATCACCGTCATGGGACACAAGGCCTACGGCGTCTTTATCGCGCCGGGCATGGGCATTCGCCTGAACGACCCCAAGGGCACGGCGGTCGACGACCAGGCCCAGGGTCAATACTGGGTCATCAACGGCCTGCACTACAATTCCGGTTGTTGCTTCGACTATGGCAATGCCGAAATCGACAGCAAGGACGATGGCAACGGCACGATGGAGACCACCTATTACGGCAACTCCACCGGCTGGTATCACGGCGCCCCGCCAGGACCTTGGGTGATGACCGATCAGGAAAACAACCTGGTCGGTTGCGTCAATAAGCAAACCACTTCCAAACTCTGCACCGGTTTGCCCAGCATCAGCTGGCGCTTCGTGACCGGCATGGCCAAAGGCGAGCCCCATCACTGGGCCTCCTTGGGTGGTGATGCACAGCGTGGACCGCTCCAGGTCATGTTCGACGGACCACGGGTGGATGTCACCTACGATCCCATGCGCAAGCAGGGCGCCATTCTGCTGGGCAATGGCGGCGACAACAGCAACGCCTCCCAGGGCACCTTCTATGAAGGCGCGATGACGGCGGCGGGCACCTTCCCCACCAATGCCACCGACCAGCTTGTCCAGGCCAACATCGTTGCCGCCGGGTACGGCATCTCGCGTCTGGCGGTTGCTGCAGCCTCCGCCGGTGGCATGTCGCTGGGCTTGCAAACTTTCGTGCCGGGCAGCGCGCAAGATACCGTCGTGACGTTCACGAACGCCTCAACCGAACCTGTGACCGGCGTCACTTTGAGTATTTCCGTCCCCAAGGGCTGGGGTGTTTCCGCCGCGCAGAACATCGAAGGTCCGATTGCGTCGGGCGCCAGTACCAGCGCCACGTTCAAGATCACCTCCGGGCTCGCGTCTTTCAATGGCGATATCGTCGCCAACGCGTCATGGACCGCGAATGGCCAAAAGCAGGCGGAAAAGCAGGCTGCCAAGGTGCGCAATGTCAGTCCCGTGAAAATCAACGAATTCCGCGTCAGCGATGGCTCCGTCAATACGACAAACTCCTTCATCGAGCTCTACAACGCCGGTGGCGATGCAATCGACATTTCCAACTGGAGCCTGACGCAGCATCAGACCCAGCAGGCCGTCGCCTCCGCAGTGAGAATTCCCACTGGCACCAAGCTCGCGTCTCACGGCTTCTATTTGCTGGGCTTGGCGAACTCCGGTCTGGCAGCGCCCGCGCGCGCGGGAGATACCATCATTCATGTCCGCAACACAGACGGCATGAAGGTCGGCGATTCCGTTGCCATCGGCACCGGCCCGCAAGCGGAAAGCCGCAAGATTGTGGCCCTCGGATCAGCAGCCAGCGGCGAGACCACACCGTGGCAGCCTGCTGAAGATCCTTTGCTTACCGTTCCGGCAGGCTCGACCAATGTTCCCGTGGCGAGTACCGCCGGTTTTACGGTCGGCCAGAAAATCGCCCTGGGCTATGGCGCCACCTATCCCGCTGTTTCGCGCGGTTTCGAAAAATTCGAGACCGCCACCGTCACGAAAGTGGGCAAGCCCGGTGTCCAAGCTTTCCTCGCCGTGGCTGCTGCTGCCGGGGCCACCAATATCAGCGTTTCGTCGACCGCCGACATCACCGCGGGCGATAAAATCCGGTTGGATATAGCCAGCATGGGCCACGGCATCGAGACGGTCACCGTCAAACGCGTGGGCACAGCGGCAATTCGCGATGCCTTGGCCGCCGATGTGCGCGCCGGAGCGACGAGCATTCGCGTCCGCCCCGGCTTTGGCGTGTTCAACAATGCCGGCGCCAATGGAGCTGTCCCGGCCGTCGGAGACAAGCTGGTTATCGGCATGCCTGATAAAATCGAAGCCGTCATGATTACTGCCGTCACGGGCGACAGCATCGAGGTACGCCCCGCCATCAGCCGCGATCACCTCAGCGGAGAACCGGCTGTCGATCCGGGGACGGGTTTGGACCTGGTGGCGCCGCTGAAATTCAACCATGCCGGCAACCTGCCCTTCAGCGCTCGCGGGACAGGTATCAGCTTTATGCCCGCGTCAGCATTTGCGCATTCCAGCAATGAGCCGGTCGTGCCCCTGGGCAGCGGCATCACGCTCGACAAGCCTTTGGCCAGGGAACACGCAATCCAAGCACCGGTGCGCGACCAGGTCGCTACCCTGGCGGGCTATCAGGATGCCAAGGCACCCAATCAGTGGTTTGGAGGCCCGGCACTCGCTACCACCGCCGGCACCATGATATTGCGTGATGTCGCGGGCCACGTCGTCGACAGCCTCAATTATGGTCTGTTGGTCGACCCTTGGGCCTCCGAAGGCTATCAGGCCGTCTCGGGAACGGGTGAGACCGGGTGCCGCGCGCCTGCGCCCGGAATCGGCCGGGTGATCGGACGCGGACCCTTCCCTGTTCTGACCAACAGCAGCGCGGGGCGAAGAGCCGACGGCCAGGACAGCGACAGCAACTGTATCGACTTCGCGGTCTCCGCTGCGACCAACATGCCACTGGGCGCGGCCAACGGGACCTCCAACATTAAGGTCACGAGTATCACCGATTTTCATGCCGGTCAGACTGTGTTGATCGACACGGGCGCAAATCGCGAGACCGCCGTCATCGCCACGGTCGGGACGGCGGGCGCCACAAGCGCTGGGGTGACGGTCAACTCGGGGGCCACCGCGATCCCCGTCGCGAACGTGACCGGCTTCACGGTTGGGGAAACAATCACGATCGGCAACGATGCAAGCGGCGAAACGGCGGTTGTCGCGGCCGCAACCAACGGCCGCGGCGGACCAAGCCTCACGCTCAATGCTCCGCTCGCGCGCAATCATGCGGCGGGAGCGTTTATTGCTGGTACCGGCATCGAGCTTGGGTCCGCCCTGGCGAAGTCACACGCGCCGGGCGCGCAGGTCGTTACCGACCTTCCTACACCCGGTGAACCCAACCGATACCTGAGTGCAAAATAGCGCACGGAAGCGCGCAGGCATCATTCGTAGCAGAAACTGGAAGCGATCGGTCGCTGACCTATCAAAAAGTGGCCACGCCATTGGTATGGAGATGGACCGTATAGAGCGATGTCGTGCCGCAGATGAAAAGCTGGTGACGCTTGCGGCCACCGAAGCAAACGTTGGAAACAATTTCCGGAACAAGAATCTTGCCGATCAGTGTGCCGTCTGGATCGAAGCAATGGACGCCCTCCGCACTGCTCGTCCAAAGGCGGCCCGTCGCGTCGATACGAAAGCCGTCAAACAGGCCTGCGGTGCTGTCCGCAAAAACCTTACTTTTGCCCAGGCTGCCGTCCTCCCGCACATCAAAAACCCGAATGTGAGCCGGAAAATCCTTTCCGTGCGAGCGTCCGGTGTCGGCGATATAGAGCTTTTTCTCGTCCGGCGAGAAGGCAAGACCATTGGGCTTGACGAAATCGTCGGCCACAACGCGCATGGCTCCGGTCTTCCCATCCATCCGGTAGACATAGGAGGCGCCGATCTCACTTTCCGCCCGCTCGCCTTCATAGTCTGAATCGATTCCATAGGTTGGATCGGTGAACCAGATCGAGCCATCAGATTTCACGATGACGTCGTTGGGGCTGTTCAGGCGCTTGCCCTCATGGCGATCCGCAACACAGGTGATGCTGCCGTCATGCTCCGTGCGGCTGACCCGTCGGCCGCCATGTTCGCATGTCACCAGACGGCCTTGCCGATCGACCGTGTTGCCATTCGAATAGCCCGACGGGTTTCTGAAAGCCGATACTTCGCCATTACACTCGTCGTAACGCAGCATCCGGTTGTTGGGAATATCCGACCAGACAAGATAACGCCCGGCGGGAAAATAGGCCGGTCCCTCCGCCCAACGGCAATCGGTATAAAGACAATGCAAATGGGCCGCAGGACTAAAGAGCTGCGCAAACCGCTCATCCAGAATCTCGAATATAGACGTCATCGTTATGGCCCTTTTGGTGCGGAAAGGAATAGTTCGGGTTATTGCGCTTCCATGAGTTCGATGGCCTCGTGGCTGGGGCCTTCGATCATCACGGCTCGCGTGGCGCCAATGCGGTACGGCTGCTTGATAAAAACGACGCCTTCCCGCCTCAATTTTTCGATCCAGGCGTCAAGATCACTGACACTGAGACTGATATGATCCATCAGATGACCAAGGGTCGGGCCTAGCGGCTTGCCGGTCTGGTTCACGTACCAGTTCATCGCCACATCGTCGAAGCGAACACCCCCGGTGGGGAAGCGGTACGTCCCCTTCAGATCCAGCGAGGGCCAGGACGGTTCGGCGCCACGAGCAGCCTTGCAATTTTCCTCGGTTATGGCCGCTGCCGATCCACGGCGGGGCGCGGCTTCCAGATGGGTCACATACCAGAGCTGGGCGCAGAGCGGATCGTCCTGCCACATGTGAACATGATCGAAACGTTCGGGCGCATTGCCGGTGAATTCGACGATGGCGCGGTCGGGACCGGAAATATAGCCGTTACCGGAGATCCGGCTCGGCTCAAGATGCTGCGCGACAGCGTCGGCGATCTGCGCGCGGGTTCGGCCGGGTACACCCGGCGGATAAGGATAGGTGTCACTGCTAATGCCAACATAATCGCCACGGTCGTCGGTATAGAAGGGCACCAACAGGTTCTGGGCGCGAAAAACCTCCAGCGCCTTCCGGGAATCCAGAACATTCCAGCCGAAATGCCAATAGGCCGTGATCTCGGGATTGCTCGGCGGCGGAGCGGCGAGTTTTTGAAATATGACCAGGACGTTGGTCGGCGACTTCAGCGCCGGCATTCCTTCCCAGCTTGTGCGGGCGGTGGAAGGAAACTCCTTCAGGTAAAAGGCGATCGCGGCTTCGGGATCGACGGAGTTAAGCGCCAGGTGATGGAAATGGGGTGGCGGCAGCACGGTCTGGCCTGTCGCACCTGGCAGAGGCAGCCAGAGAAAAGCTGCCAAGAAAAGATATTTTGCCTTCACTGCCGTGCTCAACGGAATTCCCCAACAAGCCGTTCAACGAACATGCTCGAACGCCGAAAGATAGCCTCGCCCTGTTTTATCCCTATTGGCTGATTTGCTCCAACTCCTGACCCGGCGGGATTTTTCGAAGAAATATTGTTCCCCACAGTCCCAACGGCAGGATGACAGCGACCACCAACCAAAGGGTATCTGGCGTGGAGGCTGCGCTAAATAAAGTCCACAACATGGTGCCAACCAGAAAGCCCACGATTTGCACGGCAGAGAGAAAGCCCACCGCCGTGCCCCGAATCCTGGTGGGGAAGCTCTCGCCCTGATAGGCATAGCCGGCGCCGGACCAGGTGCCATTCGTGGCCTGATAAAGGAAAAAATACACCGCGCACACCGCCCAAAAGGCGTGGACATATAGAAAAGCCAAGCTCAGCGGAGCAACCAATATTCCGGTGCCGATCAGGACCGCCCGCCGCCCAAATCGCTCACCAAGCCAGCCGCCCAGGACGTAGAAAAAGAACCCTATGCCACCGGATATCAGGAGCAATTCGCTCGCCTGATCCGGGCTGAATGATTTGAAGTTGGTTAGCCAATAGGTGATATAGAAATTCGTCGGCACAATTGCAGCGCCGTAGAGAATCCAGATGATCGATAGCAGGACAAGCTGGCGGCGCACGCCTCCGGCGCTGCTGAAAAGCTGCCCCAAGGTAACCCGGTCAAGTTCTTCTACTGCAACGGCATGGTGCTCGAGAAGCGCACCCAGGCGTGCTTTATCGCCGGAACGGTGCGCACTGCGCACTTCCTGAAGATGAGAGAACCGCTCGGACTCGCGAATAAAGATACGCCCGAGCAGGACAACCACCAGCGGAAGCACGCCCAGCAAGAAAACGAAACGCCACCCGAAATGTCCAAACGCCAAGTAGACAGCAGACGCAAGGCATACCCCCAGAGGCCAGCCCCCCTGAACAATAGAATAGAGAAAGCCGCGCCTCTGCGCTGGCACCTGTTCGCTAACGATGGTGATGGATACCGCCACCTCGGAATACGCAAAACCCGTCGCCAGCGCCCTGACCAGACACAGCTGCCAGAATTCACTCACAAAATAGGTCAGCCCCGTAAAAATCGCGCTGCCGGCCAGGCAAAACATCCACATGCGGCGGCGGCCCAAAGTGTCCATGCCGTAGCCCGCAAAAAGCGTGATGCAGAATTGCGCGCCGAAGACGCATAGGCCCAAAAATCCAAGACCCGCCTGGCTGATATTCAGCTCTTTGGCTACCGCGGGCAGCGCCAGTACGAGAAGATTCACATCGTAGGATGCGAGTGACCAGCCCGCCAAAGCCACCGCAACCAGGTAAATGGAATACCGGTCAAGCCCAAGGCTCCGTATTGCTGTCATTTCAGGTATTGGCTTTCAAACGGCTGTGCAATTCAGCAATGCGATGTCGCCAAGCCTGGCTGTCCAGAACTGACCTGTTGACGATCGTTCCGGACGGAGCATGACCGTCGCGGTATTCCAGGACTGCCTGAATATCGAGCGCTCCCATATGAGCGAAGCATTGATCGGTCCAGCACAAGGCGTGCGGCGTCAGGATGACGTTATCCAGCGCAAGTATGGGATCGTCCGGATCGGGTGGCTCCTGTTCTAGAACATCCAGGCCCGCTCCAGCAATGCGGCGCTCCTGAAGCACCTTAGTAAGCGCTTTCTGATCGACAACGGGCCCGCGAGCCGTGTTGATGAGATAGCTCGTTGGCTTCATCAGGGTCAAAAATTCTGCACTGACAATATGTCTAGTCGTGTCCGTCAGCGGGCAACTGATCGAAAGGACATCGGACCGGCGAAACAGATCTTCAATACTGACAAGTTCAACTCCGATATCGGCCATCAATTGCTTGTTCGCGAAAGGGTCATGCGCAATCAACTTCATATCGAAGGGCTTCGCCAGACGAAAAGCCTCGGCGCCGATATTGCCCACACCCAAAGAACCGAATGTCCGCCCGACCAGCCCGAAACCCATATTCGCGCCGCGTTGCGCATATCCCGCAGCACCCGCCCGGGCCAACTTTTCCTTGATCATCAATTTGCCCGTCAATGCCAGCATCAGGGTGATAATCGTGACGGCGACCGGCCGGCGCACCGATTCCGGGGTAATGACCAGGGCAATGCCGGCATCGGTGCAGGCGTTCAGGTCGACCGTGTCGTACCCCACCCCGAACCTGGCAATGACGCCAAGACGCCCACTTTTCGGGACGCTGCGGCGCCCAAATTTGTGAGCCAGCAGAATAAGAGCATCCAGGTCCTCGAGCTGACTGGAATTCAACTCGCTTTCCGACTTAAGGAACGATATTTCGACACCAGCATCGGTCATCAGGGGCGCCAGGTCGAAATCGCGGAACGTCGCGGACCCATCCGCGTTGCGAAAATCCCCTGAAAGCCCGACCCGGAATTTTTCTGCCATCGTGACGCCCCTGATAATCCCAAAGCCAAGGCGCGCGTCCCTACAACGGTCAGATCGCGCCGACGGCCTGTCCGCTAGTCAGCCGCTCTTTTGGAGACGATATTCGCACCGGAAAAAGCGAGCCCGCATCGTGTGACGGACTTCTTGAGACACAAACCCTCGCTCGCTGTGCTGAAAACAAGGAAATGCTCGGTCTTGCGATGCGCGTCAAAGGCGGCCTTATCGGTATAGACTTCATAGAGCAGCACGCGGTCGCTCTCGTCCTCCGGCTCCAGGACATCGAATTGCAGGCATCCCGGCTCATTCCTGGCCGAAGCGTCCGCGTTGGCATCGATGAGAGCGCGAAACTCCGATCGTGCACCCGGTTTGAGGTGAAATTCTACGACAACCACAAAATACATTGGCCCCGACCTTTTTCGCCCGCGTTTGCTGCTATGCGGCATTTTCCTGCGCCGCGGATTTTCCGCCATGTTGCCGAAACTGCTGAATTCGAGCAAGTATTGGCGAAAGGCTCGCACAAGCGTTCAAATCAGAACGGGCCGCAGGGTAGTGGGGAACGTCCATGAGAAAGAACCAGGTGAAATCCGATCTGGAGGCCGGCAAGCATGCTTTCGGCACCATGGTCTTCGAGTTCTTCACCCCCGGCATGCCGCAAATTGCCAAGACCGCGGGAGCCGAGTTCGTCCTGTTCGATATGGAGCATTCGGGCGTAACCATTGAGACGCTCAAGGGCCAATTTTCGGCTTGCCGGGGCATCGGCATCACGCCCATGGTCCGGGTTCCCGCGCTGCAGTATCACTTCATTGCACGTTGCCTCGATATGGGCGCCATGGGCATCATGGTCCCGATGGTGGAATCCGCGGCACAGGCGCGGGAATTCGTCTCGGCCACCCGCTATCCACCCGCAGGCCGGCGCGGCGCGGCCTTTGCCATGGCGCATGATGATTATGCGGGAGGCCCGGTACCCGAGAAGATAGCGGCGGCGAATGAGCGCACGCTCACAATCGCCCTGGTCGAGACCGCGGTCGGCGTTGCGGCGGTGGACGAAATCGCCGCCGTCGACGGAATCGATGTGATCTGGCTGGGCCATTTCGATCTGACGAATTTCATGGGCATACCAGGCCAGTTTGAGAATCCGGACTATCTGAGAGCGGTTGATACCATCGTTGAAGCCGCCAAACGGCACGGCAAGATTGCGGGCTTCATGGCGGCAGATGAGGTTTGGGCACGCGATTATCTGGCGAAAGGATTCCGGATCATCGCGTACGGCGTGGACCATCTTCTTCTTCAGCGGTCCCTTCGCGAAGGGCTCTCCCGCATGCGTGAGATTGTGGGCTAGTGTCCCGATTCCGAAATTCGCACGATCTCGATATCGGGCTTCGGGCGAATTTCGGAATCGAAGGACACTAGCAATCTATTGATTCTAGTGTCGTTTGGTTTCGAAGTTCGCCTCAAGGGTCGATATCCATGATATGGCGAACTTCGAAACCACGACACTAGGCGTCAGACCCGTTCCGCCGGGTTGAGCTCGCGATGGGAACCGCGGGCTCACACCCCCATGCACACGAAAACAACGCTCAATGGCGTCAACGCCACATTGGACCCGTGATTGGGTTCACTCGTGTCGAGCCATTGCGGATCGTGAATTGCAGACTGAAAACTATCGATATTCAGGGACCGGGTTTCCGCAGGATGAGGAAGGCGGATGTGGGAGACGTCAGTTCCAAGGTTCGCAATCATGAGGCGAACGTCCGAACGATCCCGCGAAGCTACGCCTACGATCCCGTTCCCCGCCGAACGCATGAGCAATCTTGGCGCACCGCCCATTGTGGACATGAACCGCACCGCGTGAAATAGCGGGTGCACCATATCAGCGCCTTCATAGAGCGGCTGCATCCAGGCCTCGGACCTGTGGATGACGCCGAACGGCCCGACGAATGCCGACAATGACATGGACGACACACCGTGCCCTTCGGTGGCCGCCACCGCGCCGACGGCCCAGGCGGCGGCAAACAGACCGCGCTGCCTTGGATCGGCGCCCGCCATGGCGATCCGGTTTTGCTGGAGATTTTCAACGACGCCAGAGCCGTAAGGGTTGGATCGCATGCCGATTGCCACCAGGCCCAGCCGGTAGTCCCGCTCCCCGGCCAGCGCACGCCCGCTTTTGAAAACATGAGCAAGGCCTTCCAGGCTCTCCATGACGGAGCAATCGTCTGCGGCATGGGTAACCGCCGTCGAGCCGTGTCCGATATAGTCGCACATGGCAGCCGGGCGGCAGCGGTTCAACTCCGTGAAATATGTCAGAACCCCTCCCCCGATCTGCGCGTCCGGAAAGGATGTGCGGACCTGCTTCCACAGATCCTGCGGGGTCGGCCCCGCCGGCCACGGGCCGGAGGGTTGATAGCTGTGAAGATAGCGCTCCGGCAGCGCCAGGACACGCGCGACAGCAAGGGTTGATTTTTTGCAAGCGGCCGCGACGTGTGCGAGCGCCGCGTGCGGCTCGTCGGTGGCAGGAATGACGATTTCAAGTTCGATTTCGGCGCGGCTGGCGGCAATGATCGCTTTTGCGCGCTCGCATAGGGCTGGGGCAGTTTGCGGCGTGACGCGCAATTGCAGAATGGCCGGGTTCAGCAAGCGGCAAAGCCGAGACGCATCACCCTCCGGGATCGCCCCTTCCTCCATCGCCACCGCCAAGTGCGGAACATTTCCGGCACCGCCTTTCAATTCCAGGACAGCGGTCCTTGATGCATTGGCAGCCACCGGCTTTCGGGATGCAGCCCCTCGGACCCGGATCTGAATTTCCTGGCGTTGCATGTCTTCGGCGAGCAATCGGTACGGCCTGGGGAGTGACAATGGCCGGCAATAGGTCTTGAAGGAGGCGTCGCTCCAATTGCGCTGGTCCTCCATTTCAAAAACCTCGCCGTGGAACAGAATCTCGGTCTCGATCCCGCTGACCGAATGGCGAAGACCGGCTATGTCGCTTGCGACCTGGTCCGGTGAAATCAACAGGGGAAATTGCGACGCGGTATCCGAACCGTCCGGATGGATGATCCGCAGGGGCGTCCCGGCCACATCCCGCAAGGGATGAAGCAAGGTAAATCCTGCGCGGTTGGTGATGACGTCACGGCAGGCCGACATCTCTGCCGTCGCAACGAAGATCCCGTCCGAGCTTCCCTTGAAAACGAGAGTGACACGCAGCGCCCCATCCGCCACCAGCCGCACCTGCGTAATTTCAAACGTGTCGGGCGTACTTGTGACACTTTCATCGGTCAGCACCGAGGCATGGGTAGCCCAATTGGCGTCCCGGATAGGACATGCGATGCCGCGAACAACTTCAATCTCGTGCCAGCAAAGATGGCGAATGGCGCCGTCGGATAAATTCAGCGTCAGTGGCCCGGCGGCGAATTCCCGCGTAACCGGGGATGGTTCAGTGGTGCCAAAATATGCAGGATTTTCGTATGATTGAGCCATCACGTTTGCGCCATAAGCGGACTTACAGAGATCTCAAAACCGTCACCTCTTCAATCCGAAGGCATAGATTTTTCCGTCCCAGGTACAGACGTAAACCTGGCCACCGGCAACCACCGGCTCGTTGAAATGCGTAAAGCTGGCGATCAGCTTGTTGCTCGAATACAGCTCCCGTCCGGTTTCCGCATCGAGGGCATATAAGACTGCATTGGGATTGAGCCCCGGTGGCGGCTTTATTGTCCCCCGGGATTCATCGGAGGTTTTGCCGCTGAGAATCACGTAAACCACGCCATTGGCCACCGTGGGCGGCTCTGGTGCGTGCATCTCGCGCGACATCCACATTGGCACAAGCGTCGGTTTACCCGTCGCCCCGTCCTTGCGAACCTCGAATGCCATAGTGCTGCCCTGCTCTGCGGGCCCGTAGGATTTCTGAAACTTCGGCGCGTCCTTGGCAGGCGCGCCCAGCATGGGCGCATACAGCCACCGTCTTCCTTGCGAATCTTGCGCGGTCGTGATGCCCCATATGCCGCGATCATGCAGCTTGGCTTCGTCATTGCCCCAGCGCGGTGAGGTGTAGAGTGGCGTGCGGTGGTCGGCCCCGCCCAGATTGTTGACGTCCAGCAGGTAGATCACGGATTCCTTGCCGACAACGGCCGCCAGGGTCCCTTGGTCGAACGGGAAAACCACCGGATTGCCCGAGCCAAGGTCCAGATCCGTCTTGTTCAGATAGTCGGCGTTCGAAGGCGTGAAGGAGTCCTGCAGCCGGAAGTTTTTCGGCGTGACAGAAACCACGCTGTCGCCGAATTTCCCGGCGCCTGGATCGTAAGGTCCGTCTGCCGTCTGGGCCAATATGCCCTTGGGGCTTCGCACCAGGCCGCCGCGTCCCCACGCCCCCGAGGTAATGCCGGTGTTGGTGTAATATTCTAGCGGATGGCGCATCGGGTCGTTCAAATCCAGCGCCGTGAAGTGGGATTGCATGTTCAGACAACCCCGGGCCGTAGGCGAATAGATCACGCCATCGATGAGATTGAGGCTCCAGTTGCGCGCGAAAGGATCGGTGAAGTTGGTGGGCGCCATGCGCTCCGCGCCATCAACCACGCTGAAGCCACGAAGCTTTCCATCATTCGTCGAGACATAAATGATCCCGGCATTCTTATCGATCACGGGCGTGGCGTTTTGCGAGTTGGGGCATCGGTAATCGCCCTGTTTCGGCTCTTTCAGGGGATTGGGGTTTGCCTTTTGCCATACGGTTTTTCCGGTGGCCGCGTCGATGGCGAAGACGGTGTTGTCGCTCCCGACCACGAACAGGCGCGTGGCGGGACCCTGCGGGGTCTGCACCGTCGCGATCAGGGGCGCCGTCATGGTCGAGAGAATGTAACCCTTCGGCGGCGTGGATATCTGCGCGATCCACTTCACCTCGAGTTTCGAGACATTGCTTTTATTGAGGATCGTCTCGTCCGGGTTGAAGCCGGTACGTTGCTGATCGTGGCCCCAGGTCAGCCATTCGGTGTCGGCATGTGCGAGGCCGGAAGCAAGCAAGACCATCGAGCCAAACAATGCTCTGACGACCGGCCTTGAGATGAACCGACGCGCATCCATGCTTTTCTCCCGTTCTCTTGCCATCCCGCTTCAGCGCCCCCCGGCCTTCCCGTCGAGGGGTTCCAGCTTGATGATGGAGGCCTCGTGGGTGTTGCCAACCCAGAAGGCCGTGCCCTGTGGCCGGTTCTGCACAAAGGTCCGGCGCAGGTTGGTGAAGCGCGGCAGCAGATACTGCACGATGTCGCCCGTAGCCGGGTTCAGCCTCAGGATGCGGTCGTCCCACTCGCCGCCCGTCCAGGCTTCGCCGCGGCTATCGACGGCCACGTCGTAGGGCCAGGCAAACTTCGTCGGCGGGGCCCATTCCTTGAACTGCTCGGTCTTGGGGTCGAACATGCCAATGCGATCGCCGGCGTTCTCGCCGAACCAGAACCGGCCCTGCGCATCCAGTGACCCTCGGCGCGGCGCCGAACGCGGGGTCGGCGTCTTCCACATCTGGATCTTGCCTGTTTTGGCATCGATGCGGCCGATCTGGTCGCCGCCGAAGATAGTGAAATAGACGTTGTTCTGCGCATCCGAGATCACGTCATAAAGGTTCGGCCGCGGGATATTCGGATAGGGGGCGAACACCTCTATCCCCTTGGTCTTCGGATCCAGCCGGAACACCCGGTAGGTGCCCGCGTCCTGGAACCACACCTTGCCGTCGACATTGGAGTGATCTGCCGCCACCTGGTTCACCTGCACGTCGGGCGTGTTGAACTGCGCCGGCAAAGGGTAGACTTCGAACTGTTCGGTCTTCTGGTCGAATTTCGATATGGCCGCCTGGAATTGCATCCCCAGCCATAGATTCTCGTCCTGGTCGAAGCGAAGCGCCAAGGTGCCTGTGGGCGCGCCCGGTTTGGCAAGGGGCACCTTGTATTCCGTCACCTTACCTGTCGCCGGATCGAGCTTGCCCAGGATCTGGTCGCCAAAGTCGGCGTACCAGACCATGCCCTTGGAATCGACAATCACGTCGTGCGGCTGACGTGTCTTCGCCGGCAGGTCGTACTCCGTATAGATCACCTGGGTCGCCCGGCCCTTGGGCCGCGGCAGGGTCTTCAGCTCGTATTTCCAGGGTCCGGAGCTGCGGTTGATGGTGGCCAGAAAATTCGCCAGCCGCCGCTGCGTCTCCATGTTCACGGGCGCATCGGCCGAGCGGATGGCAGGCAGGCGTTGCACCTTGAGCGGAAACGCAAGCTGGGGATAGCCCGCCATCCGCTGGATCACCTGCATGAACTGGTCGGCGGTGTGGGTCGACCGGGCAATGCGCTCATAGGTGTGGCAGTGGGTGCAGCGGCGCGCCAGTTGCTTGTCTTCGTCCGCGCCCGGCCAGCTCATATACCATTCCGTATTGGAGAGCTGCGCCGCCAGGTCCTTGGTCTTGACCAGCAGAAGGTCAGCGGTCGTTGGCTGCGACGCAGAGACCCGAATGGGCGCAGGCCTGTCCAGGTCGAAGCCGGCCGCCTTGATGCCGACCGCATAGTCGCCTGCGGCCAGGCGGCCGCGGGGGAAACGGTAGCGGCCCTGCGCGTCGCTGACCACCGAAGTCGCGACGGTCGAGCCGGACTGGCGGACGGTGACGACCACGCCCTCCATCGGCGCACCGGCCAAGGTGACGGTTCCGCTCAGTGCGTCGGCGGGGGCCGGCTGGGCCCCTGCGGTCGCGGCGACAAGGCTGAGCGCCGCAAATACGATCCCAAGCTTCTTCCCGCGCATGCCTGCCCCCAATAATTGTCGTTATTGGCAGGCGAATGTTCCCAGTCGTCGGGGCTGCCGTCAACTCAGCCCAAATCACCTGGAGACGGGAGCTTTGGGGACTATGGCCGGAAAATCCATTGCGGGCGTTTCGCGGTTGCGAGGAAGAGCCCCCTATCTTAAAATTGCTTAGCCCTACAGTCTCCCAGCTGCACAGCGTCCTGTACGTGGAGAGTGAGCGATGACCATAAAATTGGACATCAATGGTGCGACCCACGAGGTGGACACCGATTCCTCCACACCATTGCTGTATGTCCTGCGAAACGATATCGGGCTGCGCGGCCCGCATTTCGGATGCGGCCTGGGCCAATGCGGCGCATGTACGGTCATGATCGACGGTGCCGCAGTGCGCTCATGCACCATGCCGGTGTCCCAGGTGCGCGGCCAGATCACAACGCTCGAAGGCCTTTCGAGAAATGGCAAGCTGGACCCATTGCAGCAAGCCTGGATCGATGAACAGGCGCCCATGTGCGGCTATTGCCAAAACGGGCAGATCATGACGGCCAAGGCGCTTCTCCAGCGCAATCCCAAGCCGACAGATGCCGACATTCGCGCGGCGATGGAAGGGGTCCTGTGCCGATGCATGAGTTATTACCGGATTCAGGCGGCAATTAAGCGCGCCGCGGGCGTAACGGCCAAGCGGGAGACTGCCGAATGAGCCAGGCCCTGCGGCTTCCCAGAGCCATTGAAGACGCGCTTTTGGGGAATGCCCCCTCGACGTCGCGTCGGAACTTTCTCAAGGCGTCGGGCGCTCTGGCCTTGAGTCTGGGTTTCAACACATTGCCGAGCGACGGTGCTCTTGCCGCCGCCGCTGGATCGGACACGGGGCCTTATGTCGATCCCGACTTTCGGCAAATCGACACCTGGATCGTCATACATCCGAACAACACCGCAACGTTTTTCGTCGGCAAAACGGATGGGGGCCAGGGCACCGGCACCGCCTTCCGTCAAATGATGTGCGACGAGCTCGACATTCCATTCGACAAAACCAGCCTGATCATGGGACGGACCGACATCACGCCGGACCAGGGCGGCTCCGGCGGTTCGACCGCCGTGGAACGCGATAGCTGGCCAATGCGCAGGGTCGCCGCCGAAGCACGGCGGGTTTTGATGGAACAAGCCGCCGCGCATTTCGGCATGCCGGTGGCCGAGCTCGAGGCAAGGGACGGGAGCGTGATCTTGAGATCCGATCCGGCAAAGTCAGTTACCTACGCCCAGCTTGTCGGCGGGAAACGATTCAACGTCGCGCTGACCGGGAAAACCATCAACGACACGACGGGAATGGCGCCGGTCAAACCGCTCGACAAACTGCGCATCGTCGGCCATTCGCCGCAACGCTATGACATACCCGCAAAAGTGGATGGATCGCTGACCTGGGCCGTGGACATGAAGTTGCCGGGCATGGTTCATGCCCGCAACGTCAGACCACCTGTCGCAGGTGCGGTGCTGCGCAGCATCGATGAATCATCAGTCGCAAACATTCCAGGTTTTGTCCGGGTCATCAGTCGCGGCAACTACGTAGCGGTCGTTTGCGAACGGGAGGAGCAGGCGATCCGCGCGGCCAGGCAGCTCAAAGTCAATTGGCAACCGCCTGCGACCTCGCCTTTCCCCGCATCGGCTCAGCTGTTCGACTATATGCGCGGTGCCACGCCGACATCGCGGGGCGAAGCAAAAGTTCAGGGCGACACAGCCGCAGCGCTTGGTGCCGCCAGCCAGGTTGTCGAGGCCGAATACGAGGTTCCTTTCCAGGGCCATACCGCCATCGGCCCGGCTCACGCATTGGCCGACCCGTCGGACAACCAGATGACGATCTACTCCAACGACATGAAGGCGTACGGCCTGCGCAATGGTGTAGCACAATTTCTCAACATACCCCGCGAGCGCGTGCGGGTCGTCTATATGGATGGGCCCCAGGTGTACGGCCGTACCGCGGCCGACGATGCCGGCTTCGAAGCTGCGTTTTTGGCGCACGAGCTCGGCCGTCCGGTCCGCCTGCAGTGGATGCGGAACGAGGAGACGGGCTGGGACACAAAAGCCCCAGCCTATGTGTTCAAACTGCGCGGCGGTCTGGATGCTCAAGGGAAATTGACGGCGCTCGAGTACGATGCCTGCGCCGTCGATTACAATCATATCGGCTATAACGAACCCGAAACTGTCTTGATTGCGCAGCTCATCGGCCGGCGGCCGAAGTCGCCGGCCAAAGGCGCGGCAGAAATACCATCCTCAATGTATGCGATAGCGAACCAGCGCATGACCACCCGGGTTGTCGGCCTGCCATTGACCTGGGAGACTCCGCTCCGGACCGGAAACCTGCGCGACCCCAATGGGCCTCAGGTGACGTTCGCCTTCGAGTCCTTCATTGATCAACTGGCAACGGCCGCCAAGGCTGATCCTGTTCAGTTTCGGCTCGACCTGCTCGCCGATAGTCACGAGGATAGCGCCTTTCGGCGCGCCCGCTCCCTTGCGGTTATCCGCGCCGCCGCGAAAGCCTATGGATGGGACACCCGCCCGTCGCCCAAAAGGCCTACAACCGGCCAGAAGTCAGATCAGATCCTGACGGGACGTGGCATCGCCTATACCTACCGGAATCGCACGATGGTGGCGGTAATCGCCGAAGTTGAAGTGAACCGTCAGACCGGCCGCGTTTGGGCAAAGCGCCTGGTTTGCGCCCATGACTGCGGGTTGGTGGTCAACCCCGAAAGTTTGCGGCGAGTTATCGAGTGCGGAATGTTGCATGGGTTGAGCCGGGCGCTGTGGGAAGAGGTTCGCTTCGACAATGAGAAGGTCACAAGTGTCGACTGGTTGTCCCATCCGAGCCTCAGGCATTCCGATACGCCGGAAGCCATCGACATTGTGCTGGTCAATGGCGATCCCGACCCCAACCGGGCGGATTTGGCGCCGTTCGGCGCAGGCGAAGCCAGCCATAAGCCGCTGATTGCGGCAATCGCCAACGCCATCCACGATGCCACTGGCGTGCGCATCCACCGCCCGCCGTTCCGCAAAGAGCATGTGCTGGAGACACTGAAGGCGGCAAATGTTTGAGCTGGATCGGAAAGATCAAACGGCGTCACCCAGGTCCCTGCGACGCGGTAAGACTTTCCGCCCCCCAAACGATAGGGACATCAAGCCTTCGACCATTTCCCGGTCTTGATATCGAACTTCACCTTCCCAGCGGCGCGCATTCGCATCAGCAGGTCTTGTAGAGCGTCGGTGCTTTTGCTGCTTGGGTCGAGCCGCTGCTGTAGCGGATAGAGTGCGCTGGGTTTGACCAGCGCGGCCAGAACCTCTTCTTCTCTCATCATTTAAGATCTTCCATTCATGACCACCCGGCCCTCGCGCGACCGGAGTGAAGCTCACCATCCACTAAATGCCTAACAATCTCTGGGCCCATCCTAGCGCGCTCTTGCGAACGGGTTGAAGGGGAATTTCAGCGGCCCACGGCGTCCGCATGGAGCGCAAAACCAAAAGCGGGCATGTCCGATAATTCCCGGCTATGGTTAGTCTGCGAGTTCAGCTCCCTCAGCCGCCCAATTGTATCCAATTGATCGCCCAAACCGGGTCCAGGTTATGTCGCGTGAAGACAAGGCATATGTCATGCACGCCGGTACGTGGCGCGATAGACACTGCCGGTAGCGCCGTGATGCCCGGGTTGGCGATGGCAGGGCCAAGCGGCAATACCGCCACCTTCTCGCCATCGCAGGTGTTCAGATGGGCTTCCAGCTCGCCCTCCGGCGTGGCGGGCGGCAGCATCACCGGAATATTGCGATTGGAGCTGTTGGGGCCGCTACGCGAGGTCGCGGGCAATTGGCCCACGCCCGCCGCGATGGACGTAACGTGGCTCAAGTCCACCTGCTCATAGATCCAACAGGGATTGCGCATATTCACCAGGAACACGGCGCGCGGCCCCCTCAGCGGCCCGTCATCCCGGATCGACATGGCGCCATTGCTGCACTGTTTCAGTTCATGGCTGTCGCGCCGCAGCAGCGAGGCCGCGGTGATATTCTTATCGGCCGGCATGGTGAGAGGACGGCCCTCGAAGAAAGGCGTCGCCACAACGTGCGCCGGCAGTGCCAGATCGAGCGGCATTTTGTAGAGCGGCGACGCCAGGGTCGGTGCCGCGCCATTCAGCGTGTAGCGGATTTCGCCAAAGGCCGCTTGGTTGGCCAGCGTCACGCTGGCATGGCCTGGCACACCCGGCCTCGCCATCACCTGTGCGGTGAAGGCGCTTTCCGAGTGCGGCAGCCCCAGTTCGCGATAGCGCACAAGCTGCGCCGGCATGCGGGTGAGGAAATTGTCCCAATCATGGGTGGCCGCGGGCGACCACGCCACTTCGGCCAGGGCTGCAGCGCGCGGGAAGAAGGCGTAATCCGCCGTCTCTTCGTCCTCCACATATTCGGTCCACAGATTGGCCTGGATGCCGATGATATGCGCCTGCTCCTGCGGGGTGAGCGACGCCGGCGCCGGATCGAAGGCATAGACTTCCTTCAGCGGCACCACCAGGCCACGGCCCGGCGGCTCACCCGCCCCTTCGGCCTGACGATTGTCGAAATACAGCGTCGGTTGTGGCGACAGCACCGCGTCATGGCCCATCTTGGCGGCGGCGATGCCGCCGGCCACGCCGTGCCAGGACGTAATGGTCGCATCAGGCGGTACGCCGCCCTGCAGTATCTCGTCCCAGCCGATCAGATGGCGGCCATGCGCGGCCAGGAATTTGCCGATCCGCGCCGTGAAATAGCCTTGCAGCGCATCCTCGTCGGCGACGCCCAGGGCATGCATCCGCGCCTGAATTTTGGCCGACGCCTTCCACTGATCCTTGATCGCTTCGTCACCGCCAACATGGATGTAGGCGCTTGGGAACAGATCCATCACTTCGGTCAGGACATCCTCGAGGAAGCCGAAGGTGGAATCGTCCACATTGTAGAGATAGGGCAAAACACCCCAGCCGGTGCCGGGCTGGCTGGGCACGTCGCTGGTCGAGCCATATTGCGGATAGGCCGCGATCGCCGCCGTGGCGTGCCCGGGCATTTCGATTTCCGGAATGATGGTGATATTGCGGTCCCTGGCATAGGCGACGATGTCGCGCACCTGGGCCTGGCTATAGAAGCCGCCATACAGGCGGGGCTTGCCGGTGGCTGCATCAATATCCGCCGCTGCAGCCGCGCCCGGCGGCACGCGCCAGGCACCGACACTGGTCAGCTTGGGATATTTCCGGATCTCAAGTCGCCAGCCCTGATCGTCGGTCAAATGCCATTGCAGCACATTGAGTTTGTGCAGCGCCATCGTATCGATGAAATTGCGGACAAAGGCGGCGGACTGGAAATGGCGCGCCGAATCCAGCATCAGCCCGCGCATGGCGAAGCGCGGCGCATCAGTGATGTGCAGCCCCGGAAGATCGATTTTGCTGGCGGAGCCCTCGTTCTGGGTCAGCAATTGCCACAGCGTCACCGAACCATAGAGAAGACCCGCCCGGCTGGACGCCGTGATGGCGATGCCATCGCCCGTGACATCCAGGCGATAGGCTTCAGGCTTCAGACCCTCTGCATCCAGACGCAGGGTAATGGCGTGCGGCGCGGCTGAACCCCCTGGCGCCAGATGCAGACCGCGGGAGCGCTTGACCAGCCCGGCAAGATAGTCCGCCACCCAGGCGCAGTCCGCGGCGCCTGACGCACAAACCAACGGCGTGCCATCGGTCACCACGAAATGACCGGGCGCGGGCGCGACGCTCTGCGGCTCCGGAATAAGGGACAGGGCTGGCCGCGCCCCCGCACCTTGATCCATGCCGCCGGTCCGGCAACCCAGAAATAAAAGCGGCACCGTCAGAAGAAGCGCCGCTGCAAATCGCTGCATGACCATGCCCCCGCAAAACACTCACCTCCGCATGGGCACGGTAATACCCCGTAACCGTGGCGGCTGCGATATGGAATGAAAAATTGCCGGTTCAGGCCATGATTTCGGATACCGGCTTGTTCGTGAGATTGGACTGGGTGCCCCAATGATCGATCGAAAGGCCCATCAGCTGCTGCACCGTCAGGCCAACGCGGGTAACAGTTTCGCTGTTACCTGCGATGTGGAAGCCCGTCTTCATCTTGCCATTGGCGGAGCCGGCCAGGATCATGGGAATGCCGTCCACCGCATGCAGCTTGGCGAAGCTTGTGTCGGTGTAAGCCAGCACCAGACTGTGATCGAGCAGCGTGCCGTCGCCTTCCTTCACCTCGTCCAGCGCGGCCAGCAGAGAGGCGAAGCCTTCCATGCTGTAGGTGCTGAATTTCGAGGTTACCGGCTGGTAGCCGAGCGTCCCGTCCACGGGCTCTTCATGGGTGGCCTGGTGGAAAGGCTGGGAGTCGCCAGGCATGTAGATGGTCGAGGCCGGCTCTGAGAAGGCCACGTTGAACACGCGCGTCTGGTTGGTGGCGAGGCCGATGGCCAGCAGCTTGGATATCACCGGCGTCACCTTGCGCAGCACCGGCACCGACTTGCTGACTGGCATATCCTCCGGCGCGCCGGGAACCGAAACCTGGGCGATCATCTCCGGGCGCTGCAGCTCGACCGCCATGGCCTGCTCCAATTCACGCACCGAAGTGAAATACTGCTCAAGCCGCGCCTTGTCGGTGGCGCCGATATTCTGCATCAGCTGTTTGCGGTCGTCCGCGACCACCGACAGAACACTCTGTTGCAGCATCACCTGCGGATCGGGCTTCCAGTCGCCCTTGGACGGATCCTGGAATCCGGGTCCGAACAACCGAGTATACAGGCCGAGCGGCGAGGTTTCCGGCGGATTGGCGTTGCTGCCGCCCAGGCTGGAATAGCTTTCGCGTTTGTTGCCGCAGCAGGATACTTCGATGGACTTGAAACGTGTGCCATGGCCGATCGCATCGGCGATGGTCTGGTCGATGGTCTGGGCCTCGAAGATGGTATCGTTATTGGGCGCGATGCCAGTGGTGATGGCGGCAACCCCGGTCCAGTGCTGGATGTTGGTCCTGCTGTCCACATAGGCGCGATAGCCGCTCATCAGGTTCATCTTCCCCTTGAAGGGCTTCAGCGAGGCAAGCTGGGGCGTGTCTTCGTAGTTGGCGCCGGTGCTTTTGGGCAGGAACAGCGACTTGGTGAGGCCGCAGCCCCAGAAAAAAGTGCCGAAGCGGGTCGGGATCGGCCTGCCGGTGGCCGCCAGCGCCTGACCATTGCCGTCCAGGAAACAATCGAGGAAGGGCAGCGCCACTGCGGCGACGGAGCCCTGGAACAGGCCACGAAGGAGAGTTCTGCGATTATGAGCCATGGCGATCTTCCCGGTCAGTGCGCAACATCGTTCATTGCGGTCTTGGTCTTCTGCGGCTCCAGCGGCGGCGCACTGAAGAATTGCGGGCTGTTGGCCAGCGCCTTGAGCAACACCGGCAGGCGATAGCCGCCCGCCGTGAAGCTGTCCAGCGGCACGCGCACCAAGGCGGCGCTGACACGCTCTGTGCTGGCGCCGACGCCATAGGCATACATTTTGCGCGCGAAACAGGCGGCGACCCTGGGATTGTCGTGCAGCACCCGGCCCAGACCCGTCGCCCCCTCGAAACTCTTACCCTGCAGCGTGGCTGACACGTCTATCGGATTGTTATTGTCCAGAACGCGCCGCACCCCGATGCTGTCGAACTGCTCCAGCGAGAGCCCAATGGGGTCGCTGTGGCTGTGGCAAGAGGCGCAGACAGGATTGGTGGCATGAACCGACAGCCTCTGGCGCACCGTCTTGAGCTTGGGATTGCTCACATCGTTGATGATGGAAAAGTCCACATTGGGAGGCGGGTTGGGCGTGGGCTGGCAGAGAAAAATATCGAGAACCGCCACGCCGCGCTTGGTGGGCGAAGAGCGGCCGGGATGGGAGAACATGCCCAGCGTGGAAACCTGAGTCAGCAGCCCGCTGCGCCCCGCACTCTCCGGGAATTCATAGGGCATCCAGTCCGACTTGAAATTGAACCGCACGCCGTAGATCGAGGCGAGCGTGCGGTTGATGAAGGTCTTGCGCGTGGTCATGAGATCGCGCACATCGCCCTTCGATGTCAGCGTCAAATCGATGGCCGAGCGCAGCGTCTCTTCCTTGGCCGAGTCGACCACGGCGCCCATGAATTTGGGATAAATGGTCGGGTCCTTGGTGATGTTGCCGAACGTGTCCAGCTCGAGATAGTCGGCGAAAAACGCCCGCATGCCGTTTTCCAGACGCGGCGAAGCCATCAGCCGGTCCACCTGCTTGCTCACCCCGTCCGGCGTGGCAAGCGCGCCGCTCTGCGCCGCGTTCAGCAACTCGGCATCGGGGGTGGTATCCCAGAACAGGTAGCTGAGGCGCGCCGCGCGGCTGTAATTGTCCAGCGTATTGTCCTTGCCGTTCGCCAATCCGGTTTCGACCCGGAACAGGAATTCGGGAGAAGAGATCAGGCTCGCCAGCGCGTAGCGCAGGCCGGCGTAGAAATCGCCGGAGGACTTGGTGAGCTTTGCAGCCAGCGCCACGCGCGCCTTGATCTCCGCATCCCGCAGAGGGCGGCGAAACAACATCAACCCGTAGTGGGAGAGAACCTCGCCCGCGCACTTGTCATCCGGCGCGGTCGCAGATTTCGGCGCGCAGGAAATCAGCTTGCCACGGTTCTTCTCATTCACCGCCTGCGCGGCAATATTGTCGGCCATTTTGGAATAGCCTTCAAAACCGGACGACGTGATGGACAGGATGGCGGAGCTTGAGGCAAGCAACCCACCGACCCGGCGCTCGGGTTCGAAGCGGCCCTGCACATCGATAGCGGAGCCAAAGGTGTCGGCGATGGAATTGCGATATTCCGTCTCCGTCAGCCGGCGAAGGCCGGAGACATAGGTGGTATGCTCCGCCGCGAAAGATGCTGTTCCGAAAGCAACGCTCATCAAGCCCGCGCAAGCGAACCTGATCGCGATGGTGTGGCTCCGCACTCCCATATTTTTCATCTCGCCAGATCCAATTTCTACTGGTCCACCGACGCAACGGCCGACGACGTGTCGTTGCTGGCCTGCAATCCATTCTTCGACGGTGGCGCGGGCGGCGCGGCTTTGCGGAACTTGGGCTCGGGCGAAATCACTCCGGTCGTGACGGCCTTCAAGAAAAGGGCGCGCTGGATTTCCGCCTTGTCACTGGTGAGCGGTTCATTGATGGCGGCCGGGGTTTCCGGATCGACCACGAAGGCGGGCCGCGCCAGGAAGCGATAGGCGGTGGAAATGCCGGTGTTTTCGCCGGTCTTGGGGTCCGGCATGCCGTCGGCATTGCGTTTCAAAGCGTAATAGAGCGCGATCTGGTTTTGGAAATAGGTCGTCTCGCGCGATTGGCCGCCGGAAGGAACATTGAATGTGTCCCGGCCGTAAAGGACGCGAAAGTCCTGATAACCGCCGGCCAGGCCGGACAGCCCACCATCAGGATGCATCTGCAGCCGCATGCGGCCTTTAAACAACACAGTTTCGCCGCGGTTGGTCTCATACCAGGCGAAGGACGGCATGCGCAGCTCCGCCGCCTGTTCGGTTTCGACCACGCCGTTCTTGATCGTCGCCTTGAGCGATGAATATTGCGCGGTTTTGACGATACGGAAGGAATAGTCCGATAACGCGTTTGCCAGATAATCCTTCACGACGTGGTCGGGGGAATAGCCGATCTCCACCCGGGCATCGCTGTCGTTCATGGGATCCTGGTTGCCTGAGATGCGCACCACCATGGTGTAGAGCCCATCCAGCATCTTGTCGTTGCCACGGCTGCTCAGATAGCCCTGATACGCCACACCGCGATAGGAATTGCCGCAGCCCATCACCCGGTAATAGGCATTGTCGATTCCGTGGCGCCCATCTGGGCTGGTGAATCCGCCGGTCCTGGCATTACCATCCAGGTCGAAGCCCTCGGCGATCCTGCCGGTCACTTCCTGTACGCCGGGATCGGGAGCGGTGAAGGGATTGATGTAGGTTTCGATATCCTTGCGGAAGCCGCGATGCGCAAGCGCGTCGTTCATCACCGAAGTGGGGTTCTTGCCGCTCTCGGTCACCGTGCGGGTGAGTTCGCGCACCTCGTCGTCACTGCGCCAGGAAGTCTTCAGGATGACGCGATAATTGTTGTCCGGGTTGGCCCCCTTTGGGCAGTCAGTGCCCGGATCGGAAGCGCCGGTCTTCGCCCCGTAAAAGAAGGCCGGTTCATAATTGCCGATGACATACCCGCGCTCCCATGGGGCGCAGACCGCCGGCGTCGCAAACAAAGCAGCTATTGCCACGCCCAGGACGACTTTTGCCATGACGTTTCCCTGTTTTATGGGCATCTAACGTGCCGAATTGTGATCATAGTCTGACCGCCCTGGCCAGCCAGTGGCGGTCGGTCGGCCTCAAGGGGCGCGCCAGGCCACTGGCCACGCCGAGTCGAAAAAAAATCGCCGGCACGATTTCGTGCCGGCGAGATAAGCCACAAGGAACCTTGATTGGTCGTGATCGGAAATGTTGTCATTGGAAAACAGATTCCTTTTGCGACACTTCCGGCGATTTTCTGCGACCTAATACCCGGCTTTGGGATCGACCAGCGAATAAACCTTGTCGCCGGTAATATAGCGACGAAGATTTTCTCGCATGATGGCCCAGGCCTCGATCGTCTCGTTGCCCAAATTCTCCACATTTTCAGTCGTGCTGAAGTGCGCGGACATATGGGGCGTGATGATGATATTGGGCGCATGCCACAACGGATCGCCTGGCTGCAGCGGTTCAGGCTCCGTCGTATCGAGCCCGGCGCCTCCCACCTGACCTGACTTGAGCGCTGCGACAAGGGCATTGCTGTCGACAACGCCGCCGCGGCTGACATTGATGAACAGCGCACCCTTTTTCATGCGGCCGAAAATATCCGCATTGAAGGTATGCCTGGTCGAATCGGTCAGGGGCAGTGCTGACATCACGACATCGGCCTTTCCGACCAGATCGGGCAGCTCGTTCGCGAGACCGACATAGTCGACAAATGGCGGGCCCTGGTGACTCGATGCCCGTGTTGCGATGACTTTCATGCCGAGGTTATGGCCGAGCTGGGCCATATCGGTGCCAAGACCGCCAAGGCCAACCACCAGCAGCGTCTCGCCTTGCGGATATTGAAGCCGACCGGGAGGAGATTCGGTCCAGCGCTCGGCATCAGCCTGGCGCACATAAAGGTCCAAACCGCGATCGAGGGCGAGCATCATGGCAATGGCGTGCGTTGCGATCGGCAAGCCATATGTCTTCTTTTGGTTTGTCTCGATTATCTCGCCATTGAGCAATTTCTGCGGCGCGTTGGCCCCAGAGCAGCCTTCTAGGCCCACATGCGCGGATATGATTATGCGCAGCTTTTTCGCTGCCTCGAGCACGGCTTTCGAACAGGAGCCGCCCACCTGAACATCGGCATCGGCGATGTCAGCGAGTTGCTCTTTGGTGAACCCTCCCCGTCTCCGATCGCCGCCACGTTGCATGCCATGGACGCCCAAACCATCCAGAACCACGAATTTCATGTCGGGCGCGACCGTTTCCAACCACGGAATCCATTGCGGCGCACCCTCCGCGAACACAATCGCTTTCTTCGGTTTCTGCCAGTCCTTGACCAATTCGCGGGAGGGCTTGCTGCTCAGCTCGAGGCCCAGCCTCGACATGGTTGCCGCCACTTCTTGATCGGTCATGGACAGGGCCGACGCCGAGGAAGCTCCAGATGCTTGGCCGTTGCGATTCTCGGCGCCAAAGGCAAGGTGACCGGAGACCGTAAACGCAAGCGCGCCAGCCATAATGAGGGCAAGCCGTGATGCCTTCGACCGCGCGCGGGCCTTGCGCCGCAAATCACTTTCAACAGAACGCTTACTGAACATTGCAGTACCCTTTCGAAGACATTTGGTCATATCGCGGTTTCACTACGGTTAGCCCTCGAGCAGAATTGCATCGAAGGCGCCGACGGGGTCGAGATCGAGCCAGTGATATTCCCCATTGGAACGCGCCGCGAGCGTCTTGCCCGTAACCAGCGAGCGGGCGCTGGCGTAAGTGCCTTTGACGCCAACACTCAGCCCGTGCAGTTCGGGCGGCGCATCGTAGCGTCCGTTGCGCTGACCATCGTAGTTGATGACGTGCAGAAGGACGTTCTTGTCGCCGCTGCTGAGGGCCGCAAGTTCAACGGCGCCCTTGCCTGTCAACACGAAGGGTTGCGATGGCGCGAAGCGCGCGACCAGGGCCGCGAGCAGCTGCTGGTTGACCTGCAGCCCGTCGCGATAATATTGCCAATCGTTCAGCCAGGGGATGTGCACCGCATGGCCACGGCCGTGTTGGCGCATGGCAACGCCCGGAATGGTACGCGCTTTCGAACCCGGGATTTCATAGCTGAACTCCGGCGGCCCCCAACGGATATCCGGCTTGAAGGGCAGCAGGTCGGTCGCCCCCTCGCGCAGCGGTCCGCCGAAATAAAACTCATCGACGGGCGTCGGGTTGGTGGAGTGTTTCAGCACCCCCTTGGCCGAATCCAGCACCCAGCCATGGGCATTTTGCGGTTGGCCGTAAGAGGCGGTGGGGAACGACGCCAGCGGGATGGAAGCGCGTGGCCGTCCTGCGGCGTCGAAGCCGGCGGTCATGCCCGTGGCGATCAGCAGGCCGCCATTCGATACGAATTCGTCAAGCGCGGTGGCTTCCTGATCGGACATGCAGAGCACATGCGGCGCAATGACAACGTCGAAGCCGCTGAGCTTGGTCACGCCCGCGGCGACGGTCTCACTATCAATGAAGTGGAACGGCAAGCGCGAGTCGACCAGCGCGGCATAGGTTCCCCGCGCTGCACCCTCCCGGAAGCGGGCCCAGGGCGTGGCGGCCGCGAAGCGCTGGTCCGCGCTGGAATTCCATATCCCCACCCGCGCGGCCGAGCCCGTCTTCAAATAATGCTGGCCATTGGCCGCTTCCCATTTGAAGAGCTTGGAGAGAGGCGGAAGATAGGCCTGATCGTCCTGACCGCCCAACGTGCCCATCAGATAGAGATCGAGACGTCCGCCGCCGGCCAGCTGCTGGGCAAAACGAAGGATGTGATAGTCAGCCGTTTCCGTGACTTGCCGCCACGGATAGTCGATGTGAGCGGTCGAGGTCGAGGAGAAGGGCTTGCCCGGATTGCGAGAGACGGCATGGCGGACTTGCTCGCCGGCTTGATACGGCCACTCCGGGGCGCGGCGGCTCACCCGGCGCTGCAGCTCGCCACGGCCGACCTCTGCATAGTGATCCCCGCGAAAGATGGGCGTTCCCGGAATCAACTCATCAGCCAACTTTTGCATGCGCGCAAAGATGTCAGCCATGACGCGGTCCTGGAATTCCAAATATGCGCGATAGTTCGGGTCGGAAAAATTGTACGCCTTCGGCAGTTCGAGATTGTACATCTTGCGGAACGCCGTGCGGCAATTGTTGCAGACGCATTGGCCGCGCTCACGCTGCCCATAATCGTTTACACCAAAGCCGACACCGTTGAAGAACACGCCATCGGGCTTGTGATCGGTCAGAGCTTCGCGCAGGATCTTCATCGAATAATCCTGCAACCACATGCCGTTCGGACAAGCCTGGTAGGTACCGGCATATTCTGTGGGCTTGCCGTCGCTATAGATCCCGAACCACTCGGGATGGGCGTCATAGGCCTTCTTGGTGCCTTTCGAAGTGTCGAAGCGGCCAAGATAGGTAAGCCCTTCGGCGTGGCACGCCTCGATCATTGCTTTCGCGAAGTCGCCCTTCATATAGGGGTTCTGATATTGGTACTCGAGCTTGGTCGGATAGAAAGCGACAATACCTCCGATGTTGGAGACGATCGCGGTGCCACCGAAGTCCTTCACCTCCTTGGCGATGTCGCGCGGGTCGCGCTGCACATCAATTTCCAGATTGTTGGTCTGGACGATGCGATAGTCCTCTTTCCACCACGCCTTCGGCCCGCGGGTAGCGCCGCGTCGAGACTGCGCTGCGGCGTTTCCGGTCCCCGCGTACGCGATGCTGCTGGCTGACAGAGCCTGTACCACAACGCGGCGTGTGAGGTAGCTCTGAGGTTCCTGATCGCTCACGGCTGCACCCTTTTTATAGCTAGGTTTTCTGCGTCCCATCCCGCGGACGTTGGCGACCGCCCAAAACACCGGATGACAGGCAGGCATTTCTCTTAATCAGTGAGGAGCGCCTGTTCTGCCATCCGGGCATATTTGGTCAGTCGAATTTGAAGCGAATGCCACCGCGGTACATACGGCCCAGCGCGTCATAGATGGCCGCGTTGGTCATCACCGGCTGGAAGGGCGAAGTGTCGCTGGCGCCAATCAAAGGCGCATTCACACCGGTTACGTTATCCATCGCGCCATACACTGTGATGTTATCGTTTATGTCATACGACGCCCGAACGTCCAGATAGGCCTGGGCCGGGATGCCGTTGTCGTCGATGATGCCCGGCGCCGTCCAGGCATGGTTCAGGATGGCAGTACCGATGAAACGGCCCTGCAGGGTGGCGCTCCAGGGACCTTCCGAGTAGGTCGCCGACAGCGTCGAGCGGAACTTCGGGAAGCCCGGGTAGGTCGAGTCAGGACCAACGGCGCCGGCATAGTCGATCGTACCGTTCGAGGCCGTCGTTTGTGTTTCCTGGTCTGTGTAGTTGCCGACCAGGTGCCACCGCAGCATCCCGTTGAACAGCTCCATGTTGTAGTCGGCCTGGAAGTCCAGGCCCGACACGGACAGGGATGCGGCATTGCCCGGGAAGTCGTCCACCTCGCTCAGGACACCGGCAGCGTTCCTCTTCAGGAAGCCGCAATAGAAGGCGACGCCGGCCTGGCATTGCGCGATCGTCACCGTAGAGCTCAGCGAGAAAATCGCGCCCTTGATGTTGATGGAATACCAGTCCAGCGAGAGGGACAGGCCTTCAACCCAATGCGGGGTCAGCACGATGCCACCGGATACGGTGGTTGACGCTTCCGGCTGCAGGTTGGGATTGCCGCCGGTCACCTCGTGCACGTTCGGCGTGGACACGCCGCCGTTGAACGGATCGGGCAAGGCATGGAAGGTGCTGCTGCCGGTCGAGAACAGTTCGTTGATGCTGGGCGCGCGAATGTCAAAAGACCAAGTCGTGCGAAGACGAATGTCGTCATTGACCTGGCTATTCAGACCGAGCTTCCAGGTCTCGACCAGACCGCTCGTGGAATAGTCGGTCATGCGGCCCGCCATGGTGGCATCCAGCGATTGCACAAAATCGTTCTTGAGCAATGGCGCGTTCAGCTCAAGGAAGCCTTCCTTGACGTTATAGGTACCGGCAAAGGGCGTGGCATTGCCGTTGCTGTAGCCAGCCGCTGCGGAAATCGGGGCTGCCGTGAGATGACCGGCTTCCCGGCGATATTCGCCACCGAACGCGACCGCCACATTGCCCGCTGGCAGGCCCCAGGGCAGAACGCCCTGCATCGACGCGGCGGCGACATCCTGGTTTTCAATGTCGTGGTTGATGTCGCTGTTGCCGTCATTGATGTAGTTGATCGCCGCCTGGGAGGCGTTACCGGCGCCGATCACGTTAAGCGGCTGGCACCCATTGGTCGGGGCGGTCAGTGTGCTGCGGCAGGCGATCGTGCCAACCGCCAATCCCGACGTACCGCGATTGGCCGCGGTGACATTGACCGCGTCCAGCGCATTGGCGAGGTTGGCTTTGACGGGGTTGTTGAAGACATGCTGGATCACCGCCACCGTGCCGTGCTGGTAATAGGCGTTCCAGCTCCAGTCGTTGCCGATGGAGCCATCCAGCGCGATGACGCCACGCAGCAGCTGGCGCTGGTTCTGGGACATGGGGATGAAGGTCTGGCCAAGGTCGCCCAAGCTAGAAAGATTGTTCGCCTTCGACTCCGGCAGGCTGCCCAGCATGGTCGAGCCGAACGGGATTGACGTGATGCCGGGCGTCGCCGCTATCAGCGCCGCGACCGACGACGGAAAATAGGCATAGTCGGGCTTGAGGGTCTGCACCGCCCAGGTGGATTCAATCGAGCCGCTGACCACCTGAACCCGGTTCGAACTATAGTTGAACTGGGCCGACAAATTGATCGAGTCCGTCAGCTTGTAGCTGGCGAAGGCGAACAGGCTGTCATTGTGGTAAGGATTGGACGTCAGAGCGGGATAGGCCTGCTGCGCTTCCGGATTGGGCGTGCCACCTACGGAATTGAGCGTCGCGCCGCCGGAAAGATTCGTGAACCGGGTGCCCTGGTTGAACGGTACGGGCTGCCCCTTCACGTCGAACGCGATACCGGCCAGCGGGCCGCCATTGATCAGGCCGCCCTGGGTCTGCATGGCCATGTTCGGAATATACTTATGGATGAATTGCGGCTGGCCGTTACCGGCGGCAAAGGCAGGATTCTTGATCAGCTGCGTGCTGTAGGGCTGCGTGTCGGAGCTGTAGACCGGGATCGGATTGTCATAGTGTGAACCACTGATGATGAAATGGCCGCGGCCGCCAAAGAGGTCCATACCAAAGGAGGCCACTTCCTTGTAGGACGGATTGTTGAAAGTGCTGTCGTTCGCTTCCAGCGTGGCCTTGAAGCCTGTGAAATTCTTGTTGAGGACGACATTGACGACGCCAGCGACGGCGTCCGAGCCCCAGGAGGCCGAAGCGCCACCCGTGACGATATCCACGCGCTGAATGAGAGCATCCGGGATATTGCCAATGTCAACGGCACCCGAGGAGATGCTGGACGACACCACGCGCTGGTTGTCGACAAGGACCAGCGTTCTGGACGTGCCGAGATTTCGGAGGTTGATCGTGGAGATGCCCGCAGTGGCGCCGCCAATACCGCCACCGGCGATATTGGGAGCACTTGAGCGACCGACAGCCGGCAGGTCGCGAAGGGAATCCGCCAGGGTAGGCTGCGCATCGCGTTCCAGGTCTGCGGAAGTGACCACGGTCACCGGGGTCGGCGCGGTATAGCCGGCAATCGAGATGCGGGAGGCCGAAACGGTCAGTTGCTCGACATCGGCGCCCTTATCCGGAGCGGTGTTGGCGGCTTGCGCCAGAGCAGAGGTCACCGAGGCGGTTGCCAACAACGCGGCACTCGCGCTGCCAAGCATGAATTTGTGCAACAACTTATCCATAACAACTAATCCCCTTCATTTTGAACTGCGATCTATCCGTATCGCTTTCAGATCCTCAGAAACGGCCCCACCCCGGGGCCCGCGGTCATGCGATTTCCGACGAGATTTTGGCCACCGGGCTATTGTTTGGTGCGGAGCTCACGCGTGCGGCAGATTCGGGCAAAGCCTTTTTGAGCAAAGGCGCACTCCGAACGCGTTCCGACATGGCGTTTCCCCTTAAATTCAGCGGCATAACCGCCCCAGGTCCTATTTATGATATTTTCCCGGTTGCCAACTTGGATAACATATTTTCCCAAAATAGCCAATGGGAAAATTTGGTGCCAAGCAGGCTTAGATTGGAGCTTTGGTTCGCGCCTGATAGCGGAACCACGCAGCCGTAAGCCTTGCCAGCCGAAAGAAATTTTCCCCAGGGAACAACGGGAAGGCCTGGACAAGGGGTGAGCGCCATCATGGGGCTGGCGGCCGGCCGACTTAGGGTAAACTACTTATTCCGTTGAACAGAGCGGCACAATCAATTATCCAAACTGCGCGACAACGCGCTGCCGCCATCGGCGAACGGGAGAGTTATGTTCCATCGGCTTGTCAGCCGTTTGCCGGGGAATGGGCGTTATCATTTCTCACGCTGCGCCCCCTGTTGGCGCGCAACACATCAAATAAAGATAGCGGACGAGGTGCGCCGCCCGGCTGATACATCGGTTCCTGGTGTCCAGCAGCCAAAGACAGATCTTTAGCGCAGCGCTGGCCCGACCATGTCACCTGAACGTTTGCGTGAAACGCTCCCAGCCGCGCTGATTCCAGAAAAGCACACGCGCGACGCGGTGGTGGAAAACATCAAGGGTGACCAGCCGGCATTCGATGCAATCACTCCGGAGGTTCTGCCGGCGGAGGAAGACGTCGGCACTGTCTTTGATACCAATGCGCACGCCCTGGTAAGTGTCTTTCGGCATAGAAACTACCGGCTGTTTTATTCAGGCCAGCTGGTTTCTCTTGTTGGAACGTGGATTACCTTGGTCGCCCAAGGCTGGTTGGTCTACGATCTGACGCGATCCCCTTTCCTGCTAGGGCTCGTTTCTTTTTGCGGTCAGTTGCCGGTTTTCTTCTTGTCGCCCCTCGGCGGCATGATCGCCGACTATTACGACCGGCGTAAATTGCTCATCGCGACCCAGTTTCTGTCCATGGCGCAATCGATTGCCCTGGCGACCCTGACCCTTCTGAACGTCATAACTTTCACTGATATTGCAGCTCTTGCCCTTTTTCAGGGCGTAATAAACGCGTTCGATCTGCCTGCACGTCAGTCGATGACCATACTCATGGTCGGGAGGAACGAAGTTAGAAAAGCCGTCGCCCTGAATTCGATATCGTTCAATTTGGCGCGCATCGGAGGGCCAGCAATCGCGGGATTTCTCATCGCGACGGCGGGACCGGCCATATGTTTTTGCATCGATTCCGTATCGTACCTCGCCGTTTTGGTGAGCCTGGTTTCGATGAACTTCTCCCAAAGATCGGTCAAGAAGCTGGGCCACCCGTTACGCGCTCTGTCTGAAGGCTTCGTATATGTGTGGCAGGAGCGGCGAATTAGATCGCTGCTCATTCTGATATCGTTCTGTTCCGCATTCGGGGCGTCATATCTGGCCTTCCTGCCGGCGATCGCAAGCGAAGTTCTGCATCGTCGCGGCGAGGGATTGGGCGTTATGTACGCCACGGTCGGCTTGGGCGCGTTGCTCGGCGCCTATTCTCTTAGCCGTATTCCCGATCGATACTTTTTTCGCGTGTCGGTTGCCGCAGCTCTCCTGTTTGGAATTTGCCTGATCGGATTTTCCCAATCCTCGGCCTTTTGGCTTACGCTATTGATACTGATACCGACGTCCTTTTGCTCGATGCTTTTGGGGGGCTCAACAAACATCTTCATCCAGCTCGCCTCGAAAGACGAGATGCGCGGCCGCGCAATGGCGATATACGTGATGAGTTTTATGGGGTGCCTGCCCTGCGGCGCATTGATTCTTGGAGCGTTGGCTCAACACTTTGGTCTTGAGACAACGATCGCGCTCGGCGGCAGCCTGTGCTTCTTTGTAGCCGCGACCGTTCTTTGGAGTTCGCGGAAGTAGATCGCAACAAGACCTATCGCATCGATCGTGAATAGGCTTGTGCGTGAGAGCCAAACGCTAGAGCGGCATGTGCCAGTCAGGCGGCAAGACAAGCGTTCTCCAGACGCGAGACCAACCAGACCCTGTTCACGACCAATTGGCGCCGGGCGAGAGGAAACATTCACTACAATGCCAGCCGTGCCTGCAAGCACAGAAAACGTTTTCCGATAACTGCAACAGCAACGACAAATTCCCTCAGGAATTTTCCCGGCTTATTTCGCCGCAATCAATTCGTCATCGCGGACACTTTCGTATCGGCGACCCAGCATCCAGGCGATGGGGAACCAGAAGACGGAAACCAACACACCGGCCAACGCCAGTCCTGCGACGCCAAAGGGCAGAATGGCCGCGCTGAACCAGGCTGAGCTAAGGTCTCCGAAGCGGTAGACCACCGTGTCGATAACGTTTTTAGCCTTGTACTTGGCCTGTTGGTCGACGACGGTGAACAGCATGTCCCGGCTGGGCTTGGCTACCGCATATTCGGCGAAGCGGCGCGCCACCTGGATAGTGCCCAGAACCAGCAGCACCGGCGACAGCACGACCGCCAGGAAAGCGATCACCATGATGATGGGATTGATCAGGAGGCCTGCGGTAACACCGAACCGCTGGAGGAACCGCCTGGTGCCGAACAACTGCACCAGCACCGCGCAGGTATTTGTGGCCAGGTCAATAGTGGCGAAGGCTTGCGTGCGCGCGGCCTTGGTTGCGAAATCGTGGGTGATCAGGTCCTGGAGCTGGAAATATATGATGGTGGAGATCCATGTCATCAGCAGCAGGAACAGGGAGATCATCAGAAGATAGCGCGATTTGAATATCAGCACGAAACCATCGAAAGGATTGCCGCCCAGCTTCTTGTCCATGCTCGTGTGCTGGGCGCGTGGATCGGCGACCACCAGCTTGCGCTTCTCGGTCTCCAGCGCCCTCACCAGCATCGCCGTAATAAAGAAACCGGCTGCCGAGATCAGGAGTAGTGCATTCACCCCGACAAGGCCGACGAAAAAGGTAATGAAGGCGGGCGCCACGATGGTCCCGACCGTACCGCCGGCAGCGATGAAGCCGAACAGGCGCTTGGCTTGGGCGCTTGAGAAGATATCGGCCATCATGCTCCAGAACACCGATATGGTGAGCAGGTTGAAGGTGCTGAGCCAGATATAGAAGGCCGCAGCCACCATGCGATTATCGGGAGCCGTCCGGAAGAGGATAAAGAAGGCCACCATGGTCAGCGCGATAAAGCCGTAGACCCAGGGCAGAAAGCTGGCCAGACGGATCCGCGAGGCAAGGCCCGCATAGACCGGCGCGACGATGAAGCTGACGATGAAAGTGCCGGTGAAAAGCTCCTGGAGGTGCTTGACCCCGTAAACCGTTCCCATTGCATCGCGCAGTGGCCGCAAAATGAAGTAACTCGCCATCAGGCAGAAGAAATAGGCGAAGGCGATCAGGACGGCCCGCGTCTCCACAGGCTCGACGCCTGCAATGCGCTTCAGCAGGCGCGCAATACCCGACGGTGCAGCTTCACTCATCCCAACCCCCGATATCTCATTCCCAGAAAGAGGCGTTTACGGCACTCATCTGGTCTGTTTTCAAATTCCCTTTGCGCCCCCGAGGAACCAGCCTGATAAGGCTACCGAGCGGGCCGACCACGAATCCGGTCACAACAACCCGCTCAACTCCATGACCTGTCGCGGAAAGCTGGTAAGCGTAGCCGAGTGAGCCTTGGCACCGCCATCGAGCTGCCCAACGTTTAAGGGAAATGCGTAGGTTTTCGTTGCCAGCGTTGCGCGCAACACCATGAAATCCCCCCTTTTGACCTAATAGCGGGTCTTTTTTGCGAATTGCCCGGGTTACTTGCTTGGATAACAGTTTTATCCAACTTTCACAACGGCAATATTAGTTTGCAGATTGACGTTTATGTCGAGTTGAGAAATTCTGATCGTGCACTGGAGATGCGACCATGAGCAACTTTGCAATCAAACCGGCCAAACTCGCCGATGCAATCGCGGAGCATCTCCAGCAAATCATCTTCGAGGGTGCCCTGAAACCGGGCGACCGACTGCTCCCAGAGCGGGAACTTGCAACCAAGCTCGACGTCTCCCGTCCCACGCTTCGCGAAGCCTTGGATAAGCTGATTAACCAAGGGCTTCTAACGACCAACGCGCAAGGCACGGCCTTTGTCAGCGTGGATATTGGAAAAAGCCTTCGCGATCCCCTGGCAGTATTATTTGAATCGCCCCAGGCGGCTGTTGACTGCCTGGAGTTACGGCTGGTTGTTGAAACGGCCGCCGCCGCCTTCGCTGCCGATCGGGCCTCCGAAGTAGATCGCCGGGTAATCAGCAGCCGCTTCGAAGCGATGGTTGCGGCTCATGAAAAGCACGACGTCGATAAAATTGCCTCTACCGATGCTGAGTTTCATTTCGCCGTGTACGAGGCGTCGCACAACGTCGCCATGATTCATTTCATGAGAAGTGTCGAAAGCCTCCTCCGTTCAAATATCTACCTCAACCGGAAAAACCTATACGAGCGGCGAACCCAGAAAGAGTCGCAATTGCGTGAACATAAGGCGATCCACGATGCCATCATGGAAGGATCGCCCGAACATGCTCGTGAAGCTGCGCGGATTCACATGATGACTGCAATTGAGACACAACGCGAGATCTACGAAGCTGAACGTCGCTTAGAGGTGGCGGTCAGGCGCCTTTCTCACGACGACCTCGTCGTCAAACCTCGGAGCAAGGCAACCTAAACCACACAGGCACGGGAGTTTTACCTCCTTTGCAGCGAGCTCTAATTCAAATCAGAGCACGCTCGGGGATCCCGTTCGCAGACGCGGCGCCGTTGCAGCAGTATGTTTCTCCCGATGTAATCCTCTTCAAATGGAGAGCTTGTCGTGAAGCTGAAGCCATTCGGCCTGGTTTGCCTATTGCCGTTCCTGTTGGAAACACCCTCTTCCGTCTGTGCAAAATCAGCTACGCCATCGCCTATGGCCAGCTATTTGACAGAATTTCAGCGGGCCGAAACAAACTCCAACACATTCAGTCCGATCACGGACTTCAGTCATAACGCCTCCATCGGTGAAGCGTATCGCGTCCAGAAACGCATCGTGGCTTATCGGCTGGCGAACGCAGATCGCATCGCTGGATATAAGGGCGGCTTGATGTCTGCAAAATCGCTTTCCGACAAAGGCGTAAACCAGCCAATCACAGGTGTGCTTTTTTCATCGGGTGCCCTGGCCAGCCCCGCGACCGCCAAGCTTTGCGGCTACCGGCGCGCCGCTTTTGAGATGAAGATTGGCTATGTGTTCGGAGCAACCGTCCGCACACCTGTGGCAACCGTCGATCAGGTCAAGGCTTTGGTGTCGGCCGTGCGGCCGGTGGTCGATTTACCTGATATCGCTTACCGTGATGAAAACACATATGGCGCGATCGACATGATCGCCGCGAACATATCGTCGTCACGGTTCGTCGAGGGAGCGCCGACAAAGCCCAATGCTATCGATTTGGATGCGCTGACGGTTTCCATGACCCGGGACGGCGCACCGGTGACGCGAGGAACAGGGAAGGACTCCCTGGGAGATCAGTGGGAAAGCCTGAGAACGCTCATCAACATTATCGTCGCAAATCGCGGCCAGATCGACAAAGGCTGGATCATTCTCACAGGCAAGATCGGCGACAAAGGCACAGCTACGCCTGGGCGCTATATTGCTAGCTATGGCCCGCTTGGAGAAATTCAATTCCAAATTCAAGCGTGCCCTGGGCGGTAGCCGCTCCTGATGCCTTTCTGGTAAGGCCGCTATTTTTGATGCAGGGTGTCCAAACCTCGCCAACGAGAGTTGGGTTGTCCTTCCGACACCAAGGTCGAAACAGAGCGGTGAAGGCAAATATTGTCACGCCAAACCTCGAAGGGGCGCCCGTCGGCAATATCCAATGCGGAGCGCATGACACGGTCATCGTCGCCTTCCCGCATCGCAATGTAAGCTCTCGGGTTACCGTTCGCGCACAAAACAAGAATTTCGTACTCAATCACGAAAGCCTCTGGATCGGTCGGATCGCTTCACGTCTCTGGTAATAAGCCGCTATTTATCATCATCCACAAAAGCCACGCGCAGCATGTTGGTGGCGCCTGTGGTGCCCAAGGGCACGCCGGCGGTGATGACGATGCGCTCGCCGGCCTGGGCAAAGCCTTCCTGGCGGGCGATCTGGGAGGCGCGCTTGACCATGTCGTCGAAGTCGCGGATGTCCTCGGTCGGAACGCTGTGAATGCCCCAGACCAGGCTCAGCCGCCGTGAGGTCTCCACCGACGGCGTCGGCGCGATGATGGGCGCGGAGGAACGTTCGCGCGCCGCGCGCAAGGCGGTGATGCCGGACTTGGTCCAGCAGACGATGGCGCGCGCCTCAATGGTTTCGGTCACCGCATGCACCGCCGCCATGATGGCGTCGGGCGTGGTCTTTTCCGGTATGCCGCGCTGGGCTTCGATCAGGGAGTGGTAGAGCTCGTCGTCTTCCACCGACATGGCGATACGGTCCATGGTCTCCACCGCCTCGACCGGATAGGCGCCGGAGGCCGATTCCGCCGACAGCATCACCGCGTCGGCGCCGTCGAACACGGCGGTGGCCACGTCCGAGACTTCCGCCCGGGTCGGCATGGGCGACTGGATCATGGATTCCAGCATCTGGGTCGCCACCACCACGGGCTTGCCGGCCTTGCGGGCAGCGCGGGTGATCTGCTTCTGCAGGCCGGGCACCCGTTCCAGCGGCATTTCCACGCCCAGATCGCCGCGCGCCACCATCAGCGCATCGGCTAGTTCCAGGATGCCGTGCAGCGAGGCCAGCGCCTTGGGCTTTTCGATCTTGGCCAGCACACCGGCGCGGCCCTGCACGATCTTCTTCAGTTCGGCCACGTCTTCGGGGCGCTGCACAAAGCTCAGCGCGATCCAGTCCACCCCCAGCGCCAAAGCCGCGTCCAGGTCGGCGCGGTCCTTGGGCGTCATGGCTGAAAGCGGCAGCAAGGTGTCGGGCATGTTGACGCCCTTGCGGTCCTTGATCTCGCCGGCCACTTCCACAATGGCCTCGGCGAAGGTGTCGGCCTTGCGCAAGAGGCGCAGCCGCACCTTGCCGTCGTCGATCAACAGCGCGTGTTTCTGCTTGATGGCCTGAAAGATTTCCGGGTGCGGGATCGGCACTTCCTCCGGTTTGCCGCTTTCCTCGCCCAGAACCAGGCGGATGCGTTCGCCCTCCTGCAGCATGCGCGGGCCGCCCAGCAGCTTGCCCAGCCGGATCTTAGGGCCCTGCAAATCGCAGAGGATGCCGATCGGCCGCTTGACCTCCTCCGCCAAAGCGCGCAGGTCGCCGACCATCTTGCGCAGCATGTCATGGCCGGTGTGGCTCATATTGATACGGAAAACGTCCACCCCCGCCTCGAACAGCTGGCGCATCTTTTCCGGCGTGTTGGAGGACGGCCCCAGGGTGGCGAGGATCTTGGTCTTGCGGCGGCGGCGCATGGATGAGCCTCAATTGAAAAGAAATTGGCCCATCAATCAAAGGCTCGCAACATCATCGCGCTGGCGGGAAATGCCCGCCTGTACCGCCATAGGCTTGGCGCCACAGGAGACATCGATGGCAAGAGCAGCGGAAGCGAGCTCACAGCATTCTATCGGGAATAATCAGGATGGCTCGAAAGTCATTGACGTTTGTGCGAGTCGGGCCGGTAAACAACAGATCGCCCAGTGCGTCGAAATAACCGCCGCTATCGTGCGCATCCAGACTGGCTTGAGCGTTTAGGCCCAAATCGCACCCACGATCGAGAGTGCTCGGGGTCAGAACAGCCCCTGCCGCGCCCACATTGGATCCGTCAAGACCATCCGTATCTGCTGCCAGGGCCCAAATGCCTCGCCTTCCCTCCAAAGCCAAGCACAAGGCTAGTAGAAACTCGGTATTTCTCCCTCCGCGTCCAGCGCGCTTATCCCCGATCGTAACGGTCGTCTCGCCACCAGATAGAAGGAGCTTCGGCCGGGAATGGGAAGCAAGGGCCAAGCCGGCCATCCATGAGGCCAAATCACGGCTTTCGCCCTCCAGGTCGTCGCCCAGAATTTCCACGTCAACGCCGGCCTCCCTCCCGAGCGCGGCGGCGGCCTCCAGCACAAAAGCTGGCTTCGCAATTATTTGGAAATCAGAGGCGGGCAAATGAGGCGGGGCGGCAGGAGCTTTGAGGCGGTCGATAACGTTCTGCGGGACTTTGCCTGCCAACCGCGCAATTGCTTCATTGATATCGACGTTGCCGTAGGTATCGGCGACGGTAGGCCCTGAAGCGATCGCGGCTACATCGTCGCCGGGAATGTCGCTGATTGCGAGCGTGAAAACCTTGGCCGGCGACGCGGCCGCGGCCAACTTTCCCCCCTTGATAGCGGAAAGGCGCCTTCGCACCGCGTTCATTGTTCGAATATCCAAACCCGAAGCCAGCAGCACACGGTTTGTGGTCTGCTTATCCTCCAGGGTCACCCCCGGAGCGGGCAGCGTAAGAACTGATGAACCGCCACCGGAAATCAGCGCGAGCACAAGGTCTTCCGGCTTGAGGTTTTGGACCGCCGCCAGGATCTCTTGCGCGGCCATTTCGCTGTTGGCATCGGGTACCGGATGACCCGCTTCCCGAATGTGGATCCTGTTGCTGCTATCCCCATACCCGTAGGGAGCAACGACTACTCCACTTAAGGAAACATCCGGCCATGCCGCTTCCACCGCCTGCGCCATCGAGGCAGCGGCCTTACCAGCCCCAACGACCACGCATTTTCCGGCCGGCTTCGCTGGCAAATGGGCGGCAAGCACCTGCTTTGGGTTTGCGCTGCCAATGGCAACATGCAAGAGTTCCCGAAGGAATACCCTTGCCCGTTTTTCAGTCCAAACCTCACCATCCACTAATACCGACACCGCATCCCCCCACCACCAGCTCCACTGGAGTATCAAGCTTTGAGCATACTATAGTGCAACAAAGCGGCGTTCGGATAAAATTTTTTACCAAGTGACAACTTGGTTATTTTATATTGACAATTCTGGCTCAAACGGGGGCCATATAGCAGCCCTGACGCGAGTTTGGATTGGTGGTGGGGCGTCGAGGTTGCACCGGCGACGGCGCCATCTCGTTCTCAACTAGATCGGCAGACACCAGCAAAATTGGCGGCTGCCCCAGTGATCGAGCAAACGCGCCCGAACGCCAAGAGATCACTTCACTCTGATTTTATCGAGAAATCTGAACCCGCACGAACGGAAGCGGATTGCAAGATCGTGCCCATGGGCGCCACAAGCCTGCCCCCCTGTCCCACGCCGGGAAATTGGGAGCGCAGAAGAAGACTTCCAGAGACGCGCTAAGTCTTTCGCCCTTTTATACCAAGCGATGGTGACAAAGAGCACTGGCCAACGGTGTTGTTGTGAAAGTCCTTCTCACCAGAATTTCACAGCAAGAACGCCTTGCCGGCCAGCCCTTCCGATTCGGGAACACCAGTCAGACCTTACATGCCCATGTTGAAGCGCGCGCCCACAAGATAAACCCGCCCAATCGGATCGAATGCACCGCCGGGAATAAATTTTTGCATCACATCGCCGACATTGTTGATCTGGAAATAGGCCTGCAGCTCGGGCGTAATCTTGTAGCTGCCGCCGACATCGACGAAGAGATAATCCGGCGTGTTATTGTAGGCCGTGGTGGGATATTGGGTGGTGGGCGCCGGGCAATTCGGCGCCTGGCATACGATGGCATAGGGATTGACCCTGCCAGAGCTGAAGTAATGCTCGTTGATGTGGAAGTTGAAGTCATCGTTGGTCCAACTCTGGGTCAGATTGAGCTTCCAGTGCGAGACGACTGCCGCGGTGTTGTTCGATGTGAGGTTCACCGTGCTGCCCGCGGCTTCGACAATCGGTGCGAGCGGCACACCGGAGTTGATCTCATACTTGCCCACATTCTCGGCCAGGGCACGGACCAGGAAGTCGCCGGGAACACCCCAATCGTTCATGTCCCAGGCATAGCTCGCTTCATATTCCACGCCCTCAAGCGTCGCCGAAGCGAGATTGAAGGGGATGAGATCGACATGGGGGAAGACCGGCGTGCCGATTGTGCCGGCAAAGGAGAAGGTGGAACAGTAACTTTGGTTCCCCTGGATTTGGCAGAGATCGATCTGCTGCTGGTCGGTCAATTTGCCGATCTCGCCTTTGACGGCAACCCGGAAATAGTCGATGGAAACGTTGAAACCCGGCAGATAGCTGGGCGAAAAGATGATTCCGAGTTCGTTGGTCTGGGCGGTTTCGGGCTTCAGGTTGGGGTTGCCGCCGCTTAGATCGAAGCCGTTGATCGGCGGAGCATTCGTCGGCAAGGTGCGGTCGATAAGAGTGTGAGCCGTGGCTTGCGGCGCGGCGAACAGTTCACCCAGATTGGGCGCACGCACGTCGCGCGACTGCAAGGCGCGCAAGCGCACGCCATCCACCGGCGTGTCCCAGGTCAGACCCACTTTCCAGGTATTGACGAAGCCGGAGGTGCTGTAGTCCGTGCCGCGCCCCGCCAGATCAAGATCGGCCTTGCCCCATTCCGGCGTGTTGATGAGTGGGATGCCGAATTCCACAAACGCCTCATAGACGTGATAATTGCCTACGCCATTGAAAAAATTGCCGGTGCGCCAATTGGTGCCGGCTGTGAGGTTCAGCAGCGGGTCGGCGGGTTCGGCCGCAGTCAGGGGGGACTGAGCGGAGACGCCATTGCCATAGGCATCGCCCCGCACGTTATAGGCTTCCTCGCGATATTCCACGCCGGTTGCCACCGCCACATCGCCTGCCCAATTCTTGAAGGGGGTGCTGTTGAACACGGCGCTGAACGCTTCCTGCCGCTGGTTGCTGATCTGGAAGGGGCTGCCTTGCGAGGTGACCCAATCATGGGCGTCTGCCGATATGGGCGCGCCGCCGAAGATGTTGATTGGTATGCAGCCCTCTGCCCGCGCCACCGTGGAGCGGCAAACGGCGGTGCCGCCAGGTCCGGCAATCGAGTCGATCGCGGCGTTGAGGCGCGGCACCAGGGGCATGCCCTTGAAAGTGATCGAGGTGTTGTTCTCGCCATGCTGGAAATAGGTTTCGAAGCTCCAGTCCGAGCCGAGTAGGTCGAAATTACCCGAGGCGCCGATCACATACCGGCGCTGGACGCGCTTTATATGAAATACATCGTTAAAAGCGGTCGCATTGTCGCCGCCAATCGCCATGGGGAAGTTGGTGACCCTGTTGGCGATGCAGGCCGCGTTGAGCGCTGCAGGCACATAAAAATTCGGGCCGCCGGCGGCGTTGCCGCACTGAACGGTGACGCCGGTTTTGGGCATCGTGCGGTCGTTGTTGGAATCCAGCGAGCTGCCGAAATTGAAGGTGCCGTAAATCTGGAGCTCGGGCAGGATGTCGTAGGACACGCGGGTGTAAAAATTGCCGCGGTTGGTGCCGTCTAGCGTGCTGGCGCCGACACCGCCCGCCACCCCGTTCGTTCCGTCCTGCTCGCCGCCGAGGCACGTGTTACCGACGCAAGGCGAGCCAAATTGGAACGGCACCGGCTGTCCGGCGGCATTGAAAGCAGTGCCTTTGAGAGGGCCGCTGGTAATGAGACCATATTGCGCATTCGTCGTGTTCTGCACATTGGCCTGCGTGATGGCGGTTGTAGGAAAGCCAGCAGGGGTGGTCGTTTGGGTATAGGAAAGACTGCCTGTGTGGTAGTTGCAGCAGCGGCCATTGGCCAATGTTGGGCCTATGTTCGGGGCACCTGGCACACCATTATTGTTATAATATTCCGCGGCGACTTCGATATGGCCCTTGCCGCCGGCAAAGCCGGTGCCCGCTGCGACCTGAAACAGCCCGCTATAATCGTCATCATAGTTCGACATGCCGGCTTCGAAGTGACCCTTGATGCCGGTGAAATTCTTGTCGGTGACGAAATTGACCACGCCACCCACGGCGTCGGAGCCCCAAGACGCCGAGGCGCCTCCCGTCACCACGTCAACCCGGGAAATCAGCAACTGGGGGAACAGGGCGGCGTCGGTCGTGCCGTTGACGTTGGCCGGCACGACGCGCTGGCCGTCGATCAGGGTCAGAGTCCGGATCGCGCCGAGGCCGCGCAAACTGAACGACTGCAGCCCGTTCAAGCCGTTGCTGGAGCCAGCGTTGGGCGAACCGGTGAGGCCAACGCTGCCCTGAAGCGACGGCAGTTGGACGATGGCATCGTAGATGCTGGGCTGGGCGGTATTCTGAAGGTCCGTCGCGCTCATCACAGTCGTGGGCGTGGGAGCAGCAAAACCGTTGGCCGTGATGCGCGATGCGGAAACCACCACCGATTCGGCTTCCTGGGCGTAAGCAGCCGGCGATCCGGCGATCAGCGCGGCAATCCCTGCTCCCGCAAGAAGACCGATTCTGAGGCCCAAGCCAGCAAACGGCATTCCGCCTTTGATTTTTCCACGCATGAAATTATTCCCCCTGTGTCCGCTGTCAGCGCATTACTGAAATGTAACTGCCCAGCGGAGGCTGTTTTTTTATGTACTTTCGGTAGCCTAGCAGGAGCGACAACGCCGCCGCCCTGAAAAGATATGATAGGGGTATCTCAAATCCAGATAGTGGATTGGGCCGGCCCCAGTTTTCCGTGAACGCGCTTCGCTGCACTGCACAACAATTGATCCGGGGCGCTTTTCGCGCTGGATGCCAGGAAAGGCGCGGAACTTTGGTCCAGCCCCGCGCTGATGGCTGCGGAGGATTGCGTCAGGCGGCAACGTTGAGGTTGTGCGCATAAGCGCGGGCGCAATCCAGAAAGGCAGCCAGCGCCGAGGATACGAAACCGTCTTGGCGGCGGACAAACAGCGTCTGCACCCGGCAGTCCCCGCCTGGGACCGGGTGCGGACGAATGATGCCATGCGCGGCCGCCATGTCGATGACCGCGCGCGGAAACAGGGTGACGCCCAGTCCGGAGCCCACACAGCCGATGATATTCTCGAACGTGCCCAGCTCGATCACGCGAGTGGTGGTAAAGCCCAGATGGGAGAGCGCCTGCTTCAGCTGTTGCTCATAGAGACTGCCCTGCCCCAGCACGAACAGGCGGGTGTCGCGGGGGATGTCGTCCAGTCCGGTCACGCCGAGGGCCGTAAAGATGACCAGCTCTTCGTCAAGGATGGGCTCAGACACCAGCTCGGGATGCTTGATCGGGTCGCACACCAGCGCACCCTCGATGTGCCGTTCCAGAACCTGCTGGATCAGCAGCGGCGAGGTCTCGGTGCGAATGCGCACGTCTACGGCTGGGTGGGCCTTGATATAGGCTTTCAGGATCGGCGTCAGATGCAGCGCGGAGGTGGTCTTGCGGGCCCCGATGGTCAGCGGCCCGCTTGGAATGCCGATGTCCTCAATTGCCCTTCTGGCATTGATCACCGCAGCCCGCACCTCAAAGGCGTGCGGCAACAGCCGCGCGCCCGCCGGTGTCAGCTTCATGCCGTTCGGGCGTCGCTCGAACAGGGTCACCCCCAGTTCCTGTTCAAGCTGGCGGATGCGGGCGGTGACATTGGATTGAACTGTATTGAGCTCTGCCGCGGCGCGTTTCATGCTTTCGCAGCGCGCCACCGTCTCGAAAATTTTCAACGCCTTGACGTCCAAATCCGTCTACCTGCTTCGCGCGCTCGTGAAGAACCGCAGCTTTGGAACCCCACCCCGCGCTCAAGCACCTCATGGCCTCTGGATAGGAATGTATTCTTTGTGAGCTTCCTCGCGCAACGAAGAAAGGGCGGTTCGACCTTCCGGCAGGGCAAATGGTTGAGGTGACCAATAGTTGAGACGGCCAATCAGCTCGCCATCTACGATGCCAAAGCCTATCTCGCGCGGATGGAACTCAAGACCCGAAGCCGCAGGCCGTCAACGCCGGCAATTGGAATTTTGCCCGGCTGCTAAGCCAATATCTCGGTGATCGGCTTGTTGGTGTTGTTTGAATCGGTGCCCCAGCGATCGACGGACAGGCCCATGACCTGCTGAACCGTCAGGCCGACCCGCGCCACGGTCGAGCCCGTGCCCGCGATATGGCTGCCGGTTTTCATCCGCCCGCTTGCCGAGCCGGCCAGGATCATCGGAATGCCATCCACGGCATGAAGCTTGGCGTTACTGGTGTCGGTATAGGCAAGCACCAGGCTGTGATCCAGCAAGGTGCCATCGCCCTCTTTTATCCCATCCAGCGCCTCCACCAGGGTGGCGAAGCCTTCCATGCTGTAGGTGCTGAACTTGGATGTGATGGGCTGATAGCCGAGAGCTTCGTCAATCGGCTCTTCATGGGTCGACTGATGGAACGGGCGGGAATCGCCCGGCATGTAGATGGTCGAGGCCGGCTCGGAGAAGGCCATATTGAAAATCCGCGTCTGGTCGGTGGCCAGGCCGATGGCCAGCAGCTTGGCCAGAACCGGCGTCACTTTGCGCAAATTCGGCACCGACTTGTTCATCGGCAATTCGTCCGGCGACGGCGGGATCGTGACCTGGGCCACGATCTCCGGTCGTTGCAGTTCCGCATCCAGGGTCTTCTCGAACTCGCGCACCGAGGTGAAGTACTGATCCAGACGTGCGCGATCGCCGGCGCCGACAGTCTTCCACAACGCCTTGCGGTCATCGGCCACCACCGACAGCACGCTTCGCTGCAGCATGATCTCCGGACTGGGTGTCCAGTCGCCCTTGGAGGGGTCCTGGAATCCCGGGCCGAACAGGCGCGTATAGAGGCCGAGCGGAGAGACCTCAGGCGGGTTGGTGTTGCTGCCGCCCAGGCTGGAATAGCTCTCGCGCTTGTTGCCGCAGCAGGACACCTCGATGGAGCGGAAGCGGGCGCCGTGGCTGATGGTGTCGGCGATGGTCTGGTCGATCGTCTTGGCGTCGAAACTAAAGTCGGTGGCCGGGGCGATGCCGGTGGTGATCGCCGCATTGCCGGTCCAATGCTGGATATTGGGCTTGTCGTCGACATAGGCTCTAAAGCCGCTGAGCAGATTGAGCTTGCTCTTATATGGCTTCAGCGAGGCCAGTTGCGGCGTGTCTTCATAATTCAGGCCCGTGCTCTTGGGCAGATACAGCGCCTTGGTCAGGCCGCAGCCCCAGAAGAAGGTGCCAAAGCGGGTGGGAATCTTCTGGCCCGTGGCGGCGAGCGCCTGGCCCTTGCTGTCCAAAAAGCAGTCCAGGAACGGCAGCGCCATGATGGCCGCTGATCCCTGAAACAGGCCACGCAGGAGAAAACGGCGCGTAGGTGTCATGGCATGTCCTCGCTAGCGAGTCGCAGTCTTCACGGAAGGATTTGCGGGAGCCGGCGGCGGCGCGGCGAAAAATTGCGGGCTGATGACAATGGATTTGAGCAGCGCCGGAACCTGATAGCCGCCGGTGGTGAACCCATTCAGATAGGAGCGGACGGTTGCTGTCTGTATGTCTTCACTGCTGGCGCCCACACCATAGGCATAGAGCTTGCGCACAAAGCAGGCGGGCACTCTGGGATTGTCGTGCAGATACTGACCCAGCCCGCCCGCGCCCTCAAAATGCTTGTCGGCGATCGTGGCGGACACGTCGATGTCGCGGCCATCATCCTTCAGGCGCCGCTCTCCCACGCTGTCGAACTGCTCCAGGCTCAAGCCGATCGGATCGCTATGGGTATGGCAGGAGGCGCAGGTGGGTGTGGTGGCATGCGCCATCAGCCGGTCCCGCACGGTGCGAAGCTTGGGATTGTTGACGTCATTGACGATGGAAAAATCCACATTCGCCGGCGGCGTCGGTGTCGGCTCGCAGAGGAAGATATCCATCAGGGCGACACCGCGCTTGGTCGGCGAGCTGCGGCCGGGATGGGAGAACATGCTGAGCATCGAAGCCTGGGTGACGATGCCGCTGCGTCCGTCGCCGTCATGGAATTCGTAAGGCATCCACGCGCCGTCCAGATTGTAAGGCACGTCATAAATCCAGGCGAGCGACCGGTTGATGAAGGTCTTGCGGGTGGTGAACAGGTCCCGGAAATCGCCATTGTGTTTCAGGACCAGATCAATGCTGGTCCGCAAGGTCTCTTCACGGGCGGACGCGGCGATCTCATCGCTGTATTTGGGATAGATGGTGGGGTCCTTGGTGATGGTGCCAAGGGTGTCCAGTTGCAGGAAATCGCTGAAGAAGCTGCGCATCCCCACTTCCAGGCGCGGCGACGCCATCAGGCGCGCTACTTCCGTCTTCACACCGGCATCGCTATCCAGGGCGCCGGTACGGGCCGCGGTCAACAGGCCTTCGTCGGGGGTCGTATCCCACAGCATGTAGCTGAGCCGCGCCGCGCGGCTGTAGCCATCGAGGGTGTACGCCTTGCCCGCTGGGACAGCGACTTCGGTACGGAAGAGAAAGTCCGGCGCGGACAAAAGCGTCGTCAGGCTGTAGCGGATGCCGGTGTAGAAATTGCCCGACTGTTTGGTCACGGCGTCGGCCGCATCCAGCCGCGCTTTCAGCTCCTCCGAGGTGAGCGGCCGGCGGAACAGCTGCAAGCCGATCTTTTCGAAGATCTGACCGGCGCAGGCGCGATCAGAAGCGGTGGCGGATTTCGGCGTGCAGGCCAGCAACTTCGCCCGATGCTTCTCGTCCACAACCTGCCGGGCGATGCCGTCGGCGATCTTGGCATAGCCTTCAAACCCCGCCGGCGTGATCGAAAGGGTGGAACCGCTGGCCGCGAGCAGCCCGCCAACGCGCTGGTCCGGCTCGAACTTGCCTTGCACCAGGATGTCGGGGCCGAAAATGTCCGAGATCGAGTTGCGATACTGACTTTCGGTCAGCCTTCTCAGCCCAGCCAGATATGGCCCCGCCGTGGCGGCAAGAGAAGTTTGGATGGTGGTAACCAGGCTTAGCCCAGTCAGGAAAGCCAGCACACTTGCGCGGTGTCGTATCAGTCCGCCGATGGAAATGAAGAAAACCGGAAGGCCGTACCTGGTCATCGCTACTCCCTCGCGTCCGGTCGGTCATAGCAGGAGGGACAGGAGCTTCAAACCTTGCCGCCACACTTAGTTATGATAACCCTATCTCAAAATCAGATCGCGGATCGGTTCCGCCTCACTTTTTCTAGCACCCCCTGCGGGGATCAGGTATTATCATCATGGTTTCGACCGCTGCCGAGGTTCATCGCATGATCTTCCTGCAAAGGCGGATTTTAATTGCCGCCACCGCGCTGGCCGCAATCGCGAACCCCGCGACAGCGGCGCCCTGGGTCCGCGGCTTTGTCGTGGATAACTACGAGCCCGCTTTCTATTACGGCGCCCGCAGCGGCACGGAAGAACCGGGTTCGGACTGCCCAAAGGGCACGATTCCCATCCTGGATTACAAGACCGTTCTGAAAACCAGTTGGCGGTCCGATGCTGAAGTCGAGAAATACACCCGCCCCATTAACGAAGGCGGCCAGGATCCCCGGCGGATCATCTCGCATCGCGGTTTCCGGAAGGACATCGATACCTACGTCAATCCTTTCACCGCGCCCGATGCCGGCATGAACGAAGTGACGGGCAAGATCGCGGAAGGCTTCGACCTGGACGGCAATGCAAAGACTGGCGGCTTCACCAGTCCGAGGGGAGAGCGCGGCATCGACAATGCCTTTTACCGCGCCTGGGGTTGCCTCATGTCCTATCGCGGCACGCCCTATCACGCCTATCTCAGCGAGCGCGCCAACGACAAGATGCTGGATGGTCTCTACACCATGGTCATCCGTCTGTCCGGCAACCAAGACCCCATGAACGATGATCACGTCACCTTCGAAGTGGCCTATTCCCCGGACCATGTCGTCAAGGATCCGATGGGCCACGTGGTCAGGGATGTGTCATTTCGCGTCGTCAAGACCGAGCAATACACCAAGCTGAAGGCCCACATTCACAACGGCGTGCTGGAAACCGAGCAGGCCGATATTCGCATGCCGGAATTTTCCTGGGGCGAAACCCGCCGCGGCGAAGCGCTATATCAGAAAGGGCGCATCCGCCTGGCGCTGAACAAGAATGGCGGCCTGTCGGGCCTGGTCGGCGGCTATCGCGACTGGCGTGAAGTCTATGGCCGCGACACGTTCAATGTGCCGTCCGGCGGCGCAACCCGGGAGACCTTCTACCACCAGAACCAGATCTCGGCTTATTATGCGCTGAAGCGCAACGCCGATGGCATACCCGATCCCAAGACCGGCCAAAACACCGCCATTTCATCGGCGTTTCGTTTTACCGCTACGCCCGGCTTTGTGGTGGATCCGCCCAAGCCCGTCGCGGTGGACGAACCGCCATATCCGGGCGGTGACAGGGCGTATGTCGAACGCCAAAGCTTTCTGCACGCGATCACGACGCGCGTGATCGCACCCGAGTTCAGGCGGCGGAATACAAAAAGCGGGGCGCTGACCGCCGACACCGATCTGGACAATTAATAACGACCAATCGCAGCGAGCCATGGCGGGCGCGCCGGATCGAGTAGATGAGAGCTGTCCCGCCTCTGTCTGATGTCCTTTCAATCTCGCCTCGGCGGTTATCGGACCTCGAAGCGGGCATTCCATTTGAATAGCAACGCTTTCGCGGAAATGCGTTCAGGTCAGGCTGCAGGTTCTTTTTTGTGATTGGGATATCACAAAAAGCGGCATGGCCTCCGACGCCTCGGGAGGGGGTGGCTGAGCGCAGGTCTGACTGGTTAGACTATGGGACAACGCCCGCGCCAAGCACGCGAGCGACATTCAGAGGGGAGAACATCATGCCGATCCGTTTCCGGTGGCCGCTGGCCGCCACGCTGGCCATCGTCGCTGCCCCTGTTCTGGCGCAGCCGGCCGAGCCGCCACATCCCGCCCCGATCATCCAGCCCGCGGACCAGATCAAATGGGCCGGACGCCCCGGCGGCACACGACACGTCACGCTGTTGGGCGATCCGAGCAAGCCGGGGCCCTTTATCACCATTGCCGACTGGGCGTCGGGGCCGCCGTCCAAGCCCCACTATCATCCCAAGCTGCGCACTTTCATTGTGCTGAAGGGCCATTGGGATTTCGGTTGGGGACCGAAATACGACCTCAATGCCATGCAGGCCCTTCCCGAAGGCTCTGTGGTGACGGTGCCTGCCGGCGGCATCATCTATGACGGCTGCAAGCAGGCGCCATGCGTGGTTGAAACCGTGGGTGATGGCGACGATCCGGAATTCATGGTCGATGAGAATGGCAAGACCATTCCGCGCGAAGCACGCCCCGCTCGCTAAAGATAAGGACCGCCATGCATTCCTCAATCAAGCTTCTGGCATGCGCCCTGCTGCTCGCCGGCCCTGCGGCCGCCCAAGGTGACAACGACATCAATCTGAAGGGCGCCATCGACTTCCATGCCCATGCCGGTCCCGATGCCGTTGAGCGTGCCATTGATGCCGACGACCTGGCCCGCCTGGCCAAGTCCATGGGCATGCGCGGCATGGTGCTGAAAAGCCATTGGGAAAAAACCTCAAGCATGGCTTATCTGATGCGCAAGGAAGTGCCGGGCATCGAACTCTTCGGGGGAGTTACCTCGGATATTGCCAACGGGGGCATCAATATCGAGGGCGTCAAGCGCATGGCCGACATGAAGGGCGGCTATGGCCGTGTGGTATGGCTGCCCACCTTCGATAACGAAACACCCGCCAAGGTCGCCAAACATCAGCCCTATGTATCAGTGTCAGAAAACGGGAAGCTGCGCCCCGAAGTCCTGGCCCTGATCGACTATATCGCCACCCGTCCCGAGCTTGTTCTTGAGACGGGCCACGTCACGCCCCAGGAGGGGCTGATGGTGGTCCATGAAGCCCATGCCCGGGGCGTCAAGCACATCGTCGTGACGCATGCCATGGGCTCGCGCTGGACCATCCCGCAGATGCAGGAAGGGGCCAAAGACGGTGCCTATATGGAGTTCGTCTATCACGGGACCCTGGGGCCGCGAGGTCAGACCATCGCGCAATTTGCCGATGCGATGAAACAGGTCGGCTATGACCATTGCATCATGGCGACCGACTTGGGCGATGTGCACACCCCTCCTCCTCCGCCTTATCCGCTGGAGCCGCAGGGCTTTCTGGAATTCATGCAAGCGATGCACAAGGCCGGGGTTTCGGTGGCCGATATCAACCGCATGTCCAAGACCAATCCGGCGCTGGCTTTGGGCCTACCGCCGACCTGACTGTAGCCGCGACATAAGCCGGCGGGAGCGAAGCGACATGAAACGCCTATGGATACTGGCTGCGTGCCTGGCGATGGTTTCCGACGGTCTTGTCGCGCAGACGCCGCCTGTAGGCGCCTCGGCGCCGGCGCGCCGCTATGCGCCCGCCTACAACACGGTCGAAGGCCAGACGATCGAAAGCCGCAAGCCCAACAATCCCAATGAAGTGCCGGCCTTTCGGGAGCAGACCCGGGCGCCCTATCACAAGACCGCGCCGTTCAATGTGAGCGTGCTGCTGGACAATATGCACGTGCCCTACAGCCTGGCCTTCCTGCCGGACGGCAATATCCTTCTGGTGCTGCGGCTGCCGGGCGAATTGCGCATCCTGGATAAGGCCGGCAATCTCTCCGCGCCGCTGAAGGGGCTGTCGGCGCTGACATCGGCGAAAGACTTCGGCCTTCTGGACCTGAAGCTCGACTCCAATTTCGCCACCAACCACCGTATCTTCTTCACCACCTTCGACTATCTGCCGATCGCGCCGGGCGGTCCGCCCGTGACGAACAGCAACACCAATGTCGCCAGTGCCCGGCTTGATGAAGCCGCGGGCACGCTGACCGACGTTAAAATTATCTTCCATTCTTACCCTTATCTTCCGTCCAACCGGCTGGGCGGCAAGACCGGCGGGCGCATCGCCATCGCGCGCGATGGCAGCCTGTTCGTCACCTTCGGCGATCGCGACGACGACGATGTGCCATGGGATGTAGCGCAGAAACTGGACAATGACCTGGGCAAGATCATTCACATCACGCCCGATGGCGCGCCGGCGCGCGACAATCCTTTCCTGCACACGCCGGGCGCGCGGCCTGAAATCTGGGCGTATGGCCTGCGCAGTCCGGAAGGCCTCGCCTTTGATCCCAAAACCGGGGTCCTGTGGAATACTGACATTGGTCCGCAAGGCGGCGATGAGATCAACATCATTAAGCGCGGCGCCAATTACGGTTGGCCAATCATCACCTATGGCATCGAATATACCCGCAACACCTATCCCATCGGCGACAATGGCATTCGCATCGGCAACGGCTACACCGCGCATGAGGGGATGGAGCAGCCGGTCTATTACTGGGACCCGTCCTTCACGCCGTCAGGCCTGGCCTTCTATCACGGCGACCTGTTTGCGGAGTGGAAAAACAGCCTCTTCAGCGGCGCTCTAAGCGGTCAGGCGCTCGATCGGTTGGAAATTCGCGGCAACAAGATCGTGGCCGAGGAGGCGCTATTGACGGAACTCAATACCCGCATTCGCGATGTGCAGGCAGGCCCGGACGGCGCGGTCTATGTCCTCACCGACAGCGGCGGCGGCAATCCCAATCCCAACACGCCATGGACCAGCAAACTACTCAAGCTGACACCGAAATAGGCTTCCGCGCTTATCCCGAGCGCGCGAAAATGGAAAACCGCACGGATGTGGATGGAAGACCCGAACAAGCGCGCAGAGAAGCGCGAAGTTGAGTGGCAACATCAAGGAATTGAATGGTGCCCAGGGACGGCATTGAATTGCCGCCGTAACCAACTGATATTATTGCATTTGTATCAATCTAAATTCGGTAGATACCAACAGAAATACCAGCAATTTCATCGAACGACGGCGAACGCGGGCGAACGGGTTTATTAAATCGCGCTAGCTCGTAATCCCGCTCCGCCTGCTCGCCGACCGCGGTGGCTAGGGAACGTGACACGGCAAGTATCCGCTTCATGCCAACCACTTTCCAACTCAACTCCCAGCCGGCACCTCCATTATGCATGCCGACCATGGTCCCATCACGCGTCCCGCGTGATCTACATTGCCACAGCTGAATAGGCACTCTCCCTCGGTGAACGCATCGGTACTAAGCGCGCCCGAACTGAGATTGAAAAGGCAACGCACCTGCCAGCGGCCCTGCCTCCGGTCAAAACCAAGAAGCGGTGAAGGGACACTCAGCGGATGAAAACTGCCGGCTTTCAGCGCTGGATTTGAGCGCCGCAGCTCGATCAGCTCTCGGGCTCGCATCAAAACGGAGTCACCCTGACTGTTTTGCACCGACACAGCACGCATGACGTGCTCGGCCGGTATCGGAAGCCACGGCTTGCCGGCCGAAAAGCCGGCATGAGGTTCTTCTGCGTCCCATGGCATGGGGGTGCGCGCACCGTCACGTCCCTGGGTCAGCGGCCAGTTCGCGATGGCTTCAGGATCGCGCAGATCCTCAAAAGCGAGTTTGGCCTGCGGCAAGCCCAGTTCTTCGCCCTGATAAAGAAACACATTGCCGCGCAGGCACATCAGCACAGCCAGCAATGTCTTGGCGCGCGCATCATTGTCGGATCCGTCATCCCATCGGCTGGCCACGCGCGGAGCGTCGTGATTGGAAAAAGCCCAGCTCGGCCATCCCTCTCCCGCTCCGCCAGGCCAATTCGCCAAGGTGTCGAGAATAAGAGCCGGTGACAATTGTTCCGCCGACAGGAAATCAAATCCATAAGAGGTATTAAGCAGCGCGCTTCCGGCGGTGAACGATTTCATTTCCGCAAGCGCCTGCTCGCCACCAACCTCTGCCACCGTGAACCGGTCCGTGCCGAAACTGCGTACAACTTCAGAAAGGCGCTCCAGAAAAGGTATCAGGTCCGGCTGGGACTGATTGTGTAAATGATGCTGATAATCGAACGGCCGCCGGCGCGACGCACTCCCATCCAGGACCGGCGGATTGTCCGCCAGGCTGGGATCATGCATGGCGAAATTTATCGCATCCAGGCGAAAGCCATCGACATTGCGCCGAAGCCAAAAACGGGCGGTGTCGAATAGCGCCTCCTGCACGACCGGATTGTTGACATTGAGATTGGGCTGTTCGGGCAGGAAGTTATGCATGTAGTACTGGCCGCGGCGGCCGTCCCAGGTCCAGCTCGGACCGTAGAACACTGAGAGCCAGTTATTGGGAGGCGTCCCATCCGGCCGCGGGTCGCTCCAGACATACCAGTCCGCTTTCGGATTGCTGCGATCACCCCGGCTCTCCTGAAACCAGGGATGTGCGTCCGAGGTGTGAGCATAGACCTGGTCGATCACCACCTTCAGCCCCAGCGCATGGGCTTTCGACACAAGACGGTCAAAGTCCTCCAGGTTTCCAAAAAGAGGGTCCACGGCCCGGTAATCGGATATGTCGTATCCGAAGTCTTTCATCGGCGAGCTGAAAAAGGGCGACAGCCAGATCGCGTCCACACCCAGAGACGCCACGTATTCCAGTTTGTCCGCGATGCCCGCCAGGTCCCCAACTCCGTCAGCATTGGAATCGCAGAAGCTGCGGGGATAGATCTGATAGATGACGGCACCACGCCACCAGGCGGCGCCGGGTTCGGCAGCCATGTCAGACCCCGCCCGTCCCGCGGCCTATGACACGAAGTCGCATACGATCGCGGCGCACCGGAAACATGGCGGAAACCTTTGAGATATAAGGTTGATCAGCTTGCCAAACAGAGGCGCGGTTTGCAAATCTTGACCTGGGGCTGACCTGATGACGTCCGATTCCAAACCTCCTGTGCTGCGGCCGCTTCCAGACAGGCTTCTGGACACGCTGTTGCACCGGATGGCGAAAGACCAGCGCGGCGCCCAGGTGCATGACTGGTTGGCTGCGGCGATCCTCACGGTCCGCGACCAGGTGATCGATCAGTGGATGGAATCCACACGCGCCATGCATGCCGCGGGCGCCAAGCGCGTCTATTATCTGAGCCTCGAATTCCTGATCGGCCGGCTGCTGCGCGACGCCCTGTCCAATCTGGGCCTGACCGAGAAAATGGAATCCGCGCTTGCCGCTTATGGCGTCAACCTGGCGGACATCGAGGAATTGGAGCCGGATGCAGCGCTGGGCAACGGCGGCCTGGGCCGGCTGGCGGCCTGCTTCATGGAAAGCCTGGCCTCGCTAGATCTTCCAGCCTGCGGTTATGGCATTCGATATATCAACGGCATGTTCCGCCAGCGCATCAAGGACGGCTGGCAGGTGGAATATCCGGAGACCTGGCTTTCTCACGGCAATCCCTGGGAGTTCGAGCGGCGCGAGACGGCCTATCTGATCGGCTTCGGCGGCGAAGTGGTCGGCGACGAAACGGGTCGTGCGCGCTGGTCACCGGCGGAAGTCGTGCGCGCTGAAGCGATCGACACACCCGTCGTGGGCTGGCGCGGCAAGCGCGTCAACACGTTGCGGCTGTGGCACGCGATGGCCCTTGATCCCATCCGCCTCGATACATTCAACGCCGGCGACCATCTTGGAGCGCTGGAAGGAGAAGCACGGGCCGAACGGCTGGTGCGGGTGCTCTATCCCGCAGATTCCACGCCCGCGGGCCAGGAATTGCGGCTGCGCCAGGAATATTTTTTCGCCAGCGCCTCCATACAGGACATCATCCGGCGGCACCTTCAATATTTCAAGGACATCAAGACGCTGTCGCAGAAGGCGGCGATCCATCTGAACGACACGCATCCCGCCGTCGCCGTGGCGGAACTGATGCGTCTTTTGATCGATTTCCATCAGTTCAGCTTTGCGGAAGCCTGGGAGATGACCCGCGCGACCTTCGCTTATACCAACCACACCCTGCTTCCCGAAGCCCTGGAAAGCTGGCCGCAGCCCTTGTTCGAGCGGCTGTTGCCCCGGCACATGCAGATTATCTATGCCATCAATGCCGATCTGCTGCGGAGCGCCCGCCGCCGGGAAGACATGGACGAACGTGCCGTCTCCTCGGTCTCCCTGATTGACGAGAATGGCGAACGGCGCGTGCGCCTTTCCAGCACAGTGGGATCCGAAGCTTGGAATTCACGTGACTTGAAGTCGCGGC